>Ga0099828_10002079_pt1 | contig 13695 bp, 17 predicted proteins | sample CZO8metaG_2_FD_79338 | JGI IMG/M metagenome (GOLD analysis project Ga0099828, IMG submission 79338) | Vadose zone soil microbial communities from the Eel River Critical Zone Observatory, Northern California, USA - CZOApr15con2H1.8 metaG | ecosystem: Environmental > Terrestrial > Soil > Vadose...
ACCTCGCTGGTTTTGCCGTGCATGAGGCTTTTGGCGCGGACGACCTTGCCTCCGAACGCAGCCCCGATGGCCTGATGTCCCAGGCACACTCCGAGTATCGGTAGCTTCCCGGCGAAGTGGCGGATAAGCTCGATGCTGATGCCGGCATCCTGCGGTGTACACGGTCCCGGGGAGATCACGATTCGCTCCGGCCGCAAGGCATCGATTTCCTCGAGGGTGACCTGATTGTTCCGGCGAACTTCCACCAGGGCGCCCAACTCGCCCAGATATTGGACGAGGTTATAGGTAAATGAGTCGTAATTGTCGAGGACGAAAACCAATCTGCACCTTTCGTATCAGTGTACCCGTGCGGGCCTCCGACGTCGAAACGCCTGGCGGCTTCCCCGGCGGCTAGCCGGCCGCCTTTGCCTCCGCTTGGAATGCGGTCGCGTAGTCGCGCGCAAACTGGTCGAAACTTATCGGCTTGCGATCGGTGAGTCGCTCGAAGTCGTTGGTCACAAGGCTGGCTCCGCCTTCACGATAGAGCCGTTGCAGGTCAAGCAAGGCATCAGCGAACCACTCTGGAACGCCGGCAGACAACATACCGTTTTTGAGGTCGGCCGGAGGAAGATCCACATAACTGATTTTTCTTCCTGCTACCCGTGAAAGCTTTTCCGCGACCTGCCTATTGTTGAGGGCCTCGGGACCAGTCAGTGCATAAGATTTGCCTTCATGTCCGGTTGCGGCTAGCACCTTGACCGCGGAGGCCGCAACGTCACGCAGGTCGATCAGATGACCGCGCCCTCTCCCTGGCAGCCATAGAAAGCGTTCTGCGTTCTGATCGTATCCCCGTCGTAGTTGACAAAATTCTGCATAAAGCCGTTAGGCCGGAGAAACGTATAAGGCAGACCCGAGGCCTCAATGTTTTCCTCGGAATCCCGATGTGCACTGGGAAACAGCGATGCTCGACCTCCGAGCGCGGAAAGTTTCACAACGTGCGTCCGCCCCGCCGCGCGCACCTCCCTCACGAAATTACCTTCCAGCTCTGGCAAATCCCGTGCTGGCGGACCGACCAGAAATACCTTTTCAACATCCTTCAAAGCTGGACGAATGGTCTCTGTCTTCGCGTAATCCATGATGACGGATTCAACTCCAGCCGGAGCCTTACTGGCTTTGTCGGGGATCTGGAACGTAGCGCGGATTTTCAGGCCGGCCGCGGCCGCCTGCTTTAGAACCTCGCTTCCGACATTTCCGCTCGCCCCTGTGATTAGGATCATTGTATTCTCCTGCACCTTTGCGTCGGGGCGTTTCTGTACCAACGACGACAGTCTCTACCTTTCACTCTCCACTGATCGAATCTGCAAGTGACCTTGATACCACTTGTGGGGGATCTGGCGCAAAAGATGTAATCTCATTCTCACGGAGCACCCCAAGACGGGTTTTTGACCCTGCCAATGCCGTTTTCCGGGCTCAGGATACGACTCTTATCTTGACACGGTGCTCCCGTCAAGCCATGCTTACAGGACTCTTGGAGGGTCTCATGGCCGAACCGCAACAAGACAAGCGGGCCACCCGGCGGTTTGCGCTCAAGCTGCCAGTAGCCGTCACCTACGCGGAGAATGGCGCGCAGGAATTGTCCGCCCAAACCCGAGATGTGAGCGCTCGTGGGATTTGCTTTTTCGTAGACGCATCGATCGCCACTGGTGCTCCGATTGAGTTCACCCTTACTCTGCCGCCGGAAATTACCCTTACCGAGAGCATCCGCGTGCGCTGCAAGGGTAAGGTGGTTCGCGTGGATGATGGCGGGTCCAACGGTAAAGTCGCCGTCGCCGCCGTGATCGACGAGTACGAGTTCTTGTCCGAGTCCTGATTTCCGGTTTTCCACATCGAGGGTCCGCCACTCTGCCGCCACTTCTCGCTAGTAAAGACCGGTGGTATCTTTGGTTTTACAGGTCTTCGAGAGTCCTTAGGTGAAGTCTGTGCCGAGAGTTTCTGCCCAACTATTTGTGCTTTCCGTGCTGCTCGCCTACTCCCATGTCCTTCCGGCACAGGCGCGCCAGACAGCCTCAGGCGTGGCCATTAAGAGCCCAGCTATCGGCGCTCCGCAAAGGAAAGACACTCAACCGGGAAAGGGCTATGGCTCAGTGACAGCGGTTGGGATAACGCATGACAAGAACGGTCCCGCCGTTGAAATCATCTCAACCCGGCCGGTGGTTCCCGCCCTTCAGCTACTCGACAATCCCTCTCGCCTGGTCATAGATTTGCCCGGAACTATAACCGCGGTGCCGCGTAAGCGAATCCCCGTGCAAGCACTGCAGATCAGCACAATCCGCATCGATCAGTACCAAAACGACCCACCAATCACCAGGGTTGTTGTGGACCTGCTTGCGCCGAGATCATACACATGGGATGCCAAGGGCAACCGGCTCATGGTGCGCTTGCAGGCGGTGGAAGATGCGCAAAAGTCGTCACAACCGCAGTCCGTCGCAAGCTTGTCGCTGGGAGGCCGACCCGCCGTTGTGCCAGTCAGCCCGGGTAGCTCGGGCGCGGTGGTGCTGGCGGGAAGCCGTCTGGCGGGCGGATCGTCCGTGACGGCCGGAGCCGACACCGCTGTGCTCAGTCTCTCGCGCGGGGGAGAGATTCGCGTCTGCCCAGGCACAACCGTTTCTGTCACCTCTTCCGAGAGCGGCCGCGACTTCATGTTGGGTATGAGTACGGGGGCGCTGGAGACACATTTCAGTCTGAATGCTTCGGCGAATTCTGTGCTCACGCCGGACTTTCGCATCCTGCTGCCGGGTCCCGGTGAATTCCATTACGCCGTGAGGACGGACTCATACGGCAATACATGTGTGCGAGGATTACCGGGCAACACCGCTTCTGCGATCGTTGCGGAACTGATGGGAGACCGTACCTATCAGGTAAAGCCCACCGATCAATTACTTTTTTACTCCGGGCGCGTGGATAAGGTGCAAAGTGGGGTAGCTCTCGATTGTGGCTGCCCGCCGCCTGCCGAGCCCATCATGCTTGCCTCAAATCCGTCCACGCCCGTCGTATCGGACGAGGATCTTCCGGCGACGACACACCTGGCGCAGCCGGGTGAACAAGCAAAACCGCTGCCGCCCACTCCAGCCACTTCGGGGTTTCCAAACGGCGGGCCTCCACCTTCCGCCGTCACCCTATCCGTGATCGGCCCGGAGGCCGCACCGCTGCCGGCATCGCGAGCCGACGACGTCCATGTCCAAGTCGATGCCCCGCTGGTCTTTCGGGCTGGCGACAGTGTCAACACTGCGCCGGCGCCCACGCGCGAAATAGAGCGTTTGCCAGTCGCTTCCGCTAGTCGTGACGCCAAACTCCAGACCCTGATGCTGCCGCCGCCGTCCGCGCAGCCTCCTCATCGCGGTTTCTTCGGAAAGGTTAAAGGTTTCTTTTCCACGATCTTTCACTAGAGATCTTTCACTAGAGAGAATGGCCTACAGATCTCACGGGTTAGAACCGACCTGGCGGCGTGATCTCACGATCTGCGTAGCGCTCGTCCCAATGGCGCGGCTTTGTCACGAATGGTGCCAGCTATTTCGGAGCCGCGGTCCAGTACTTCTTCCACCCGATCGATGGCTTCTTCCTTTAAGTCCTGCATGGTGTCTACAGCGTCCTTGTAGCCGCGTCGCAGATCTTTTCGCAACTGTTTTCCCGGCTTGGGCGCAAGCAGCAATGCAACCAGCGCGCCTGCCCCGATCCCGACCAGTAAGAATGTGATTGCCGTGCCTACACTGTTTCTATCCGAAGCCTCATAATTTCCCGTGCGCATAAGAACCTCTTCTCACCGCGATTGCGGAATTGTACGATGTGGGATGTCGAACCAACCGAGAAGCGTTGGATGCTCACTGCCAGTCAGACATCTACTATTCTAGTCGTCGTGCCGGTACTCACTACTACTGCTTTCGGCTGAGGCCATTATTACGTAAGGGCATTAATGGAGCGACTATTAGCTCCGTCAAAGCTTACGACCACCGAATTTCCCAACCAGCCAAAGCCCGTGTAAAATTAATACTTTAGTCTAAGTCCGGCGGAGCCTGGTGCTGCCTGCTCCTTGCTGAATTACCATATTCTTTTGAGGAGTTCTACCCAGCAATGTCGATTCCTGCTACTCAGCTCCGCCCTGGCATGGTCATCAAACACAATAATGATCTGCATTCGGTATTTAGCGTTGAGCACCGCACGCCTGGCAATCTTCGCGCTTTCATCCAGGCCAAGCTGCGCAACCTTCGCACCGGAGCAATGTTTGAACATCGCTTCCGTTCTCCCGACCCGATCGAAAAGATCACGGTGGATGAGGTTGAGATGCAGTACCTCTACAACGATGGTGACGACTACTACTTCATGAACACCGAAAACTACGAGCAAACCCATCTTCGGCGCGACGTCCTGGGTGACGCAGTTGACTACTTGATCCCCAATCTGCAAATCAAGGTTGAGTTTTTTGATGGGAAGGCGGTGGGAGTTGAGCTTCCGCAAACCATCGAGATGACCGTGATTGAAACCGAACCGGGGTTGAAGAGTGCGACTGCCTCAAGCGTTACCAAGCCGGCGAAAACAGAAACAGGGCTGGTGGTGTACGTTCCGCCATTCATCAATGAGGGTGAGAAGATTCGTGTGGATACGTCAGAGGGTGCGTATCTTTCGCGGGCGTGAGTTCAGCATATCCTGACGAGATCGTCATTCTGAGCGAAGCGAAATCTCTTTTCCATGATGTCCGCCGATCAAACTGCTGAAGCCCGCCGCTTCATCGTGCGCGGCCGTGTTCAGGGAGTGGGCTTTCGCTGGTTTGTGGAGCGCGAAGCTCATATCCTCGGCATTTCCGGCTGGGTGCGCAATAATCCCGACGGCAGTGTGGAAATACTGGCGATGGGAAGCCGCGAGCAGCTGGTAATGCTGCGTTCGCGGCTGAGGGAAGGTCCACGTGCTGCCCGCGTTGACAATGTCGAAGAAGTGGAGTCGAAACCTGTTTCTGGACTCACCACATTCCGTATTGAAGGAGCCTGGTAAATGATCCCCAAGGTGAGCGTCGATTGTGAGCCACTTAAGCAACTGATCCGCGAAGTGCCCGATTTCCCCAAGCCCGGTATTCTTTTCTACGACATTACAACCCTGCTGAAGAACAAGCGCGGCTTCGCAACCCTGATTGACGCGCTTTCGGAACACTATCTGGAGAAAGACATTGACTTGGTGCTGGGGATGGAAGCGCGAGGTTTCATTTTCGGCCCGGCTCTGGCCTACCGCCTTAACGCCGGTTTTGTTCCTGTTCGAAAACCTGGCAAGCTTCCCGCGGCAACCGCTAAATACGACTACGCATTGGAATATGGCACCAACACGCTCGAAATCCATAGAGATGCCATCCAGAAAGGTGAGCGCGTTATTATCGTGGACGATCTTTTGGCTACCGGCGGAACTGCTGAAGCCACTACAAAGCTTGCAGCCTCACTAGGCGCCGATATCGCTGGGTTGGGCTTCGTCGTCGAACTCGATTTTCTGAAGGGCCGCGACAAGCTTCGCGGGTACGATGTGTTCTCCCTCCTGCATTACGACAAGTGATTCCGAGGTTTAAGCTTCACTATTTGCTATTGGCTGTTGCATTTTGTGATGGAACGCTAGACACGACCAACTCCCCCGACTTCGGCAGATAACTCTTCCTCCGAAACCAGTCCTCCATTGCTGTTTTCAGTTCATCGATCGGCACATGAGTTCCAATCTCCATCAATCCATCCGCAACCGGCAGGGTATCGTCGAAAACACTGGCGTTGGTGAAATTGCGCATGCTGAAACTGTCCAGCCATTTCATCGGGCAGGGATTGCGCTGGCCATTTTCTTCGTACTCGACGCGTATCTTGCGGGCGAACATTGCATTGATTAAAACACGAGTACTCGACAGCACCAACTTCGCGAAAAAGATTGCTAATGCTCCATTGCGGATTTCCCAGCGTGGCTTCCAGGTTGACAGCATCGCCATACAGAAATAAGCTGCGGCGACGCTTTTACCATTCTGCTCGTGGTTGCTAAACGCCCCGCGCATCGGTGAGCGCTGGAAAATCTAGGAGGATCCATGCTCTGGCTATTGTGGGTGATTCTGGTGGGTCTGATCGCTGGCTGGGCCACGGGAAAGATCATGAAAGGCTCGGGATACGGGCCGCTCATGGATATTGCTCTGGGGATTGTTGGAGGCGTCATCGGCGGGTGGATTATGAACCTGCTGGGCTTCTACACCAGCGGGGGCCTCATTCCCAGCATTCTGGTCGCAATCCTCGGAGCGGTCGTCCTGGTTGCCTTGGTACGGATGCTGAAGCGAGCGTAACACGCATAGGCCGAAATGCCTATTTCGTTGCAGCTCGCAGCCGCTGCTCAAGTCCCGCTACCTCGCGGTTTAGTGCCTCTGGAAGATGGTTGCGAAATTTGGCAAAATGTTCCTTGATCAGCGGGATTTCGGCCAGCCAACCGGTGACGTCCACGCTGAGCAGCTTGCCAAGGTTGGCGGCGGAAATGTCGAGGCCACGCGTGTCCAGGTCGGCCGGGGCAGGCAGCAGTCCGATTGGCGTTTCGACGGCATGGGCCTTGCCCTCACAGCGTTCGAAGATCCACTTCAACACACGGCTATTCTCGCCGTATCCGGGCCACAGAAATTTCCCGTTTTCATCCTGACGAAACCAGTTGACGTAATAAATCTTTGGCAGCTTTGACGGCTCGGACTGGGCGCCCATTTTGAGCCAGTGCGAGAAATAATCTCCCATGTGGTAACCGCAGAACGGCAGCATCGCCATTGGATCACGGCGAAGTTGTCCCACTTTACCTGCGGCGGCTGCAGTCGTCTCGCTGCTCGCCGTCGCTCCTAAGAACGTTCCGTGCTGCCAATTAAACGCCCCGGTGACCAGCGGGACGACACCGCCACGCCGTCCGCCAAAAAGAATCGCGTCAATGGGAACACCCTTCGGATCCTCCCACTCGGGCGCAATGACCGGACATTGCCTGGCGGGAGCCGTAAAGCGCGCGTTGGGATGCGCCGCCTTGCGCGGGGATTCGGGTGTCCAGGGTCGGCGCAGCCAGTCCACTAACTCGGCGGGCTTCTCGCTTGTCATCCCTTCCCACCAAATGTCCCGGTCAGTAGTCATCGCACAATTCGTGAAGATGGAGTTCTTTGTGATACTGAGCATGGCGTTGCGGTTCGACCTCATGCTCGTTCCGGGTGCCACGCCAAAGAACCCGTATTCCGGGTTAATGGCGTAGAGCCTGCCATCTGCACCAAACTTCATCCAGGCAATGTCATCGCCGACAGTTTCCACCTTCCAGCCGGGGATGGTCGGTATCAACATCGCCAAATTCGTCTTGCCGCAAGCTGAGGGAAACGCCCCGGTCATGTATTTCACCTGGCCGGATGGGCTGATCATCTTGAGAATAAGCATGTGCTCGGCCATCCAGCCTTCATCGCGCGCCTGTACTGAAGCGATGCGCAGCGCGTGACATTTCTTGCCCAGCAAAGCGTTTCCGCCGTAGCCCGACCCGTAGGACCATATCTCGCGCGTCTCTGGAAAGTGGCAGATGTATTTGCTCTCGGCGTTGCAGGGCCAGGTCGAATCCTGTTCAGTGGGGCCAAGCGGCGCCCCGACCGAGTGCAGCCCGCGCACAAATTCACCATCCTCGCCCAGGGCATCGAGCACTCGCGTACCCACTCTCGCCATTATGTGCATGTTGGCTACAACGTACGGCGAGTCGGTAATCTCAACTCCAATCTTCGCGATGGGCGAACCAATCGGTCCCATGCTGTAAGGAATCACATACATAGTTCGGCCGACCATTGCGCCTGTGTACAGGCCCTTCAGCTTCTCCTTCATCTTCGCCGGATCTTCCCAGTTATTGGTCGGACCGGCATCCTCCTTACGTCGCGAACAGATAAAAGTTCTGTCTTCGACTCGCGCCACATCGGCCGGATTCGATCGCACCATGACGCTGTTGGGACGCTTCTGCGGATCCAGCGGGATGGCGATGCCAGACAAAGTCATCACGCCCAACATGGCCTGGTATTCATCTTGTGAACCATCGCACCAATGCACCCGGTCCGGTTTGCACATCTGCGCGACTTCTTCAACCCATCGTGCGAGTTGTCGATTTTCGCTGCCGCTTGATTCGGCTTCTATGGGTTGGATCACACTGGCCATAAGGACGTCTCCTGGTTAAACGAACCGGGATGTGCAATGCGCGCTGAACAAACTTGTTTGGTCAATCTTGCGCGATCGGCTCTGACTCACCTTCTGAAACGACTGCACTCAGGTGGTTGAGTGTTTCGCCGACATTCAGTGAGTATATTTCCCGTCCCACTCCCTCGCCGGATTCGAGCGCAGTCTTGAGATAATGACCGGCGATTTCTACCGCCAACGGATCGGTGATCATCTTGCCGGTGCGCCGGTTATACTCCACCCATGCGGGATGCGGCAGCGCCACCCAAACCTGTCGCCCGTCCACCAAAAACTTGATATCCACCGCGTCCGCATGACGAGTGGAAATCGCCACGATCAAAGCCTGATAGACGCAGTGCACCCGCTTCTTGCTCCAGCGGTCGACGGCGGTGAAGTTGTCGTACATGCTTCCGTTAAACGCGATAGAAACTATATCGGAGCAGGCACGTCAGCGGCAAACGGGTACTCCATTTGGCGCTCAACCGGAGACCTGCAAGCTTGCGGAATTCGCACAATCATCCCGCGCTGACTTGTGCGCCGCGGAAGCCATGCCTGCCTGCCCCGTGGGACAGCTTCGTCCGCTAGTATGAATGTGTGAAGACCAAGAATTCTCGTCAGACGTCCCAACTGCAAATTCTTGACGCTGGCAAGCTCAAGACCCTGCCCTGGCTGATTCACGGCTTTTCCACCCGCCAAGGAGGTTTCTCGAAGCCCTATGGTGGTAACGCCCTCAACCTCGGCTTCACCAAGCACGATGCGAAGAATGACGTCGAACGCAACCGCCAGGCATTCCTCGCAGAATTGGGTGCAAACAAAGCCGGGCTCTCAACGCTTATCACGCTGCGCCAAATCCACTCCGACTTGATCCATAGTGTTACATCGTCTAACGATACAAACCTTGTAGGCGATGGCCTGATCACCGCCACTCCCGGTCTGATTCTCGCCATCCAGACGGCAGACTGCCTGCCGATTATTCTGGTGGATCCGAAGAACCGCGCTGTCGGCGTCTTTCACGCCGGTTGGCGCGGAGCCCTGCAGCGAATCGTCGAAAAGGGAGTGGGAGAAATGCGCCGCCACTTTGGAACCATCCCCCGCGATCTAAAAGCAGCGATCGGCCCCGGCATTCATCACTGTTGCTACGAAGTGGGGAAGGAAGTCCGCGACAAGTTCGCATCACAATTTACCTACTCGACAGAATTGTTCCGCGAAATAAAAGACTCGGATCCCGTGCGCGAAAAATATCCGCTACTGTTCTTGACTGCGCGTGCTCCGGGCCACAGCGATTTGCCCTGCCGACTCTTTCTCGATCTGGTCGAGGCTAACCGCCGGCAGTTAATTGATGTTGGAGTGATTGCCAAAAACATCGAAGCTTCACCGCTTTGTACCTCGTGCCGGCGAGACCTCTTATTCTCCTACCGCGCGGAAAAAGGCGTCACCGGCCGAATGCTTGCGGTCGCAGGAATTCGCCACTGATTGCACTGAAGATTACGTTCCGAATAAAGCCTGAAACAAGTAGAGGCACGGGAGGTCCGCCCGTACGCTCATTGCGCCGGAGGTGCGGAAGGTGTCGCCGGGGATGTCGATGCAGGATGTTCCCCTGCGGCGTTATTCACGAGATCCTTCAATTCCTTGCTGGGTTTGAAGAAAGGAATCTTCTTGGCGGGAACTTCCACACGGTCACCGGTCTTGGGATTGCGCCCCACTCGCGGCTTACGCTGCCGGGTACGAAAGCTGCCGAAACCCCGAATTTCGATTTTGTCGCCAACCCGCAGCGAACGCACGATGCTGTCAAAGATGGTTTCCACAATCACTTCGCTATCTTTGCGGGTCAACTCGGCCAGCCGGGATACCTCGTCGATCAGATCGGCTTTTGTCATACGTCTCTACGCTCCGTTCGTTGCGGTCTCTGTTGATCTATTCCTTCTGTCTGTCAATTCGCCCCAGCGCCATTGGTCCCTGCATAAAGTTCTCAGATTTCGCGCATCTGCGCAAGTTCCGTCCCGCCGCCCAGTCGCATAGTCGGGCGAAGTAAAGAATTTTTCACGAATCTGACAACAAAAAATCGAAAAGCTCGAAATGAGGATTGGAAACCTGAAACAACCAGAATCGGTCTTACCTCCACAAATAATAAAACCCGATGCGCTGATCGAGCAGCTTTTCGCGTGTCGGCAGCCACTCGGAAACATCCCCGAACAACAGGTCAAGCACAGTCTTGCGATCCTTTTCGGGATGCACGAGCACGGGCTCGCCCTTGATGCCTACCGATTTGGCAGTGTCCTTTACGACACTCTCAAAATCACCTTCCTGGTCGATCAGTTTCAATCCCATTGCCTGATCGCCCGTCCACACCTTCCCATCGGCGATGGCGCGTATCTCATCCACTTTCATTTTTCTTCCATCAGCGACCGCCTGAATGAACTGGCTGTGCATGTCGTCAATGAGCCCCTGCAAATACTGCTTCTCCGCCGGAGTCAGGTCGCGCGTCGGCGAGCCGGTATCTTTGAATTCGCCGGCTTTCATGGTGACATCCTTCAGCTTGGCCCAGCGCAACAGGTCACCATAGTTCACCCACTGGGCGATTACACCAATCGAGCCCACCACGCTGCCCTTGTCCGCGTAGATTTTATTGGTGGCAGAAGCGATGTAGTAGGCGCCGCTGGCTCCCACGGTCTCAATTGAAGCCACAATCCGCTTCTTCTTCTCGTCGCGGATGCGCTTGACCTCGCGATAAATTTCTTCCGACGCCGCCACCCCGCCGCCCGGCGAATTCACATGCAGGATAATTGCTTTGATCGAATCGTCATCGGCGAATTTCTTGAGCTGGGGAACAGTAATGCTCGGCGAAATGATGACCCCCTCGAGGTCCACGATGCCGATCTTGTCCCCAAAGCCGCTAATAGCTGAGGTTCGATCGCCGGTGTGCAGCGAGAGATAGACCAGAGTGAATACCGCCAGCACGAAGAGGAAGAAGGCCCCTCCGCCAATCAAAACCCAAAGCAACACTCGCGAACGTTTCTCGTCACTCATACTGGGGGCTTAGTTTAGCACTGTGGGGACATTTGTAGTTCGGAACTCAACTTTGAATGGCTGAGTCCACTCTTCGTCTCCGAACCGCTGGAGGGCTGGCGTGCGGCTGAGCCGGGAAGTCAGACGATACGGCTCATTTTCGACAACCCGCAAAGGCTCAGACGTATTTGGGTGGCCTTCGAAGATAGCGAAGTCTTCCGCACGCAGGAGTTCGTTTTGAGATGGTCTCCGCATGTTGGACACCCTTTCCGGGAAATCGTGCGCCAGCGTTGGAATTTCAGCTCACCCGGGGGAGTCCGCGAGATCGAGGCCTACGCAGTGGACCTGGTCGATGTCGGAGTGCTCGAATTGATCATTGTGCCTGATAAGAGCGGCCGTGAGGCTCGCGCGTCGCTCGTCAAAATGCGTTTAAGCTGATAAAACCAGGGCATGTTCTAAGGAAGCTCGGGTGGGTCCCAATCATTAGAGGTATGAGTCGATGCGTAACTTGCGGCTGCCGGTGACGGCGGATTTTCCGAACAGGTAAAAGGGGTAGAGTGCCACAACACCGCCAGGTTCCTCAAAATCCGCAATAGAGACACTTCTCAGCGGCAACCCACGTAACGGCGGATTTAGCTGTACGGGGCGGTTTCACAATGAGGACAGACTCTTGCGTTTGACGCAACCATCTGGCCGCTTACATTTTTTCACCGTTACCTTATCCACGTATCACCGCGCCCGGCATTATATCCAAGGCACTCTCATTTTATTCCGTTTCTTCCGGGTCCCGCGGCGGTTGCGGGATCTCCGGCTGGCGTGGTCGGGGCGTCTCAGGCCGTGGTGGTCGGGGCGTCTCCGGCTTGTTTCCTGCTGGTGGTGGAATGGCAGGTTTGTCAGTCATCAAGATCAGCCTCAACGTCAGATTGTACTGCAAAGTTCACGCTGCCCAATATCCTATCCCTTCAGCGTGTTGTCCCCGAAACTTCAGGGTGCTAGACTTTGTTCATGCGTAGACAGAGACAAACTCGTCACGGAGCAGCGGCGGGACAGAGAGAGGTTGGTGCGGATTTGGCCGGACAGTCCGGTGATACGCAAGGCTTATCAGAAACTGCGGCCGCGGATTCTGAGAGCGTTGCAGAACTGGCCGAAGAGGGGCAGGCTTTCGAGGCGGAGGCAGTTAGCGGCGTTGAAGATGCGCAAGATGCCGACGTAGCCGAGGTCACGACGCGAGAAGTCCCGGAGGACGATGTTCCTCCCGAATACCGAGAGCGGTAATAAGCGTTAATAAAAAGTGAAGTTCTTATCCGGGCGACCTCCATCCGTCAGTCACGGGCTTCCGGGCAAACAAAGTCCTAGCACGACGAAACCATGAGGTTTCGGTCCACCACCTTTTCCAACCCACCCCGTTGACGTTTCAGCAACTTAAATTTACCAAATCGGGTAGGGTTTTTCGCACAGGTGGGCCTAACAGTCAGGCAGCCCACACCTCCGGCCACCATTTCGGAAAGCATACCGTCGATCTGGTCGCGGTGCCCATCTCTCAAGATGCGGAGAACCGTTGCGTCATCCAGGGGAATGATCAGCCCGCGGTCATCCCCGATAGTGTCCCTGCAGCGTTCAATAGAATCGTGCTCTGTCCTGGAAATCGCGGCAGCACAGAAACCCCATTTTTCCTCTGTTCACTGAAAACCAGGTCTCATCTCCCGCCCTCTGGGAATTGAAAAATCAGTTTCTTCCACATCCGATGGAGTGCCTTTCCTACAGAAAACGGGGTCATCTGGCGCACGATTTTAAAAATTAAGAAATGACCCATCTAGCTGAAATGTGTGGGATTAACTACGTCGTTCCATAGTGCACCGGCATCTCCCTTCGCCAGGTCCGCCGTGATCTGATCGCGTGTTGCTACGGAGTGCGGGGTCCTCCGCAGTTTTTTTGCCAGGGCTTCCAGATACATCATCGTTGCTGCGTCGCGAAGCTGCGACAATTTGCTCGCTGGACTGACACGATTCCCCAAGCCGCTTTGGTAGCCTCGAAGAGCCTTTTGCACCCTGAGAGTCTGGATGTTCCGCGCGGGTGATACATGAAGGCTGCTGGGCGAAGCATCTTGGCTTCATCTGGCGGCCACGAGCTGAGTGTCTGTAGACACCTCTATCGGTGGGAGAGACAATCTGAGGGGCATTTCACGGACTTGTTCCACGACTCGGCTGTGGAAACCAATAAAGGAGGCGACGGTCGCTATGCGAGTCCCAAAATCCATGATCCTCTGTGCTCTGGCCGTTTCGGGACTTCTCTTGGTCCTATTCACCACATGCCCAGCCCAGGAAGGCCACCTTGTAGCCACTGAGGCTAATCCCCGCTTTGCTGATACACAGAATAATGAAGGAGAGCGCTCCAAGCTTCCTCCGAACGCCTTGCAGATCGCCCGAATCATCGGACTCGAATCTGACATCGAGAAGCTCTCCTCTTTAGCTGCTGCAAAGAGAACCGGTGC
>Ga0099828_10002082_pt1 | contig 13691 bp, 12 predicted proteins | sample CZO8metaG_2_FD_79338 | JGI IMG/M metagenome (GOLD analysis project Ga0099828, IMG submission 79338) | Vadose zone soil microbial communities from the Eel River Critical Zone Observatory, Northern California, USA - CZOApr15con2H1.8 metaG | ecosystem: Environmental > Terrestrial > Soil > Vadose...
CGGTACACCGCACATTGACGTTCTTACAGAGCAAGTTCGGCGGCGTTGTGCCGGAGCCTCAAGCTCTGCGCGAAGCAGACCGCGAGATACTGGCAGAGGTGGACCGTGGCTTCTCGCTGGTGGGACACAATATCGCCAACTGTCACTTCAAAGATGGCCTGAACGCGGCAATGGCTGTGGCACGAGCCGCCAATCGCTACCTGGACGAGCAGGCACCGTGGAAACAGATCAAGCTTGACCGCGAAGCGGCTGGCACAACCATTTATGTGATGCTTCAGGTGCTCAGCGGTCTGCGAGTCATGTTCAGCCCCTACCTGCCCTTCTCTTCCCAGAAGCTGCACCATCTGCTGGGTTTTGAGGGCGATGTAAGCCGGGGAAGTTGGCGATCTACTGAGGTGCCCGCCGGTATTACGCTGCCAGTTCCCGCGCCGCTGTTCCCCAAGTTGGAGGAAATCGCGGCGGTAGTTTAGGGCAGGATAATAGTAAGAAGGGGAGGTGTTCCTTGTAGGTACTCCTCCCCAATGAAACAATTTTGCCTAGTGTTTCGTAGTAGGAGATATCAGGTGGCAACGGCACAGGAGACATTTAGAAGTGTGGTTATTGAGCCGCTGGAGGTCAATATTGGTGGCAAAACACTCTCTTATGCTAATTATCTGGAGCTTCCAGCAGCACAGAGGTCGAACGATGAAGCAGATGTTGTAGACAACAAGTTTACCAACAACATGCTTACATGGCTCGGTTACGAGTCTGGCAATATAATTCACGACCGCACCATAGTAGGACGCCCTGGAGACAGACCTGATTTCGAAGTGAAGGAAAGTGGCTCGACTCTGTTTGTCGTCGAAGATAAAAGCACCGACGAAAGATTTAATGAAGCGTCTGTGAAGCAACTGAGACGCTATACGGCAGGTACCTCAGGGTATTGTATATGGACGAACGCTAAATCAATACTTGGGCTACGATTTGACTCAAACGGACATTACCAAACGCTTGTCGAGGTACGAGTCGATGGTGCATTTGGGCACCAGAAATTACCATTTCCCCAGGAATCTAACTTTGAAATTCTCTATCTGCTCTTTCACAAACAAAGATTCACAGATATTACAACCCGCATTAGCGAAGTTGCAATTAGCGAACAGGAGTGGAAAAAGCAAGCCAAGCCACTTACCGATCAAACTTCTCTTAACGCATTTATTGCGGAAAGCCGCTCTGTACTCGATCAGCTTGTTACGGCCATCAAAGCACGCCTGAGTATTGTAACAATCGAATTAAATGAAGCAATGCAAGACCTGATCGACAGTCAGCAGAAATACTCGTCGATTGTTACAAACTTGATAGACAAGCTCAGGGGTAACATCAACAACAATGCACTCAATAGCCTGGAGAGCCAGTTGCGGATATTAGAATCAGTCCTTGCCGACATTGATATTTTACAAATTGAACGGTTGAAGCCGCTTATGAGTCCAGCAACAGTTACAAGCTGGACAAACCGCATCCAGGAAATCTCAACCGTAATATCTACTTTGCGAGAACGCGAACTAGCCCGTATTGAATCACGCCGCATCAGAGCCGCATATATGGTATGGCGCGAGCGGTACAGAATTATTGAGAGTGAAAATGGAGGAGATGAGAACGAGATTGAGATACGCCGCCAACAGGCCTTTGCTGAGCAAGTGAGCTATGTGTTTTTTGTACGCTTACTGCTTACCCGCGTGCTGGAAGATAAAGGCATTATGCCTCACCTTGTCTCGGATGGGGGGTTCAAAGAATGGTTTACCTTTCTAAAAGTCTACGCCATAGACAGTGTCGATGAGATTGGGGGCGAATCCTTCTTACCCATCGTCTACCGGCGGGTAGCCGGATTCTATCGACACTTCTTCCAACAACCGGTTTTCGACTGGTTTTTGCCAGATGATTACCTCCTGTCGCTGGTACTCCATCACCTCAATCTGTACGACTTCAAGGATGTGACAAGTGATCTTTTAGGCTTTACCTATGAGAAGTTTATAGAGCGCGTAGCACGAAACAAGAAGGGCCACTTTCTAACTCCACCCGCCGTTGTCGAATATATGCTTGATCGTGTCGGCTACAATACTTCTGCCGTTATCGGCGAAAGTTTGCTCGATACAGCATGTGGATCGGGAAGTTTCCTCGTTCACGCCGCTCGTCGACTCCGGCAGTTCATCGCCTCGTCCATGAGCACCAATAGTCAGGTCGAACTTGCGCGTATGTTCATTGAACAAGTGCAAACAAAGCTCGTTGGGCTCGAGATCAACCCATTTTCCTGCTATTTGGCCGAGCTGAATTTGTTTATTCAGGTACTTGATGATCTGGCATTGCTCTGGAAGATGGGCGAGCATCCGAACATAGAACGCTTTGCCATCTACAACACCAACAGTCTTGAGATGCCTCAGGCGGTTCTACATTCTGGACGTGATACGGTTGCTACCGCATTTGAAGATTCCAGCGCAACGTTAGACGAAGCTTACCCTGTGAAAGTACGGCAAGGCCACTTTGGCTTCGTGATATGTAATCCGCCATACGTCAACCGCGGCATTATCTTGGGCGCAAAAAGCTACGGAGATTTTCCCTTCTACAGAGATGTTGTCAAAGGTGACGAGAACTTCTACCTGCTCTTCTTCCGCCTGGCTACCTATTATGTCTCTCCTAGGGGTACAGTCTGCTTTATCTGCCCACTCAACCTCCTTGGAGATGAATCAACGATGCGAGCACGCGAGATGTTCAGCAGTGAAGAGTGGAACATCCGATCACTTACGCGCTTTTATGCCAGAGACGTGCTGTTCCCCGGCGTGTTACAAGGTGTATGCGTTGTAAGATTCGATAACGTCCCAGGGCAGACAGCCGATATGATAGAGATTCGCGGCGGTTTTACTGTAGAAGAAGCTGCGCAAACAGCTATACAGGTACAACGCTCTCGCGTAACAAGCAATTATCCGGTGAAGACGACTTGGACGAAACCATGGTTGGTGAACGCAAACCCCGGTGCATATGAGCTATGGGAGTTTGTTAGAGGCAATTGTAATCAGGATTTAGCTGACTTGTTTCAAGGAAAGATGAAGACTTACGAAGGTGATGCAAGATCTACCTGGGCTAAGCCAATGATTATTCCTCATCCTGGCCGGCACACTGTCCCACTCACCAAAGGGAAAAACATTGTTGATTGGGGTAGTTGGTCTGCCGATTCGTTCCTTGACCCATCTGTAACCATTCCTGTTTCTGAGAAAGACTATAGAAGTTGCCTTTGGGTTCAGAGACAGGTTCAGCGTATTGTCAACTTGACTCAAATCGAAACGGCACTCTTTCTTAAAGAAGTATCAGGTCTGGAAATGAAACGACCAATCCGTGGAACACTTATCCAGCGGGATGGGCAGCATCCTGTCGTGGCTGACCATACAGTGCTCGTGATGTACACTCTGGATGCAGCATATGAGGATTTGGCACACGCCGCTTTCGGACTACTGACCAGCCTGACTTATAACTTCTTATTCAGCCTCTTCTCAACTAACGCACATGCAAACTTTAAGGAGATATTGCGCTTACCTGTCCCAAACTGGTCACCATCTCTTGAAAAGCAACTTGCTGATGAAACGAGAGACGTCCTGCACGCCTATAAAAATGTGTATGACCATGAAGAGCAATATGGTTCAAACCAGGCTCGTCATGTGTCTGTAAACTCTGTCCTGGCAGCTACGAAACTGCCAACATTGCGGCTTGAAGAACTTGTATTGCGTAGTGATGTTTCAATGCAAGGCTCTCTCCAGTATTCTCTAGAGGTTTTATTGAATAGGGGTCAACTTACAATTAATCGAAACCTCAGTAGTGATGCGGTTCAAGCGATTGAACAGATCATACTGGCAAATGGAACATTGATGTATGCCAAAGGCGGCAAGGATATCCTGGTACCGAATCCCAGGGTAGCGTCCTTATTCTTGTTACAGTTACATACTTTTGAGCAAGAGCGAGATGCAAAGTTGCAAGCAGCTATTTCCACACAACGAGAGCTTGACGATGCGATACTAGAGGCCTATGGCATCACAATACCAACATGGAAAGAGTTTATCGAGGCAGGGGTACAGTGGGCTAAAAATTAGAACTTTTTGTAACTATTCAAGTCTCATCTCTGCTTGAATCCTCACTTCCTACGGCATTTCGCAACAAGTTTTGTTGGTGCAAGGTTTTGCTGCCGCAGACGGCGTTGCCCCACCCACCTTTGGGACGCGATAAATTGGAGCGTTACGGCGCGGACCACAGCTTCTTCCCCATGAAAATAGCTATCTCGTGTTCGACGGGGCCGGGTGGGTAGAAGTATTGATTGATGCTCCACACCTCTAATCCGTTGCGTAAATAAAATTGGATGGCGGGATAATTGACGTTTTGGGTCTCGAGCAGAATAGCCCAGCAGCCGTGTTTACGCGCCCAGTCCGAGGCGCAACTCAGGAGCAGCGAGCCGATGCCGTAGCGACGAAATTGGCGACCAACAATGATGTCTTCAATGCGCGTGACCGATCGCCATTCCTCGATGTTCAGTAAGATTCCGCCCGCCACCTGTCCATCCGCGAGGGCAACGTACCCTCCGGCAGTAGTGCGGATCTTGGCTTCAACATCCGCCAAAGCAGTCTCAAACTCGCGATAGCTCTTATAAAGGGGAGGATCAACAGGCGTTTCTAGCAACCCGAAGGCGAGGGCCGATTTGGTCGATGGGATAGAAACGGCCTCATCCTGCGCCAGCTGCCCTCGAACGCATAGAGTATAGATACGATCAGTCTCAAAACTGTAGTCGAGTTGATGCAGTGCTGTAGCATCGTCTAGCTGTACAGCACGTACCTCAATGTGAGGAGATTCTCCATCGTCCATATTCTCACCATCACCTGTCGAACAACTGCTTAAAGAGAAAATTGATATCCTGCCGCCTGTGCTCCTAAACAGGCGGCACCAACGACGCCTGAGAAATCGCCCAGTTTGGCACGTAACATTTTTGTTTTTTGGGCGGGTGCTGACAATGCAGTGTTACGGGCACGGTGGACGGCTCGCTCAAAAAGCAGGTCGATGGCCTCGATCACACCTCCACCGAGAATGATCGCTTCGGGGTTATAGAAGTTCATAACGGAACCAAGGCCATAGCCCAGATAATCGGCGGCCTCGGTGACGATTTCGGTGACCAATGCATCCCCTTGCTCGATGGCGTGTGCAAGAATACCAGAACGGATAGTGCTCTCTCCCTCTTTCAACTGGTGTTCCGCATCTTCGGCCAGTATCGAGGAACGCCCATGATGGATTTCTGCCATAATGGCTTTTGTGATGGCAGTGCGTGAAGCGTAGGCTTCGAGGCAGCCGCGGCAGCCACAGCCACAGATGCGGCCCCCTGCCTGGATAATCATATGCCCGACCTCACCTGCTGTACCGGTCAGTCCTGTGTACATGCGCCCGTTCTGCACAATGCCTGAGCCAATACCTGTACCAACGAACACGCAGACGAAGTTATTGAATCCGTTTCCTGAACCGTAAATATATTCTCCGAGTGCGGCAACTTCAACATCGTTCCCAACACCGACTGGCTTGCCAAATTGTTGGCTGAGAATGTCACCCAGGCGCATATCCTTGACGCCGAGGTTTGGAGCATCCACGACTACACCGGCCTTGCGATCAATCTGACCCGCAGCTCCAACGCCAACGGCAACAATTGGCGCATTTTCAGGGAGATTGGCCGCGCTCAGGGCTGCTTGCGCAAGCTCAATCGTGCGCTGCGATACGAACTCCTGCCCCTTCTCAGCACGGGTACGCTTGCGTGCCGAGGCGATGACTTCGCCATTTGTTATGTCAATAACGGCGGCGAGGGTTTTGGTTCCCCCCAGGTCTATACCCAGGGCATAGATTTTTTGCTTTGGCATGTTACTTCTCACTTCTAAATGGTAGGCTCAAGCCAGGATGAACGTCCAGGTTCAGGCCACTGTATTCTCCCTGGCACAGGTGGAAGAAAGCGGCACTGGCGATCATCGCGGCATTATCGGTACAAAATTCGATGGGTGGATAGCTGAGACGGATTCTGAGAGGAAGTAATTCCTGCTCAAGCCTGCTGCGAAGACTGAGATTTGCTGCCACTCCACCGGCCAATACTACCTGCTTTACATGATACTCCTGCGCCGCAAGGCGTGTTTTGACGGCCAGAACATCAACTATGGCTTCTTGAAAGCTGGAAGCCAGCATCGCTACATTGGCAGCACCACGCTGTGCAGCCTGCACTCCCATACGGGTATACTGGCTGACTTGCTTTCCTTCTTCGCCAGCGTTCCTGCCACCACTGCCACTCCCAGAAGCGTGAGGAGCGTGTGCGTTTCCTGTTGCCCCCTCAGCCAGGTGGAGCATGGCTGTTTTTAGACCACTAAAGCTGAAATCGTAGGTGCCACGCAGCCAGGCGCGAGGTAATCGATAGGCGGAACGAGCCAGGGCGACAGGCTTCTTCTGCTGGAGTAGCTCTTCTTCTGCACGCTGGGCTGCTTGCTGAATGGCAGGCCCGCCCGGATAGTCAAGCCCCAGGATGCGTGCTACTTTATCAAAGGCCTCTCCAGCGGCATCGTCGCGCGTGCGCCCAAGCAATTCATACTGTCCATGACCGCGCACAAGCACAAGTTCGCTGTGCGCACCCGAAATGACAAGGCACATCAAGGGGAACGTGGGATCGCCTTCTAGATAGTCCCGGCCAGCATTGGCTGTACTCCCTGTACTGCTTGTACTGGCTCTAGCTGTATCGGCTGACTTCGTTGCTGCTTGCCCTTTACGCAGCCAATTGGCGTAAATATGTGCCTCAAGGTGATTTACGCCGATAAAAGGCAGGTTTCGCACCAGGGCTAAGGCTTTCCCAACGGTCAGCCCAACGAGCAGCGAGCCAGCCAGTCCTGGACCGTAGGTCGCGCCAATGGCGTCGATATCTTCCCACCGGCACGAGGCATGATCTAGAGCGGTTTCAATAACCGGTATGATGGTGGCAAGCTGTTGACGCGAGGCAACTTCAGGTACCACCCCACCATATCGGTTATGAATCTCGATCTGGGAGGCTACCACATTTGAGAGTAGATAGCGACCATCTTTGACGATAGCCGCTCCGGTTTCATCACACGAGCTTTCGATACCAAGTACAAGCATTTCTAAGTTCCCATATTGTTCCGTCACTGGTTAAAAGTAACTACAACCAAAAACTATCTATTGGGCTTCCAGTTTCCTCATAAGTGCCGCCTTCGTCTCCTGAAAACGTTGTTTATAGCTGGATGAATGTATCTCATCAGTCCACATAACCAGGGCATCTTCCTGGTTATCGCTGTAGTAACGATGGCGAAGGCCTGCCTCGCGAAAACCATACTTGCGATAGAGGTTTTGAGCGTTATGGTTGGATACCCGTACTTCTAACGTGACCCATTTAGCACCAATGGAATAGGCGAGATCGATCAGGTTGACCAGCATAAATTCACCCAGGCCCAGGCGGCGATAGTTGGGATGCATAGCGATGGTGGTGATATGCGCCTCATCGACCATCAGCCATAATCCTGAGAAGCCAACGATGGAGGCCAGTTCGGGCGTTGGCATGGTGGCGGTGGAACGGCTGGGTAAGAGCGAGAGAGGGAAAATGCGGCGCGGTTTCTCGGATTCATGTGCCGGCACAGTCGCACGCTCCTCAAAAATCTTCCTATCTCGCAGCACAATATAATGCGCCCAACGATTATCCTGTAGCTCCTTGCGATAGGCACTGGGAGGCCAGGTCGATGGATAGGCTAAACGCTCGATTTCTATGACGCGAGGCACGTCTGACATTGTCATACGTTCAATGACGTAACGCACCCTCTTCCCTTTCTGTCGTACTCGGTCCTGCCGGACTGTGACCTTTTGGTCGATTGATTTTACCGCCGAGCAGCGGCTGCTTACGGGTACTGGTTGTGATCGAAGGGCGCCGTAAATACAGTGGTTCGAGTAGCAATGGGCTATCCTCTTTCCCATCGCGCAGACGTTGCAAGGCGAACGTTGCCAGCGTAGAAGCATGCCTTGTAGATTGAATGCTGTCAACAAAGAGAGATTTCTCTTGCATCTCGGAATAGAGCACCTGGCGCGACAGTGGACTTATTTCACCACAAAAGAGAAAAGATGGCAATGCCCGCTCGCCAGGTGTACCAATCCAGGCGCTCACCTGCTCTCTAAGGTAGCCCGCTACTTGTTGGGGTGAAAGCAAAAGGTAATCGCCGAACTGATGCAGCGTAGAGGTCATCCTGCCATTGCTATCGCACACCTTATCAAAGCTGTAGCAAGCGGCATAGAGTTCGGAACGCCCGGCTTCGAGGATGGCACAGATAGGACCATTCCATTGTGACTGTTGAGCGGCGATAATGTCCAGGGTACTCAGCCCCACGATAGGTTTTTTCAAGGCGAACGCGATGGCCTTGGCTGTTGCCAAAGCTACGCGCAAGCCATTAAACGAGCCTGGCCCGGTAGCCACTGCCACTCCCTCGATATCTTGCATGGTCTTATTACATTCAGCAAACATGCGCTGAACGCGGTCCAACAACTCTATACTGTGGTTGGTGCCAACCTGCCAGGTATATTCGCCGAGCAATTCGTTCTCCGTGCAGAGGGCAAGGCTGGCCTGGCGCGTGGAAGTGTCAAGAGCTAGTAGTAGCATAGGTATTTTTCTGGAATTGGTGCAACAGTTGGCAATACAGTATGCCTGTTGCAGTAAACAGTAGTCCGCGCTTGGTTTCGCTCATCATTTTCATACGGATACGCAGGTGTTCAGATGGCCAGAGTAGATCAGCCTTATCTGCCCATTCAACCACACAGACACCAGAGCCGAAGAAATAGTCTTCAAAACCGAGATCTATTATCTCTTCGGGGTTATCGAGCCGGTACAGGTCAAAGTGATAGAGTGCTGGTCCTGGATGTGAAGGTGGCAGTTGGGGGTGCTGTGCAGCGTTGTGCTGCGGCTGTGCCGCTTCGCGAGCAGCGCGGCCTGGATATTCTTTGAGTAAGGTAAAAGTTGGGCTGTTGATGGTCTCAGTGATACCCATACCCGCAGCCAGTCCCTGCGTAAAGGTCGTTTTTCCGGTGCCCAGTTGCCCATTAAGCAAGATCAGTTCTCCACCCCGCAATAACTCTCCCAATCGCATACCCAGGCGTTGCGTCTGTGCAGAGCTATGACTGATGATGTCGAGTGTACTGATCGCCTCTTCCTGAGAATGTCTGGTCACTATGCCACCTTCACGCAAGTTGGGATCTCCGTTCTTCAGAAGGAATTTGAAGTGAAAGAAAAACTACGAACCCCACTGAAATTGTTGATCAAACTCTCCCCAGGGAGGATTTGATGCTACTTATTATAACATGCAGTGTCTACGCTTTAGCGCAATTTCGTGCCACAGCTGCGGCAATAGAGCGAGTTGGAGCGCACCGTGCTCCCGCATGTTGGGCAAACAGTTTGTCCCTGGGCGGCTGGAGCGGGCCCGCCCGACTGCCTGGGTGACGCCGATGGCGGTGGTGACGATGGTGACGATGGTGTGTAAGCGGGCGGCGAATAATCGGTAACTGGGCCCGGAGCGGATTGGTCGGCGGGAAAAGGCTCTTTTTTGAGTTCCTGGAGCTGCTCCTCTCGATTCTTCACATCATGATCCAGTTCCATAATACCGGCGCATATGCGTCCAAGCTGCGGATCAGACAGGGTACCCTGCTGGTAGAGGTTCATTGCCACCTGTCCGAGTTCGTCGAGCAGTCGGTGACGCTGATCCACAAGTTTATCGATTTCGCCCTGCTTGCCACGCACACGCATCTGTTTCTGGGCTTCCCAGCTAGTGCGGCTGACCGCCTTACTGACCATGTTCTTCGCGGATTCTACAAAGTCGGCCATAATTTCTGCCTTCCTTTTAAGAGTTTTATTGGTTGCTGCTTATTCAGTGACGGCGTGCTGGTAGACACGCATCTCTTCCGGCTTGCCACTCTGGCTCAATTGTACGGCGACGACATCTATGCGCCAGGAGCGTTCAGAACAAGCGTGAAGATCGAGATAGTAGGAGGCTACCTGCACCAATTTCTGCCTTTTACGGAACGTGACCGCATCTTCGGGTAAGCCATAAGCATTGCCCCGGCGTGTCTTAACTTCCACAAAGATCAGGTCGTGTTCATCTTCAGCTACCAGGTCGATCTCTCCATAACTACAGCGAAAGTTCCGTTCCAGGATGCGATATCCCCGGCGCACCAGTTCCTCTGCTGCCAGGCGTTCACCCGTCCGACCAAGGCCCTGTCGCGGGGCTTTTAGCTTCTTTTTGGTTTTACCCGTAGTGTTACCTACCGGACCCGTCATTCTCTATTTACGTTTCTCGTCGAGTTGTGTTGTAAGCGCGATACCATGACTATTCCTCCTCCAGACCGGACCTGGTACCAATGCTCTATATTACTCAACATTGTATAGGAGAGAGATAGGAAAGGCAAGCAGTTTGGGAAATGATGTAGGCACCCGCCCCCACATGGCAGTGGCAGTGCTTGACGCAACGGCTATGGTGCGATAAGATGGAAGGCACAACAGATGGCAGTAAAGAGGCTGAAGAAGGGATAAAGATGACTTTACCACTGGCGCAGGCTGAGCGAGCAATCACATTTCCCAGTCGAGGGCAGCCCTCGTTCCTGCTGGAAGGAGTATTACACGTACCTGCCAGAGTAGAGCAAGCTCCAGTGGTAGTATTCTGCCATCCCCAACCGGCCAGTAGTGATATGCATGATACCCTCACCGTGGCACTCGCACAAAGCCTGGCAGCAGAGGCAGGCGTGATTGCCCTGCGCTTTAACTTTCGCGGCGTGGGCAAAAGCCAGGGTCAGCAGACCGATGGGCGTATGGAGCCGCTCGACCTGGCAGGAGCCATCGATGTTGTTTTAGCGCAAGCGGGAGTAAATCCGTCCAAGGTTGGTGTCGTAGGTCATGGTTTTGGAGCCAACATTGCGCTGATGTACGCACCATACGACCCTCGCATACGCACAGTTGTAGCCATAAGCCTGCTCCTCTATCGCGTGGGCAATGGCTTTCCAAAGGCGTTTGAACGCCCCAAATTGTTTGTTACAGGTGAATTTGATGAAATTTGCCCGCGTCATAAACTTGAACCCTTTGTGGAGCAGCAACCAGGACCCAAAGGTATCAAAATAATTACAGGTGCCCGCCATCTTATGCGGGGCTATGAAGAGACAGCCGTCAATGTTGTTCTAAAATATATGAAGACGTGGGCGGAAATGCAGGGAGTTTAATAGAATTATGAATCCAGATAATCCAATCATTGTTCAGAGTGATAAAAGCATTTTATTAGAGGTAGATCATCCACTACACGCCGAGGCTCGGGATGCTCTGGCCCAATTCGCGGAATTAGAGAAGTCGCCTGAGCATATCCATACCTACCGCCTCTCACCACTCTCGCTCTGGAATGCCGCCGCCGGTGGCATGAGCGCGGAAATGGTCTTAGAACTTCTGACACACTACAGCAAATATGCCATTCCCATGAATATTGCCGTCGATATCCGTGAATATATGAACCGCTATGGGCGCATAAAGCTCATTCGTGAAGGGGATGCTCTGCTACTCACCTCTACTGATACGGCACTGATGGCTGAAATTTTCCACCATAAACGCACGCAGCCCTACCTGATACGCCAGTTGGATAGCCATACCATCCAGGTAGATGCTTCACGGCGAGGGCATATCAAGCAGGCACTTATACACATTGGCTTTCCCGCGGAAGACCTGGCGGGCTATACCGATGGTTCGCCTCTCCCTATACGACTGCGCTCAATCACGCCACACGGGGAAGAGTTTCAGCCGCGAGCATATCAATATGCATCGGCGGCGGCCTTTTATGCGGGCGGAGCTCCCAGCGGTGGAAGTGGCGTGGTGGTCTTGCCTTGTGGTGCTGGCAAAACGATTGTCGGCTTAGCAGCGATGGCCGATATCCAACGTGCCACCTTGATTCTCTCGCCCAATACGATTGCCGTGCGCCAGTGGATCGCCGAAATTATCGACAAGACCGATGTCCCACCAGAGATGATAGGAGAGTACACAGGCGACCGCAAAGATATCTGCCCGATCACGGTCAGCACCTACCAGATTCTCACCTACCGCCGCTCGGAAGAGGAGGACTTTCCACACTTCTCCCTTTTCTCCAGCTTCGACTGGGGGCTGATTATCTATGACGAGGTGCATCTGCTTCCGGCCCCCGTTTTTCGTATCACCGCGGAAATCCAGGCCCGCAGGCGCCTGGGTTTGACAGCGACGCTTGTGCGCGAAGATGGGCGAGAGGCCGACGTCTTTAGCCTGATTGGCCCAAAGAAGTATGATGTTCCCTGGCGGGAATTGGAGCGGCAGGGGTGGATTGCCACGGCTGAATGCCACGAGATCCGTGTGAGCATGACCGAGGACGAACAACTCAATTACGCCGTAGCCGAGGAACGTGAGAAATATCGCATGGCGGCCGAAAGCCCGGCAAAGTTGACTGTTACCCGCTACCTCGCGGATCGACACCGCGATGACCAGGTGCTGATTATTGGCCAGTACATTGACCAGTTGAAAATACTCGCCGATGAGCTAAAAGCTCCGTTACTGACCGGAAAAACTGCTAACCGGCAGCGCGAAAAACTGTATGACCAGTTCCGGCGGGGTGAACTCAAGCGATTGGTGGTCAGCAAAGTGGCAAATTTTGCCATTGACCTGCCGGACGCGAATGTTGCTATTCAGGTTTCTGGCACCTTTGGTTCGCGGCAGGAAGAAGCTCAACGCCTGGGACGCATTCTCCGTCCCAAGAGCGATGGGGGCCTGGCATACTTCTACTCTATCGTAACCCGCGACACTCGTGACCAGGAATTTTCCGCCAATCGCCAGCTTTTCCTGACCGAACAAGGCTACCGCTATATAATCGAGGATGCCGAAATGCTGTTGGCATCATAAGGTTTTTTCTTGACATGCGTTCCTCAAGAGTGATACCCTTTTGGCACAACACATATGTACATTTTTGAGAGATAAAGAGGAATATGATGGCAGACAGCTACTTCGATGTATCTGACCAGGATTTTACAGAAAAGGTGCTAGAGGAAGAGCAAATGGTGCTGGTAAACTTTTCAGCCGAGACTAGCGGCGCGTGCCAGATACAAGACCCAGAATTTGAAGCAGTGAGCAAACAGTATCAAGGGCGTGTCATGTTTGCCCGCATCAACACAGACAAGTACGGTGAAATTACCAACCAATGGAAAATAGATGGTATTCCCACCATTATCTTTTTCAAGGGAGGACGAGAGATTAATCGCATCAAAGGCATTATGATGCGTGAAAGGCTGCGCCGCCAGGTCGAAGGAGCATTGCTGGCAAACTAGCATATTTTAACTGGTGCTGCATTGTGACTATGGGCTTTGCTGCCTGCGGCAGCAAAGCCCATAGTCACAATGCAGCACCAAATTAAAACCTGAATAAGTACGAATGATTTTGTGTGTAGGAGAGAGTAGTGCAGCATCCGCATCCTATAAAGTTAGCAGCATCGTTACATGAAACGCTCTGGGGGGGGAGAAGGTTAGAACGTGACGGGTGGAAACAGCTTCCTTCCCGTGATGTTGCCATCGGCGAGGCATGGGAAACCGAAATTAGCACCATCGCTCAGAACCAGCCCTACACAGGC
>Ga0099828_10002083_pt1 | contig 13688 bp, 11 predicted proteins | sample CZO8metaG_2_FD_79338 | JGI IMG/M metagenome (GOLD analysis project Ga0099828, IMG submission 79338) | Vadose zone soil microbial communities from the Eel River Critical Zone Observatory, Northern California, USA - CZOApr15con2H1.8 metaG | ecosystem: Environmental > Terrestrial > Soil > Vadose...
ACCGCAAAGCGCGGCTTGACCGAGTCCAATGAAGCATTGGCATTCACGGATGCCTAGCGTCAACATAGAGTTCTTTTCCCCAGACCAGTCCTGGAGGCTTTCACTGGTCTACGATGGCATCGAAGAAGCGATGGAACATCTCCACTCCATAGCGATTGCGAAGGCGCGTGAGGCTGGAGTGATCGGGCAGTGGCTCATCCAAATCATACCCCAAGTACCAGTGCACGCTGAGCCGATCTGCTGCGTGCCACATGAGTTGCCGTTCGGACCTGATACCCTCAAAAAACATGACGAGTTGCAATTTGAAGAACACGATGGGATCAATGGAAGGACGTCCCCCGACTGCGTAGGTCTCGTGCACAAACTCGCGCACAAACGAGAGGTCAAGTGTCCGGTCGAGATGGCGATAGAAGTGATCGGCTGGCACCAAATCTTCGAGTGAAACATTGATGAGCGGGGCAAAGCTTCGCTGTTTCGTTCCCATCATCGTCCTAGCTTCTCTTCCTGACACCACTAAACATGCGTCTGACCTCTTTGCTCCTTCCTCGCCTCATGTTCCATCAGAGGAAGGAGCAGTCTTGTCGATCCAAGCCATCTGGCGTTTTTTGTCGTGCTCGGGCTTACGTACCCACAATGAGCTATGCGCTGGCTGCATCGTTTCCTGGACGACCGTGAGCAAGTGCTCACGTAACTGGCTCAAGTCGACTTCCTGGCGTAATGTGGCGCTGAACGCCTCCAAGGTCTTGGCGGCATCATACTTGCGCCGGTAGAAACGGCGGTCAATGAGGGCCTGGATGCGATGGCGTAAGGGTTGGAAGAGCGCCGCAATGGCCAGCGTCGAGGCCACAATGACGGCCGGAGACTGCGCGAGCTGCCCGGTGAACAGGCGCACAAGTCCCCCCAGACCGATCACCAGGCCAACGTAGATCAAAGCCAGCAAGATCGTCAGCGTGCCATAGACCAGCGTGCGGTTGATGAGGGCATCGATATCCCAGAGCTGGGAGCGCAGGATCGCTATGCTGATCCCCAGGGGGATGAAAAGAAAGGAGAGCGAAGGCAGCAGCGAGGCACTCGCCAACGGGTAGAGCGAGTCCGGCGCATTTAACGAAGGGAAGAGGGCTTCTGCAAGGGTTTGCGAGACAACCAGGAGCACACAGCAGACCAGACCAAAGAGCACCCATCTGGTTTGCTGACGTTGCGCTGGAGTGGAAACGCGCACATAGCGATAGATTTGGACGGCAACGGGACTGCCAAAGGCCAGGATCGTTTCCATGATGTAGAGTGGGGCAGGCCAGTTGGGCAGATCCCAGGCTCCGGGAAGCTGGTAGAGCAACGCCTGCACAAACAGGGTACTCCCGGCCAGCCAGCTCCAGCGAGGAACCAGGTGCCCATCAGGAAAGGTGACAATGAAGAAGCCGAGGCACAAGAACACGCAAAAATCGAGGACGGAACTAGCGATGCCCTGGAGAGCCAGGGGCATGCTGGTGTCATCACCGGCAAGCAGCAAGCCTGCTCCTAGCAGCAACACCAACGAGGCCAGCCAGCCCGATGGCTGATCGGACTTCCTCCAGAAGATGAGGACCCCTAACCCCGCGGTGATCAGCACGTCGAGCAGACTAAGAGCTAGCAGATAGAAATTGAAGGCAGCGGGAGGGATCTGTGCATGCTGGAGGGCCTGCAAGGTGGTTGGGGCGTACCCACACGTCGAACTAAAGGGACAGATGGTCGTCTTGCCACCAAAGGCAGGTGCAAGTACATTGAGCAGCAATAAGACCACTTGGATGAAAGCAATCAGCATCCAGAGTCCACGCGCACCCACAAGCCAGCGCCCATGCAGGCGCGTCTCCGATCCGTTGCGCATCGCGGGATGTTCAAGGGTACTTGTTGAGCTACGCTGCGCGTTCATAGATGCTCCTGGTCGCTCTCTCCATGAAGAACAGCCTGTCTCTCCAGGCTCAGCCTTCCTGCCTAGTATCTTACCACATGAGCATCTCAAAAGCGTTACGATAAGCGTTATCAACGAGGGGAGGCCAGTGATCTTTGAGGTGGTTGGTTCTCAAAGGAAATGTAACAATGAACCAGCACCATTCTATTGCAAATCCTTTTTCAACAATCTGCATGATCATGGAAACTTTCATCTCTATCTTTGCACTTTTGTGAGGGGAGATGGTAGGAAGGGACACCATGTGGTATCAAGAAGGTGACAATAAACCCTTGAGACCACGGAGGTGACCCATGCCTGTCCCCATTATATGTCTGGATGAAACATTGCACCACTTTGCCCAACGGTTCAGTGAACAATTGAGTAAGCCTCAGTACCAGCACTTCGTGACCGTGCTGCTGGGGCTGATGCTGTGTGAAGGCACGCGAACCCTCTCGGGACTGGTGCGTCAGATTGCCGCTGGACCCAGTGTGGCAGGACCGAGCCGTTTTCTGTCGGAAGCCCCGTGGGAAGCAGCAGCGGTGGCAGAACGCTGGCTGAAGCACTTTCGGGAACTGATGCAGCCGCAGGTCGCAGCAGAACTGCAACGACAACGCCAAGGGCAACAGAAGCGTCGAGGGCGTCCCAAGCCACCCGTCGTGACCGGGTATTTGATCGGAGATGACTCGACGATGCACAAGCCCAAGGGGAAGAAGATGGAAGGACTGGGGTTGCATCATTCGACCACTCAGGACCAACGCGTGCCCGGTCATAGCATGCTTCAGAGCCTGTACGTGCTGTTGGGGCGTCGCTGTCCCTTGGCTCCGCAGCTGTATCGCCAACAAGCGGTCTGCGCAGCGGAAGGAGTTTCCTTCGAAAGCCTGATCGAGCTGATGGAAGCGCGTATTCGCTCGTTTGAGCCGGTAGTAGGCAGCGTGACGCATGTCTTGCTGGACAGTTGGTACTGTGCCAAATGCCTTTGGCGTGCGGCGCGGGAGCGTGACTTCCAGATCACGACGGGCATCAAAAGCAATCGCTGGCTGCGCGTCGATGCCCCGACGGATCCACGCGGCTGGCGGTGGCAACGTCTCTCGGACTATGCTGGGCAGTTGGAGGCCAGCGACTATGTGGAACTCAGCTGGCCCAGAGGCGAGGGCAAGGTGTACGTGCATGTCGTGACGACACGGGTGCGCAAGCTCTATCGCTGTCAGGTGGTGATCGTGCGGCACTCGCTCGATGCTCCGCTCTCGCAGACGCGCTCCTGGGCTTCCAGTGACCTGGAAGCCGATGCGCAAACGCTGCTGTCGCATATCGCCGCGCGGTAGCGCTCGGGATGGCGCTCACACAACAGGGCAAAGAGCGTCGAGCCTTGCAGGGCTGGATCGCGTTCGAGTTGAGAGACCACCCAGGGCCAGTCTTCCTCAAACGGATTCTCACGGGTATTCCAGTCATGGGGGCGCTTGAGTTGAGAGGGAAGCTGCCTCCTCTTTTCGTATTTGCGGGCAGTGCGTTCACTCATGCCCGCTCGCGCCGCCGCAAGCCGTTGCGGGCTTCCTTTTCTTCGCTCTTGCATATACAGTCTCACTTCTCAATCATTCTTCAATGACACTCACCTCGTAGCTGTTGATGAGTATCATCCTAGGCCATCAATCGAGCAGCCGTCTAGTTTGATGGCCGTAATTGCCATCAGTGGATGCGGTAATCTCCTGCTGCGGATCTCGCTCGAAATGCACCCAACACATTATGCAAACCACCTCTGGCAATTAGTCTTTGTGAAGAAAAACAGGTTCGTCAACCGGCAATTCTAATTGGTCAACACCGGTACTTCTTATGGCTTTCCGGTAATCGATGAGACCAGAACCAGATCTAATTCCGTGTGATCCAGATGTGCTCGCTCAAAGGGACGACTTCCGTGTCGCGGGGTGGTCTGATCTAAATAGTAAAAAGGCTGTGACACATAAGCGGCCCGCTTGCCTCGGCGCGTGGTAGTCACTTCCTGAGAGGTAAAGCGTGCGCGTTCTCGGTAAAAGGTTCGCTCGCCGATGGGAGCGATTCCCTGCTGGGCGCATTCCTCTCGATAGAGTCGATAGACTGCCGCTGCACATTTGGCCTGTGGGACTGCGTAATGGTTCCTCAAATACTCCTCTAACAGTTGCTTGGAGGCATCTGGAATGCGGGTGTTGCGGTTACCGCGCTCTGCTACCCGATCGAGGAGTCCCAGATACCCACATCCTGACTCGGCTTCGGCACGGCGAAAGGCCGCCATCCAGTTTTGGACGGAGCGCGCGGTCACGGTGATCGCTTCTCCACGGGTGTACGCCAGGATCTCGCGCCAGCGTCGATTCGCGGCTTCCAATGCTTTTGGCCCGGCATGAGACAAGATTTCCCGTGTGGAATCGCGCAGAGGTGAGGGAGTCTCCAGCCGCTCTGGCTTGATCACGCCCTCGTTCACGAGACGTTGGAAATGTTGCAAGGTGAGGGCGAAAACGGCACCGCTTTCTGGCCGAAGCACTACCGTTGTCGCTTCTACCTCAGCTTCCCAGAGTCGCCCATCCCACAGCAGGCGCGAAATTCCTCATCTGTGAGCCTGGCCATCGCGTCTTTTTTCCTCTCTTTATCTCGGAGAAGCGAGTTGGAATCTCGCGCAAGATCACCGCGATCGGAGTCAAAGGCAAGTATACCAGAGATTGGTGAAAGAGACAAGTTTCCACCCCATATCTTTTCGTTTTTGTCAAATATCACTTCGCTGCTCTGCCCAGATGGCATCAAAGGAGGAGAATGATTGTGCGCAAAAGATGATAAAAGATGCAGAGAAAATTTATGCGTCGGAGTATGCCTGTTTTACATCTTAAACAAAGACGTGCTGCGAAAAATTAGTGTCGAGATGCGGAAAATTAATTCTACAAACAACAAAGCGGTGCCACCTTCGATGCCAGAAGGCTCAGGTCCGGTGTTCACCAGATCACGGTGAGGATTAAGGATCAATCTGGAGCTATGATCAGTCAGGTGCTGGGTGTATATGACGGAGAGACTGGGCTGCTGGTCCCTCCGAAGGTGGAACTGTAGGCACACCTTCGAGCTTATGATAAGGAGTCGGCTTCTGGAAGTCCACTCCTAATTTTGGATAGGTCATCTTTCTCAAATGAATTTGTCGTTTTTATGTCGACTTCTTTAGCGCCTCCCCTCTCATTTCGTCGTTTTCGTCAATGCCAATACCCATTTGGCTCATTGGAGGTCACACAAATGGCAAATGAAGAAGAGGCTGGCTCCACTGACCAGCCTACCAGGAGACCATTCCAAACCAGGGGCTGACTGAGTCTCCGATTTGGAATGGTCTCCACTTACTACACTGCGCCTGGGTAGCACGTTCACACATCGCAAAACATTTACAGCTTTACCTGACGCAAGGCAAATGTGCTCCCACCAACAATAGTTCCCTCCGTCTCCTGCACAATCGACACTTGTGCTGCATGGGCATATCTTGATGGAGGAGCCAGCAGCAACATCGCCCGAAGCCCTTCCTTGGGAATGATGACCCCCGCTACTCTTGCCCCCTCCGCCAGACTCCCCACTTTATAGAGGACCGTCGTATCGTATCTTTCAATGTCCGCCCCGATCTTTGTCTCGAGGGCCTCGAGTTCCCTTTTTGTTGGCTCTACGCGAACAATGCCTTCCAGCCTCAGTTCTTTTTGCGTCCCCCTTGGGAACAGCAGGCCGAGGCCCCACCCGTTCCCCCGCGACTGGGGAATGCTGATTATGTGACGAAACTCGGAGTCTCCAAAGAATTGGAAAGGGGTCCAGTAGATCGTCCCCGGAGGGATAGTGACCACATGTAGGTTTTTCAAGCCCACATGTTTTTCGTTGGCGATCAGGGTTCCAACATTCAAGACTTTATTCCCCACTGGAATTGGGTCGGATGGGCAATCCATAACGACCAGTAAACAAGAATGATCCGCCGCCACCGTGGGCGTATTCCACTCCCACTCCAGCACGGTCGGCTCGGTTGGCAAAAGCAAGGGTATCGTCTGTGCTGTTCCAATCGGTTTCCAATGGGACGTATCAACGGAATCAGCAGGGAATACCGTCCAGAAATCAGTCGGCAGGTCGGGCAACCCCGCGGAAGCATCCGCGTAGAGAATCTTTACCGTCACAGTAGGGGCCGCTTGAATACCGCGATTGTGGATCTGCACATAGACGCGGTTGACACGTCCACGTTGTGGATTGCGATGTTCAAGCCTACTTTCAAAGGCGGCATAATCCACCTCGTCCACATTCATCTGATAAGCCGGGATGGAGCCTTCCAACGCATCGATTTTGACATCGGCACACTGCCACCACCACGCGGGATCGCCAAGCGCGACATGCTGAAGCGGATCTTCAAACGCAGCGGTCACAGCTGAGGAAGAAGGCTGCCTCCCCGTATGCATGAGATTGTCCCGTACGAAAGTGTCTACGTCGGGCATAGACAATGTATCCAATTTTCGTTCCCACACACCACGACCGTGCGTAGCCACGCGTAAGAGTCGTGCCGGCGCATGAAGCCGCATGTCAAAAACGGCACAGTTGGGAAGCCCATCGCTGAACAATGTCCAGGTCGTGCCGCCATCAATCGTACGGAAAACGGCGATGTCTGTCGCAATATACATGGTGTCAGGAGCAAGGGGTTCGATGACGAGCGCATTGACAGGAATATCGCGCAATCGCCCCGCTCCGGTGCCACTGATATCCGTCCATGTCGCGGCCCCACCTGCAGGAACAGCTCCACTCCAGACATGGGGAGCGCCAAAACCGGACATGACGACAATGACAGTATTGATGTTATCCGGGCGCGGAGCGATATCCCAGATGAAGCGTGCAGGCAGCGGAGCAGCATGAATGGCCGCTGGGGTCCATGTGCCCCCACTATTCGTCAGACGATAGACTTTTCCTGTCTCCGTACCAACGTAGATGAGATTGGAGTTGGCATAGTTGAGCGCCGAAACTCTCTCTCCCGCCGCTAAGCCGGGCAGCGTGACAGTGACTGGCCATCCTCCTGTTCCCTGTGCCGCATCCAGGAACACGCGGTCCGCTCCGATAGCGCTATTGCTCGAATTCGACTGATCGAGGGTCAGAGGCGGATAGAAAATCGCCTTCCCAGAAAGTCCACTTGCTTCAGACACCCAACTACCAAAGGCCCCGCCAGCAGTGGAGCGTTTCGGACGCAGGCCGTAGTAAGTACTCAGAACGTTACTTGGGTTCGTCGGATCGATGGCGACGAAACCCCCATCGCCGTCATCGGCGTGGTAAAACACTGGACTGTTGCGGAATTGCTCGGTTCCGTTGTCCTGCGTACCAATGAAGATCACGGCATCGGAGGTGGGATGCTGCTCCATGAACTCGCACTGGGTGATGCAGAGACCGCTATTGATAGTGTCGCTCCATGTCATGCCCCCGTCGCCGGACGTGTAGATACCCCCATCGCTTCCCGCGTAGATCATCAGGTGATCGGCCGGATCGAACGCGAAGGCGTGATTATCGGGATGGAAAGGGCCACCAATATCCGTGAACGTCCATGCACCAGTCATCGGGTCGCGGGTAGCTTTCCACAAGGAGATCGCGCTCAAATACACGATATCCGGCGTTGTCGGGTCTACCGCAACGTTCAGGTTATAGAACCCTTGCCCGCCTATCCCGTCGGTGACTCCTCCCGGCAGGGGGACCGACGTCCAGGAGGTCCCGCCGTTAGTCGTAACGTAAAACTTGTCGATCGCGTAGTTGTATGGCGGACCGATGTGCTGGGCATATTGCGTATTGTCATTGTTCGCCATTAGGGCATACACGGTTTGCGGGTTGGTGGCTGATATGCCCAGTGCAAAACGACTAACTCCGTTAGGTATCGCCGCCGTCGCCACGGGAAGGCCGGAGGTGAGTTGTATGAACGTAGGGGTAGCGGAGTTTGCGTTCGTGCTCTTGTAAATGCCGCGATTCAGGAACGCTGCATACACGGTAGTGGGCATTGTCGGGTCTATCATTATATCTGTCGCTTTCGCCGCGGACAAACCGCTCGTCATCTGCGTCCAGTTCACGCCCCCATCCAGACTGCGGTACACACCGAGGCTTGTCGCGGCAAAAACTGTTGTGGGGGTTGCAGGATTGACAACGATACGGGAGAATCGTGCACCAGAGAAGGTCGTCGCACCTAACAACGTCCACGAATTTCCACCATCCGTCGTTTTGAGGACGCCATTGCCGTAGTAGCTATCACCAGAGAAGTTCCCTTCACCCGTGCCGACATACAATGTGAGATGATCAGTCGGGTCCATAGCCAGAGCACCAATGGCAAGTGAATCTTCGTTGTCCGATTTTGGACCCCAGGTTTTTCCCTGGTCAGTCGTTTTCCAGATACCTCCTTGCGCCGCGCCCACATAGATGGTGTTGGAGTCGGTTGGATCTACCACGATACTGGTGATCCTCCCCGTTACCAGCACTCTTGCAGCGCTATAGGTCTGACCCTTGGGAGTAGCTGTCGGTCCCAATTGCACCCAATTGCTCCCTCCAGGAAGCGGTGGAACTCCCTCACTGTCACCAGCGGAAGTTGGCATTGCACGAGCATGTTTCAATGCGGCGAGTCGTAACTCGGTAAGAGACTTCCCCTCGCTTCCGAACTTGCGGTCAGCATTGAGTTCCTCATGACGTAATACCGGGTCATCTTGAGGTGATATTGCCCATTGAGGTTTCTTCGCTCTAGTTTTTTCCGCCATTGCTTTTCTCCTTTGAAAGAATTACTCGCGCACCGAGGCCGCCTTAACTACGGTGCCATGTGCAAGACGTGCTTCCAGTACTGGTTTCCACAAGAGCTGATAAGCGAGTTGTGAACCGGTGTAGACGAGCGAGGTGTCAATGATAATCGCCATGAGGCTATCAGGTAGCTCACCTGACAGTTCTCCTGCCCATGCACTGATACAGACGCCTAGCACAAGCGCAGGTAGGAACGCAGCTGCGGACCTGAGCAGCCCCGACCACTGGGGACGAACGATCAGCATGATCAGTGGAGGAATAATCATGCCTACAAGGAATGGAACCATTTCGTGCAGCATATCTATCGACCGCCTTTCTGTGTGTGATATTCTCTGGTCTACGAGATCTATCCGCATTCAGATCTCTACGTTTTTAAGTTGAATCTTCCCAATAGAAGGACGACGGCAAAGTATCTTTTTATCGCACGAGATAGGAGACCATTCCAAACCTTGGTAGGCATCGCTCTTCCCCAAGCAGGCCCAATACATACATGGGGGTCGAGTAGTAATGGACCCATACGCACCAACTTAAGGACTGAGCTCCCAGGTGTGTAAATGAGATCGCTCTGTGGCGGCGAATTGAGACCATTCGATTCAAAGGTGCGTGGTTTTATTCGTTGGCTCAGTTCAAGAGCCAATTTACATTGTTCAGCCTAATTCCTGCGAAAATTTGAACAGATCCGAGTGGCGGTCTAAGCTGAACAGAAATGTGAGATTTTACGCTCCAGGCATGCCTCTCAGATTTTTGCATCACGACCTTCTATGCTTCTCTGAAGTCCTCGATCAATAACGCATCTTGCCCCGTCTGGACGAGCAACCTCTCATCGGAACGTTCAAGCACTGTGCCGGGTTGCGCCAGAGAAGAAGTGGGAACCACGCGGGCGCGCCGCACGAGATATACTTTGCCATCAATCCTGGCAAGCGCCCCTTGACTGCCCCAGGCGCGTACCTGGTTGCGTAGTTGCACTGCTGAGCGGTTCCAGTCCAGATTGCGCTCGGCCTCAGTCACCATTGGGGCGTAGCTGCCCTCGACAGGCTGCGGCGTGCCTGGAACGCCGGCAGCTACGGCTGCAAGCGCCTCTGGGAGCAGCGGCCCACCCAGTGTAAGCAATTTAGAGAAAACGCTGTCAATGTCGTCATCTTCGGAAATGCCCATCGCTCGTTGGACCAGAATCGGACCAGTATCGAACTGGGCGTCCATGCGGTGGATCGTCATGCCGATCTGCGGTTCCCCGTTCATGATTTGCCAGAAAACCGGTTCGGGGCCGCGATACTTCGGCAGCAGAGCGGGGTGCGCGTTTATGCAACCCAGGCGCGGGATTTCCAGCAATGCCGGAGGGAATTTCCACGGGAAACCTGCCGAAAAGATCACGTCGGGTTCCAGCCCTCGCAGGATAGCAGGCAACCGGGACATATGGCTGGTTACCAGCACGTCCAGGTCGCGGCGGGCACTGGCGACGATGCGGTGGTAGTTTTCGTTTGGCCGACTGCGTGTTCCCGGCGTTGTGACGACCAGTAACACTTGCTGGCCCATCGCTCCCAGCGATTCCACTACAGCATTGACGAGCGGCGGCGGCTGGTTCGAGAAAAGGATGATGCGCATAGATGGTAGAGAGGACTGTGACATACAACATCTCCCTGCTTTTTGCAGTATAGCCCATGGTGTTTATCGACGATGAAAAGAAAAGAGCAACGCTTGTAAAGCGTACCTCTCCTCGCTCGTTGTTTCATATCGCCATTCAGCGACCTTCCATTCTCCCATTCTGGGAGACATGTTACCACCTGACTCTAGTATTTTAAATCCTGAAAACGCTCCAGGGCAAACGATCTGGAAAGAAGAGGCGGCGGTCGCGTTGTGTGCTGCGGTGGTCTTTTGCGTACGGGCTGTCCGTGTAAGATAATGCACTGAGTACCATACCTTCACAGGAGAAGCGTATGCACCAGGCCGACATCCTCGTCATCGGTGGCGGGATCGCAGGTACCGCGACCGCCTGTTATCTCGCCCAATATGGCCGCCAGGTGATCCTGCTGGAGCAAAGCGAGCTTGCCGCGGAAGCATCCGGACTGAACGCTGGGACACTCTGGGCAACCGGCTGGGGTCGCACACCTGATCTCTCCTCAACCCTGGGCATGGGCAGCCTGGAGATCTTCAAAACCTTGCAGCTCGACCTCGGCTATGACCTTGAGTTCCGGCAGAGCGGCTCGCTGCAGGCCATCCAGACAGAGGAAGAGTATGCCTTTGCCCGGCGAGAAACGCGGGAACTCCTGGACGGGGGACATCAGGTGGACCTCCTGAACAGCCGCGGCGCGCTTGATATCGAACCCACACTTGACCCGCGCATCCTTGGCTGCCTGTACTATCCTCATGGAGGCAACGCCAACCCAGTGAAGACGGTCCTGGCTCTTGCCTCCCTCGCGCCATTCTCTCCGTAGCTGATCCCGCGCGGCAGGTGAGCCTGCGATCGATGTGAAAGTGGCAGCCGGCGCACTTTCTTGAAAGGAGTGTTCACTGGCTATCATCATGCTTTCATAGAGCTGTATCATTCTTCAACTTCCATCATTGTCTCACCTATCTTCCTGGGCAGTAGTATCAGAGGACCAAGAAGTTGACATCGTGCCCAGGAAGAGGATATCATGACCGCACCGATAAGAAGAAATCAAGTTCGGTTCGCCAAATATTCGTGAAAAAGCTGCCAGAAATTCGTGACGATAAGCGTTCCCTTACGCTCAACACTGCTGAGCTTCTGCCAAATATGTGTGACAATCACCACTAGTGACAGGCCCTACACGCTCTTGGCTGGTTGTGTAATCTGTGTCTTGACCGCATCTGTACGAGGTGATGTCACGGATGTGAAACGCTGCAAGAAAAGATCGACAAAACTATCGATGCTATAACCTACAAAGAAAGCAGCTCCCCAATCTGCCCCTTGTAATAGAATGAGACCCACAAACCCTATCCACAATAGTACTGTGCCAGCAATGATAGGGGCTTGCTTAACGTGTATCCACATGAGCAAGTCGCCCAGTGCTGTAAACGTCTGTCCTTGGCTCGTACGATACTGTTTGACTGTGTCTACAGCCGTATGGGCAAAGCCACCGGCAATGATAGAGGTGTACGTTGTCACATACGGTAACACATCATTGTAGTTGTGTGGCACATTGCCTTTGAGGAACGGGAGGTAGGTGTAGCCCAGGTAGACCAGGACTCCGCCCAGAATTGCAGGCAGAGCAATGTATACAGGGCTGAGCCGTCGCTGCCAGATACTTGAAGAGGCACGATAAATTAACCCGTTCTCTACATCAACCACCCCTAGCACAATCAAGGGATGATCGTGCAGGTAGTGTAATGCTAGCACGCGCGCCGCTGGTTCCGGCAACTCTTCTGAGAATTCAGCATGAAAATTGATGGTTTGACCCACACGTAACTCTCTCAAACGTTCGTTGACCCGCTCTGGAAGCGTGAGTATTTCTGCTGCTTTTATCACTTCACACAGCAGCGCGTCTACTGCAGCTACCCTGGCCAGCAGCGCGTTCTCATCTGGGGCCTCGTTCTCTGCAAATCTCGGCCATTGTGGGTCTACTCGCTCCCACACGTCTCCCATTTGAGTGATTGCATCAGCATTACGATCCAGCAACACAGGGTTGTCTTCCATCAGTTTTCTGATCAGAGCGAACAGGTCTTTTACGTTGGCCTGGTGTGGCTGATAAATTGGCAACTGAACCGCTTGCCATTCCTTTGCTACATCTGTGATATTCAAGTGCGGATCCATCAGCTTGCCCTTGAGTTCACTCGCGTATCGGATCAGATTCTGTGCTTCTGCCCGTATTTCGCGTACATGACCCAGGAAACGCAGGTTGGCATTACTTCTATCATCTAATGGTAACTGTGAACTATTGTACTGACCAGACACACGACGTAGAGGAGATGACGCAGTAGCCATAGGGTTCTCCTTCTCGCCCACGACAAATGGGGGAGCTACTAGCAGGTGAATGTACGCTATCGCTCAAAAATTCTGTATTTGGACGCGATAAATATGTTCCCTATGGATAGACGTTCCCATTATACCTTTTTCGGTTCTGTGATCCTGCCAAAAATCGGGCCAGGGTCGGCGCCCCCTTGCGCGCCCACGCGATCAGCTTCGACGGTCTTCGATCTCCCAGAGGTGATCGACCACATGCCACGCCATGCGCCGGACCGCGTAGCTGGTGTTCCCTCCCCCAGAAACCAGGGGCTCGCCGCTGGAGGGCTTGCTCAGCACGGCAGCGATTTCTTCCCGCATGGCTTTGAGGCGGCCCGGGTCGTTCACCTCGAACGGGGTGTGTCGCACCCCGATCTTGCGCGCATAAGCCCGTTCGGCTTCGATGACGTGGCGCCAGATCTCGTCTCGGTCGCGACCTCCACCGCGTGGACCTTTGCGCAGTTCCTCCGGCGAAGCCGCGACGATCTCTTCCAGCAGGTCCCACGACGCGCGCAGGAGCGCCACGTTGCGCTGCGCCGTCACGGCATTGATTGGTCTGGTTTCGGCAGATGCCAGAACCGAAGGCACTCCCCAGGCCGTGTTGGCATCACCTGGGAGACGTTCAACCACGACGAGATCACCAGGTGCAAACTCCAGCCCTGCCTGCTGCGCGATCAGCAGGTAGCGTGCCTCGGTATCGATCAACGCCTGCACCGCCGCCGCCTCGCTCGTGCGAATGCGGCACCAACCGGGCCACTCCAGCGACCAGGCAATAGCCTTCTTGCCACCCAGTTCGACATAGATAGCAGTCATCCCTCTTTTCTCCGATCTGTGGATTCGTGGTGATGAGACACCAGCTGCGGTTCCCTCATGTCGAGCAGCTTTGTATTCTAACACGTTTTGCTCACTCATCGTCATGCTCTGGTGTGAAAGGGTTCCACCCATCGTTGGGTGTTTGCGCGCTGGCCCGCAGCTTGCACAAGGGACGCTGCTCCATGCACGATCTCGTCGCGGCGCGTCTGGCAGCACCCG
>Ga0099828_10002084_pt1 | contig 13684 bp, 16 predicted proteins | sample CZO8metaG_2_FD_79338 | JGI IMG/M metagenome (GOLD analysis project Ga0099828, IMG submission 79338) | Vadose zone soil microbial communities from the Eel River Critical Zone Observatory, Northern California, USA - CZOApr15con2H1.8 metaG | ecosystem: Environmental > Terrestrial > Soil > Vadose...
GATGTCGTGCGCCGGCACCGCCTGGCCGAGCGGCTTTTCACCGACACGTTTGCCATCGCCGACGCCGAAGCGCATTCGCAAGCCTGCAAGTTCGAGCACATCATCAGTCCGGAGCTCGACGAAAGAATCTGCACGTTCCTGGGCCACCCGAAGATCTGCCCGCACGGCAATCCCATTCCGCCGGGCGCGTGCTGCGAAACGCGCTGAAGAACCGAATGCCGCTTCCGCTCGATGCCCGGAAAAAGCCCGTCAACGTGAAGGCTCACGTTTCGACCGGCGCCGGAGTGGACATCGAATGGTCGGACGCCCACGCCAGCCATTACGACTTCATCTATCTGCGCGATTGGTGTCCCTGCGCGCTGTGCGACGACGAGCGGAAGAAAAAGGCCGCGCTTGCTGGCCCGGCCAGCAGCGCCGCGGCGGTGTTGCCCATGTTCAAGCCGAAAGCACAGGCGCGTTCGGTTTCGGCCGTGGGGCACTACGCCATCCAGATCTACTTCACCGACGGCCATTCCACCGGCATCTACAGCTTCGATTACCTGCGCACGATCTGCCCCTGCGAGGCTTGCCGGCGTGAGTTTCGCGCCGAGGAATAGCCGCGTCGTCGCCGGTGGGGGAGCTAAGAATCCGCGCGGGCAGTGTCCTCATTCAAATTAAGACACGGCCTCGACGCGCCGGGTCTAGACTTCCATTTCGATAAATGCGAGCATATCCCCCCGGTAAAGTCCTCTAAATCACCCGATGGAATCCGACGCCAGCCAGCGAACATCCGCACCCGCTCGCGCCATCACCGCCCCCCGCGTTCTGGTGGCCACGACGGCCATGCTCACGTTCATTTCCTTCTGGCGCGCCGCGGCGATTGTGCTGAACGATCTGGCTTCTTCCGCCTACTACGCCGGCGGCGAAGCGGAAGGGTTCGTGGGCAAAACAGCGCCGTGGTTCATCTTGGCCATCATGCTGTTCAGCTACGCCGTGCGCGCGGTTTACGTGGAAAGCTGCAGCATGTTCGTGCGTGGCGGCGTGTACCGCGTGGTGAAAGAAGCGCTGGGCGGCACGCTGGCCAAGTTTTCGGTTTCGGCGCTGATGTTCGATTACATCTTGACCGGCCCGATCAGTGGTGTGGCCGCGGGGCAATACTTGGCCGGCCTGTGGAACGAAACCTTCGCCTATTTCCACATACATTTGCCCTTGCCGGAGGGCGGCACCGCCGCGGTGTTTGCGATCGCCGTGACCCTGTATTTCTGGTGGCAAAACATCAAGGGCATCCCGGAATCCAGCGACAAGGCGCTGAAGATCATGCAGCTCACCACGGTGATGGTCGTGCTGCTGATCGGCTGGTGTGGCTACACCGCCTGGGTGCGGCATGCGCATTTGCCCCAGATGCCTTCCCCGCAGAACATCCGGCTGGACAAGAATTCCCTCGGCTGGTTGTACGGCGTGAACCTGGGAGGTCTGTTCGGCTTAGTGGCCGTGTTGGTCGGGCTGGGTCATTCCGTGCTGGCCATGAGCGGGGAAGAGTCGCTGGCGCAGGTCTATCGGGAAATCGAGCACCCCAAGCTGCCCAACCTGAAAAAGGCCGGGCTGGTGATCTTCATCTACAGCCTGCTCTTTACCTCTCTGGTTTCCATCTTCGCCGTGATGATCATTCCGGATAACGACCGCCAGAAGTTTCTCGAGAACCTGATCGGCGGCCTGGCCATGAATCTAGAAGGGCCGTTTCTGCTGCGACTGCTGTTCCACGGGTTCGTCGTGGTGGTGGGCACACTGATCCTTTCCGGCGCGGTGAACACCGCGATTGTCGGGTCGAACGGCGTGCTGAATCGTGTATCCGAAGATGGCGTGCTGGCCGACTGGTTCCGGCAGCCTCACCGGCGCTTCGGGACCTCCTCTCGCATTATCAATATTGTCGTCGCGCTGCAAATCCTCACGATCGTGATCAGCCGAGGCAACGTCACCTTTCTCGCCAACCTGTACGCCTTCGGCGTGATCTGGAGTTTTGCGATGAAGGGTCTGGCCGTGCTGGTGCTGCGTTATACGCACCCCGGCGAGCGCGAATACCGCGTCCCGCTGAACCTGAAGCTCGGCGGCGTGGAGATCCCCGTAGGGCTGGGCCTGATCACGCTGGGGCTGCTGGCCATCGCGGTAGTGAACCTGTTTACCAAGCCGAATGCCACGATCGCCGGGCTGGTCTTCTCTGTACTGCTGTTCAGCATCTTCACCATTTCAGAGAAAATTGTGCACCAGCGCGGCACGGTGCATGTGGAAATGGACCAGTTCAACGTGGCCACGCGCGAGGAGCTTTCGCCGCAGAGCGTAGGCGCCCGCCCGGGCAATGTGCTGGTTCCGGTGAGCAATTACCATGCACTGTACCATCTGGCCGCGGTGCTGGACCGTGTGAAACCAACGCGCCGCGACGTCGTTGTGTTGCACGTCCGCGTGTTGCGCCGCGCTGCTTCCGGTGAGCACGAGCTCGAAGCCGAGCAGTTGTTTGGCAGCATCGAACAGCACCTGTTCTCGCAGGCGCTGGCGCTCTCAGAAAAACGCGGCAAGAGCATCCGCCTGGCCGTCGTGGCAGCGAACGATTTGTGGGACGGCATGCTGCGCGCGGGGCAGAGCCTGGAGTCAGCCACGATCGTTCTGGGCCATTCCTCGAAATGGACCACCGCCGAGCAGGCCCGCCAGATTGGGCTGGCATGGGAGCGCCTGCCGGACCCGCGGCCGCAGTTCAACCTGGAAATCTTTGCGCCGGGCGGGCAGAAGGAGTTCTTCCTGCTGGGCCCGCACGCGCCGCACCTGACCGCCAACGAAGTCAAGCTGGTCCACCAGCTCTGGTTGCAGTTCAGCGAGCAACTCGCACCCGAAGAGCTCCACCATCACGACGTCGTGCATTTTGCGTTGGATGAGGTGGTGCAGGAGCTCGCCGAAGGAAAAGGCGACGAAGTGCTGGCGCGCCTCCGGGCGCATATCGAAAAGAACAAGGCGCGCCGCGCGCAGCAGTCCTGAAATCTTCGGCCGCGGCATGCTCCTGGTCCGATCTTAAAAATCCGGTTTCAGCCGCCGTAGGCGAAGCCAGCGTCGCGCAACGTCAGCGGTTCTTCCTCGCGACGCACTCCGGCGGCCACTACCTCCGCGACGAAAACGGTGTGGTCACCGCGGCGCAGTTCTTCCACCACGCGGCATTCAAACCATGCCGGCGGGTCCAGCAGCACGGGCGAACCGGTGACTCCAGATTCAAAGCGGAAGCCATTCAGCGTGTCGCCCCGCGCGGTAGCGCCCTTGAAGAAGCTCGTGGCCAGCTCTTTCTGGTTTTTGCCGACGATGTGGACCGCGAACGCGCGCGACTCGACGATGACCTGGTGCAGGGAGCTATCGCGCTGGATGCCGGCCATGATCAGCGGCGGAGAAAACGAGCTCTGGGAAAGCCAGCTGATGGTACCGCCGGCGCAGTTGTCGGAGCCGCGCGCAGTGGCCACGTACAGCCCGTAGGTAAGCAGGCGCAGCGCTTTTTTCTTGTCGCTCAGGTCCATCGAAAACCTTCCGGATCGTGCCTGCCCGGAGCTTAGGGAAGGCGTAATACCAGCACGGCGCTCGTCAGCCCTCGCAGGGTCAGGATGCCGCCAGCGGCGCCCAGCAAAGGCATCAGCCAGAACGAAGGAAGCCACGTGATGCCCTGCATCAGCACGCCCACGAGCGCGAGCGAACCGCCGCGCACGGAGCGCTCCGCCGTTGAGCGATCGCGGTTTGCTCGCCAGATCGCCCGCAGGCCCCAGTAGACCAGGAAAATGCTCAGCCCGACCCAGGCGGCGCTGCGCCGGTTGAAATTGTGCCGCCCGCTCACCGCCAGCCAGACCAGCAGAAGCCCGAGGAGCGCAACGACGAGCTCGGTCAGTAGCCGGAAAAGCTTGGCCGGGGAAAGCATTGTGCCTAGACGCGTTCAATGCGCACTTTCTGGATGACCACGGGCACGCGCGGCCGGTCGCTCGCGTCGCGCGGCGCGCGGGAGATGTTGCCGGCGACGTCATGGCCTTCGACGACCTCGCCGAAAATCGTGTGCCGGTTATCGAGCCAGGGCGTTGGCACCACGGTGATGAAAAACTGGCTGCCGTTCGTATTCGGTCCCGCGTTGGCCATGGAAAGCTTGCCGGATTTCGAGTGACGCAGCGAGGGATGGAACTCGTCGGCGAACGAATAGCCCGGTCCGCCGGTGCCGTTGCCGAGCGGGCAACCGCCCTGGATCATGAAATCCGGAATCACGCGGTGAAACGCCAGGCCGTCGTAAAACGGCCGCTTCGCCCCCTGCCGCGTGACCGGGTCGGTCCATTCCTGGGTGCCTTCGGCGAGGCCGATGAAATTGGCCACGGTTTTCGGTGCTTCTTTCTCAAACAGCCGGCAGACGATCGTGCCCTGCGAAGTTTCCAGCACGGCATAGGTTCCCGGGGAGCGCGTCACGAAATTCTCCTCTCATTTCGGAGCTGAAGAGGCAGGCATTATCGCCCAAGCGCCACACCGAAGCAAACCGGCGTGCTAAAATGATGCGCCTTTTCGCGCTGAATCGTCGCGGGCGGCTGGTGAATCCAAAGCAACCGGGAGCGGATATGCACAATGTCATCATCATCGGCAGCGGCTGCGCCGGGCTGACCGCCGCGATTTACGCCGCACGCGCCAATCTGAGGCCGCTCGTGGTGGACGGCTACGAGCCTGGCGGCCAGTTGGCGCTCACCACCATGGTGGAGAACTTCCCGGGGTTCCCCGAGGGCGTCCTGGGCCCTGAGCTGATCGAAAGGATGCGGCAGCAGGCCCAACGCTTCGGTGCCGAATTCAAGGCTGGCGCCATTTCCGACGTGGACCTGAGCCGGCGGCCGTTCCGGCTGACGGCCGGCAAAGAAACCTACCAGAGCCGTGCGTTGATTATCGCCGCGGGGGCTTCCGCGCGCCTGCTAGGGCTCGAATCCGAAAAGAAGTTGATGGGCCGCGGGGTTTCCACCTGCGCGACCTGCGACGGCTATTTCTTCCGCGGCAAAGCGATCGTTGTTGTCGGCGGGGGCGATTCGGCGATGGAAGAAGCCACTTTTCTGACCAAGTTCGCCAGCCGCGTGGACGTGATCCACCGCCGCAAAGAATTCCGCGCCTCGAAGATCATGCTGGACCGCGCGCGCAGCAACGACAAGATTCGCTTCGTCACGCCAGCCGCGGTGGAAGAGGTGCTCGATGCGGGCAAGGGCGCTGTCGAGGCCGTAAGGATTCGCAATCTCGAGACCCAGCAGGTTTCCACGCTGCCCGCCGAGGGCTTGTTCGTCGCGATCGGGCACGACCCTAACACTAAGCCTTTTCAGGGCCAGTTGGCTATGGATGCCAACGGCTACCTGATCACCAAGAACGGCAGCAGGACCAGTGCCGAAGGCGTGTTTGCTGCGGGCGACGTGCAGGACCACCGCTACCGCCAGGCGGTCACTGCCGCGGGCTCCGGCTGTATGGCCGCCATGGATGCGGAGAAGTTCCTCGAAGAGCACAAAGACTAGTGCTCCGCACCGGGGCAGGGCATAATCCCAATTTCATGCTCGCCCACCTGCTCTCTGGTTCGTTCTCCCCGCGCCACTTCCTCCGGGATCTCCACGGGCCGAACCTGGCGAACCCGGCCTCATGATGCGCAATTTCTTGCTGAAGCTTTCCGGAAGCAAGCGCCTGGCCCGCTGGGTCACCTCGAATGCGGCCACGCGGGGTATGGCGCGGCGCTTTGTGGCCGGCGAAGAGCTGGAACAGGCTGCGGCCGGGGCCCGTGCTTGCAACGCTGCCGGGATGATGGTGAGCCTGGATTATCTCGGCGAAAACGTCGCCAACCGGGACGATGCGCGGCGCGCTGGCGACGCATATCTGGCTATTTTCGACCGCATCGCGCAGGGAAAGCTCGATGCCAACGTTTCGCTCAAACTCACGCAGCTCGGGCTGGACCTGAGTGAGGAGCTCTGCCAGGAACTCGTGGAATCAATTGTGGAACGCGCCGCCGGGTACGGTAACTTTGTGCGCGTGGATATGGAAGGCTCGGCTTACACGCACCGCACGATCGAGCTCGTCAAGCGGGTGCGGGTGCGGAGCCCGGCGGTCGGCGTGGTCATCCAGGCTTGTCTTTATCGCAGCGAGCAGGACGTGAAAGACCTGTTGCGCGTCGGCTGCCGCATCCGTTTGTGCAAAGGCGCATACAAGGAGCCGCCGGAAATCGCCTTCCCGGCGAAATCGGATGTGGACCGGAACTATGTCCGGCTGATGCAGATGCTGCTCCCGAGCGTCGTCTACCACGGCATCGCCACGCACGACCCGCGCATGATCGCTGCTACTCGCGAATTTGCCGCGGGGCACGCCATCGGAAAGGACCGTTTCGAGTTTCAGATGCTCTACGGCATTCGCGCCGACCTGCAGCACAAGCTCGTCCGCGACGGCTACCGCATGCGTGTTTACATCCCGTACGGGCGCGACTGGTTTCCCTACTTCATGCGCCGGCTGGCCGAGCGCCCCGCCAACCTGATGTTTTTCGCCCGCAACCTTTTCCGCGGAAAATAATCCGCCGTCTCCGGCACAGTTGCCGCGGTCGCGCGCCGGTGCTATAAACGACAACGTGAGTCCGCGGAAGAGTGAAGAAGACGCGCTCGAATTGTTTCGTGCGCTGGCTGGCGAGGCGGACGACCGCATGGACCTGGCGGAAGGCGCGTTGCTGATCGCGCAGAGCGAATATGCCGACCTGGACCGCACCGCGTATCGCGGCCGGCTGGAGGATCTCGGCGAGGAGGCGCGGCAGGCGTGCGCCGGCACGTCTGGGCGGCATACGGGCGAGCGACTCGAGCGCTTGAGTCGCGTGTTCGCCGGGCGCTGGGGGTTTCACGGCAACCGCGACGACTACTACGATCCGCGCAACACCTTCCTGAACGACGTGCTCGATCGCCGCACGGGTATCCCCATTTCGCTCTCCGTCGTTTATATGGAAGTGGGGCGGTACGCGGGGCTCGATCTGGTCGGCGTGGGCATGCCCGGGCATTTTCTGGTGGGCTGCTGCGACCGCAACGATCTGTATGTCGATGCGTTCGCGGAAAGCGCGCTGCTTACGCGCGCCGATTGCGCCGCGCGCTTGCACGAGCTGCGACCCGATGTGGCCTTCCGGCCTGAATTTCTGGAGCCGGTGAGCCCGCGGGTGATCCTCACGCGCATGCTGGATAACCTGCTGGAGATTTACTTGCGTACGGAGCGTTACGCCAAGGCGCTCGTCACGCTGGAGATGGTTTTGTCACTGCAGGCGGACGAGCCGGAATGGTTGCGGCGTCGTGCGGTCGTGCACTACCGGCTCAAAAACTATTCGCGTGCCATCGCCGATCTGGAGCTTTACCTGGCGCGTGCCACTGAGGGACCCGACCGTGAAGACGTCACGCAGCAGCTCAATGTGCTGCGGCAGCTCCGCGCGATGGTGAACTAGCCAGCCCGCCAAAAAGGAAGTGCGCAAACCGCGCGGCGCTTACGGTTTGCGGCAGACGGCGACGCCGTCGCGCAGCGGCACGATGACCGGCAGAAGCTCCCGCGAAGAATAGATCAGCCGATTGAAACGCTGGATGCCACGCGTGGCGCGGTCTGCGGATTTGCGTGTGACCCGCCCGGACCACAGCGTGTTGTCCGCGACGAACAGGCCGCCACGGCGCAGCCGCGGCACCGCCTTGCGGAAGACGACGGGATACTCGTGCTTGTCGACGTCGTTGAAGATCAGGTCGAACTTGCCCGGCGTCTGATCGAGCAGCTGGAGCGCATCGCCCACGAGCACTTCGATGCGGTTGGCCACCCCGGCGCGGCGGAAGTATTCTCTTGCGCGCCGCGCGTTTTCCGGGTCGCCGTCCGTGTAATACACCTCCGCACGCGCTCCCGCCGCGCGGGCCAGCCAAATGGTGGAATACCCGATCGCTGAGCCCATCTCGAAAATGCGCCTCGCCCCGGAGATCTCCACGAGCAAGGCGAGCAGCCGGCCCACCGCGGGGCCGATGATGGGAATGTGCCGCCGGCGGGCCAGCGCTTCCATTTCGCGCAGCACCGCATCCCGCGCGGGAAGCAGACCGTAAATGTACCGCTCGACGTTCTTCTCGACGATGCCGTTCATTTCATCTCCGCTGTGCGCTGGATGCCATTGTGAGTTCGGACTTGCCGGGATGAAGAATCTCGGCCCTGGATGCGTCGCTCGGTGAGCGCGACACCGCCGATGAGGTCGAACCCACTCTTAGCCGAGGGTTTCCCCGGGCTTCAGCGCGTGAATCTCGAGCCCGGCGATGTCCTGCGTCAGATCGCGCAGCGCCTGCGGAGTGCCGGTAAGAGCCGGAAACGTGCCGTAGTGCATGGGCACGACGTGCCGCACACCGAGCAGGCGGATGGCCAGAGCCGCTTCCCGGGGGCTCATCGTATACAAATCGCCGATGGGCAGGCACGCGATCTCGGGGGCGTATAGCTCGCCGATGATTTTCATGTCGCCGAAGACGGCGGTATCGCCGGCGTGATAGAGGCTCAAGCCGCCGGGCAGACGAACGATGTAGCCGCAGGGCTCGCCGCCATAGACATACCGGCCATCGTCTTCGATGCTGTTCGAGTGGATGGCGTGCACCATGGTGACTTCGATCTCGCCGACCTTTTGCGTGCCGCCCTTGCTCATCGGCAGTGTGTTGGGGATTTTCTTGGAGTCGAGCCACATGCACGTCTCGTAGATGGCCAGGATCTGCGGCCTGTGCGCGCGGGCCAGAGCCAGCGCGTCGCCCATGTGATCGCCGTGACCGTGCGTGATCAGCATGACGTCCAGGCGATCGAATTTCTTGAGCGCCTCCGGGCATTTCGGGTTGCCCATCACCCAGGGCTCGAGCAAAACGACCTTGCCGCCCGGCGTGGTGATCTTGAACGTGCTGTGACCCAGATACGCGATCTTGTTTCCGCCAGTGCGCAGCATCGAGAGGCTCCTCAGTTAGGGATGAGCAGGATGGCGTTTCGCTTCGGCGGCCGCAGCGCCCGGGGGCGCGGAGGCGAGCAAAGCCTGAATGGTCTTCTCGAATTCCTCGCGGCTGCGCCCGCCGACCAGGCGCGCAAAGGACCGACCATCCCGCGAGAAGAAAAACGTCGCCGGGATTGTGCCGTTCCACGACGCATCGACGCCGCGGTCGAAGGCCTCTTCATCGCCCGGCCGCTTGCGGTAGTTGGGGAAACTGGGCGCGTTGCGCTCGAGGAAATGGCGCACTAGTGTCATCTCCGCGTCTTCGTCCAGGCTGATGCCGATCACCTGCAGCCCCTGCGGCGCGTACTTGCGCGCCAGCTCGTTGATCATGGGGTATTCGGTGTGGCAAGGCTGGCACCATGTGGCCCAGAAGTTCAATAGCAGCGGTCGGCCGCGATTCTGCTCGAGAAGCGCGCGAAACCCGCGGAGGTCGATCACGGGGGGATCTTTCACCGGCGTTCTGGGTTTCGGCGGCGCTTTGGTTTGTGCGGCAGCCAGGCCCAGGCACACTAGCAGGGCTGGCAACAGGTGCCACGAGTTGCGACTGAATCGGGAACGAAAAGCCATACGCTTTGCGGCCACCCATTGTAGTCGGCCGGGTGGTTGCAGTTCAATCTGCCAGTGGCGTCACGCCCGACACGCTGGCGGAATCGCCGGTGTGGTAAAATAGTGCTGTGAGCGACGCCTTGCGCCGTGACCAGGTTTGATGTATAAACCCGCTTTTCGGCTGGCGTCGTTTCCGGACGATTGGCACTGTTCGATCGGTCAGTTTGTCCAAGGAGAAGTCAGATGGCTTACGTGATTGCAGAGCCGTGCATCGGAACCAAGGACACTGCCTGCGTGGACGTGTGTCCGGTGGATTGCATCCACCCGCGCAAGGACGAGCCGACCTATGAGAGCGAAACGCAGCTTTATATCAGTCCGAGCGAATGCATTGATTGCGGCGCCTGCGTTCCGGTGTGCCCGGTGACAGCGATTTTCGCCTTGGAGGATTTGCCCGAGAAGTGGGCCAACTTCACGGCCATCAATGCCGACTGGTACGCCAAGAAGGCCTGATCGGTCAGCAAGCTGGGAAAACGGATGCGGCGGGGCAAGCTCCCGCCGTATTTCTGTTTCTGGCACCGTCGGCGCCAGAGGCTGCCGGCGAAACCCGGCCAGGCAGCTAAAGCTCCGGCACCAGGAATTCGCTCTTGCGCGGCGGGCCTTCCAGCGTGCGCCGGCACAACTCCGCGAAATTGGTCTCAAACAGGATTTTCTCCACCGCTTCCTGTACGTCCTGCCAAACCTGTTTGAGCCCGCAGGTATCGCTTTCCGGACAAGCGTAGGGATGTCCGAGATCCACTTCGATGCAACTGGACTGTGAAAACTGCCCGTCCACAACGCGCAGCACTTCGCCCATGGAGATGCTCTCGGGCTGGCGTGCCAGCGTATAGCCGCCGCGCACGCCGCGACGGCTTTCGAGCAACCCGGCTCTTTTCAGAGCCAGCAGGATGTGCTCCAGGTATTTCACGGGAATGTTGTGACGCCGGGCGACCTCGTGGATGGTCACTACCTCGGGGTACTTCAAGCTGAGGTAAAGAACGGCCTTGGCGGCGTATTCACCTTTGGCGCTGATCCGCATCGGCAGGATTTCCGACTGCAAAGATAGGGTTTCACAGCTCCCACACCCTGTCAATTGCCCTACAGTACAGGCGAGCACAAAGCCTACGTCGAGCCATGCCGCCCATTCTGCCCTGCCCGGCCCCAGAAACGCCGGCCGGGCTCGGCTCCGGTGCTTGTGCGGAGCCCGGGCGCCGCCGTTTTCAGCTTGGTGGCGGCAGCCCGGCAGCGTATGCTATCCAGCAAATAAGTCTTGTCGGAGCTGAGGGGGTTGATTGGGCGCGCCTGTCATCGGATCTTGTGCCACTGCTGTTCCGCCGCTGCGCTTCACCCAGGAGGAAGTCTTCGCGCTCATGGGCTATACCAGCCCGCGCGTCCGCCAGATCTTCCTGAACAGCGACATCGACTACCGGCACTTCTGGGGCGACCCGCAGAGCTTCACCCCGGAGGAAACGCCTGACCAGCTCCACGCGCGTTACCGCGACGGAGCCATGCACCTGGCGTGCCGGGCGGCGCAGGATGCCCTGCAGGCCGCGAACATCGCTGCAACTGAGGCGGACTGCATTCTGGTAGCCTCGTGCACGGGCTACCTCTGCCCGGATTTGGCCACGCTGCTGGTTGGCCACCTGGGCCTGCGTTATGACGTGCAGCGCGGCGCCCTGCTGGGCCACGGCTGCGCCGGAGCCTTGCCGTTGCTGCAGCGCGCTTCCGATTACGCCCGCGCGTATCCCGGCCGGCGCGTGCTGGCGATTGCCGTGGAGATCTGCTCCGCGGCGTATTTCATCGATAGTTCGCTCGAAACCGTGGTCGGGAACGCGATCTGTGCCGACGGCGCCGCCGCGCTCGTGCTCTACGCGCCTCCGGAACAACCCACGCCCGCCGCAAACGGCGGCTGCCGCCCGCGGATTCTCGCTTTCCAGTCCGTGTTGGACCCGAGCCAGCTCGATAAGGTCGGGTTCGAGCAGCGCGACGGCAAGCTGCGCATCATCCTCGCCGCGGAGATCCGCGACCTCGCCGGCCCGATCATCGAGCGGTGCCTGGAGGGCTTGCTCGGCGCGCGCGGCCTGCGCCGGGAAGATGTCCGCTTTTGGGTCCTGCATCCTGGCGGGCGCAAAGTGCTTGACGCCGCGGCCGAGTACCTAGGCCTGAGCGAGGAGCACCTGCGGCGTTCGCGCCACGTGCTGCGCAATTTCGGCAACATGTCCTCTCCCACAGCCCTTTTTGTATTGAATGAAGTGCTGCGCTCGGAGGAACCGCAGCCGGGCGACTACGGCGTGCTGCTGGCGTTGGGCCCCGGCTTTGCGGCCGAAGCCGCGCTGCTGCGCTGGTAGATTGCCCTCGGCGGCGCTCGGCGCCGTTTGCACCCATTCAGCCCATCCGGGCATCCTATAAACATCTCAGGCGATGATGTCGGGAGGTCAACCGTGTGGTTGATGTTAAGAGGAGTTCTTCTGGCAGCACTGTTTTTCCTGGCCGGAAGCGTCGTGGCTGGCCAGGGTACAGCGGGAACGCCTGCGGCCCAGGACGTGAAGGTCGTCGAGATGACTGCAAAGAAATACGAGTACACGCCCGGCGAGATTCATGTGAAAAAGAGCACGCGCGTGCAGTTGAAGATTCGCGCCCTAGACCGCACCCACGGGTTCAAGATAGCTCTGGTTTCCGAAGGCTCAGACAAAGAAGGTGCGCCGGGGCTCCAGTTTGCGCAGCCCCAGGACAACTGGAAACTGGAAAAAGGCCAGGAGCGCGTGATCGAGTTCGTTGCCGAGCGTCCGGGGATCTATCCGTTCAAGTGCTCAAACTTCTGCGGCCTCGGCCATTCGGGGATGAAGGGAAAGCTCGTTGTCGAAGAGTAAGCAACCGCCGGTGGGGGCGGCGTTTTTCATTTCTTCGCTCGCGGGCTTGCGCTGGCGCGCTCGATCCGCGGTGGCGCAGGGCCCGGGTCCTGACCTGCGGCCAGCGCGGCAATCCACCGCCGCACAGACTTGCGCAGTTCCTCGAGCGCCAGCCCGCGGTGCGTAGTGGGGAAGCGCTCGAGCTTTTCCAGGCCGGCTTCGAGCAGAGATTTCGTTCCCCGATGGTTGGAGCGGGTATAGTGGTGGAAGGCAGCGGCCACCTGGATGATGCCCTGGAGAAAAGTTTTCTCCGGCTCCGGCGCGGCCAGCCAGATCTCTTCCCAGGTCTCGTGGGCGTCGAAGAACTGGCCGCGGTTGAACTGCCGCAGCCCTTTGCGGAGTTTTTCGTCTGCTTCGCGAGCGTGAACGGTCGCCATAGTCTGCGCGCGTTTGAGTCCGGCGCGCGAAACCCGGCATAATAGCAGAGTCGGCCGGCTTCGCTTCACCCGAGGTCCTCTTTGTCGCACCTGCACCTGGTCCTGCTGGTCCACGCGCACCAGCCCGTCGGCAATTTTGACGATGTGCTCGAGCGCGCCTATCAAAGCTCCTATCTGCCTTTTCTCGAAACCCTCCAGCGCCACCCGGCGGTCCGCCTGGGCCTGCACTATTCCGGGCCGCTGCTAGAATGGATCGAGCAGACGCATCCGGAGTTTTTCAAGACTCTCGGCGAACTCGCCGGGCGCGGCCAGGTCGAGCTGGTGGGCGGCGGATTCTACGAGCCCATCCTGATCGCCATCCCGGCGGAGGACCAGGCCGAACAGCTCGAGCTCATGTCCGCCTACCTCGAAAAGCATTTTGGCCGGCGACCCTCGGGAGCGTGGCTCGCCGAGCGTGTCTGGGAGCCTCAGTTGCCGGCCGTGCTGGCACGAGCAGGCGTGGACTATACGCTGGTGGATGACATTCATTTCATCGCCGCGGGCATCGAGCCGCCGCAGCTCCACGGCGCCTACCTCGCCGAAGACTGCGGCCCAACGGTGAAGGTGATCCCTGGGCTCAAGGCTTTGCGCTACATGATCCCCTTCCAGGGCGTTGAAGAAACCATCGAATTCCTGCGCGGCGTGCGTCGCGATCATCCTGGTGGGCTCGCGGCCATGGGCGACGACTGCGAAAAATTCGGCCTCTGGCCGGGCACCTATGATCACTGCTACCGCGACGCCTGGCTGGAACGCTTCTTCATGGCCCTGGAGGCCAA
>Ga0099828_10002085_pt1 | contig 13681 bp, 15 predicted proteins | sample CZO8metaG_2_FD_79338 | JGI IMG/M metagenome (GOLD analysis project Ga0099828, IMG submission 79338) | Vadose zone soil microbial communities from the Eel River Critical Zone Observatory, Northern California, USA - CZOApr15con2H1.8 metaG | ecosystem: Environmental > Terrestrial > Soil > Vadose...
CAGCCTGCAGGTGCTGGGCGGCATGGGGGTGCGCGTGCTGTTCGATCCGCAGGCGCCGCCGCAGTCGCGCATGCCAGGCTGGCCTAAGGTGCTGGAGGAACTGCACACTGTTACCGGATACAGGCTAGGCGGGAGGGACTGACGGTGGATAGCTCGGCACGCGGGCAGCGGATCGCGCGGGCACGCCGCCGCCGTGGCCTGTCCCAGGCGGCGCTCGCGGGGTTAGCTGGCCGGTCGGAAAGCTGGCTGTCCCAGGTTGAGCGCGGCCTGCGCCAGGTCGACAGTCACAGCGTGCTCATCTCCCTGGCAAGGGTCAGGTGATCATCGCCCCTACGAGGGGTCGCAACCGGAACAGCATGGACGGGCCAATGTCCCTGACGGTTAGGTGATCATCGCCCCTTACGAGGGGTCGCAACTTGTTGGGGGGGCGGTGAACGCCCCGGACGGCGCGGTGTGATCATCGCCCCCACGAGGGGTCGCAACATGCAGGCGTTCGCCGAGCCGGTGCCCGCCGGTGATGTGATCATCGCCCCTACGAGGGGTCGCAACGTGCTGACGTTGCGCGCCAGCTGCAGCGCGTCAAGTGATCATCGCCCCTACGAGGGGTCGCAACATGGGGTTCTGGTGGAAGTTCGCGCTCGGCTCCGGTGATCATCGCCCCTACGAGGGGTCGCAACTCGATGTCCCCGCCGGCCATCCGGTAGCGGTGCCGTGATCATCGCCCCAACGAGGGGTCGCAACATGATCAGCGTCGCGTACGTCGGCTGCGTCGCGCTGGGTGATCATCGCCCCTGCGAGGGGCGCAACCGCAGCAGGTCCGTCATACCGCGGCCGTGAGTGGGTGGCGCACAGTCCGGATGGCATCCTGCTCGCCACCGCCAGCAACGACGCTACGGTGCAGCTCTGGCGCTGACGTCAGTGGTCGCGGCTCGGTCCTGAGCCGCGATGACTCGATGCCAGTACGCGGCCAGTTCCTTGGCCGGACTTGGAGCAGGCGGCCGACTCGGCCGAAGAGCCAATTCGAGAGCTGACGCTCAACTGGCTCCGTGATGACGGATTTTGAATCGGGTAGCGCCGGGCACGAGATTCGCCGGGGCCGCCTCGCCTACCGTTCGTAGACCTGACTGCGGTGCCCGATCTGGATGACGAGCACAGTAAGTTCGCCATCGCGAACTTCGTAGACGATTCGGTAGTCACCGACACGGATGCGTAACCAGCCGTGCTGCCCGGTCAGTGCCTTTGCTCCATGCCCGCGCGGGTCAGTGCAGAGGTCGCTGGTAGCAGCCTTAACCCGCCGGACTACCTGCGGGTCCAGCTTGCGGAGCTAGCGGAGTGCGGCAGGGCGGAAGCTCAGAGCGTAGCGACAGTCTGTCACTCCTCGTCGGCCAATCCCAGCTCAGCCCAGACAACACTGGCCGGGATGTCCTCACCGGGTTCGGCCATGGCGGCCTCGGCGGCGGCGATATCGGCCGCGTCCTCGGTCGCCTCGATCTGCGCGGCGGCTTCGGCGGGCACGATCGCGGCAAGACGGCGGCCGTCCCGGGTCAGGTAAATCACCTCGCCGGTAGCGGCACTCTCCTCCGCAACCTCATCCAGGTGGCCCATGGCCTCTGAGATCGGCATCTCGCTCACATGCTTAGGGTACGCGCTCACGGTGCGGGCGACCTGCTAGAGACGCCGCAGCCTTGCGCAGTTGTTCCCCTGCATGCTCGCAGGCCCGCTCCACCTCCGCGGCCCTCTTCCGCGTGTGCTGGCAGGCGACCAGGTATCCGGTCGTGCCATCGAAGGCGTAGATGCGCCTGATCACGACAGGGGTTCCGGTAAAGGACCGCCCTGTGTTCCGGCCCTCAAAGCCAGGCAGCCCGCCCATCGTGATTTTTCCCAGGGCCGCCCCTGCAAGACTCCGCCGTGCTGCCTGAGCGCGTCGGAGTTCGGGCTCGAAGCTGAGAATGACCGCGCTGATGTTCTGCGCCGTAACGGGAGGGTTCTGCGGATAGGCGTAGACGATGATTCCGTCGGACTGCCGATGCCGAGACTGGTGTGCCACAGCTCAGCGCCGCCCCCGGTATGAACGCGGAGGGTGCCCTGCTGCCACCCTGCCGGGTAGTCGATGCGCTGCCTTCGGTTCCGCCGAGCGTGACAGTTTGGCGCTCGGTCCACCAGCATGGCGATACCAAGACCCGCAGGTCACGCCGGACCCTCGCCCTGCCGTAGGCGAGCGTCGATGCGCTCCGCGCGCACCACAAGCTACAGGCCGCGGCTTGGGGCATGCCTGTGTCGTGTCGCGCCTGGTGAGCGGGCTTTGATGCAACCGGGCCGACGGCCCGGCACCTTACGGCCTGTGGGCTGGCCGGGACCGCGCCACCGCCGGAGTCCGTGGCTGTGCCGGCTCGGGCGGATCTGATTTGGCGGAAGCTTATATACCGGGTAGCATGCTGCGCATGATACCTGATCGCGTGACGCCATGAGCGTGCGGCACGCCCTGCTCGCGCTGCTGAGCGAGGGGCCCAAGTACGGGCTGCAGCTGCGCGAGGAGTTCGAGGCGCGGACCGGCGAGGTGTGGCCGCTGAACGTCGGCCAGGTATACACGACACTGCAGCGGCTCGAACGTGACGGGCTGGTGGAGTCCGACGGCGCCGGGGACGACGGCCCGCAGAAGGGGTTCCGGATCACCGCCGGCGGCGAGCAGGAACTGGCCGCCTGGCTGCGCACGCCGCCGGACCTGGCGTCCCCGCCCCGCGATGAGCTGGTGATGAAGGTGCTGGTGGCGATGCGGGTGCCCGGCACCGACGTGCATGAGGTGATCCAGGTGCACCGCCGGTACCTGGTGGAGCTGATGCAGCAGTGGACGCGGATCAAAGAGGACGAAGGCGAGTTCGACCTGGGCCTGGCGCTGGTGGTCGACGCCGAACTGTTCCGGCTTGATGCGGTCATCCGGTGGCTGGACGCCGCCGACGGCCGCCTCAAGCGCGCTGCCGCCGATCCTCCCCGGCCGGTTCCCGTCGCCTTGCCCAGGCTGCGGCGCAGGGTGGGGGTACGGCGATGACCAGGCCAGGGCTGAGAGTGAATAGAGAGGGGACGGCGATGGCCGTGCTCGAGTTGCGTGGCGTGTCGAAGACCTATGGGACAGGGGCGACCGAGGTGCATGCGCTTCGCGGCGTCGACCTGTCGGTGAACGCGGGGACCATGGTGGCGGTGATGGGGCCAAGCGGCTCGGGCAAGTCCACGCTGCTGACGATCGCTGGCAGCCTGGAGGATCCCACCAGCGGAGAGGTGCTGGTCGGCGGTGCGGCACTGGCAGAGATGTCACGTAACGCCAAGGCCCGGCTGCGCCGACGTGCGGTCGGCTACGTGTTCCAGGACTTCAACCTGCTGCCCGGGCTGACCGCCGCCGAAAACGTTGCGCTGCCGCTGGAACTCGACGGCGTCGCCGCCAAGACAGCCCGCGCGGCCGGGCTGGCCGCGCTGGACGGGCTCGGCCTGGGCGAACGAGCGTCCCGGTTCCCCGACGAACTGTCCGGCGGCGAGCGGCAGCGGGTGGCGATCGCCCGCGCCGTCGTCGGGGACCGCAGGCTGCTGCTCGCCGACGAGCCGTCGGGCGCGCTGGACTCGGTCAACGCGGAGGACGTGATGCGCCTGCTGCATGACGCGTGCAAGCGGGGTGTGGCGGCCGTGGTGGTGACCCACGACGCGCAGCTGGCCTCGTGGGCCGACCGGGTGGTGTTCCTGCGCGACGGGCGCGTGGTCGACCAGACCTCACCGCCAGCTGGCCCCGAATCGCTTCTCACCGCCCCAGGGCAGAGCCAATGAGCACGGCGCTGCGCGAACGCCCGGCCCGGACCAGGGCCGGCAACGGCGGCATTCCCGCCCGCCGGGCCGTGACCCGCTGGGCGTGGCGGCTGTTCCGCCGCGAATGGCGCCAGCAACTGCTGGTCTGGGCGCTCATCGTTGTCGCGGTGGCCGCCACGGTCGTCGGGGCGGCGGTGGCCACCAACACGCCGCCCCCGGCCAACGCCGGCTTTGGCACGGCGCAGGATATGGCCACGTTCCAAGCCCCCAACCCGCACCTGGCCAGCCAGATCGCCACGCTGGAGCATCGCTTCGGCCGCGTCGACGTCATCGAGAACCAGACGGTCGCCATCCCCGGCTCGATCGACACCTACGACCTGCGGGCCCAGAACCCGCACGGCCCGTTCGGCCAGCCGATGCTCTCCCTGGTCGCCGGGCACTACCCCGCCGGTCCTGACCAGGTGGCCGTGACGAGCGGGGTAGCGTCCACTTTCAACCTGAAGATCGGGAGCGTCTGGCACCAGGGCGGAAAGGCCCGGCGCGTGGTCGGCATCGTACAGAACCCGCAGAGCCTGCTGGATGAGTTCGCCCTCGTGGCGCCGGGCCAGGTCAGCGCGCCGACCCAGGTCAGCGTCCTGTTCGACGCGCCAGGAGTGAGCGTGGCCGACAACCGGCTGCAGGGCCTGCCCTCTCTCGGCCCGAGCGTCTCGGTCCCTGGGTCGGCGTCGTCGGGGAACGTGTTCAACCCCGAGACCATCGTGCTCGCACTGGCCACCGTCGGCATGCTCCTCATCGGGCTGGTGGCCGTGGGCGGCTTCACGGTGCTGGCGCAGCGCCGGTTGCGCTCGCTTGGGATGCTCGGCGCCCTGGGCGCCACGGACAAGCACGTCCGTCTCGTCGTCCGGGCCAACGGTCTCGTGGTGGGCGTCGTCGGCACGCTGACCGGGGCCGCAGTGGGCCTGGCGGCCTGGCTCGCTTACCGGCCGCGCGTCGAATCCAGCGCCCACCACGTGATCGGCGCGTTCGCGTTGCCGTGGGTGGTGATCGTCCCGGCGATGGTCCTGGCCGTGGTGGCCACCTTCTTTGCTGCCTCACGGCCGGCCCGCTCGATCACCAGGGTTCCCATCGTGACCGCCCTGTCCGGGAGGCCTGCTCCCCCCAAACGGGTGCACCGCTCGGCTGTGCCCGGCGTCATTTTGCTCGTGGTCGCCTTCGTCCTGCTCGCTTACTCCGGCAAGAGCAACAGTAACGGCGGGGGAGCGCCGGAGCTGGTCTTCGGCTTCGTCGCCCTTATCGTGGCGGTGATCCTGCTGTCTCCACTGTGCCTGGCTACGCTGGCCAGGCTCGGCGGGCGCGCCCCGATCGCGGTGCGCCTGGCCCTGCGTGACCTGTCGCGCTACCGGGCTCGCTCGGGCTCGGCGCTCGCGGCCATCAGCCTTGGTGTGCTGATCGCGGTGGTCATCTGCGTGGAGTCCGCGGCACGGTTCGGGAACGTGCTCGACTACGCCGGGCCAAACCTGGCATCGAATCAGCTCATCGTCTACACGCCCAACGGGCCCTATGGACCTGGGGGTCCGGGCAACGGTTCCAGCGGGGCTGTGACGGGGAGCAAGCTGCAGTCGATGACGGCGAGCGCGCATGGCATCGCCGCCGCGCTCGGTTCCCACGACATCGTCCAGCTCGACACGACGAGCGCCTCGCTCGTGCACGCCGCTCCGGGACGCAGTTGGTCCGGACCGGTGTACGTCGCCACCCCGTCGCTCCTGCGAGCCTTCGGGATCAAGACTTCTCAAATCGACCCCGCAGCCGACATCCTCACCATGCGGCCGGGGCTGTCCAGCCTTTCCAAGATGCAGCTCACCTACGGCAACGGCGGCGGTCACTCCGTCGTCGGTCCCGGGCACGGGCCGGGGGCACAGGCGCCGAGAACGGGGACGGGGACGAATGCGTACCCCTGTCCCAAGAGCAACTGCCTCGCCAACCCAGTGATCCAGGAGGTCAGCGCGCTTCCGTCCGGCACATCGGCGCCCAACACGGTGATCACCGAGCACGCCGTCCACCAGCTCGGCCTGCACCCCATCACCTCGGGCTGGCTGATCCAGACCCCGAACCCGCCCACCGCCGCGCAGATCAACAGCGCCAGGCTGACGGCGGCCGCGGCCGGCCTGAACATTGAGACGAAGTCCAGTGCGGCCTCGCCGGCGGAGATCATCAACTGGGCGACCGTCTTCGGCATCCTTCTTGCGCTGGGCATCCTCGCCATGACCGTCGGCCTCATCCGCAGCGAAACGGCCAGCGACCTGCGCACCCTGGCCGCCACCGGGGCAAGCAGTTCGACCCGCCGCACCCTCACCGCCGCCACCGCTGGCGCCCTCGCCCTGCTCGGCGCGGTGCTCGGCACGGTGGCCGGTTACGTCGCCGCTATTGCCTATTCCAGCGGCAGCAAGCTCGACGGCCTCTCATCCCTCAGCAACGTCCCGGCGAAGAACCTCCTGATCATCGGTGTCGGCATGCCGCTTATCGCGGTCGCAGCCGGCTGGCTGCTCGCGGGGCGCGAACCAGCCGCCATCGCTCACCAGCCGATCGAGTGAACAAATACCGGGATTCGTGACGTCATGAGTGTCCGGTATGCCCTGCTCGCGCTGTTGAGTGAGGGACCCAGGTCCGGCCTGCAGCTGCGCGAGGAGTTCGAGGCGTGGACCGGCGAGGCGTGGTCGCTGAACGTGGGCCAGGTGGACACGGCGCTGCAGCGGCTCGAACGCGAGGGGCTGGTGGAGTCTGACGACGCCGGGGCGGACGGCCCGCAGAGGGGATTCCTGATCACCGCCGATGGAGAGCGGGAGCTTGCCGGGTGGCTGCGCACGCCCCCGGATCTGGCCTTTCCACCCCATGATGAGCTGGCGACGAAGATCCTGGTGGCGCTGCGGGTGCCCGGCACCGACGTGCATGAGGTTGCCCAGGTGCACCGCCGGCATCTGGTGGAGCTGATGCTGCAGTGGACTCGGATCAAGCAGGACAATGCCGATCACGATCTGGGCCTGGCGCTGGCGGTCGACGCCAAGCTGGTCCGGCTGGACTCGGTGATCCGGTGGCTGGACGCCGCCGACTGCCGCCTCGAGCGCGCCGCCGCCAGCCCGCCCCGGCCTGTCCCGCCGGCGTTGCCGGGGCTGCGCGTGAGAGTCGGGGCGCCGCCGAGCAGGACGAATGACCAGGGGCCGAGCTGGGCGATAGATGACCGCATCCGGACCTCCGACGCCGACCGGGAGCGCGCCACCGCCCGGTTGCGCGACCACTTCGCCGAAGGCCGGCTCACGCGTGAGGAGCTGGACGGACGGGTCACGGCGGCGCTGAATGCCAGGACCGCCGGTGACCTGCGCCGCGTCATGGCCGACCTTCCCGAGCCCCCGTCGGTCCTGCAGCAGGCCCGCAGTATGCCGCCGGCGGCAGTGCCGCACCCGGTCCTGGGACGGCGCGGGCCCCTGCTGCTGCCGCCGCTGGTGACGCTGGTGCTGCTCGCGGTGCTGCTGATCACGGGAGGCGGGTGGCCGTTCCCCGCTTTCTTCGAAGTTGCCCTGGTGTTCGCCCTGATAACGTGCGCGGCCACCATAATCGCAGCCGCCCGGTTCCGGCGGCGGATGCGCCGCCACTGACAGCTCGGCCACAGCCCGGTGGGCCAGGTGGCCGTGCGATAGGACTATGACATGGAGACGTGGGACACCATCCGGGCGCGCCGCAACGTGCGCCAGTACACCGGCCAGCCGATCGCCCGTGAAAACCTCGAGCGATCCTTGAGGCGGGACGGCGAGCACCATCATCGGGGAACTGGCAGCCGTGGAACTTCGTGGTGGTAACCGACCGCGAGCAGCGGATTGAGCTGGCGAAGGTCTGGGACCGAGGCGGGAGGCACATCGCCCAGTCGGCGGCGACGATCGCTTTGGTGGCCAGGGAGCCGGAGGACGAGCGGCACCGCGACTGGCTGATGTACGACTTGGGCCAGGCGACCGTGAACATGATGCTGGCAGCGGCCGACCTCGGCATCGGCTCTGGCCACTCGGCGGTCATCGACCAAGAGCAGGCGCAGCGGGTGCTGGGATTCCCCGGCGGCTACCTCGCCGTCTACCTGATCGGCCTGGGCTACCCGGCCGGCCGGCCGCTACGGCCGCTCACCAGGCCCAACCGCCGGCCTTTCGACGAGGTCGTGCACTGGAACCGCTGGTAGCGCACGCATACGCTCCCGCTAGCTGACGGACCGCCAACGTCACGCTGCCGCCGGACTAGGCGGCTTGGCAGCCCGTGCGGGTACTGCTGCCCTCCGCCGTGTAATCCGGTCCTGCTGCCCACGGCCAGTTCGCGGTCATTCGTCATCGTCGTCATCAATCACGATCACTACCTCCGCGAGCCGGCCGTCAGCGTGGTGGTGCAGATACACAGGGGTACCGGCCACCTGCCCTGGTGCCGATCATCATCCCCAGGCCGCCGAGGATGGGCGCAGCTCCGGCGGGGTGTGGGTCAGCGTGATCTCCTGCAGGTCCTGGCGAGCCGATCCGGCCGGGTGCGCGCTGGCTGCGCGGCGACCACACAAACCGCACGGCTGAGACGGATAGTGAACATAAAACTGGCCATCAGCCAGCCGGTGGCCGACGATCACGTGACCGCGCCGTTCGCGGGCGCCGAGATCTCCGGCGACCCGGCCGCGGACCTCGCCGAGGGCCGCTTCGTGGACGGGCATGACATGCCTCCTGACGCGGGCCGGGACCTGGTGTCCCGGCGTGCCTTTGCATCGTCGGCGCCGGCGCCTCGCCCGCGCATCGGTGCGATTACCCAAGCTTGCGGGCGGCGGCTACCCACCTAACCCGGCCAGATACCCAGCCAGCCGAGCCCGGCGCCGGTCACGGCGAGCAATCTCGCCACCTGCTTCGCCGCGGGCGACCAGCCGCAAAACGTCAGCCCCTCCCCTCGCCCGGTCACGCCCAGCGCGCGCCGGTCGGGCAGGCAGACGTTGCCGCGCCACCACGAAGGTCCCGACGGAGGTGTGCGGATACAGCGCCGCCAGATACAGCCGGCCTACCGCACCACCGGCACGAGCACTGGAGCGGGCCAGACGCCCCGCAGTGCAGGTCGGCGGACGGACCGTACAGGCTGATCTCGGCGCTGACCAGGCCACGGGTGGCGACGCACATCGACGGGACGTCCTGACACTCCCCTGCGGGCGCCCGGCACCCGTTAACTGTGGCGTCCGGGCCGGCTTGGCCCGGAGGCTCCGGTCAGCCGGGCTAGCCCGTCCCAGCACAGGCCGACGGCCACGTCGACCACCTGCTGCCTGGGCACGTCGGGGTGCTCATACCACCACGCCGCCAGGCCGTCGTTGCCCGACTTGATGACGCGCGCGAGCATCTCGTCGGCCAGCTCGCGCGGGATGCCGGGCGGAAGGCGCAGTGCGGCCGCCAGGCTGATCAGCCCCGCGATGGCGGCGGTGCCTTCCCGGTGAATGCGGGCGTGGACGGCCGCGATCTGGTCATCTGCAGGCGGGTCCCGGAACAGCATGCGCCAGGCGTATCGGTTCTGCTCGACGAAGCTGAAGAACGCCTCGGTGCTGCGCCGAACCAGGTCGCCGCCGGACTCGCCGGGCCGCAGCCGGGTCGTCGCCTGCACCATCGCCCGTGCGTGCTGGCTGAGCAATTCCAGGTGAAGGTCTCTTTTCGAGGCGAAGTGGTCGTAGATGACGGAGGGAGCGATGCCTGCGGCTGCCGCGATGCCTGTCATCGAGGCGCCGGAATACCCGCGCTCGGCGAATAGCTGGGCCGCGGCGTCCAGGATCAGGGTCCTGCGCCGCGCAGCGGACAGGCGCCTGCGCGTCCTCGCCGGCGCTGGCGCCCGAGGCGTGCTCACTGGCATCTCCGTTCCTCCGCGCTGCTGAGCGGCCATCGTCGTGGAGCGGCTCAGCCGGATGCGGCGAGGTCCTCGCGCCAGTTTGGCCGCTCCGGCCGCCAGCCGAGCGCGGTCTTGGCGTGTTCATTGGATGCACCTGGCAGCCGCGTCATCAGATAGATGGCGTAGGAGCCGCCGAACGTCCGGCCAAGCCAGGCCGGCAGCCGGAGCGGCTTCGGCGCGCCCAGCATGTCGGCGTAAGCGGGCAGCCAGTCCGCCACCGGCGCGGGTTCATCGTCGACGATGTTGTAGACGCCTTCGGCGCGCTGCTCGATGGCGGCGAGCGTGGCGCTGGCGGCGTCGTTGACATGCACGAAGGAGAAGACGCCTGCGCCGGAGCCGATGACCGGGAACCGGCGCCGCCGGACGTCGGCCGCGATCGAGCCGTCGGCCGCAAAGGAAGTCCCGGGCCCGTAGAAGAAGCCGTAGCGCAGGAGGGCGCCGCGCACTCCCGCGCTGCCCAGCGTCTCTTGCTCAAGCCTGGCCAGCGCGGCCACCGCCTCGGCGAACGTGCCGGGCGCCGCATGGTAGAGCGGATCACTCTCCCGCCTGAGGCCGCTGCCATCGGGAGCGTAAGCGAATGCCACGCTCTGCGCGACCACCTGCCCGACACCGGCTGCCACCACTGCGGCCATCAGGTTGCGGGCGCCCGCGCTGCGCAGCCGGTTGGTCGCCGCCAGATCCCGCCCGATCCGCCGGGGATTGATCCGCCGCGGTTGGGCGGTCAGCTCATTGACCACGATGTCCGGCCGCGCGGCGTCCACCGTCCTCGCCAGCGCCTCCGTGTCCAGGGCATCGCAGATCACCGGCTCCGCTCCGGCACGGCGCAGCACATCCCGCTTCGCCGCGGACCGGGTCAGCGCGACGACGTCATGACCAGCCCCGGCCAGCAGCTTGACCAAAGGCTGGCCGATGACCCCGCCGGCCCCTGCCACCATCACCCGCACCCACACCACCTGCCCTCGGCGCCCAGCCCAGCCGCGTAGCCTGCACCAGCCACCCTACCGAATCCAGATTCGGTAAGGTAGCCGGGTTCGAGCCAGACGGTGCGGAGGAGCACCACCCGCATCCAGCCGTTCCTATAGTGATGCATTCGGTGAGGTACCTCCGGCGGCTCGCTGCTGGCCAGGCCGCGGAACCGGCGCAAAGGAGGCCGGGATGACCGCCGCTGACAGGGCAGGGGCCCGGCCGGTGACCACCGCGGCGACGATCCGTCGGCTGCGCCCGTCTGACTATGGCACCGTGATCGCGGTGATCGATGAGTGGTGGGGCGGCCGGCCGATGTCGGACATGCTGCCCAGGCTGTTCTTCGAGCATTTCGCGGACACCAGCTTCGCCGCGGACCGGGCCGGCACGCTGACCGGGTTCCTCGTCGGGTTCCTGTCCCAGTCGCAGCCCGGCGAGGCCTACATCCACTTCGTGGGCGTCCGCCCAGGCCAGCGGGGCCAGGGACTGGGCCGACGGCTGTATGAGGCCTTCTTCGAGGCGGCCAGCGCGCGCGGCTGCACGGTGGTCCGGGCGGTGACCGCGCCGGTGAACACCGACTCGGTCGCGTTCCACCGCCGGATGGGGTTCTCGGTCGAGCCGCGGCAGGCAGCGCGTGACGGCATCCCGGTCGCGGCCGACTACGACGGTCCCGGCCGTGACCGCGTCCGCTTCGTCAAGCACCTTCACGCTGACGAAGGTGACGGTCTCCTCCGGGAGCGGGCGATGCCGCTTCGAGGACTGCCCGGAGATCCGGCGTGACCAGCGCACACCGAGCGGCCGGGCAGGTCCGCCCGGGCGCGGAAGCAATCTCCCGGCCGGCGGCCGCCGGCCCGCGGCTGGCCGCGGCACCTCGCGGGACTGCTGACGCCCCGGGCCGCGGCCGCCGGCCGCCTCGCACCGGACAGAGACCCGCCCGCATTGACGCTGATGTACTCGCTGACGGTCACCGGCACTCCGCCTCGCTGCAATGGGCTCCCGGCAAGGGGTGCTGTAGGCCTGCGCGGGTCGCCGGTCTTCCGCGCTCGCCGCGGCCATCCAGGGCACCGCCGGGTGACACGGTCAGCCTGGGGATGAGGTGGTGGGCAAGCGGCCCGATACTCACTGCGTAAAGACCGGTCCCGACGCCCACGGTGCCGCCCAGCAGCCAGCCGATCGCGAGCACCGACAGCTCGATGCAGGTGCGGGCGAGGCGGATCGAGACGCCCTTGCCGGCCAGGCCGGTCATCAGCCCGTCCCGCGGCCCGGGTCCGAGGCCGGCGCCGATGTACAGGCCGGTGGCGAGGCCGTTGGCCAAGATCCCGACGACCAGGAAGGCCGCGCGGAACGCGAGGGGGCGCGGGTGCGGAAGGATCAGGAGCGCGGCGTCTGCGGCCAGCCCAACCACGATCACGTTGCTGACCGTGCCGAGGCCAGGACGCTGCCGCAGCGGGATCCACAGCAGGAGCACCACCGCGCCGACGCCGTTAACGATCCAGCCGAACGGCAGCCCGGTCCGCTCGGCGAGGCCCTGGTGGAATACGTCCCAGGAGTCCAGGCCGAGCCGGGCGCGGATCATCATGGCGATGCTGACGCCGAACAGGACCAGCCCCAGGTACAGCTGGAGCAGGCGCCGGGGAAACCTCCCGGCCCCGGCGGTGAGCGCCAGCCGGGTGCGAAGCCGCGGCGGCGTGCGGGGCCGGCGGGCGGCGGCCCTGCTGCCGGGCCGGGCAACGCGGCGGCCGGACATCGGCACCCCCGGCATGTAGTTGACGTGTCAACCTGACACTAGCGCCGGGATAAATGATATGTCAACTAGCTGGCGTGGTGCGGCCCCGGAAAACCCGCGACGGCTCACCGATGGGTGGCGGCATAGAGCAGGGATGCCACGGCGAACGCGGCGAGAGTAGAAGCGGACGGCACGGGCCCACCGTTCCCTGGATTAGCTGATGCATCAACATCATGGTCGGACATCTGGTGACGTGTCAACTAGATGCTAGGATCGGGGCCGTGGAGGATCCGCGATGGCTCACCGACGCCGAGTACCGCGCCTGGATCGGCTACCGGCGGATGCGCGCCCGGCTCGATCTCCAGCTCGCCCGCGACCTGGCACGAGACTCGGGGCTATCTGAGCCCGACTACGACGTGCTGTCCACGGTCTCCGAGGCCGAACAACACCAGATGCGGCTGAGCGAGCTGGCGGCCCGCATGCTGTGGTCCAGGAGTCGCCTGTCACACCACATCACCCGCATGGAGCAGCGCGGGTTGGTCGCGCGCGAAGAATGCGCCGATGACGCGCGGGGCACGGTCGTCGTGCTCACCCGCGCAGGATGGCGGGCCATCGAGGCAGCGGCCCAGGGCCACGTCGCATCCGTCCGCAGGCATTTCATCGACCTGCTGACCAGCGACCAGGTCGACGCTCTCGCGGCGATCACCCAGGCGGTCCTCGACCACCTGGCCAGTCCTGGGCAAGATCAGCTCGGGCTGCCCTGACGCTCGGATCCAGTGGCAAGCCGCTCCCGCTCATGACAGAAGTTGACATGTCACATAGCATTCTGTTAACCTGTTGAATGACATGTCAACTAACTGGCTGGTCCAGGGCGCTGGGCGGCTGGGGAGCATTGCCCCGCCGGTCACTGGCACCACGGCGACCGCAGCATATCGAGCCCGGGGGGACGGCAGCGGCAGGCAAAGGATCGCAGAACTGGCGGATCGTTTTGATCGATGTGTCAGACATCTAAGCGGTGGAGGATCCGTGCTGAGGATTCATATTGATCGTTTGACGGCACCGGGCCGGAGCCCTGACAAGGCGTTGTAAGGCCTTACTAGGCGACGACTGCCCGATCGGTTTCAACGACATAGATACGCAGAATTCCCTGATCTGGATGGTAGAAGGACGCGCGCCCGGTCGCCAGTATGGTGGCAGGCAGCGCAGATTCCGCTGGGGCATGATCAGGCCCGGGTACCATGTGGTATCCGGTTGGCGGGTCGCCTGAAGTCG
>Ga0099828_10002091_pt1 | contig 13668 bp, 8 predicted proteins | sample CZO8metaG_2_FD_79338 | JGI IMG/M metagenome (GOLD analysis project Ga0099828, IMG submission 79338) | Vadose zone soil microbial communities from the Eel River Critical Zone Observatory, Northern California, USA - CZOApr15con2H1.8 metaG | ecosystem: Environmental > Terrestrial > Soil > Vadose...
CCGGAGGCCACCCGTCTTCCACTTGCGCAAGTTGTCCTGCACGCGGCCCTCGCACGCCTTTCGGAACAGGCCCCATGGCTCCCAGCCCGAGCGCGGCATCACGGTCACGTCGGGGAACGCATCGTGCGCGTTCTTCGGCCGGTCGCCGCCGCGGAGCGTCTGCACGAGGCGGATGATCTCGCCCCGCTTCTCGAAGCCCGCCTCGATGAACGCGACGTACACGAGGTGGGACAATAGAGGATTGGTGGCGATGAACACATGCGCGCCGGGCACCAGCACTCGGAGGGCCTTCTGAGCAAACGCCAAAAAGAACTGCTTGAGGTTCGTTCGCTCCTCATCGGAGAGCACCGTGAACCGAGGCAGCGGACTGCGCTCGTGCCCGTCGAACGACGGCGGGATACGCCACACCCCACCCTTGTTGCCGTTGCGGAGCTTCGCCTTTTCGTGTGGCGAATACTCTTTCAAGCCGTAGGGCGGATCTGTGACAATGGCGTGAATTGTGTTTGGAGACTGATGATCCAACCACTGAAGACAATCGGCTTCAACGAGAACGTAGGGGGGCACCGTACTCACGCGTCGTCCGCTGGTCGTCTTTTTCTTGGCCAACGTGCGCTCCCTGAGCCCGGGTTATGGCTCAATAGTAATGGGTTGGCCGTTGCCCGTCACGTTAAGTCCGTGGCGTCAACGAGTCGTCAACGATATGTGATGTGGAAAACCAACGGCGCGATCTAGCGCACCGACGCGGCCAATCGGTCGAAGGTCTCCGCGGCTTTCGGCGTGTGCTCCGCCTGTACGTGGCCGTAGAAGCGCGTTTTCGGTAGAGCCATCACTCACCTCCTAGAAATGAAACAGGACCCGACCCCGCAGCCTCAGTGACATGGCTGGTGAGTCGAGTCCCGATCCCAAACCTTCGGGCCGTGCAGTTGTCCTGCGTCAACAATACAACCGACCTCTCTATCCTCAACCCCCAATCTGATCCTCTGATCAGATCGCCTGCCTCATGTATTAAGTACCTGGGCGCAGTGTTACCGGGCCCGGCCCTTTCGGGCGCTCTTTGATCCGCTCTTGAGTGGCACTATGGATTGGAGCTATGGATTGAGACAAAAAAAAGCCCGCCAAGCGATCAGCCTGGCGAGCTAAATGGTTGCGATTAAACGAATGGGCCTGGGTAGAGTTGAACTACCGACCTCACGCTTATCAGGCGTGCGCTCTAACCACCTGAGCTACAGGCCCTGACCGCGGGGAATGGGGATTGGGGACAGGCCGGCAAGTGCCATTCCCGTTTCCCTATTCCCCGACTCTTACTCCCACTCCCTCTTCGGTCCCTTCTTGGGCCGGAAGTCGTCCTCGTCCGTTTCGTCGAACTCGTCGTCGAGGTCGTCGTAGTCGTCGTCCTCGAGATCCTCATCGTCGAGCTCGTCCTCGTCCAGCTCATCATCGAAGTCTTCGTCGAGTTCCTTGTCCTCTTCGAATTCTCCGAACTCCTCGTCGACTTCGTCGCTCCTCCGCTTGAGCGACCAATCCGTCGACGTCTCGCGGGCCTGCATTGCCACCTCCGGCTGAGGTTTACCGGTAACGACCGAACCTACTCTTCCGACAGCGCCCGCTTCTCGCTGCGGGCCAGCTTGCGACGCTCCGTTGCCCCGAGCAGGCGTTTCCGAAGCCGCAGCGACGACGGCGTGACCTCGATCAGCTCGTCGTCCTCGATGTATTCCAGCGCCAGCTCCAAGGTCATCTGGCGTGGCGGCTCCAAGATAATCATCTCGTCCGCCGCCGTGGTGCGCATGTTCGTGAGCTTCTTTTCCTTCGTCGCGTTCACATCGAGATCGCCGGGGCGCACGTGCTCGGCGATGATCATGCCCTCGTAGACCGGATCGCCCGGCTGTACGAACATCGTACCGCGCTCCTGAAGATTGAAGAGGGCATACGCGACCACCACCCCCTCCCGATCCGCCACCATCACCCCCCGGTTCCGCCCCGAGAGCGGTCCGGCCCAGCGATCGTACTCGAAGAACCGGTGGTGGATGATCCCGGTCCCGCGCGTATCGGTCAAGAACTCGGACCGATAGCCAAGCAGCCCGCGTGCGGGGATCTTGAAGCGCATCCGCACCATGCCGAGGCCCGGATTCTTCATGTCGATCATCGTCGCCCGGCGCGGGCCCAGCTTCTCCATCACCACCCCGACGTATCCCTCAGGGCAGTCGATCATCAATTCCTCGTACGGCTCCAGCCGCTCGCCATCCGGCCCTTCGCGCGGAATGATGCGCGGCCGGCTGACCTGGAACTCGTATCCCTCGCGTCGCATCGTCTCCATCAGGATGCCGAGATGCAGCTCGCCGCGGCCCGAGACCGTGAACGCATAGGGAGTGTCCGTATCCTCGACCCGCAGCGCCACGTTGCGCTCGAGCTCGCGATACAGCCGCTCCCGCAGCTGCCGGCCGGTCACGAACTTGCCCTCGCGGCCCGCGAGCGGCGAATTGTTGACGAGGAAGTCGACCGAAATCGTCGGCTCCTCGACCGCGATGCCGGCCAACCGGTCGAGGTGATCGGGCGCCGTCACCGTCTTGCCGATCTCGACACCCGCGAGCCCCGCGATCGCCACGATCTCCCCCGCCTCCGCCATTTCCAGCTCGACGCGCTCCAAACCCTCGAAGGCGAACAGTTTCACAATGCGGGCCTGCTCGTATGTGCCTTCGCCTACAGGACCCGGCTCACCGATCGGGAGTAACGCCACCGTATCGCCGACGTGCACCCGGCCACGCTCGATCCGCCCGATCCCGATCCGCCCCAGATATGACGAATAATCGAGCGTCGAGATCAGCATCTGGAACGGGCCGGCCTCGGTCGCCTTCGGCGGTGGAATCGTTCCCAGAATCGTGTCGAACAGCGGCGTCAACGTCGTTCCCGGCTCGTCGAGCTCCAGCGTCGCCGTTCCCAGGCGACTCGACGTATAAAGGAAAGGACAGTTGAACTGCTCCGGCGTCGCCTCCAGGTCCATCAGCAGCTCCAGCACCTCGTCGTGCACCCGCAGCGGCTCGGCGTCGGGACGGTCGACCTTGTTCACAAGCACGATCGGCTTCAGCCCCAACGCCAAAGCCTTTCCCGCCACGAACCGCGTCTGCGGCATCGGACCCTCGGCGGCATCGACGAGCAGCAGGAAGCCGTCGACCATTCGCAGGATGCGCTCGACTTCGCCGCCGAAATCGGCGTGCCCGGGCGTGTCCACGATATTGATTTTCGTGTCACCCCAGCGAACCGAAGTGTTCTTCGCCAGGATCGTAATGCCGCGCTCGCGCTCGAGCGGATTCGAGTCCATCACGCGCTCCGCCACCTGCTGATTGGCGCGGAACACCCCCGCCTGGCGGAGCATCTGATCCACCAGCGTGGTCTTACCGTGATCGACGTGGGCAATGATCGCGATGTTGCGAATCTTCACCGAGTTACGGTCCCCTTAATGAGGGGCGCAGTATAAATGGGTGGCTGGGGGCAAACAAGGGCGGCAGCACCGTGGCGCCCTTGCCGCCATTGCCGCCATTGCCGCCCTTAGTCAGTCACAAGTCGGCTCCCGCTCCACCTGCACGGTCACGTGCGCGATCCCCATCGCTCGCATCCGATCCTGCACTTCCTCGAGCACAGGCTGGTTGTCGGTGGGATTCTTCACGACCAGGTGACCGCTCATCGCCACCATGCCGCTGGTGACCGTCCAGAGATGCAGGTCATGGACGGAGTCGACGCCGGGGACTGAGGCAATGCGATCGTGCACGTCCGCAAGCGCGATGTGCGTCGGCGTCGCCTCGAGCAGGACGTCCGTGCTTTCCTTTACCAGTCGCCAGGCGCTCCCGAGCACGAGTGCGCCGATGAGGATGGAGATGACGGGGTCGGCCAGCGTCCAGCCGAAGGCGAGCACGACGAACCCCGCGATGAGCGCGCCCACCGACCCCATCAGATCGCTGAGCACGTGGAGGTAGGCACCCCGTTGATTGAGCGAGTGTTCGTGCCCGCGATGCAGCACGCGGACCGCTCCGAGATTTGCCACGAAGCCGATGGCCGCGACACCGAGCAGCAGCGCGCCGTTCACGGCGGGCGGGACCCGAAACCGGCGCCACGCTTCGAAGCCGATGCCGACCGCGATGGCGAACAGCACCGCGCCGTTCACCAGCGCCGCGAGAATTTCGAGCCGCATGAATCCGAACGAGCGCTGTGGCGTCGCCGGACGTTGCGCGATCCACGCGGCGATCAGCGCGAGGCCGAGCGCGGCGACATCGGCGAGCATGTGCGCCGCATCCGCGAGCAGCGCCAGTGAGCCCGCAAGCCATCCGCCGACGAGCTCGACGACCAGCACCACGGCGGTGATCGCCAGGGCGAGGGTCAGGCGCCGTCGAGTCTCGACATTGATGGGCGCGCGATAGGTGCAGTGAGCGTCAGCGGGCAGCAAAAGTGTGTCCTCGCGGGAAACATAATACCTTTAGGCCGTGAACGTCCTAGGCCTGCGGCTGCTGGCCGTGATCGTGCTCGTCGCGGCGAACGCGTTCTTCGTCGCCGCGGAGTTCGCGCTGGTAGCGTCCCGCCGCACGCGCATCGATTCGATGATTCGGCGCGGCGACCGCAAGGCGCGGCTGGTGCGGAAGGCGGTCGGCGATCTGTACCGGCTGCTGTCCGCGACCCAGCTCGGCATCACCGTCGCTTCGATTCTGTTGGGCTACGTCGCGGAAGACACCGTCGCCCACCTGTTCCACGACTGGTTCGCCTCGCTCCCGCAGAGCCTCAACTTCCTCACGCGCGGCGGCATCGCGTCCATCGTTGCCGTCGCCACCATCTCGTTTCTGCACGTCGTATTCGGCGAGCTGGTGCCCAAATCGTGGGCCATCACGCATCCCGAGGCGACGAGCCGCTGGGTCGCCGCACCCCTCATCGCTTTTTCCTGGATCACCAGGCCTTTCAACGCCCTGCTGAACTCGAGCGCGCGCATCCTGCTGCGTCTGCTCGGCCTGAAGCGCTCGAACCCTGAGCTCGACCGCGTTCACTCGCCCGAAGAGATCCGCATGCTCGTCGAGCAGAGCCGCAAGACGGGCGGCCTCGGCGCCGGCGACGCGCGGCTCCTGGAGGGCGTCTTCGAGTTCAGTGAGAAAAACGCCCGTGAAGTGATGACGCCACGGACGGAAATCGTGGCGCTGCCGGCGGAAGCATCACTCGCGGAGGCCGCCGATCGCGTCGCCGCGGCAGGGCGGTCCCGCTACCCGGTCACCGGCGAGTCGCTTGACGACGTCGTCGGGATCGTGCACGCCAAGGACATCCTGCGTGCTTTGCTCTCGGGCTCGGAGGCGCCGGTGCAGGATATCGCGCGGCACGCGTTCTTCGTGCCCGGCACCCGAGAAGTCGAGGATGTCCTCGCCGACATGAAACGGCAAAAGGTGCATCTCGCCATCGTGCTCGACGAGTTCGGCGGCACCGCCGGGCTCGTGACAATGGAGGATTTGCTCGAAGAGATCGTGGGACCGATCTACGACGAATACGATCGCGCGCCGGGCTTGGCACCCAGTACCGGGGTGGGCGGAACGAGCGGCGTGCCGATTCTCGCCGGCGCCACCGAGATCTCAGAAGTGAATCGTCTGCTGCGGCTCCATCTCGATGACGCCGACTACACCACGATTGGCGGGTTGTTGTTCGGCCGACTCGGGCGCCTGCCCAAGGTGGGCGATCGCGTCAATTTGCAGGGCGCGACGTTCGAGATTCTGGAGATGGACGGCCGGCGGGTTGGCAGTGTGCGGGTGTGGCCGGCCACCGCGACACACGTTCCGGAACCGTCGAGTTAAGCCGAAACGGGAGCGCCGCCGCGCGCTCCGGCAAGCTGCACGGCGAGCTCGAGCGCGGCGCGCATCGAGCCGGCATCCGCAATCCCCTTTCCCGCGATGTCGAACGCGGTGCCATGGTCGGGTGCCGTCCGGATGAATGGCAACCCCAGCGTCACGTTCACTCCCGTGCCGAAACCCGAGACCTTCACTGCCGTCATTCCGACGTCGTGATACGGCGCCAACACGGCATCGAATTCGCCGCGCAGCGCTTTCACGAACACGGTGTCGGCGGGAAGCGGACCCGCCGCGTCGAGCGCTTGCGCGGCGGGCCGCAGCACGCGCTCGTCTTCATCGCCGAACATCCCGCCTTCGCCGGCGTGCGGGTTGAGCGCGCAGACCGCGAGACGCGGCGTCGCGATTCCCCACCACCGCTTGAGCGCGGCCGTGGTGATGCGGCCCGCTTTGACGACGCGCTCCGTGGTCACGCTTGCGACGACGTCGCGCAGCGGCAGGTGTGTCGTCACGAGGACGACGCGCAGACGCCCGGTCGCCAGCATCATGGCGACCGGCACGTCGCCCGCGAGATGCGCGAGAAATTCCGTCACACCTGGGTAACTGTATCCCGCGGCATTGAGGGCCCGCTTGCTCACGGGACCCGTGACGATGGCATCCGCCTCGCCGCTCAAGGCCAGCCGTGCCGCTGCTTCGATCGCCTGCGCCGCGGCGCGCCCAGCTTCGAGCTCATTGCGCGTGGTGCCGTCGTCCGTTCCCCACCCCCCAATGAGCCGCACGTCCGCGTCGAGCGGCTGCCGCAGCGCCTTCCGGACAATCTCCGGCCCGATCCCTCGCGGATCGCCTACTGCAACCGCCAAACGGGGCCGTGAGGACATCTAGAGCCTGATATCTACATACGTCTGGCGCTTCAGCTGATCGATGTAGTGTTTGATGCCGAGCTGATCACTGAGGGACTGACGAATCCGCAGCTTCACGTCGTCGAAGCTGAGGTCTCCTTCCGAATGGCGCGCCGTGATTTCCAGCACGACGAACTTCGGCCGCGCCGTACCTGCGCCGAGACTGATCACGGGCTTCAACCCGAGAGTTGTGTCGCGTGCGAGCAGCGACTGGTATTCCGTCGGCAGGCCCGTAAGAGGCGCGTCCTCCGCCAACTTTGGTTCCTGCGGATCGGCGTAGCGCCGCGCCAGCGTATCGAAGGAAGCGGCCTGACCGTGCCCGAGCGCGTCGTGGACCGAGTCCGCGGAGCGCCGTGCGATCGCGATCTGGTCCGCGCTGAGGTCCGGCATGATCAGAATGTGGCGCGCGAGAATCTCGGCCGGCTGAGTGCGCTCGACCTTGATGATGTGAAAGCCGAACGGTGTCTCCACCGGATCCGAGATTTCTCCCGGCCGGATCCGAAAGGCGATGTCCTCGAATTCCTTCACCATCACGCCACGCCGGAACCACCCCAGCTCGCCTCCCTGCGACGCCGACGCGCTGTCCGATGAGAAGCGCTTGGCCGTCGTGGCGAAGTCGGCGCCGTGCCGCAGCTGCACGACCAGAGATTCCGCGCGAGCCACGGCCTTCGCTCTCGACACCGAGTCGGGCACCGGCCGGATGACGATCTGCCGGAACGAGGCCGTGGCCGGTCGGCGGGGCTGCTGGGTTTTGTTTTGTTGCCAGAACTCGCGCATCTGGGCATCGGTCGGTGGGATCGGACGCAGCTTTCCCTTCTGCCGCTGTGCTTCGATCAGGCGCTGTGCGTAGAGCTCGCGCCGCTGCTCATCGGCGAGCCAGCGCCGCCATTCCTCCACCGAGCCGAATCGCGCCTGGCGAATTTGATCGCGAAAATCCGTTTCGGAGGTGAATTGCTTGCGGACGTTCTGATAGGTCTGTTCGACCTGATCGAGCACTTCCTGATCCGTCACCTTGATGGACGTGTCCCGCTGCGCCTGCTGCACGAGCAGCTCGAGCTCGACCAGCCGATCGAGCACTTGCCGGCGCATCGTCTGGCGACCCACGGAGTCCGTCGGAATCGTCTGCCCCTGTGCCTGTGCCTGCACCATCTCTTCCTCTATTTGTGAGGCGAGAATGGGGCGCGTACCCACCACCGCGACGATCCGGTCAAGCGGTTGTTGCGCCGCGGCCGTCGTCGCGAGAGTGGCCGTAAGGAGGAGCAGCAGCATTTTCATGATCGGCCCGTCCTGCGGTGCGTGGTATCGATCGGTGCCGGACCGGGCGCGGGCGTCATGCGCGGCCCTCCACCCTGCCCCGGCGCCCCCCCCACCCCGCGGGTCGAATCCGATGCCAGGCGAATCTCCTGGGCCCGCTCGAGCGCGCGCCGCACGCCAGCTTCATCGACACCCCAGCGGGCGCGATCGCGCAACGTCTCACCGAGGAAGGGCGGTACCGGGAAGAAGCGCACTCGGCCCTGGAGAACGCGATTCATGTAGTCGTCGACGCGCGCGATCGCGAATTTGACGCGCGCATCCGGCGTGCTTCCCCCGGCCGAGTCATGGAGCGCGGTCGGGGTGATGCTGAGAATCGAGCTGAGCAGCGTGATCGCCGAATCGTACTGTATGCGCACCTGCTGCCAATCCTCCGGGGTGAGTCCGACCTTCGCGGAATCGGCCTCGCGAATCAGCAGATCCCGTTGCGTGACCGCTTTCAGGAATTGATTGATCTGCTCGTCGGTCGCTTGCGGCAACGCCTGGGCGAGGCTCGGGTCCAGCGCGGAGAGCCACCGAATCAGGTCGCGCACGCGCAGCGCGCCGCCGCGATATCCCACGAGCACGCGGCTGCTGTTGCGCGACGCATCAGGATCCTGCACCGCGGCGCGCACGTATGACGGCGCCCGGCTGACCGGCTTGAGCTGCCGCTTGATCGCGAGACTGTCGAGATAAAGCGAATCCGCATGGGATGCGACGCGTTGTTCGAGACCGACGCGGAACGAGTCCTTCACTTCAGCGAGTGGCGGCCGCCGGATGATGTGGTATCCGAACGGGCTCTTCACCACGCCGCTGACAGCGCCCGGCTCGAGCTGCCAAGCGGCCTCCTCGAATGCGGGCACGAACTGACCGCGCGCCGAGATGCCCAGCGAGCCGCCCTGCACTTTACTGCCGTTGTCCTGGGAATACTGTTTCGCCAGCTGGCCAAACCGCGGGCCCGCGGTGCGCGCCCGCGCCAGCACCTGCTCGGCTTGCTTGCGCTTTTGCGAATCGACCGTGGCAGCGGCGTTCGGCGGAACCTGAATGAGAATGTGCTGGAACATGCGCAGCTGCCCCGATTGGTAGGCGGAATCCAGCTGCTGGGGCGTGAGATCGTTATGCGCGGTGAGCCGGTCGTGAAAGCGCTCCCACTTGATCTGTGAGACGATCGGCCACATCGAGGCAATCGCCGTCGCGGAGTCGTGCAGGTTCTGTCCGGTGGCCAGCGCCTCCGCGAACAACGCGTAATCGACCCAGACGTGCGACACGCGATTGAACGCGAGGGGTTCCAGCGGAACCTGTTTGCTGGTACTCGTCCACGCGGCGAGCCGCTCGACGCTCAGGGCTTGATCATTCGCGCGGGCGACGACGTCCGCTCGGGGGGTAAACGCGTCGCGCACCGCTCCGCACCCGACGAGCAGGATCGACAGCACCACTAGACTGAAACCTCGCATTCCCCTTCCTCTTTCTTCGTTAATGGTGATGGTCCCGCAGAACGGCCGTGAGCGCCCGGACCAAGCCGGGGCCGATCGACTCTCCGCCGAGCCGGCGGAGCCTGAGGGAAAGCGGGACCGCGCGCCGCACATCCGCTTCGAACTGGACCGCCTCGAGGGCGACCTGCAAGCCGGTCAGCCGCGGCGCCGCATCGCGCCGGAACGTGAGCCGCGCCTCGTCACCCTTGATGAGTACCGTCTCCAAACCCACTTGGCCGCCCAGCGCGCGGAGCTCGGCGACGAGCAACAGACATTCGGCCTCGGGGGGCAACGGACCGAAGCGATCGCGCAGCTCTTCGCGAACGGCTTGAATCTCACACGCTTGCTCGGCCCGCGCCAGCCGCCGATAGAGATCGAGCTTCGCATCGTCGTCGGCGACATAACTGTCCGGCAGGTGCGCGGGCAGATCGAGCGTCACATCGGGCGGCGCGAACTGCTCCCTGCTCCCGGCTCCTGGGTCGCCCTGCTTCAGCGACCGAACCGTTTCCTCCAGCCAGCGGAGATAGGTATCGAATCCTACCGCCTGGACGTGCCCCGACTGCTCGCCGCCGAGCAGATTCCCCGCCCCGCGCAGCTCCAGGTCGCGCAGCGCGATCCGATAGCCGGACCCCAAGTCTGTATGATGCTCGAGTACCTGCAAACGTTCCTCGGCCTGGACGTCGACCTGATCGGGTACGAGGAGGTAACAGAACGCGCGCCGGTGGCTACGGCCCACTCGACCCCTCAGTTGGTAGAGCTGGGCGAGCCCGAATCGGTCGGCGCGGTCCACGATCATCGTGTTCGCGTTGGGCACGTCGAGGCCCGATTCGACGATCATCGTCGAGACGAGAATGTCGACCTCGCCGCGGACGAACCGGCCCATCACGGCCTCGAGATCCTGCTCCCGCATTTGCCCGTGCGCCACGGCGAGCCGCGCGCGCGGCGCGAGCGCCTGCACGCGCGCCGCGATCGTATCGATCGTCTCGATTCGGTTGTGGACGAAGTACACCTGGCCACCGCGGTCGAGTTCGCGCGCCATCGCCTCCTCGAGCAGCGCATCGTCCCACGGCTCGACGAATGTGAGCACGGGAGAACGGTCCTTGGGCGCGGTCTCGAGCAACGCGAGATCGCGCAAACCGGCGAGCGAGAGGTGGAGCGTTCGCGGGATGGGAGTTGCCGTGAGCGTCAGCACATCGACGCTGAGCTTCAACGTCTTCAGACGCTCCTTATGACGCACGCCAAAGCGATGCTCCTCATCCACGATGAGCAGCCCGAGATCCTTGAATTTCACGTCGGGCGAGAGGAGCCGGTGGGTCCCGATGACAATGTCGACCTCGCCGTTCGCGATGCGCTGCACGAGCGCCGCCATCTCCTTCGAGTTGCGGAAGCGCGACAACACCTCGATGCGGACCGGATAATCGGCGAGACGCTCGCGGAAGGTGCGGCCATGTTGCTCGGCAAGAATCGTCGTCGGCACGAGCACGACGGCTTGCTTCCCGGCCTGCACCGCCTTGAAGGCCGCGCGGACCGCGACCTCGGTCTTGCCGTACCCCACATCTCCGACCAGGAGACGATCCATGGGGCGAGCGCGCTCCATGTCGCGCTTGACCTCGTCGGATGCGCGGCGCTGGTCGGGGGTGTCCTCATAAAGGAAGGCGGACTCGAGCTCGCGCTGCCACGGCGTATCGGGGGGAAATGCGTAGCCAGTCGCCAGCTGTCGCCGTGCATACAGGTTGAGCAGTTCCGCCGCCATCGCGCGTATCGCTGCCCGCGTCTTGTCGCGCTGGCGCTGCCATGTCGTCGCGCCCAGCCGATGCAACCGCGGCGGCGGCGCGTCACCGTCGCCATCTCGACCCACCGTGCGATAAGGTTCGAGCTGATCGATGCGATAGAGGGGCACATTGAGCCGATCGCCGCCTTCGTATTCGACGACCGCGACTTCGAGCGTCACGCCCTCGGCGCCGACCGCGATGGTCTGGAGGCCGCGATAGATCCCGATCCCATGCTCGAGATGGACGACGTAGCCCCCCGGGGTAAGGGGCCGCGAGGCGGCGGTGCTGACGGCGCTCCGATAGCGGCGCGGGCGGCGCAGGCGGCGGGCACGACGGAAGATTTCGTGATCGGTGAGGATGCGCAGCGTCGGCATGATGAATCCGCCGTCGAGCGCGCCAACGGCGAGCGTCGCGCGGTCGACGCCGAGCAGCTCTTCCAGCCGCTCGAGCTGCCCCTCGTTGTCGCATAGGATGACGGTCGGTGGTGGAGTCGCGACGATCTGTCGCAGACGCTTCAAGTCGCGATCCACGTGATCGGGCGGAGCGAGCGGGAATCGCTGCTCGGTCTCGGCGTCCGAAACCGCAACGCGCGCGAGTCGTGCGAGCCGGCTACGCCAGGCGCCGGGGTCCAGGAGCAGGTCGTCGCGCGACGGCGGCTCCTCTCCCATGCGGCGCGCGACCTCGAGGTGATGCGCGGCGTCCGCCCAGGCGCGCTCGACTTCGCGCTCTACCGCCGACTCCTGATCCACGATGACGACGGTGTCGGTGGGCAGAAGGTCCAGGAGGTTTCTACGCAGGGGTGGAGCTTGCTGCGCCCCTACGTCACTATTCTCCGATTCCGCCCGTACCGGCAGGATCGTGATGCGATCCAGCGTTTCACCCGAGCGCTGCGAGTCGAGGTCGAAGCTGCGCACTGAGGCGACTTCGTCGCCCCACCACTCGACGCGCGCCGGCGCAGCCATGCCGAACCCGTAGACGTCGAGGATCCCGCCGCGAATGCTGTATTGCGCGACCTCGGTGACGGTTGGGACACGCGCATAACCCATCGCATCGAGCCGCTGCGTGGTGTCCGTGAGCCGGCGTTCTTCCTTACTGACTTCGATCACGAGTCGCGATTGCTCGAGCGCCGCGGGCACGGCAGTATGCTCGGCGCTCGCGCGCGCCGTGGTGACCAGGATGCGGACGCTGCCGCCCAGCAGCGCCTCCAGCGTTTCGATCCGCTCGCCCGCGAGCTCGTAATGTGGTTCTTCGACACCCAGCGACTCTCGCTGCGGATAGAGCGCCGGGCCGTCTGGTCCGAGCAAGGTCTGCAAGTCTGCAAGCCAGCGCTCGCCGTCCGCCGGCGTTGGCGCCACGACCGTGAACACCCGTTGCGGCAGCTGGCGCGCGAGCGTCGCCACGAGGACAGCGGGGCTCGAGCCCGGCAGACCTCCGGCGCCGATGCGGCGACCGGGGGCGGGCAGGCGCTCGATGAGCGATCGCGTCGCCGGGAGCTCGCCGAATCGGTCGAGGAGAAAATCGAGCGGCATCAGCGCGTGCGGGTGGCTACCCCCAACTCCGTGAACGCGAGCAACAGGGCGAGGCCCAACAATAGTCCGCTGATATCGGCGCGTCTCGTCCCCGAGAACCCTTCGGAAGCAAATGCCGAGTCGCTCAATACCTCGGCGCGTTCTTTCCCGCCTAACGCCGCGATTGCGACAGATGCGCTCGCAGGCGTGAGATCCGATTCCCGCGGATCAAGTCCGAAAACCGTCGCTCCAACCGTATCAGCGCCGCGTAATCGGAATTCGACTCGTGGTGCTCCTTCAGCCATGGTTACGTCCGCTTCGCCCCGCACGAGCCGGTTGACCAGCGCGTCGACAAAGGGCACAAATCCGGGCGTGGCCGGTAGGGCGGTCCAGGCCGTGTCGAGCCGGCTTCCGAGCAACACGACAGTGGCGGAGCGAATCAACCACGGCTCTCCATTCACCATGGCGAGGGTGTCACCGGCGCCTTCCCCTTCAAGGCGATACCGGCGCGTTACCTGCACGCCATCGATGATGGACAACTGCGGTGCCGCGATGCGGCCGGGCGATCCTGACAGCCCCCACTGCCACGGCACGCCGCGCGACGCGAGAGCGCGGTTTGCCTGTCCGACGAGCGCCGGATCCGCAGGCGGTTGGAGGATGGTGCGCGCGCCCGGCGGCGACTCGCCGCCCGTGATCACTACATCGCGTCCGGCCCCCTCCGCGACGCGATGCGCCTCACGCAACACCGCCAGGGCGGCCGCGACGAATCCGCCGGCCGCGGGTGTCGCCGTCACGCGGGCGGGGGGTGCCACGCGCCACGCGAATGGTCGGCGATCGTCGGCGCGCAGTTCGTCAGGTTCGAGCGCGGCCTCTCCGACCCACCATCCGGGCGCGAGCGACTGCGCCGGCAGCGATACCGTGAC
>Ga0099828_10002092_pt1 | contig 13667 bp, 15 predicted proteins | sample CZO8metaG_2_FD_79338 | JGI IMG/M metagenome (GOLD analysis project Ga0099828, IMG submission 79338) | Vadose zone soil microbial communities from the Eel River Critical Zone Observatory, Northern California, USA - CZOApr15con2H1.8 metaG | ecosystem: Environmental > Terrestrial > Soil > Vadose...
AGCAGGCTGCGAAACCGAGATTACGGCCAAGATGCTGGTGGATTTATGAGAATGGCGGACTGATTTGTGACACTGAACGATGCTTCAAGTGAAGACAGGCGCCGATGGAAGCGTTACTTGTTGAACGCGTCCATTCGGCTCGTAACCGACACGGCTGTAATAGATGGTCGGGGCATTAGGGTGAGCGAAGGCGGTATCAGCCTGTTTGCCGCCGCAAATCTCGCTGTGGGAACTCAGATCAAAGTTGAATTCACGACCCCACCTTCCAAGAAGTTACTTTCAGTTCGTGGAGCCGTTCGCTACCGGGCCGTCTACTTATACGGAGTCGAGTTTCTCGCCGAGGACTTCAAAGATCAGCAACAGATCGCCCACTTAGGCAATCTGTTCCGTACCAAACACGTCCATTTCTGAAGGACTCGTCTGCTCCGCGGACCGGCGTCGATAATGCGATCGCGCCGAGTACCTGGCGCGCGTCGTGGACCACCACACGCCGGAGAAGGCTGATAGGGCGCGGTTACTTTAGAACACCAACGGCTTCGGCCTTTCCGCACCTTCTGCTCCAGTCACGGCCACTGTAGGATTGGAGTTTCTCATGGGGGTCGTAATGCATCGTCGTCTGACAATTTTTCTCACCTTGCTGTTGCTGGCGTCCTTCGGTTGCTCGAAATCCGGCGACCAGCAGTCCGACTCGAGCGTGGCGCCGAGTTTCTTTCGCAGCAAGCAATCTACGCTATCCGCTGGTATCACATTAACCGTGCGGTTGGGCCAGGCCGTGGGCTCGAAGATCAGCAATAGTGGCGACAACTTTAGGGCCAGTGTCGCTGAGCCTGTCGAGATGGATGGCAAAGTCCTGATACCTGCCGGGTCGGCGGCGGTGGGCCATGTGGTCGAAGCAGCGCCTGAGGGGCGTTTCAAAGGCGGAGCCAGACTTCGCCTGACCCTGGACTCAGTGACTGTCAATGGAACCAATTACGATCTGCAGACGAGTTCTGTTACGCGCAGCCTGAAGGGCAAAGGCAAACGTACAGCGGTTATGATCGGCGGCGGCGCAGGAGCCGGTGCCCTGATTGGTGGACTGGCTGGAGGCGGCAAGGGCGCATTAATCGGAGCAGCCTTGGGAGCGGGCGCCGGGACTGCGGGAGCTGCATATACCGGAAACAAGAACATTGTTCTGCCCGCGGAGTCGGCACTCAGTTTCAGGTTGGTTCAGCCCGTGACGGTGAAGATGTAGAACCGGGCTTCCGGGAAGTCTCAGGCGAGAATCACGTTCGGATTTGGGGCGGTGGATACACGATGGACGCAAAACAGATCTACGCAGCCCGTTTTTTCACGTCATAGCGGTCACAGACACGGTTTGCGACCTCCCAAACGTCATCAAACTCGCTCATTTTCGGCACTACAATACGCATCGTCAGCTCGCGAATCAAGGCTTCTAATTCCTGGTCGAATTGTGCCAGTGGAGACATCGGCCACCGTACTTTTCGTTAGATGCAGGCATTATGGAAATGTTGCACTTGGTATAGGCGTGTGGTTCACTCGGCTGGCCGATTCCAAGTTCCGCAGTCATCCGGCCAGTAACCCTTTCGTAACTGCCGGCCTGCCCCTTTTTCGTTGCACTTTAACATTCCTGAAATATCTTCGAACTATCATCACAAGAGGTATCGGGGCTGCGGAGATGAGTTCACCGCGAGTATCGAAATTTGCGCTTCCGCTCCAGGTAGCAGCAGTTTGCTATCGGTGGAGAGGCCCGTCGATTGAATTCCTGCTAGTGAACACAAACGGCGGCAGCAAGTGGACCTTTCCCAAAGGCACACCCGAGGTTCGCCTCTCTCACAGCCAAGCTGCCGAACGCGAGGCCCTGGAAGAAGCCGGAGCCGTGGGCATCATCGAACCCCGCCATTTCCATCTCTACCTTCACTCCAAGGGCGTCTTCTGGCAGCCGAAAGGGGTGCAGGAGTACGTGGTCAAAGCGTTCCTCATGGAAGTGCACCAGACTCGCCGCCCCGGCGAGGCGATGCGCAACCCGACCTGGTTAAGCGCAGAAGAGGCTCCCAAGGTGCTGGCCAAGGACCGCGAAGTGAAGTACGCTCGGGAACTCCAGAGTGTCATCGACCGTGCGTTGGAACGCCTCCGTCCCGAAAAGGCCTTCGTGGCAACATATGTCCAGCCAAGAAATGGCCGCATAGTAATTCCTTCCTAGAACAAGACCTCGCCTTCTGCCGTCCAACACGCTAATTCCCAAGAGTTCGGCTCTCATGAGACGATGAATAAAACGCCATGATCCAGTTGTCGGGCGCTGGGAAGCGCTACGCTCACAAGCTGCTGTTTGAGAATGTGGATTGGCTGATCACGCCCCATGACCGCCTCGGTCTGGTGGGCGCGAACGGCGCCGGCAAATCTACGTTGATGAAAATCCTTGCGGGACTGGAGACGCTTGACTACGGCTCGATTACCACGGCCAAAGGCATCTCGGCGGGTTATCTCCCACAGGACGGACTCACACTGTCGGGGCGCTCGGTGTTCGCCGAGTGCATGTCGGTCTTTGCCGAGCTGCGCGCCATGGAGCAGGAACTGGAGGACTTGACCCGGCAGATTTCGGAACTGGACCACGCCGGGGCAGCGTACGCCCAGGTTGCCGACCGCCTTCACAGGCTGGAACACGAATTTCGCACTCGTGATGGCTATGCCATCGAAGCGCAGGTGGGGATCGTCCTCTCCGGGCTTGGTTTCCGCAAGCAGGAATGGAGCCGCCGCACCGAAGAATTCTCAGGAGGATGGCAGATGCGGATCGCACTCGCCAAACTCCTGCTGCAACAACCGAACCTCCTGCTGCTGGACGAACCCACGAACCATCTTGATCTCGAAGCCCGGAACTGGTTGGAAGACTATCTCGGGAATTATCCCCACGCCTTCGTGGTGATTTCCCATGACCGCTATTTTCTCGACGTGAGCGTCAGTAAGATCGTCGAAATCTGGAACAAGCAGCTTTATTTCTACCCTGGCAATTACGACAAGTACATCGAGCAGAAGACGCAGCGACGCGAGCAACTCCAGGCTGCGTGGCGAAACCAGCGTGAACGCATCGAACGGCTTGAGATTTTCATTAACCGCTTTCGCTATCAGGCGACGAAAGCCAAGCAGGTGCAGAGCCGCGTCAAGGAACTGGAAAAGATAGACCGCATTGAGTTGCCGTCAGAAGAAAAGACAATCCACTTTTCCTTTCCGCAGCCGAAACCTGGTGGGCGGATAGTGGCGGAGTTCGCAGGTGTGGCAAAGAGCTATGGCCAGAAAGTGTTTCTCGACGTGAGTTTCATGATCGAGCGCGGCGATCGGATTGCCTTGGTGGGAGTGAATGGTGCCGGGAAATCCACGCTGATTAAGCTGCTAGCTGGTAATGAACCGTTGACGCGAGGCGAATACCGGCTGGGGCACAATGTCCAGGTCGATTATTTTGCGCAGGACCAATACAAGGAACTCAATCAGGACGCGCGGATTCTCGACGATATCGGAGAGCTTTCCCCGCAGTCGACCCAAACCGAACTACGCAATCTGCTGGGTTGTTTCTTATTTTCAGCCGACGATGTGTTCAAGAGAATCGGCGTGCTCTCGGGCGGTGAGCGCAGTCGCTATGCCCTGCTGCGAATGCTGCTGCATCCTGCCAACTTTCTATTGCTCGACGAGCCCACCAATCACCTGGATATGCGCGCCAAAGACGTCCTGTTAAACGCGCTCTCGGAATATACCGGCACAGTACTTTTCGTTTCGCACGATCGCTACTTCATCGACCGGTTGGCCACGCGAGTATTTGAAATCGGCGATGGGCGAGTGGAGGTCTATCCCGGAAATTACGAGGATTATCTGTGGCGGAAACAGGGCGGGGTGACAGCATTGTCCCAGGCAATGGTTCAAAATTCGAACTCGGCACAGTCCAAAGCACAGCCTGTAAATGGAAATCAGAGTTCTGCCGTTGAACATACCGCGGCCCCCAAGCCCAAACGTCTGAATCCCATCAAACGCAAGCAGATGGAAGAGGAGGTACAGGAGTTGGAAGAAGAAATCAGCCGCGTGGAAACCGCAATCGCCCAGCGTGAAGCTTCACTCCACACATTTGTTAACGCGGAAAAGACTCAGCGTTTGACTCGGGAACTCGACGAAAGCCGGACGGAATTACGAGCGCTAATAGCTGAGTGGGAGGAGCTATCGCAAGCGCTCGAGGCAGCCGATTAGCCGAAATTCCGATCCAGAACGGCGCCCCAACCGCGCCGGGACACGCTCTTCCGTAATCTCCCCCATTACATACTCCCGTGCGATAGTCACTGTGGCCAATGGCCCATAGACTTCTCGCGTGCTCTGGAAGCTCGCACGGACTAAGGAAGGTCGGAATCCATGTTTCAATCGGCAGACAACTCTCAGAAATCGGCCCCCCAATTTTCGTCAACCCCGAACAATCAAACTCCGGTCAAGACCGTGGGCGCACCCACGGAGCAGGCCATGATCGGCCGCTCGCTCACGATCAAAGGCGACGTCAGCGGTTCCGAGTCGCTGTACATTGACGGCCGCATCGAAGGAAGTATCAGCATCCCCGAAAGTCGCGTCACGATTGGACGAAATGGGATCGTGGCTGCCAATATCACCGCCCGGGAAGTCGTGGTCATGGGCAAGGTGAACGGGAACATCCAGTGCAGCGATCGCTTGGATATCCGCAGCGAAGGCTCCCTAACCGGGGACGTGACCACGCAGCGCATCAGCGTTGAAGATGGGGCCGTGCTCAAGGGCAGCGTGCAGGTACGCTCGGTGGAAACCAAGCATGACAAAACCCAAAACCAAGTACATGTCTACACCAAGCTTTCCGAGTCAGCGAAAGCCAACGAGCCGACCAAGGCCAGCGAGCAGCAAAAATCCGCAGCAGCCACGACCCACGTCTAATTTTCCCTCCGGCTATGGTCACGGCGAGGGCACGCCAAAAAAGGGTGCCCTTATCCTTTTTCTTGCGGCTTGAGTTCCAGCGCGGCAGAGTTCATACAGTATCGCAGGCCGGTGGGTGCCGGTCCGTCCTCGAAGACGTGTCCGAGGTGCGCGTTGCAGCGGGAGCAGCGGACTTCTGTCCGAGTCATTCCGTGACTGACGTCGCTGTGCTCGTCAATACTCTCTGGATTCACTGGTGAGCAGAAACTGGGCCAACCCGTGCCTGAGTCGAACTTTTTATCGGAGCTGAACAGCGGCTGGCCACAGCAGACACACTGGTAAACGCCGGCATCTTTCGTTTTCCAATACTTGCCCGTAAATGCGGGCTCCGTTCCCGCCGCACGCGTCACTTGGTACTGCTCGGGCGACAACTGTTTCCGCCATTCCTGTTCCGTCTTGACGATCTTTTCTGACATAGCCGTCCCTCGCTGATTGGATGCTCGAGTCTATTGAAAGTGACAGCCGCGAGATCGATTCTCACACTTCGATCACCATCTGATCCAGACGCGTGGGATAAGTGTTCATGATTTCGCCCTTGTCTTTTCGGACAACCACCGTATCCGAATGACGGAAACCTCCCCAGTCCGGGTCATAGACCCCGGGTTCGCAACTGAAGGTCATTCCTTCTTTGAGGACGGTCTTATCCCCCTCCGCAATCCAGGGCGGCTCGTGTCCTTCGAGGCCGATGCCGTGGCCAGTCCGATGTTTGAGAAATTTCTCGAACCCGGCTTTGCGAATCTGGTCAAGGGATTTCTTATCCACATCCTGGGCAATGGCGCCTTCTTTCATATTCTCTGCCGCCGTGTCGTGCGCGGCCAGCATCGCGTCATAGAGCCGCTTGGCGTAATCGTTAGGTTTGCCGACGCAGAACGAGCGCTCGCACTCCACGTTGTATCCACCCACCTGGGCGCCAAAGCTGAGGATCAACGCATCGCCCTTCTTGAGCCGGTCCTTGCTGGGAACCGCATGGGGAAACGACGATCGCTTTCCGAACGGAACCAGACCGCCGAAAGGAGGCTCAATGCCCACCCCCACCACGTCGTTCAGTTCCGCGGACATTTTGTCCGCCACCGCATCTGCGGTCGCTTTCAGGATGTGGTCCTCGGTTGCGTTTGCGTTCCGCTGCACATAATCTCGACCTGATTGCACGGTGAAATCCGCGAAATACATGGCTCGGCGCATTACGCGCAGCTCGTCTTCATCTTTGACCCAGCGCTGGTGTTCGATGAGGTCACCTGCATGTACAAGCGTGGCGTGCGGTGCTCCAAGTTTTATCTGCTTAAGGCGGCCCGCCGTGGCTTCTTCAATTCCTATGCGCCCATGATCCAAGCCGCGTTTCGCAACCCGTTCAAAGATCCAGCGGACGCGATTCACCGGGCCCGGAAAGTCGAAGTAGGATTCATAATCCTTCACCCACCAGAGCTTCACCTGATCGGATTCCAACTCAGGGATAAACAGGGCCGGGTCACCGGACTTCGGTATGAGCGCCGCCAGTGGCCGCTCCGTAGACAAATGAAAATAGCCCGTGGTGTAAATGACATTGGTGGCTTTCAGCAGTAGCAGCGCATCGAGCTTGCGCTTTTGCATTTCTTCCTGCACCTGCCGGATCTTCTTACGGTACCAGTCTGGCTGAAGGCGATCATGTGCCTGCGGATCAGGCATTGCGGTCGTCATCCTCAGCCGCCGCATCCGTCCGAAGGTGACCACCTCCGCACTCACGCTCAGTGCCGCCGCGCCTGCCACCGTTCGCAGAAACTGACGCCGATTTGCGTTGCTCACGTAGAATCCCCCTGAAATTGGCTTTTCTCGTCCCAGGTAGGCGACCATATTAGCTCACGCACCCTGTCGGAGCACGCGGTTTTCGCGAAGTGTTACACGTTAGACATGGTTCTGGTGGCCAGTTCCTGCTATTGTCCTTCCGTTGCTTCTTGACCCGTGTCCGGTTCGTTTCTGGTAACGTACCCTTCATCGCGGAATTAGATTATGATTGTCACTCATTGAGGGTCTCTCGCGAGCTAAACCTCTTCGATTCTCACTTGCCCCTGGAGTAAAGTTGGATGGCTGATCTGAATGCCCATTTTTCCAAGAAACAACTGGCCTGCCCTTGCTGCGGGCAGTTGAAGATCGACGACCGTCTTCTGGCTGGACTGGAAGCGCTGCGAAATCTAGCTGGTACGCCGATCATCGTGCGCGATGCTTATCGCTGCCCCGAGCATAATGAGCAGCTCGGTGGTGTGCAGAACAGTGAGCACACACGGGGTATGGCGGCTGACGTCAACATTCCCGGACGTTCCTTGCAGCAGATGTACGGACTGGCACTTCAGATACCACAGTTTGCGGGCGGCGGCATCGGCGCGTACGATGGCGGATTCTTACATGTAGACGTCCGTGATCACCCATCCCGCTGGGCACGTGTGCGGGGCCAGTATGTTGGGATTCAGCACCTCATAGAGGACCCAGTGCCGGTTGCCGAGAAAGCTCGTGCGACGCGCTCCGCCTGAGGCGGGTAGTGTAGACAAGTTAATCGCTTATCAATACACTTCTAATACCCATGTCGCCCGCTTTGCGGCCGCATTCCTATGCGACTCGTCACCTTTGAAAACCCTGTCCGGCAACCTCGTATCGGTGCGCTGACGCCTCAGCAGCGCATTGCGGACCTCAATTCCGCCTGCGCTATCTATCTGCGCGACGTGGAAAGCGAGAACGCTTACCAACGCCTCGCCGATGCCTTGGTGCCGCCGAACATGCGAGCACTCTTCGAGGGTGGCGATACCAGCCTGGAAGCTGCGCACAAAGCGTTCGACTATGCCTTGCAGCTGGAAAATGATGCCACTGGGCCGCGTGGTGAAGCCATCTTCTATGATGAAGGCGAGGTAAAGCTGAAGGCACCGATCGTGCCTAAAAAATTCTTCCACACCGCAGGTAATTTCCGAGAACACCATGAAGAGGCCACCAAGGCAGGATTTTCACACCCGATTATGCCTTGGATCATCTTCTTCCAAAATGTGGACGCCATCATCGGCCACGAAGAGAACGTCATTTATCCCGAGCATCTGACACAAGAGTTGGATTACGAACTGGAACTCGCGGTGGTGCTGAAGAAGGCCGGTAAACATTTCGCGCCTGAAGACGCCAGCGACTACATCGGCGGTTACCTCATCTTCAATGACATCACCGCGCGCGACATTCAGCGCCGTGAGATGAAGTCCGGTGTGTTCAGCTTCTGCAAAGGCATTGACACATTTTGCCCATTAGGGCCGTGGATCGTTACTGCGGATGAAATCGGCGACGCACATAATTTGGCAATGGAGCTGCGCGTGAACGGTGAGCCGCGCCAGCGTTCGCATTCCAGCAAAATGTCAGTCAAGATTCCTGAGATCCTCTCCCACTATTCGCCTATGGGTTACAGTGCGGGCGATGTGGTCTCTACCGGGACTGTCTCTGGCGTCGCTGCGTTTTCCGGCGATCCCAAAATGTGGTATCTGAAGCCTGGCGACGTCATGGAGTGTGAAATAGAAAATATCGGCATTTTGCGGAACCGAGTGATTTCGTGGAAGGAGGCCTACGGCCGCAAGCCCGCGACATTGGCAACCCAGGAAACGGTGCGCTAGATCTTTGAAGGCCGCGCTTTGAAAAAGCACGGCTTCACAGGTTGCGGAAAAACTGGCGCATGGGTGCAGCACCGTGGAAGAGCGGCCCTTCAGGGCCGCGAAAGCCGTTCCGAATCAGTGACGGCTTAGCCGCTGTGTCAACGATTTGTCGCGCAGGCGCGTCTTTCCGCAGCCTGTTTAGCCGTGCCGTGCAATTAGCCTTTTTGAGTTTGTCAATCCGAGTTCCGATCGCCGTTAGGTCTCAAACATGACCGCCACCACCAATTCCAAAGTTTGGGTCAGCCACCTCAACGAGCGACCCGAGATCCGCTCCGCTTTCCCAGCAAGGACAGTCCATTTTTACGACACCACTCTGCGTGACGGCGAGCAGACGGTCGGCGTCGTTCTGAGTCCGGAGCAGAAACTGGAAATTGCTCGCAAGCTCGACGAGTTGGGAGTGAGCCGGATCGAAGCCGGTTTCCCGCGGGTCTCGGCGGAAGATGCCGAAGCCATCCAGCTCATGTCGAAAGCCAATTTGAAGGCCGAGCTGTGGGGTTTTTCGCGAGCCGTGCGTGCCGATCTTGAGGAACTAGTCCGCCTCGGGCTGCGAGCTTCGATCGTCGAAGCGCCTACCAGCGACATCAAGCTCAACGCCTATGGCATCTCTCGCGACGAAGTTCTACGCCGGGTTGCAGCGGCAATCTCTTTCGCAACCCAGAACGGAATCACGGTTGCCTTCTTCGCCGTCGATGGCACGCGGACCGACCTCGAATTCCTGAGAAAAGTCTATATCGCGGCAATGGATGCCGGTGCCAAGGAGATCGTAGTGGTTGACACCATCGGTGCATGCGGGCCCGAAGCGGCTGAGTTTCTAACGCGCGAGGTATGCCGCTGGGTTGGCAGCGACACGCCGGTGCACTTCCACGGCCACAACGACTTCGGAATGGCTACAGCATGCGCAATTGCCGCCGTCCGAGGGGGTGCGTCCTGGATCCAGGGCACGATCAACGGAATGGGCGAGCGCGCGGGCAACGCCGACATTGGTGAAATTGCGCTCGCCCTGCGCTGCCTCTATGGCGTGCCGGTGGATTTGGATTTGTCTAAAGTACGGGAAGTGTCTGAGGTTGTGCGCCGGGCGGCCGGGTACACGCTCGAAGCGTGGAAACCGCTAGTCGGCGAGAATCTATTCATGCGCGAAAGCGGGGCCGTGGCCACCCAGTTCCATATTCCTGAAGCGATAGAACCGTATTCTTCAGAACTAGTGCGCGCACGGCGCAGTATCGTGTTAGGCAAAAAGAGCGGACTAGATAGTATCGATCTCAAGTGTAAAGAACTCGGCATTTCGATTAAGCCTGAGCAGCGTGCGCCTATCCTGGCCTCAGTCAAAAAGCGCGCGATGGCAAAGCGGGGGCTGCTGAGTGACGAGGAGTTTCGGGAGATTGTGCAGGGAGCGACTGCCGCCGCGAGCTAATTCTCATCCTGAATCCGAATCCAACCAGAATCTTTTCGGGAAAGTTGGCTCTATGTCTCTGGTGCGTCCATGGCCTATTTTCTGAAGTGTGGCAGCACGGCCTCACCGAAGAGTTTAGCTTGCCCCGCACGATTATCTCCCCAGATCTCCAGCATGATGTGTGTACATCCTGCCGCACGGTAGTCTTCGATGCGCTGAATGCATTCATCCGGCGTACCCGCGATGGGGCAGACTTTGCGCAGAATGTCGTCGGTCACGGCTTTCGCGGCGGCTTTGCGCCCGCCATTCTCCATAGCGTCCGCCACTGGTCGTAACTCTTCAAACGTCAGGCCCGCGCACTCGAGCAGCACGTCTGCCGACCCCTTAATATTTTGGACTTTATTGGCTAGATACATTGCAGCCTGCTCGCGTGCTCCTGCTTTTCCTTTGACCGAATCGTGTCCGATGCTGCCCACGATCACCGAGCCCAGAATCAAGTTGGACGGGTCCTTGCCCGCTTTGCGCGCCCCCTCTTCCATATTCTTCCGCGAGTAGCGCACGAAAGCCGGTGTGGTAATGCTGGCTGTGAGCAGCCCATCTCCAATAGAACCCGCCATCTTCTGCAACACTGGTCCAGTAGCAGCAACGTAAATCGGTGGTATCCCGCGCGGGGTGTGCGCGTCGGGCTTCAGCGGCGGGACGTCGGCAGAAAAAACCTTCCCCTGATATCGAAACGCATCGCCCTGAAGCACGCTTTTGACGATCTCAATACTCTCCCGCATCACCGTGGCGGGTCCTATCTTCTCCCCTTCGCCTTCACCAATCTCCTTCATGAAAATCTTGGAGGCGCCGAGGCCCAGAAGAAATCTGTCGCCCGCCAAATCCTGCATTACACGTGCTTCCATCGCGATCTGCACGGGATGGCGTGTGTAGGGCGAGATAATGCCCCAGCCCAATCGAAGACGCCTGGTCTCGTGCGCAATCACGGCCAGGATCGCAGTCGACGAGCGTGCTTCAAACGAATGCTTGCGCCACCATGGATACGCTTCCGCAATCCAGAAGGTATCGAACCCTGCTTCTTCGCAGGCCTTCGCCATGGCGACGGTTTCCCGCACCGGCTCCATGCTCAGTTGCAGTACTCCAATGTTGAATGGGATGGTCATTTAGTCTGTTATTCGGGTCTTGGCTCTTAGCTCTTAGCTGTTAGCTGTTGCTGGTTCACCGTTTTCTTTTCTTTCGTTTCTGTTCCTCGCTTTTGGCGTTCCGGCTTTAGCAGTGCGACCGCTGTCGAAAACTGGACGGCTTCAGCCGTTGAAAAACACAGCAATCCCTCCCCGTTCTCTGCGATCTCCGCGGTTAAAGGCCTTAATCGGGATCACTCCACGAATGCTCCAGGCCTTTGATCAGCTCCCATAGCGCTTTGTTCAGGGGCGTGGGCACTCCGACTTTCTCACCCCACTTGACGATCGCGCCGTTCATAAAATCTACTTCAGTCTGGCGTGTCGAGAGCACGTCCTGCAGCATGCTGGCCTTGTGTTTTCCAGGAGCACCGGCTCCCTTCTGCACCAATTGCCGCGGGTCCCCATGAAGTTCGATACCCAATTTCTTTGCGACTGCTTCGCCTTCGATAATGAGGTCGTTGAACAGCTGACTTGTGGGCTGAAACCGCGCGGCCGCTCCGTGGTGGAGTAGCGTCAATGCCCCGACAGGATTCGTCGATGCATTAAAGATCAGCTTGGTCCACTGCGCGCCACGCGCATCTTTCAGAGCGATGGTGTTCATTCCGGCGCGCGTCACGAGTCCTGCCAACTCATCGACCTTGCTCATGGGCGGGTTCGTTGGCTCGAAGGGGCCTATCCAGGTGTCACCTTTGATGTCAAAGCCGACGTGTCCCGGCGCGATTGGATGGCCGGCAGGAAAGGTCGTGCCACGAATCACATATCTCACGTGCTCAGCGATGATCTCCTCATTCCCGACGCCGTTTTGCACCGAACAGACGGCGCTGTTCGCGTCGAAAATGTGGGCCGTTTGCGCAATGGCGCTTCGGGTGTGAATGGCCTTCGTGGCAACAATGCCATAATCGCAGCGCGGCAACTCATTCGGATCGCTGGCGGCGTTGAGGTGGGCCGTGAAATCAGCCGCTCCGGAAAGCTTTAAGCCATTGTTGCGGATGGCATCAATGTGATCTTTCCAGATGTCGTAGGCCCAGATCTCCGCCTCACCGGCCTTAGCCAAGTGTGCGGCAAACAGGCTGCCCACTGCCCCGCAGCCAATTACACAAATCCGCATCCAAGCTCCTGACGTATTTCTAAAGCTATAGACAAGTGTTCCACGTGGAACATTTCGCTGTAACTCGCTGAAGGTTAATGGGCGATACTTCCTTTCGTTTCTTGCCCGTTAAAGAACCGCCACGGAATATTCGCCAGGCATTCGCCCTCGGACTTAGCGATGCGGTAGGTGTCCTGTGTGTAGAGGCACACTTTACCGTCTTGATCGACCACCTGAGGATGGAGCGAGAAAATCATGTTCTCCTCGAGCGGCACTTCGCTGTTCGCGCCGATGGCCGGACACTCAATCATCGTCGTCCCGATCGAATGACCGGAGAGGTGACCGAGGGAAAAGCCGTATTTGGCGAAGGTCTCCGCTATAGCCCGATGAACATTGCCGGCCAACTCCCCAGCTCGCATCAGCTTTCGTGCCGCCTGTAATGCCTCTGGGTAAGCCTCGGACATTTTCTGCGTGGTCGCACTCGGGTTCCCGCGCAGCAGGGGGCGAGAGAACTCCACCCAATACCCGCCCGCCCCGGTGATCTCGAGGGAATATAAGAGAAGATCGCCGGCTGCAACCACGCGATGGCCGGGTACCTTGAAATGCGCTTCCGCTTCGCCATGCGGTCCGAGAGCACGATGTTCATCATGCGCGGACCGGCACCGCGGGCAAAGAATCGTTCCACTGCAGGCGCCATGATTTCGGCCTCGGTCTTGCCTGGCTGATATGAGTCCACCAGCGCCCAAAAACCTTCGATGATAATGTCCATTGCGTCCCGGACTTCGGCGAGTTCTTCTTCGCTCTTCACGGCACGCGCCATATCGAACTCAAAGTCGAAGGGTACAAGTTCCAGAGATGCCTGGGCCAGCTCGCGGTAGTCGCGCACGGCCATGATGAAGTTCATGCCGTAGACACCAACGCGTTTCCATTTGCGCTCCGCGGCACGTTCGCAGATCCAACGTCCTGGAACATCGGGCCAGACCTGGTTTTTAACCCAGGGCTTCGCCTTGTCGCCAATCCAGCGCGCCTCGCGCGGGAATACCAGCGTGGGCTCGTCCTCCAGCGGGAGCAGCAGGTAAACGTATCGATGCACGATCTCGAAGCCCGACGCGTAGAACACCGCGCCTTCAAAACCCGCGTATTGATTGCCGCAAATGATGAGCGCGTCGACTCCCGCCGTAGCCATGCGAGATCGAATGTTCTTGTAGCGGCGCTCGATTTCATTTTGGCTCGGCAATTGTGACCTTATGGACTCAAGTCTGTGCGCTAACCGTTCCTCCCCAGGGGCCCTCATTTCCCGCTTCTAACCCACGGCTCGCGCTGTGGGCTAGTGTAGTGTCCCGCAACTTCGTGGCATAAGTCCGGCGCTGTCATCTTGAGCGAAGCGAAGGATC
>Ga0099828_10002094_pt1 | contig 13658 bp, 7 predicted proteins | sample CZO8metaG_2_FD_79338 | JGI IMG/M metagenome (GOLD analysis project Ga0099828, IMG submission 79338) | Vadose zone soil microbial communities from the Eel River Critical Zone Observatory, Northern California, USA - CZOApr15con2H1.8 metaG | ecosystem: Environmental > Terrestrial > Soil > Vadose...
AGATGTCCGGAATCATGCTTGGGTTCAGAAAGGTCACGAACATTCGACACAATGGTAAAAAGCTAGAAGATATCCTGGATGCGCACGCGAAATATCATAAGGGGCAGCCGGGCGGTGAGAGAGCTGACCTATCGGGCGCCGATCTATCGAGAGTGGATTTCAAGAAACGTGACTTGACCGGCGCGATTTTCGTGGGATGCCGCTTGAAAGGCGCTGATTTCCGCGGAGCCAAACTAAGTTTCGCGGACTTAAGCAGGGCGGACCTGCGCAAAGCGGATCTGCGGAATTGCGATTTTACGGAAACCAAACTCGAAGGCGCGGATTTGAGCGAAGCGGATTTGAGCGGGACGGAGTTGTTCCGCGGAGATCTGCGGTCGGCCAAATTGCACAAGACGATTCTGCGAGGAACGGTGCTCCGGCAAGCCAATCTTCGCGGCGCGGATTTTTCCGGTTCGGACCTGGCTCTGGCCAGCTTCCGCGAAATCGATTTGACCGATGTCAACCTGGATGGCGCGGACTTGAGCAACGCCGTTGTTCGCGATAATAAATCAAATCAAACGAAGTAAGCGCGACCGCGGATGTGGGCGGGGGACTCGGGCGTAAGTTTCCGGGGCTGAAGCTCACGTTTGCGATAACTTTATTGTCGCGGCTGAAGCCGGATCGCTCGAAACCAGCCTCGACACAATGTAGCGCCCTCCTTCAGGCGGGCATGTGCTCGAATCCACAGTGTCGGCCTGAAGGCCGACGCTACAAGAGTGCTTCACGAAATCGTGTTCTCGCCTCCCTGTTATTTTCCAGCGGCGGATACGATGGGTTCGTCGCCGCCCGCGCGGCCTGGGCCGCGGCGGCGCGCGTCGATCCCCAGGCGCTTGATCTTCTGGTTGAGCGTGGAGAGCGGAATCTGAAATTGTTCCGCCGCTTCGGTTTGATTCCACCCCGTGTGTCCGAGCATGTCGCAGATGATGCGGCGCTCGATCTCATCCATGATTTGAAATAACGAGGGAGTTGAACTGCCGGCGCCGGGGCGCGCGCCAGGTTCGCCGGGGAGAGGCGGTTCACCGCGAGCGCTTGGGCTGGGACCTCGCGCTGAAGCATTCACCGCGAGCGGCATGAATTCGGAAAACTGCATGCGGACACCGCCCAGAATTTCCTTCGTGCGCACGCTTTCCGGCAGGAGATCGACGTCCATCAACTCTTGAGAAGAAAGGACCACCGCGCGTTCGACCACGTTTTCGAGCTCCCGCACGTTTCCCGGCCAGTTGTAATCCACCAGCAGCTTGAGCGCACCCGGCGTGAAACGCGTTAACGGGCGGCCGTTTTCTTCGGAGAACTTGCGGAGGAAATGGTCGAGCAGGCGGGGAACATCTTCTCTCCGCTCGCGGAGCGGGGGCAGCGGAATGGCGATCACATTCAAGCGGTGATACAGGTCTTCGCGGAAACGCCCTTCACGGACGAGGTTGATCAATTGTACGTTGCACGCCGCGATGATTCGGACGTCCACCTTGATCGTCTCGGTGCCGCCCAAACGCATGAACTCGCGCTCCTGGATGACGCGCAGGAGTTTGGCCTGGGTTTCCGGGCCAATCGTGGAAATTTCGTCAAAGAAAATCGTGCCCTGATCGGCGACTTCGAAAAGCCCTTTTTTCGAAGCCACCGCGCTGGTAAACGCGCCCTTGACGTGGCCGAACAACTGCGACTCGAGCAGGTCCACGGGAATCGAGCCCGTGTTGATGGGCACAAAGGCCTTGTCGGCGCGCGTGGACGCGGAGTGAATCGCCTTGGCGATGAGTTCCTTGCCCGTGCCGCTTTCTCCGTGGATCAGCACGGTCGAGCGAGAAGGCGCCACCTGGCTGACCAGATCGAGCACGGCCAGCATCTTGTCACTCTTGCCGATAATGTTGGGGAAGTTGTAGCGCTGCTTCAGGGCGCGCTTGAGCTGGACGTTTTCCTCGCGAAGGCGGCGGCCCTCGACGGCCTGGGCGACCTGGATGAGCAATTCATCGTTGGACCACGGCTTGGTGATGTAGTCCTGCGCGCCGCTTTTGAAGGCGGCCCGCGCCATGTCGATGGAACCGTACGCCGTGATCAATACAACGGAGAGATGCGGGTCGCGCCGGCGGATTTCGCGCAGCAGGTCAAGCCCGTTGCGGTCGGGCAGACTGACGTCGAGAAGGAGCAGATCGAACGGCTTTTCTTCAAGAAGCGTGAGTCCCGCCTCGCCGGTTTCCGCACTCGAAGTGGAGTATCCCTCCGTCGTGAGCAGCAGCTCCAAGCCTTCTCGAATTTCCGATTCGTCATCAACGACAAGAATGGCGCCTTTAGACATGTACCGCTTTCCGTGCGGCCGGGAATTCGAGCCGGAAGGACGTGCCTTTGTCCGGTGTGGAGCGCACGTCAACCTTCCCGGCGTGCTCCTTGATGATGCCGTAGCTCACCGAGAGCCCCAGGCCGGTGCCGCGGCCAGAAGACTTCGTGGTAAAGAAGGGATCGAAGATGCGGTGCAGATTTTCGCGGGGAATTCCGGACCCTGTATCGGTGATTTCGATTTCGACCGTGCCGTTGTTCGAGGCTGTGCGAACTTCCACCATGCCGCCCGAGGGCATGGCATCGCGCGCATTCATGAAGAGATTCAGGAATACTTGCTGCAACTTGTTGTTTGAACCCAGCACCGGGGGCAATTCCTGCTGCAGATTTCGCGTCACCTGCACGTGAGCGGTCTTGAACGGGTGCGCGATAAGCGATAGGGTTTCTTCCACCACGGAGTTCAGGTTCACTTCCGTGAACTCGACGGCGCCCGTGCGCGAGAAATTCAGCAGGTTGTTGACAATTTCGCTCGCGCGGAAGGTTTGCTTGACGACTTTTTCGATCAACTGGTGACGCGGGTCGCCGCTGGGCAATTGTTTTGCCAGCATCTGGATGTAGTTTGAGATGACGGCGAGGGGTGTGTTCACCTCATGCGCGACGCCGGCGGCGAGCAGGCCAAGCGACGTGAGTTTCTCGTTCTGGACCATTTGTTCCTCGAGGCGGATCCGCTGCGTGATGTCGTCCATCAGGATCAGGCGGCCGATTCGGTCCCCGGATTTCCCAACCAACGGCGCGATCGAAACGTTGACGACCAGGTTCCGTCCACCGCGATTCCGTATCGGGAACTTGTACAGGCTGGAGACGCGCTCATCACTGGCCCTGGCGGAAATCTCTGTCATCAGGTCGGTCGGAAGCACCTCGTCGAGCTTGCGCCCGACAGCCTCGTGGCGCGGCACCCCGACCAGGCGCTCGAGCTGCGTATTCCAGGACTCAATCGCGCCAGAGAGATCGACGGCGAGCACACCCACGTTGAGCGATTCGACGATGTTTTCCGAGAAATCTTTCAGGCGTTCGATTTGCACCGCTTTTTGCTCGAGCGAGGTGTAGAGCTGGGCGTTGTCGAGAGCGATGGCCAAATAGCCCGCGATCGTCAACAGGAGTTCCACGTCTTCGGTCGACAAAAAATCGCCGTCCACGGTTTTTCCCAGGCCAAGCACGGCGACCGTGTGGTCGCGAATCTGGCAGGGAATAAAATAATTCAGATCGAGTTGTTCGAGCGTCTGGCGGACCGACGATGTGGATTCGCGCGCGGCGCGAGCCGACTCGTGGAACAGGACGCGGCGCGCGAAGGGTTTTTTCTCCGCATCCAGGAAGCTCAGATCGAGCGCCCCCGCGTAGCGCACGCCGATAGATTGCGCCAGGCGGTATGTGCCGGGATGCGTTTCCTCTTCGATGAAGATCGCCAGGCGGTCCACCAGCAGAGCCTGGGAGATGCGGTCCATGACCGACGCGAGCATCGGATTGAGCCGCACTTCGGAATTGAGCGTGCGGCCAAATTCAATCAGCGTCCGGCGGTAGTCGAGACGGTCCCGATAAAAGAACTTATCCAGCCGCGCTTGGATCCAGTCGCGGAACGGTTGGAACAAAAAGGCGGCAACGACAATGGCGATAACGCCGCCCATCATGCCCGAAGGCCAGGCCGTGTGGAAAAGCGCACCGACCAGGGCAACGAACGCGATGTATACGGCGACCACGCCGCCGCTCGCGGCCGTATAAGCGAGGCCTCGCTTGAATATGATGTCCACGTCCATCAGCCGGTACCGGATGATGGCGTATCCAAAACAAAGCGGGATCAGCACCAGGGATACGACGGAGAAGTTCATCCAGGGGCGGGGCACGACGCCCATGAAATAAGGCACGATGTACAGGAACAAGAATGGAAGAATCCCCGCGAGAGCTCCTCCGGTGACCCACTTGAGCTGTTGCCGGAGGATGCCGGAAGACGCGCGGCGGTAACTAATCACAAAGGCGGTCGCGGCCAGCACGAAGTAGAATCCTAGAGTACCCAGATCGAGCCTATCGAGGACCATGCGGGCCTCAATGGAAGGCATGAAGCCCAGCTCCTGCAGTCCAACGAGCACGCGCAACAGGAAGAGGGCTCCGGGCACTCCGTAGATTGCCGCGAGTCGCGCGCCTTGCCACCTGCTGGCAGGCCGGCGCTCCGGGAACACCAACGCGAAATGCAGGAGCAGCGCGGGTTGCAGCAACCTGGCTACAATACCTGCCCAATAGATCTCCCAGTCGAAGGTGCTCAGCTTGCTCGTGTATTGGAAAAAGTAGAGGACGAAGGAAACCAGGCAAAAAATGTAGAAGTGCACGGCGCGCGTGGCGTTCCAACGACGCGCAAAGATGAACAAACCGATAAAGAGGTACAAAAGGCCGACAATGCGGAGATAATTTTCAATGGAAGAAGGCTTCTCGACGGGCTGAGTTACCAGTTGGGTCTCGAACTGGCGGCCGCCACGGTCGATCCGGTAGTGAGCCTGCGACCACAGGCCAGCTCGCCACAGGCGTTTGGTTACATCAATGGCGCTATGAATTTCCGCCCCGTTGATCGCAAGCAAGTGGTCGCCGGTTCGAATGCCCGCGTTGGCAGCGGGGGATTGCTGCGAAACATGCCAGGCCAGGACCCCGTCTGACGTGTTCAGCCATATCGCACCGTCGTCCGGCGCGCTGAAAATGGTCCGCTGTTGAAAATTGATGATGCCGAAAACAATCGCAGCCAATGTGGCCAAGGCGAGGACGGCTGCGCCCAGCCGGATTCTCAAACTGTCATTGATGGGCGCGTTCACTAGGTTCCCCGGGTACAACCATCTAAAATTATACGCTGATGCAAACCTACTTCCAAAATATATAAGTTTTCACCAACCATAACTCCCTGAAATATAAGACAGATTCTCAAAAGGAGTGCCGGGGAGACTTCCAACCTCCCATTTATGGAAGGTGTATTCCCAATTTCAGTAACCTGCGGAGGCTAGAACTGGAAGCTGACCCCACCCCGAAACGATCGCAAAACAGGCACAAGCACCATGCGAGAATCCTGACCATTTACAGGCATATACCCCTGCGCCAGGAGGTTGCCGAAGTCGGCCAACACTTCCCAGCGGCCTGCCGGCCCAAACCCCGGAAGAGGCTGCCGGATCGAAAGATGCAAATTCGGATCGATCTGGTAAGCGGCCTCACCGAACGCATCGAGGCGCGAAAGCGTCGCGCCGGAAATCCACATATAGCTCGCGGCAAACTGGGTGCGGGTTAGCGGCAGTTCGCCGGAAACGCGGGTGGCCAGGCTGTGGTGGTTGCGCGTGACAAAGCTTTCGCGAAGATCGGCCGCCGACGTATTTAATTCCCCCTGGGGTGTGAGTGCGCCAGCCCACGAATAAAACGCCGCAACGTCCAGATTGGATGAAAGCTTCTGGCGGTACCCAGCGCGTGCGCCCCAGGAACTCAATGCGCCTCCATCATAAAGGAAGGCGCTCGAAAAGCCATCCTGGAAGAAGTCAGGGCTTGTGGTGGGTCCAGACCCGAAAATCGCCTGGTGCCGCGCGGCATCATGAAATGCCGCAGTCTCAAAACTGGCGCGCGCCCCTAATTTGTGTTTTGCAGAGGCCTCTTCATGCCAGCGTCCTTCGAAGACAGGCCGGCCATCGCGAAAGAGCACGGTGGGGAGGCTGTCGAGCTCGGCCATAGCCGATTGCAGTGTGTCGGTCCGCGCCAATCGAACATCCGACGTGCTTGAGGCGACGAGCAAAGAGGCGGTCCACCCTGAGGCGAGATTCGCATCCAGCTGGGCGTGAGGGAGTATTGCGGAAGCCGAAGATATGATTCCAACATGTAGCAGCTCAGCGCCGGCACGCAAGGTGAGACGATCGCCCAGCGCGAACTGTTCGGAGTGATCTAGGCCCATCTCCTGCAACGCCAAGTCGTTGAGGCCTACTTTCGCCTGGCGCATGACGAAACTTGTCTCCGGACCGTGGCCCAATGCGCCGGAAGGCAGCCAGACGGTTGCAAAGGCGCCTGAGGCGCCACGCTGATAGCTCATTTGGCCCGCGAGCAAGAGGCGGCCTATAGCACCGAGACCCTGGTCATACGAGATCGCAGTGGCGGGGGAATCGGAGTGATTCGATGAAGATCCAGGCTGCAACGCACCGTTCGTTACTTGCACCAATCCGCGCGGACGCTGGGAGCGGGGAGAATCCGCCACAACAGTGCCACTGGCCAGGTCCACATTGCCATCACGCCATTGCAGGATGGTGCGTGTCGCGGCGGAAGAGCGCAGCACCCATTTCCAGTTGTCAGGCTCCGCCGGCACATCCGATTGACGCCGCAAAGTATCGAGTGATGAAAAGATCGAATCCACCTGCACACGCAGCAGGGTAGTTAGGTTTGCAATCACGCCAACGTGCCGCTCCATCGCCGGCAGAAATCCCGGCAGCGACACGCGGAGCGAGTATTTTCCAGGTTTTAGGCGGTCCGTGAAAAAGGCGCCATGCTGATTGGATAGCAACTGCGAAACGGTCCGGCCTCCCGCATCTTCCGACATGAGCCATATTGTCGCGCCCATCTGCGGCGTCCCCGAGGGATCCAACACAATGCCGGAGATCGTGCCATAACCCGGTTTGGCCGTGGCCGAACCAGCCAGAACCAGAACCATGACCATAACCCAACCCACGGCCTTGCCAGCCGGTTTCATAATGGACTGGTTACCTCCCAGTGGTGGTGTCCGCCGCTGCTTTGTTTACAGCAGGAGGCGTTACAGTAAAATCCGCCGAACGGGAAACAATCTGCTTGGTCAAAAGATCAGTCGCTTGGATTTCAAGCTTGTATTTGCCCGGAGGCAAAGCTTGGGGAGCGATCAGCTGCTCGTAGGTTACCTGCTCGCCGTTTTGCTTGAGCTGGTCTCCTGTCTTGATTTCGTGGGAGATGGTCTGTTGCCCTTGACTCACCTTGACGTCGAGTGAGAGGTCGTTTTTGTGCGTCGTATCATCCACTTTGAGATTGTAGAATTGCAGATAGATTCCCATCGGCTGGTCAGTCCGGAATTCCGCATTGAGCTTGGGGCGGACCTTCGTCGAGCCGAGCACGAACTGCCCGACGCCCACGTCTTTGGAGGAAACCGGCTCGATCTGGTCGGCAAGAATCAACGAGCTGGCATCGAGTTTGTCATCCGGCATCGAGGAGACCGCCAGGCGTGTATTGAGCACGCCCACGTTCCCGCTGTTCACATCCTTGATGACCATGTCAATCTTATACAAGCCTGGACGCAGAGGCACGGCCTTCTGGAAGATGGAGATCCCTTTAGCGATGGCTCGAGGAGCGAATCGGGGAAGTCGCGCTGAATGACGTCCTCGAATGTCTGCACGATGCGGCCAGTCATGGTGCTGATTTGAGCGAATAGATTCAATGTACCGGAATGCACGCCGTCCCTATTGCGGAAGGTCATTTGCTTGTTTTGGATTTGAACCGTGATGGGCACCAGGATCGTATCGCTGGTAATGCGCATGAAGTCGGTGCGATAGTCGAAAGAGATCTGATTGCGGACGATTCGCGAGCTGACAACCTCTTTGAGATCCGGGAACTTAACCGGGGGCGCCTGTTGGACCTTCACAAATTGCTCGAGCCGGGTGAATTCATTTTCGCTTTCGAGCCCGCCACCGCCCATCGCAACCGGCGCGGTGGAACCGTCGGTGCGTGTGAACCGAGCGGTCTTGCTGGACATGCCCATCTGCTCCATCATGCTCAACCCGGCCCCGGGTATCTTTGCCAAGGCGTCTTTTTCACCCGGGTCCATGGTCATGTGATATTCGCCGGTGCCGCTGGGGTCCACGAATTCGATGATGACGTTGTTTCCGATCCCATCCAGGTAGCGGTAGCGCCACTGTTCAAATGCATAGGTTGACGTCTGGCCGCCACCTTCCGAATCAGGGCGATTGTACATGCCGCCCGTCGGGTGGGATTCGATCTCATCCGGTTTTCCCCAAATGATGTAGATGCGTCCGCGATCGGTGCGCCAGCCGGGAATACCTGAGGCGAACCGCTCGTTGGCGTACGCGATGCGGCGGTAATGCTCTTCCTTGAACTCGTTCTCCACCGTGTCCGGAGTGGGGTCGCGGCGCTGCCAGAACGCCTCGATGAATTGCTCGCGTTCTTCGTTCGTTTGCAACTGCAGGAACGCGGCGCGCTCTTCATCGCTGATGATGTAGGGAACTTCTTCCTGCAGCCACTTCTTGTAGGGGGTATCGAGCTCCTTCTGGAGCTTTTTCAGGTTTTTCGCTTTGTCCTGCGGCTTATCGCCTTTTTTCTTTCCGTTATCCTGCTGCTTGTCGGCGGAAGTACCTTGCTTTTCATTTTCCTGGGCACGCAGTCCAAAAGCCAGGAGCAAAGCTCCGCTCAGCAGTACCAACAACGGAATACGGCCCAAGCGCTTCATAAGCATACCTCGCCCCTGATTCGGAAGCCTGATTCTATCCCCCTGCGAATGGACCCGTCAACCAATGAATACTCGCACCCCTCACTCCCGGCGATGTTTCGATACTACGAGCGGGGAGCAGTGGCATCGCCCGTCCTTGCCCTGACGCCCTGAGCCATTCCCATCATGGGAGTTCCACTTCTTGATTTTGGCGCTGCCGGCACAGGACTCCTACCCAAGAGCGCCTGCCGCACACGGATGCATACTAAGAACTAGGGTATCCTTCCCGGGTTGCCTGGGAAGGTGGGTGAGTTTTCCTCAGCGATCGAAAAACCTACTCACCGAAAGATGCTAAGGGAATCCGTAACTTGGAGGAGCTTGCTTTTCTTGTACTGGGTACTGCCGAAGATTGCGGAGTCCCCGGCACCGCCTAGGCCCCCGCCTCCTGCTTCTCAGCTTGCCGCATTGCCTCATAAATCTGGTCAAAGCTCTCGATCGCAAACAGCAGCTTGTGAATTGCGTCAACCTTCACTGGGGTTGAGAGGACCTCGTTCAGACTGAAATCTCTGACCTCGCAACCTCCGTCGATCACGTTTGTGCATTCCCCATGGGAGCTGATGACGCCGCTGCCGTAAACCTTAATCTTTCCATCCTGGCGAATCAGCCCAAACTCAACCGTGTACCAAAACAGCCGGCCCAGCCGTTCCAGGGCGTCGGGGTCCTTTACTTTCGCGCACACGCTGCCATAGTGCTGAAGGAAGTCTGCAAATACCGGGTGCGCGTGCATGGGGACGTGCCCAAAGACGTCATGGAAAATGTCAGGCTCAGGAATGTATCCGAGCGAATCGCGGCCGCGAAGCCAGGTGGTCGTCGGGAACATGCGCGCGGCGAGCATCTCAAAAAAAGCTTCCGCCGGGAGAAACCCGCTCACCGGCGTGGTGCTCCAGCCGGTCCTGGGTCTTAGCTGGTCGGTGATCGCGGAAAGATCGGGCAGCCGGTCATCCTGCAACCCGATGATTTCAAATCCTTCGAGGTATTCCCGGCAAGCATGCGCATCCAGTTGCCCGCGCCGCCGGCGGACCAATTCCTCCCAAACTCCATGTTGGTCAGCGGTATAGTCCTGATATTTCTGTTGGATGAGATAGGGTGCTGCAGCTACGAGAGGTCCAACTGCCATGACGCACCTCCTCTCGTTGTGGGACCTGGTTAAAGTATATCAAAAACAAGCGGGTAGCTTCTCGTTCTACTCGATTAGGAAACATGGACTAGTTCGCATCGACCCAGCAACTGAGCTGAGGACAAGCAGAGGAAAAACCAAACCCTCCGACCCCTCGAAAACCACGAGGGATCGGCCACCCGAAAATTCAACCCCAAAGGCTGCGCCAGCCGCCCTCGAAATTCGCAATTCCTATAGCCCCACAAATTCAGGGTGCGAATTTCTGATTGCTGAACATCGCCTCGGTGGGCGCTTGGATTTTTACAAAGGGATGATTCGCAGCCTCATGGCAATTCGAACAAGATACGGACAGGGCTCCGAAAGCCTGCGCAAATGATTTCTCATTCTTCTGCTCGATGGCCGCACGCACCTGCGCAAGGCTCGCTTTCGTCATGGTAGGGATGAGTTCCGTCAATGGCACCGGCACCTCTTTGAATTTGGGATAGAATTTCATGGCGTCGTCAAGACTCTCTTGAATTTCACCCAATTCGTATTCAGCCAGGGGCCAATTTGCTTTCGTTCCCGCATAATACAGTTTCGCGTGGTGCTGTTGAATCACGCCCATGATCTCGCCAAGCCCCGGTTTGAGATCGTCGATGGTTTTTTCCAGGCCGGCGACTTTGGCTTCGAGAGCGGCGCTGGGATTTGCATTTTGCTGTTGCGCGCAACCGGCGAGAAAAATGACTGCAAGTCCAATCAGAACTCTGCTCATTCCCAAGCCTCCTTTATGATGTTTGTATTTCCTCAATCTCGGGAACTCCTTGACTTGTCCCCGGTTTCTGATCCAGTTTCTCAGGCTCGCGATCCTGTAGCACTCCGAGCCTCCCGCCGCGGAGCTGTGCGTTCCTGGAAACTCATGCTAACGCAAGTGCGGGACGATTCTTAGACAATCCGGCAAGAGTTTTTCAAAGCCGCCTGCACCGCTGGGTTGAATTCACCATTTCTGTCATTACACTCTTGAATAACTCCGGGGTTGTTCTGGCGGGTGGCCAACCGTTTCGTGATTATTCTGTTGACGTATGCGCACAGTTGGAATTATGCCAGTCCAGTACGTCAACGCCGAGTTATCAGTTTGGCTTTTCAGTGTGCCCGACCCTTTGCTTTGGAAGGGTTGGGGTTTTGACTTCTCTTCCATCCGACGACCAACAAATTGATTCGGCACTCCGGGCGCGGGCATCTCCATTTCATCACATTCAGTTGTTAACGACGCTTGCCGTTGTTGCGCTCGGTTCGCGCCAGGAATGTTTTCGTCGCGAATCTGGACCAGGTGTGCGATGGCTATGGCTTCTCTCTGGTAGGCTACGTCGTTATGCCTGAACACATCCACCTGTTGATCAGCGAGCCCCGGCGCGGGACACCTTCCGCTGTACTGGCGAGGGAAATACCAAACCCTCCGGACTCTCGAAAACCGCGAGAGATCGGGCACCCGAAATTTCAAACTATAAGCTGCACCACACGCCGGTTTTTCGTCTTCACACCTTCCGCGTTAGGGATACAATGCAGCGTGGGAGGAATAGAACATGACCGGCTTGCCCCGCCGCGAAATCAACGCGCCTTCCACCGACATGCGCAACCTGAAGTGGTCGGCGGCGGAAAAAGCCATCGCCCGAAAAGCCTTCGATCTGGCCCTGCGGCGGGAACTGGAAGTCGTCATCCGGGAAGCCAAGGACCGGGCCGCCGGGATCGAGCAACCCTCCGATCTGTGGGAACTGGAAAGCTATCTGACTCATCGCCGCAAAGAGATCGACCGCAAGTACGACTACCGTTACTCGATTCTTCCACTCGTCTTCGGGAGCCTCCTCCGCGAAGGCCGTCTCAGCGAGCAAGAGCTGGACGGCCTCGGAGAAGACAAGCTCGCCTACATCCGCCAGTTCGCCTTACTCTGAGTTGCATAGCCTGCCGCGCTCAAGCAAAGACACTCAAAGGCAGCTTGATTTGAACACCCGCCTCCGCGTCCGGCGTCCTGTTCTCGAACTTTTCGAGTAGCAGAAGCGCGAGGGTGCCCTACGCGTCGGGTTCAATGGGCGGAGGTTGGGTCTTGCCGAAAGACTTGAAGCGTTAACTTGGACGCGCCTATCTGCATTTCCTCACGTTTGCTTGCTATCGGCTGTTGCCAGTGTTCAACACGATGCTAGCGCGCAACGTTATCCAAGCACCAAAACCAGACGTGAGTGGCACCCAATTCATCTCTTCACTCGGCGCCCGGGATACCTCCAATGGTTCTCAACTTCGCAGTTGTCTAAACCGATCTGACCGCGCGAGCAAATCGCTTTGTTCCTCTTCGAAATGACGGTAAAATTCAGCGTGTTGTGGGGCGCGGTCCGGGTGCCTGCCTGGGCCGGAGGGGTTTGGGCCTCACCGTAAAACGAATTTCGCGGATCATTCGCTTGCTGGCGCTTGCTGGCCCCCGTCGGTTGTATGCCTGGAAGTGCAATCTGCGGCCGGAAACTTTGGCGGGCCTCCCCACGTATTACGAATGGGTGGTGGAGGAGTCGCTCAGGCAAGAGGATCAGGGTCCCCGCACATGAATATGTGGAGAAAAATCGGGATCGGCGCCGGCGGAGCAGCCGTCTTGGCAGGGGCGGTATGGCTCACCATCCGGCAGATTAACAAGGACGTCGTGACGGTCCAAACCGCGGCCGTAACGCGCGAGGACCTGACTTCCATTGTCACTGCGTCGGGCGAAATCAAGCCGCTGACGTACACCAACGTGCTGGGGGAAGGCATCGGCAAAATTACTGAAATCGCGGTGAAGGAAGGCGATCACGTCAAAAAAGGGGATGTTCTGCTGCGCCTGGAAAGCGTACAGCCTTCGGCGGATGTGGATGCGCAGCGCGCCAGCATTGAGTCGGCAGATGCGGGAGTAAAGTCGGCCGAAGCCAACAGAGTTTCCGCGGAGGCTGATATCAAGTCGCGCGCCGCGGATCTGGAGCACGCCAAGCTCGAGTGGGAGCGCGGCCAGGAACTTTTCAAAGAGGGCCTGATTCCCAAACAGGATTACGATACGAGGAAGGCCACTTATGACAGCGCCGTGGCGGCGCTGGCTTCGGCGCAAGCGCGCGCCGAGCAGTCTCGAGCGCAACTCGGCCAGGCGCACTCGGGATTGTCACAGAACCAGGCGATGCTGAACCGCCTGCGCGATGTCCTGCGGAAGACCACCTATACTGCTCCGATTGAAGGGGTGGTGACTTATATTGCCGTACGCGTCGGTGAAAACGTGGTTCCCGGAATTCAAAACGCGACCGGCAGCTATTTGATGACCATTTCCAACATGTCCGTGGTTACATCCGAAGTGATGGTGGACGAAACAGACATCACCAGCGTGAGGGTGGGCGAGACGGCGGACGTGACGATTGACGCGCTGCCGGGCAAATACCTGAAAGGGAAGGTCACCGAAGTCGGCACGCAAGCCGTTTTGCGAAGTTCGGGGCTGGCGTCAACGCAATCCACCACCGGCAATCAGGAAGCGAAAGACTTCAAGGTTGTCGTGACGCTTGAAAATCCACCCGATGGGTTGCGGCCCGGACTCTCCTCGACGGCCAAGATCACGACCGCGCAGAAGAAGAGCGTCATAACCATTCCCATCCAGGCCCTCGCCGTCCGAACGAAAAAAGATTTGGAAGAGGCCGCGAAGCAAGCTGGGCGCAAGCCGGATGATTCCATCACTCTGGC
>Ga0099828_10002096_pt1 | contig 13650 bp, 10 predicted proteins | sample CZO8metaG_2_FD_79338 | JGI IMG/M metagenome (GOLD analysis project Ga0099828, IMG submission 79338) | Vadose zone soil microbial communities from the Eel River Critical Zone Observatory, Northern California, USA - CZOApr15con2H1.8 metaG | ecosystem: Environmental > Terrestrial > Soil > Vadose...
CCGCCAGCGCTTGCCAGCTCGCTTCCATGATGTTCTCAGACACGCCGACGGTGCCCCATTTATCCTTATGATCGCCTGATTCGATCAACACACGGACCTTGGACTCCGTCCCACGATCAGCCGACAGCACTCGCACTTTGTAGTCGAGCAGTTTGACTTCTCGTAGCTGGGGATAGAACTTTTCCAACGCTTTCCGCAACGCATGGTCGAGCGCATTGACCGGACCGGCTCCGACTGCTGCCGCATGTTCCACCACTTCGCCGACCTTCACCATCACCGTGGCCTCCGACGACGAGGCGCCATGGTCTTGTTTTTTCTCGATAATCACCCGAAAGCCCAGGAGGTGGAAGGATGGCCTGTGCGTCCCCATCGCTTTCCGCATGAGCAACTCGAAGGAGCCTTCCGCCGCCTCAAACTGGTAGCCTTCACTTTCGCGCTCCTTCAAGGTATCGATCAGTTCCTGCAATTTGGCGTGGCCCTTGTCCAATTTAATCCCGTAGGCCTCGACCTTCTCCAGTAACCCACTCCGACCTGCCGCGTCCGATACCAGCACACGCTGGCGGTTGCCGACCAACCCCGGGATCACATGTTCATAGGTCGCGGGATTCTTGAGCACCGCATGGATATGGACTCCGCCCTTGTGGGCAAACGCCGAATCTCCCACATAGGGCTGGTGCTTATTGGGCATGAGGTTCGCGATCTCGGTCACGAATCCCGAGACCCGCTTGAGATGGCTCAAACGGTCTCTCAACACCGGACGTTTCATCTTCAGTTCAAGATTGGGAATGATCGAACAGAGATTGGCATTGCCGCACCGCTCGCCGATCCCGTTAATCGTCCCTTGCACTTGCACCACGCCGGTTTCGATCGCCACCAGCGAATTCGCGACGGCCATTTCGCAATCGTTGTGGGCGTGAATCCCCAAGGGCACGGCACACTCACGCCGAACGACCTGGCAAATTTCTTTGATTTCCCAGGGCATCGCTCCGCCGTTGGTGTCGCAGAGAATCACCCGTTCGGCCCCGGCCGCGACGGCTTGACGAATGGTCTCAAGCGCGTAGTCCGGATTGGTCTTGTACCCGTCAAAGAAATGCTCCGCGTCGTAGAACACCCTTCGACCTTTCGAGCGTAGATGGGCCACGGAATCGCTGATGAGTTCGAGATTCTTCACAAGGGAAATGCCGAGCGCATCGGTGACGTGCAGCGACCAGGTTTTTCCAAAGAGCGTGATGATCTTGGTCTCTGCATCCAGCAACGCCCGGATATTCGGATCCTTCTGTACCGCGTTGCTCGCTTTTCTGGTCGACCCGAACGCCACCACCGTCGCCGTCTGTAACGGGACGGTCTTGATCATCCGAAAGAACTCGATGTCCTTGGGATTCGCCCCGGGCCACCCGCCTTCGATGAACTGGACGCCCAGCCCATCCAACTGTTGCGCGACCCGGACCTTGTCTTCCGCCGAAAAGGTGACATCCTCGGCCTGGGCTCCGTCACGTAAGGTCGTGTCATAGATTTCTAACACCGCCGACCGGGCGGCAAAAGGAAGCGTGTCGGGCAATGAGGAAGCGACAGGCTTGCCTCGTGAGGATCGTGGTTGTGAAGATTTTCGAGCCATAAGGGAAACGATACCAGGAGCAGGACGAACCTGTCGAGACTCACCTCGCCGAAATCCTCTACTTCGCGTTTCGGTCCCCTGCCGGTGAGTGATCCAACCCGAATGCGGTATGGAGCGAACGCATCGCGAGCTCGGCATACTTTTCATCGATGACACAGGAGATCTTGATCTCCGACGTGCTGATCATGAGAATATTTACGCCTTCCTGCGCCAAGACTTCGAACATCTTGGCGGCGACTCCTGAATGGGAACGCATCCCGACGCCGACCAGCGAAACCTTCGCGATCGCCTCGGTCACGGCAACCGATTTGGCCGCGATACCTTTCGCCACGTCCTGAATCAGCGGCAGGGCTTTCTTGATGTCTGCCCGTGGGATCGTGAAGGAAATATCTGTCATGCCCGACTGACTCATATTCTGGATAATCATGTCGACATTGATGTTGGCCTTGGCCACTGGCCCAAAGAGTTTGGATGCAATACCTGGTTTGTCCGGCACGCCCACAATCGTGACCTTGGCCTGATTTCGATCGCCGGTGACTCCCGACACCGCGACCCTTCCATATCCTTATCTTCACGCGTCACAAGCGTCCCCTTTCCTTCTTTGAAGCTGGAGTTCACCTCCACCGGCACATTGAACTTGGCAGCAAATTCGACGGAGCGGCTCTGCAACACTTTGGCGCCCAGACTAGCCATTTCCAGCATTTCCTCATAGGAAATCTTGTCGATTCGTCGAGCCATCGGTACAATGTTGGGGTCCGAGGTGTAGACGCCATCGACGTCGGTAAAGATGATGCACCGATCAGCCTTCAGCGCCGCCGCCAGCGCGACCGCTGTCAGATCGGAGCCTCCACGCCCCAACGTCGTGACATCCGACTGCTCGTTGATCCCTTGAAAGCCGGCGACCACTGGAATGACCCCGTTGAGCAGTGCCTCGCGGATTCGATCGGCACTCACCCGGGTAATACGCGCCTTCGTATGGGCACTGTCGGTCATAATCCCGACTTGGCGCCCCGTAAAAGATTGGGCATCGAGTCTCCGGGCCCGCAAGGCCATCGCCAACAAGGCAATGGTCACCCGCTCTCCGGTCGACAGGAGCATATCGAGTTCGCGATCGTCCGGCAGCGGCGTGACTTCATGCGCCAACCGAAGCAACCGATCCGTTTCACCTCTCATCGCGGACAGGACAACCACAACGCGATGGCCATCCTTGTGAGCCCTTTCGATGCGGTCGGCCACACAGTGGATCCGCTCGATCGTGCCCACGGACGTTCCCCCATATTTCTGGATAATCAGCGCCACGACCGTCAGGATCCTTTTGCGAAAAGTCGCACGACGAACTTCGTCGCATCACGAGGAGGCACGGTCGAGGCTCGAGCATCAGCCTCGATAAATCTCCGTCCGGTCCCGGCAGAGGGGGCTGCCGCACTGTCACGATAGGCGAAGAACCCCGGACCTTCCGCCGCTTGGCCATGATGCACGCTGCCCGAATCGCAGAAGGCCACGATGCGATGGGAACCCAATTGGGCCAACCCATCGAGCAGCGGCCCTACCAGTTCGCGATCGACCGCTTCGATACCCTTCACCTTGGCCGCGACATCCGACCCGTAGACGACCTCGTCCGGTAACTCCACATGCACATAAGCAAAATCATTTTTCTTCAATTCCTCCAGGGCGACCGCCGCTTGGGTACGAAGATCCGCACCGGCCAATCGCGCGCCGTCCACGGCTTCGAGCCCGGCCATGATGCCGAGTCCGCGATGGACATCGCTCTGTGAGACCACCACACCGGACATCTTCAATCGCTCAGAAAGGTTTGGCCAGAGAATGGCCCGGCCTTGGCCCCAGAGCCAGAGACAATTGGCCGGCTTCTGCCCCGCTTCCCGACGTTCATCGTTGAGGGGATGATCGCGCAAGATCTGAAACGAAGCGTCCATGAGTTTCCAGAGAATGTCGGATCCGTCTCCCGTCGGTAATGCATCGGCGATCGGTCGACCGACCAGTAATTGTGGATCCGTACAGATCGCTCGCGACTTCCCGTTGACCCACACCATGAGATGACGGTGGCCTAACCCGGGATAGAACTGAATCATCTCCGACCCGAGCTGTTCGTTGATCGCCTCGATCAATTCGCGGGCCTCTTCTGTCGAAATCAGGCCCGCGGTTGGATCATCCATCACCACCTGCGGTCCGAGCTTCTTGATCTCGTTCAGTCCGCCTTTACTCCCGGACTGGGCGTCTGCCCGCAACGTGACCATCGTACAGCGATACACCACATCATGCTCGCTGACGACGACCCCCAGACTGGCCGCTTCGAACGGACCGGGGCCCTGGTAGTATTTCTTGGGGTCGTATCCGAGGATGGTGGTTCCCATCAGACCGCTCCCCTGTCGCACGTTCTCAGGCGCCGCGGCCAGGAGCCCAAGCTCCCCACCTTGCGCGAGGCGATCCAGGTGAGGGGTCAAAGCCGCTTGAAGAGGAGTCCGTCCGCCCAATTCCTTCCGGGGATGGTCTGCCATCCCATCGGCATGGAGAATCACATGTTTCATCGAAGCCCTGCTCGCATTGTGTCTACACCCTTAAAAGACGAGCGACATCCTCCCGCGTCGCTCTAACGGTTTTCGGTTGGGCCGATACGCTGATGGCTGTGTCGGCATCTTTCAATCCATGGCCTGTCAAGGTGCAGACCACTATCTCGCCTTCACGCAATCCGCCTTGCTTGCTCAACTTCATCACGCCGGCAACAGATGCGGCGGACGCCGGCTCACAGAAAACCCCTTCCGCCGCCGCCACCGCCCTATACGCCTGCAGAATCTCTTCATCCGTCACCGAATCGATCGCTCCCGTGGATTCCTTCACGGCATTCAAGGCCGCTTCCCAGCTGGCCGGATTGCCGATCCGAATCGCCGAGGCCACCGTCTGCGGATTTTCCACGATGCGGCCAAGCACGATGGGCGCCGCACCAGCCGCCTGAAACCCGATCATGCGAGGCAGCCTCGTGGATTGATTGGCTGCACGGTATTCCTGGTACCCCTTCCAATAGGCGGTAATGTTGCCGGCATTCCCAACCGGCAGCACATGAACTGTCGGGGCATCGCCGAGCTCATCGCAGACCTCCATCGCACCGGTTTTCTGCCCCTCGATCCGATAGGGGTTGATCGAGTTGACCAGCTCGATGTGATAGGTCGCCGACAATTCTTTGACAATGGTCAAGGCCTGGTCAAAGTTTCCTTCAATCTGGATAACTGTGGCTTGGTGCATCATGGCCTGGGACAGTTTACCCATCGCAATCTTCCCGGCAGGAATCAATACAAAGACCGCCAGTCCCGCCCGCGCGCCATAGGCCGCAGCGGATGCAGAGGTATTCCCCGTGGAGGCACAGATCACCGCCTTGGCGCCGGATTCAACGGCCTTTGAGATGGCCAACGTCATGCCGCGATCCTTGAACGATCCTGTCGGATTCATGCCTTCGAATTTGAGATAGAGATCGACGCCGGGAGCGATCTGCTTGGCCAGCCGAGTCGCCCTGATAAGCGGAGTGTTGCCTTCACCGAGCGTCACCACGGGGGTACGTTCAGTCACCGGCAGAAACTTCCGATATTCTTCGATCACACCACGCCAGCGATTCATCGCATTACTCGTCCTTGCCCTCGACCCGGATCAAGGTGGTGGGCTCGGAGATGAAGGCCATGCGATTGATCGCTCGCAATGCCGTTTGGACATCGCGCTCCGTGGCGGTATGGGTCTTGATCACGACCGGAACCGTTTGCCCTTCGCGTCGTCCCTGTTGAAGGACGGACGAGATACTGATACCGCACCGGCCCAACTCCCCTGCGATTTGCGACAAGACGCCGGGGCGGTCCAACACCATAAAGCGGAGGTAATAGAGGGAGCTGATTTCTTCCATCGTCCGCATCCGAAGCGGACGACGCTGGTCCTGCTGGAACGAGGCGGGCGGCACTCGCCCGACCGCTCCTTTCAACAGATTGCGCGCGATGGCGACGAGATCGCCGACCACCGCACTGCCGGTCGGCATGGACCCTGCGCCCCGGCCATAGAGCACCACGTCGCCCACGGCATCGCCGACAAGTTGAATCGCGTTGTAGACTCCTTCGACTTGGGCGATTGGAGACGAGGATGGCAGCATCGTGGGATGCACTCGGGCTTCGACTTCGTTGCCAACCAGCTTGGCAATGCCCAGCAGCTTGATCGTACAACCGAACTCTTTGGCGTACGCGATATCGAGCGGCGTAATGTGGGTGATCCCCTCGGTGTACACATCTTTAACATTGACCGGTGTTCCATAGGCCAGCGCCACCAGGATCGCCAGCTTGTGCGCCGAATCAACACCGGCCACATCGAATGTCGGATCCGCTTCGGCATAACCGGCCTGCTTCGCTTCGTCGAGTACCGTCTCAAAACTCTGGCCTTCTTGGGTCATGCGCGAGAGAATGTAATTGGCCGTCCCGTTGATGATCCCATAAATGGATTGGATGGTGTTGGCCGCCAGCCCTTCCCTCAATGCCTGGATGACGGGAATCCCCCCGCCCACGCTCGCTTCAAAGCCTAGGTCGACGCCCGTGCGGGAAGCCGCGGCAAATATTTCTTCTCCGTGTAACGCGAGCAAGGCCTTATTGGCGGTGACGACATGTTTGCCTGCCGCAATGGCCTCCAGGATGATGCATTTGGCAACATCGCATCCACCGATCAACTCAACGACGATGTCGATCGACGGATCGGCGAGAATCTGCTTCGCATCGGTCGTGAGTAGGCCGGGAGGCAGGGTAAGACCTCGGTCACGTGTCACATCGAGATCCGCAATCCGAACGATCTCGATCGGCACACCGACCCGGCGGCTGATCAAGGCGGCATTCTCCAAGAGAATTTTCGCGACACCCGTCCCGACCGTTCCGAACCCAATGATACCGACTCCCACGCGCGAGATCATTCTTCCGACCCCTCAAACTTCAGGGTTTTGCGAATGCCTCGAACGGCTTGCCTCGTACGATGTTCATTTTCGACGAGGCCGAAACGCACATATTCGTCCCCGCCTTCACCGAACCCGATCCCGGGAGACACAGCCACTTTAGCCTCGCGGAGCAGGAGCTTCGAAAACTCCAACGACCCCTGAGACCGATAGGGCAGCGGAATTCTGGCCCAGACGAACATGGTGGCCACGGGCTTGTTCACCTGCCACCCGATGCGATTCAGTCCGCTCACCAACACATCACGACGCTTCTGGTAGCGCAGCACCGTCTCTTTGACACAGTCCTGCGGCCCATTGAGGGCAATGACGCTGGCAATCTGCAGAGGCTGGAAAATACCGTAATCCAGGTAGCTCTTGATCTTGGCCAAAGCCCCGACAACCTCACGATTACCGCAACAGAAGCCTACGCGCCAACCGGGCATGTTGTAGGCCTTGGAGAGGGTATAGAACTCGACGCCGACATCCTTGGCCCCGGGAACCTGCAGGAAGCTCGGCGCCCTATATCCGTCGAACACCAAGTCGGCGTAGGCCAGGTCATGAATGACAATCACGTTATGTTCTTTGGCAAAGGCGACGATTTTCTTAAAAAACTCCAGATCCACCACGGCGGTGGTGGGATTATGCGGAAAATTGATGACCAAAATCTTGGGTCGCGGAAAGGTCTGGCGATAGACCCGCTGTAAATCGTCGAAGAAGTCACTATCCGGACGCAGCTCGATCCCGCGGACTTCTCCCCCCGCAATGATGAAACTGTACATATGAATGGGATACGTCGGCGTCGGCGTCAGCACGACGTCACCGGGCCCGATCAAGGCCAGCGCCAGATGTGCCAACCCTTCTTTGGAGCCGATCGTGACGATGGTCTCGGTCTCAGGATCCAGATCGACATCGTAATTCCGCTTGTACCAACCCGCGATCGCATGTCGCAGTTTCGTAATCCCGCGCGAGGCCGAGTATCGATGATTTTTCCCCTTCCGCGCCGCCTCGATCATCTTCTCGACGATATGGCTCGGCGTCGGTTGGTCAGGATTTCCCATTCCGAAATCGATAATGTCTTCGCCCTGTTGGCGAGCCTCGAGTTTGAGGCTCTGCACCTGGGCAAACACATAAGGCGGTAGCCGTTTGATGCGATAAAATCCGTCGCCTGATCCCATCGGATCCCCTGCCTGTAATCCTCACATGCGCGGAGGCATCGAAAGACCGCCCTCCCCGCATCAGGGGGGCTATTCTAATGGCGGGGGGTACGTCGAGTCAAATTATGCCGTGATTCTATGGGGTTCGACATTCCAACCCTTCAGACTTACTGAAGCAGTACAGCACCAGCTCCCCCCTCCCAGTCCTTGCCCCTCCCAGTCAATTTCTGTTACAACTGCAACGCCTTTCGCACTTATCACGCAACTCAGTTTCTCCTTGCTCCACATAGCCAGAAGGAGGATCCGTGTCACGACTTGGGGTGAACATCGACCATGTGGCCACGTTGCGGCAGGCCCGTGGTGGAACCGACCCGGACCCCCTTGCCGCCGCCGTGTTGGTGGAATTGGCCGGGGCCGATGGTATTGTCGTCCACCTCAGAGAAGATCGACGCCATATTCAAGACCGCGATCTTCGCCTCTTGCGGGAACTCATCCGCACCAAGCTCGATCTGGAGATGGCCGCCGATGAGACGATGGCCAAAATTGCCCTGACCATAAAGCCGGACATGGTCACGCTCGTCCCGGAGCACCGTCAGGAACTTACGACTGAAGGCGGCCTGGACGTGGCCGGCCACAGAGATCGTATCCAGCAGGTCGTGACCCTGCTCCAGGATGGCGGCATTCCCGTCAGCCTCTTCATCGAACCGGATTTGGCCCAGGTCAAAGCCTCGCACAGAATCTCAGCCGATTTCGTTGAGCTCCATACCGGCCGGTATGCGAATGCCCGGCGCTCGAAAGAAGCCGACGCGGAAGTAGCGGCCATTACGCAGGCCGCGAAGCTCTCCTACAAACTCGGAATGGGCGTCAATGCCGGGCACGGCTTGGACTATCGCAACGTGACGCGGTTGACCCACATTCCGGAAATAGTCGAATACAATATCGGCCACAGCATCATTGCCCGAGCGATTCTGGTGGGCCTCGACCAGGCCGTGAGGGAGATGAAAGCGTTGCTGAGTTGAACCATCGCACTGTGCGGTACCCTGCGTTCCTCCATGGACAACGCGATTCGCCCTTGTCATGACATTGCGCCTTAGGCAACAGTTCTCTTTCCTCCCCGCGCTCACCCGATTCCTCATGCGGTATCGATCCCGCACGCAAGGCCACCGATGAAGATCGTGACCGGAACCGAAATGCAGACACTCGATCGCCGCACAATCATCGAAGCGCATATCCCCAGTACCGTCTTGATGGAGCGGGCAGGCGAGGGAATTGTCAGGCATCTGGAGGAGCACTGTGGACCAGCACGAGGCAAGACCATTACCATCCTCTGCGGAAAAGGGAACAACGGAGGAGACGGATTGGTTGTGGCTCGACTGCTGCACCGCCGACGTGCTCGGATTCACGTGGTACTCCTCACCCCGATCACCGACCTGAGTCGCGACACCGCGGCCATGTATCGCCGGCTCGTTCGGGTTGCGGGGCGAGCAGCGATCGTTCGATTCCGGTCTGCGGACCAGGCGCGGCCCCTCCTCGCCTCCAGCGACATCCTCATCGATGCCCTCCTTGGTACTGGATTGTCTTCCGTAGTGACCGGAATCTATCGTGAGGCCATCGATCTCATCAACAGTGCCGGGAAACCAGTCATCGCGGTTGATATCCCGTCCGGTCTCCATGCCGATACCGGCGACATCTTAGGGCAAGCGATCCGCGCCACGTTGACCATCACATGTGGCCTCCCGAAACTCGGTCTCTATGTTGATGCGGGGATTGACCAGGCCGGCGCAATCCGCGTCGTAGATATCGGCATTCCACCCGCCTATGTGGATGCCATCGAGAGCCGGACCCTGCTCCTCACAAGCGACAGTGCTTTTCAGTCTCTACCGGAACGCGTGCCCTCCGCACATAAAGGAATCTTTGGCCATGCGGGGATTATTGCAGGGTCCGTGGGGAAAACCGGCGCGGCGGCGTTGGCGGCCCGGGCGGCACTCCGCATTGGAGCCGGCCTGGTGACCGTGGCCACCCCCAGCAGCGTCAACGATGTACTGGAAGCAAAGTTACTGGAAGCGATGACGATGCCTCTTCCGGAGACGAAGGCACGTACACTGGCCCGCTCAGGACTCGATCGTGTCATAGCCTTTATCCAGGCACGCACGGCGATCGCCATCGGTCCGGGGCTCTCGACACATCACGAAACCGTCGAACTCGTGCAGTCGCTCATGAAGCATCTGGATCGGCCCTCCGTCCTCGATGCCGATGCGCTCAACGCCTTGGCTGGCCGGGTCTCGTTGCTGACCGAATGTAAAACTCCACCCATTCTCACCCCGCACCCTGGTGAGATGGCCCGGCTCGAAGTCGATGCCACCACGCAGAGCGTCAACGCAGACCGAATCGGCACGGCCAAACGGTTTGCCCGAGAACGCGGCGTGTTCGTCGTCTTAAAAGGCGCACGAACCGTCATCGCCCGCCCCGATGGGCTTGTCGCCATTTGCCCGACCGGCAATCCCGGCATGGCCACGGCAGGAACCGGTGATGTCTTGACTGGCATGATCGTCGGCTTACTGGCGCAAAGGGTCCCCGCATGGGACGCCGCCTGTGCCGCGACCTATTTTCATGGATTGGCCGGCGACTTGGCCTCCCAACACCTCGGGCAGCCCGGGATGCTCGCCAGTGACCTAATCGCTCAGATTCCTTATGCGCTCCAGCGGACTAAAACGACCTAACGTGACCCGGTCAGCCAAGGCGAAGCAGCCTGCCGCTCGCCGTAGCGCCACGTCGATCCTGCCGTGGAAACTGGTGTCCACATCGCACCAGCACACCGATCGGCTAGGCCAAGTGATCGGCCGCGTGCTGCGCGGAGGAGAAACGATCGCACTCTACGGACCGCTCGGCGCCGGCAAGACGGCGCTCGTTCGCGGAATCGCGCAGGGTCTGGGCACATCGCCGACGGCCATCAGCAGCCCGACATTCGTCGTGATTCACGAATATTATCAAGGGCGCCTGCCGCTTGCCCACGTGGATCTGTACCGTATTCGCACGCCCCGCGAGCTTGAATCGACAGGACTGATCGAGTATTTCTCCGGCCAGACCGTGACGGCAATAGAATGGGCCGACAAGGGCCTTGCCGCGCTGCCGCAGGACCGGATCGAGATTACGCTGAACCATCGTGCCTCGCGGAGCCGAACGATTCAGTTGAGCGCGACGGGGCCGAAGTCTGACGAGGTCCTCTCCCACTTGCGCATAGAGTACAGCAAGACCAGCAGGGTGCATCGAGTGTCACCACGCCGGGCCTTGGACAGGGAGGCAACAACGAGGTCATGATTAGGCTGATTCTGGTCGGAATTCTTCTGCTCCTCTCTCTGGCCTTTTTCCTTCAGAACCAGGAACAGGAAGTCACGCTCCGATACTTCTTTGGTCTCTTTGAAGCCTCGACACCGATCTATAGGCCCATCCTGGCGGGGTTCGCGGTGGGGTTGCTCGTCTCCGGCATTCTTCTCTTTCCTCCATGGGTGCGGAGCCGTATCGAACTCCGCCGAAAAACCAAAGCGCTGCAAGAAGCCGAAGTGGACTTAGAACGGCTACGCCACTCACTTGATAAAGTCACAGGCCGCACACCCTCCGCTGTGACCGGCGAATCACACCGAGACCGACGCGATGAGTGACGCAGACGCCTCACCGTTGATGCGGCAATACCGCGAAATCAAGCGCGGCTATCCCGACGCCATTCTGTTGTTCCGCGTCGGCGACTTCTACGAAATGTTTTACGAGGATGCGCAGATCGCCTCCAAGCTGCTCTCCATTGCCCTCACCTCTCGCGATAAATCCAGCACCAACCCAGTTCCGCTCTGCGGAGTGCCCTACCATGCCGCGCAAGGTTATATCGCAAAGCTTCTCAAGGCTGGGCGGACCGTCGCACTCTGCGAACAGGTGGAAGACCCGAAACTCGCAAAGGGTCTCGTGCGTCGCGAAGTCGTTCGTTTGTATACACCGGGCACACTGGTCGACACTGAATTCCTTTCTCCTGGAGAATCGCATTTCCTGGTGGCTGTCGCCTTCTCCGACGCCATGGCCCCATCTGCCGAGGGACAATCCGTCATTGGGCTGGCCTGTCTGGACGTCTCCACCGGGGAGTTTTGGGTGACAGAGTTCCAAGGGGCACAGGCAGAGATCCAGCTCATGGATGAACTGGCTCGGCTGGAACCACGGGAAGTACTTCACCCCGATTCCAATGCGAATGCCCGATCGTGCCTGACTCGTCTGCGTGGGCCACGCCTCTGCGCACAACCCTCGGCCTCCTTCAATCCCAAAGATGCCGCACAATTACTCCAGACACAGTTTGCGGTGCACTCGCTCGACGGATTCGGCTGTCGCGGCCTGACCGCCGGGATCGGAGCCGCCGGAGCGGTCCTGCGATATTTTCGTGAAACCCAGCCAACCGCTTCCCTCGCACACCTCCGCCGTCTACAAACGCGCTGGAGCGGCGACGCCATGCATCTGGATTGCGCGACGATTCGCAATCTCGAACTCGTACGACCATTGGGAGCCGGTGAGCACCGATCGGGACAGGATCAGCCCACGGTCTTGTCGGTGTTGGACCGCACCGCGACGGCCATGGGCAGTCGTTTATTACGGCATTGGCTTGTCAGACCGCTCCTCGATCGTGGCGCCATTCAAGCTCGGCTCGAAGCAGTCGGCGAGTTGAAAGACCGGATTCAACAACGCGTGTCGCTCCGGACCACGCTGCGTGATGTGCAAGATATCGCCCGTCTGAGCAGCCGTGTGACGCTCGGCGTCGCAGGACCTCGTGAACTACTCGCGTTGAAACAATCGGTGAGCGCCCTGCCGGAGTTACGGTCCCACCTCCAGCCGTTCCAGGCCTCGTTGTTGACCGACATCCGCAAGTCGTGGGACGACTGCCGAGATGTGCATGACGCGATTGAGCAGACCATCAAGCCGAATGCCCCGATGTCGCTCCGTGACGGCGGCATGATTCGGGAAGGGCACCATGCCGGGGTCGATGAACTGCGCAAGGCGAGCACGGAGGGCAAGGGCTGGATCGCCTCGTTGGAAGCCAAAGAACGGGAGCGAACGGGGATCGACTCTTTGAAGGTTCGCTACAATCAAGTGTTCGGCTACTACATCGAAATTACCAAGACCCACCTGTCCCGTGTCCCGCCTGATTACATTCGCAAGCAGACGCTGGTCAATGCCGAACGATTCATGATGCCGGAGCTGAAAGAATTGGAAGAGCGTGTCACGGGCGCTGAAATCAAACTGCTGGCGCTCGAGCAGGAGCTGTTCGAACAATTGCGCGTGCGCCTGGCAAACGAGGTGCCTCGGCTTCAAGCGATGGCCCAGACCGTCGCGTTGCTCGACGTCCTCGCCGGTCTGGCCGAGACCGCCGCATTACATCGCTATGTCAAACCCCTCGTCGATGAGAGCAGCACGATCCTCATTCGAGAAGGCCGCCACCCTGTCATTGAGCAACTCAGTAGTGATCTGACGTTCGTACCCAACGACACGGCCCTCGACTGTGAGGGCAACCGGCTTGTGATCCTCACCGGGCCCAATATGGCGGGGAAGAGCACCTACCTCCGCCAGGTCGCACTGATCGTCTTGTTGGCGCAGATCGGGAGTTTTGTGCCTGCAGCCGAGGCGCGCATCGGACTGGTCGATCGGATTTTCACGCGCGTAGGAGCCTCGGACAATTTGGCTGCCGGACAGAGCACCTTCATGGTGGAGATGATCGAGTCCGCTCACATCTTGAACAGCGCGACCGCCCGCAGTTTGATTCTCCTGGATGAGATCGGCCGAGGGACCAGCACCTACGATGGACTAAGCATCGCCTGGGCTATTGCGGAGCATATCCAAGACCGCCGGCACTTGGGAGCCAGGACACTGTTCGCCACGCACTATCACGA
>Ga0099828_10002099_pt1 | contig 13643 bp, 12 predicted proteins | sample CZO8metaG_2_FD_79338 | JGI IMG/M metagenome (GOLD analysis project Ga0099828, IMG submission 79338) | Vadose zone soil microbial communities from the Eel River Critical Zone Observatory, Northern California, USA - CZOApr15con2H1.8 metaG | ecosystem: Environmental > Terrestrial > Soil > Vadose...
AAATCCTGCCGGAGCGAGTCGTAATCGCGGTCAATGCCCACCGAACCAGTCGGTCCGATGAACAAGCGCGCACCTTCATCACTCACAAAATTCGAACTGTCCAGCTTGTAGCTGCCCACGCGCGCTTCCACGTTCATGAAACGGTTCCGCGTGTGAGTGCTGGTGAGAAGCGAGCCAAATTCCGCCACGACTTCGCGAACATCCAAATCAAGCAGACGGTATTCGACATAATAGGGGCGTACGGGCTGCTCGATGTTCGGAATTTTCAATTCCAAGCGCGCCTTAGAACGGGCCATTTCATCGCGCATCGCTTGAAGCGTGTGATCGTTATCTTGCTGAGCCTGTGCCCCCGCTGCCGCCCCGCAGCTCAGCGCTGCCAAAAGAGAAACCATTCCCACGATTCTTAATGCGCGACTCAAATCTGGCCTCCCGTCTTGACCACGTCATGAGCGGGCGGCGGCAGGATCGGCGGCCGGTCCGTGGAACTTTCTTTTTTCTGCACTTCCAATTCCGAGGTGAGAATCGCGGGCGATGCCGCAGCCACAGGAACAGAGCCGGATTCCGCACCGCAATAGCCGTTGAACACGTCCGGGGTGTCGCCGGTGGCCACAATTTTTGTCAGAGCAGCCAGCGGCGTGCCGACGATGTCCACTCCACGCACGAGTTCGTCGGGCCGCCCGTCGGGAAAAACTTTGTAAACCACCAGCGGCAGTACCTGGAAGGCCTGCGGCTGCCCGCGCCCCGTAAATGTGAATCCGCCGGCGATATCGTCGATCAGCAAACCATACGGCTTGCCTTGCGCTTTGATTAGTTCGATCAATTTTGCGCGAAGCTGCGCGTTTGTGAGTGTCTTGCTGCTTTGCACGATTAAGTTGCCTTGGCGTGAAACCGGCGTGGCGCCGAGCTGCCGCCGGCCATGTCCATTGGAACGCGGGAAGCCTACGAGTGGCGAACGCGACATTTCAAAGTTCTTCAGCACGCCGTGGTCCACCAGAGTGACGCGCTGCGCCGGCACGCCCTCATCATCGAACTGGTAGTAGCCCAGCAGATCCTGCGTACCGAGTTTCTTCATCGTGGTGTCGTCGGTGATGCTCAAAAATTCCGGCAGAATCTCTTCTCCGATTTTTTTCGAGAAGGTTTGCCCCTCGGTCACGTCTTTTTGGCGGTGCCCTTCGGCGCGGTGGCCGAAGACTTCGTGGAAAAACACTGCGGCGGCGCGGCCGGTCAAAAGCGCCGGGCCGACGGTCGGATCGTTGATCGGCGCCGCGACCAGCCCTTCCAATTCCTTGCGCATGGTCGCTTCCGCTACATAGACGGCTTTGTCGTCGGGTGCATCCTTCGGGTCTACCCAATCAAAATTGTAGTAGCGGTCGATGTCCATTCCATCGGGAGCTTTCCCCTGGATGAAGAGTTCCAGCCGGTAGCGGATCTGCCCGAATTGCAGTTGCGTGCCTTCGCTGGTGACCTGAAAAACGTTTTGCGCTTGCGCGCTGAAGGTCACGATGGAATTGATGATGGCGGCAGATTCGCGAAAGGCCTTGGTATACGCGCGCACGTTTGCTTCCCAGGGTTTGCGGTCCACGGCTATGGAAACTTGGGGTCCGATGTAGGTGTGCGGCGCTTCGCGCGAAAAATCAGGCGCACTGCCCTCGGCGGTTTCCACCTTTACTTCTTTTCCCGTCTTGATCTTGATGAGCGCCTCTTCAGCGGCACGGTATTGTTTGTCCGTTTCCAGCCAAATCGCACGCCGCAGGACTTCCGGATCGTCGTCCAGCGGCACGGTGACGCCCGGCCCGCCGCTCTGCATTTGCCGCTCGCCCACTTTGTGCGTGTCATCCAGTTGATAGCCGCCTGTTCGAACCGAAACCTCCAGCCAGCGGTTGCGCGTTTCGTTGCTGTTAAGCAGCGCGCCGTTCGAACCGGAGACGTCCACGCGCTGCGTGTCGGTAACCGTATAGCCCATGTAGTACGCAGCGGGATCTTGCGCGCTGAGAGTCTTCATCGAGCGCTCCAGTTCAGCTTGCAGCGCAGCCAGCACGGGGGAACGTTTCGTCTGGGTATCCGGCGGCATGGCGTGTGCTGTCGGCGCGAAAGGTGCCAGCAAAGTCAGCCCATAAAGAACATAAAGGAAAGGAATCAATGCACTACGATTCGGATGGGTCAAAAGGTGCCTCACTCACTGTTAGACGGAACCGCGAAATATTCAGTGTACGCCATCGCCTTGCGGCGCACCAAGCGCGGAGTATGCGTTCCACCGCCGTTTAGACAACAGTTGTTCGACGGCTCCGGGCCGCGAACCGTTGTATCTGGCGTACCGCACACCACCACCAACGAAAGACCCCGGCTGAGTTGATCCGCCGGGTCTTATGCGCGCGATTACCCCAAATAATCGGATTAACCGCAAGCCTTGGGGTTATTTGGATTGCAGCCTTTCTGAACTGGCGCGCCTCCGCGTGTCAAACCGACACCCAGCCCAACGCCGACTGCTACCGCAGCAATCAGCCGCAGACCTGCGTCGGCGGGCACTTTCCTACCACCACTCTAGTTCCCCCGCCGCGTGTCAGCCCTACCCCCAAACCAATGCCAACAGCTCCGACGACAATTCCGACCGTCCCCCACACGCCAAGATGCGCCCCCGCACCTGCCGCAGTGGCCGGCGCGCCGGTGTCCGTATCCTTGCTGGAAGCCACGAGCAGATCGAGCGTGGCCTGTTGCGGAGGCAGAGGCGCGGAATTATCTCCGCTGCGCACGCTGGTCATCTGCCCGGCCTTGACCAGCACGCAAACACCGGCCAGATTGCAGACCTTCACCAGACCTTCAAACACGATTACATTCATCGTGTTGTTCGCGTATTCCACAAAAAAATCGGTTCCCACCACACCGGCTACGCCTGCGGGCGTGCGCACTTCGAATTTCCCGTCGGGTTTGGCAATCTTTTGCGCCTGGGTTCGCAGTTTTCCGTAGGTCAGCTCCAGCTCGGTTTGCTGCGCTCCCGCGTCGTGCTTGACCACTTTGATGGATGAATCCGAGCCCACATTCAGCACCGAACCATCGTCGAGCGCAATGCGCGCGCGGGCGTTCACTTGCGTGTTGACCAGGTCTTGCCAATTCACAACCGTCTTCGCCGCGGCGGGAATGGTTTTGCCGCTTCGCGCAATGTCCACCGCCGGGATCATGCGAGAAACTTCACCGGCGCGCTGTCCGGCCGCTTGCGGCTCTCCCCAGCTCTCGATGGGGAAGGCGATCAACCAAGAAAGCAGTATGGCCAAACCAAGGACGCAAGGGGACTTCTTTTTCATGTTTGGACTCTCCCGAGAATAATGCCCGTATGTATCGTTGTTACTGGAGGGCGCGGGAAGTGTCAATTGCAAAGCCGGACCCTTTGTCCACTCTCTACATGGCGGCGTGGACACGGGCGTAAGGTGTTCATCCCGCGAAATGGAAAAGGGTCGCGGCCATGTCGTCTTGTTGCTCACATCCGGCCGCGAAGTCATCCACGTCGGCGAAAACCTTGTCCAGCAACTCCCTCGGCGGAGCCAGCCGATTCTCGACGCAGAACATATATAAGCGCTCAACTCCGAATTGCTCGCCACGAATGTCGTACGCATCCGTGAGCCCGTCGGTGCAGAAAAATACGGAGTCGCCTGGATTTAGCTGGATGGTGAGACTCTCATAGTTGGTGTCCGGGAACAGCCCCGGCGGAATGCCGGAAAGCGCGAGCTGCCGGCACCCGCTTGCGGAGAGATGGAAAGGCCCGGTCATGCCTGCACTGGCAATATGCATCTGGCGGGTACGCGGGTCGAAGACGGCATACTGGATGGCCGCATGCCGCCGCGGTACGCCGCGAACCAGCAACCGGCGATTCATCGTGGCCAGAACATCGCTCGGCGTAGTTCCCGTTTTATGTACGCCTCGTATCGTCCCCACGGCCAGAGCGGCATAAAGGGCCGCAGGTAATCCTTTGCCACAAACATCGCCGAGGTACAGGCCTGTGTTTCCGTTCGACAACTCAAAGTAATCCAGGAAGTCGCCTCCCACGGCAGCCATTGGTTGGAACTCGTGCGAGATGATCACCGGGCCGGCGTGCAGCGATTCTGTCGGCATCATTACGCTTTGAATCGCGCGAGCCTCTTCCAGTTCCTCTTCTCTTCGTTTTTCCAGGGCTTGCAAGTCCAGCAGCGGAACAGTCGTATGCATTTGTCGGTCCGAAGGGGGAGCGTTACACCGGGAGAGGGAGTTCGGTGCTAGAAAAGAGTCTAACAGAGCATGAGGTGCTGGAGCAGAAAAGCGAACAGGATGTTGTTTCGTAATGCACGCTTGGGTCGGTTCCCCTTGCAGGGACGGTCACCGGGACTGACAATTGCGATATGCGAGGCCTTGCAGTAATCCTTGTTGCCGCCGCCGTGCTCTTCGGCGTCTACCACTACTATTTCAAGAAGATGCCAACCACCGATGAAGGCACAGCTCCGACGCAGGCCATCAGTTTGACTGGTGTACGCAGCGATTTGCTGCAAATCGCTCAGGCGGAACGCGGCTATATCGCGCTGAACGGCCACTGTGCTTCTCTTGACGAGCTTATTTCCACGAATTCCCTCTCTGTGCCCCGCACCGGACGCGACGGATACGCCTATGCCGTCGAATGCTCGGGCGGGGAATTCACGGCCAGCGCTCGCCACCTGCCTGCGCCCGCTGGTTCCCCCATCCGCTACCCCAATCTGGCCATTGACGCCAACATGCAGATTAACGAAATAAATTAATACTTTGCTGGTGCCGCAATCCTACCGGCAACCTGAGCGTGGCTCTCCTCGATTGCGATTCGAGAAGGCGGAATCCGCATATTTTCATTTGTCGGCTATTCGGATTAAGTCGAATTGACATAACGATGCGAAGCGTATTGAATTGTTGGGCTGCGGGAAGCACGCAACGATTTTTCTCAAACCTATGAAACGATTCCGCGGGTATTTTCGAACTTCGTATCCGAACCCTCTGCTGCCGGGGCTCCTCATGATGTTCGCTCTCCCCTCGCTAGCCCACGCCCAGGCGTCGTCAAGCATCTCCGGGATGGTCGCCGATCCCTCCGGCGCACCCGTGCCTGCGGTTCATGTATCCGCGAGGAATCTCGAGACTGGAGCTGCCCGCAACGTAACCACAAACGATACTGGACGTTTTGAAATCTTGTCACTGCCCGTGGGACGCTACGAAATCAAGGCCACCAAACCAGGCTTCGCCGACTCTCTTCGAACCAGGATCGAACTCGCTCTCGGCCAGGAGGCGAGCATCGATTTCCACTTGCAGGTCGGTTCATTGAGCTCGGAAATCACGGTCACGAGTGATGCTCCGATGATAACTACGTCGACCCGCGACATCTCCGGCCTCGTCGGCGAACAGCAAGTGAAGGAGCTCCCTCTGAACGGACGCAGTTATGATTTGCTGCTGCCCTTGAATCCGGGAATCGTGAATTTCACCTCGCAGAAGACCGGAGGCACGGGGATTTCGAATTCATCCACCGCCAACAATTTCGCTGTTTCCGGCAACCGCCCGCAACAGAATCTCTTTTTGCTCAATGGAATCGAGTACACGGGCGCGGCGGAAAACAACATGCAGCCCGGCGGGACGAGTGGGATGCTCTTGGGCGTAGATGCCGTGCGCGAATTCAACGTGCAGCGGGACAGCTATTCTGCGGAATTCGGCAAGCGGCCCGGCGGTCAGGTGCTCATCGCCACGCGCTCGGGAAGCAATCAGTGGCACGGCTCCGCGTTCGAGTTTTTGCGCAACAATGTCCTCGACGCGCCGAATTTCTTTGATCAGGGTTCCGCTCCGCCGTTTCAACGCAATCAGTTCGGAGCGTCTCTTGGCGGACCTTTCCTGGTGGATCAGACCTTTCTGTTCGCAAACTACGAGGGCTTTCGCCAGAATCTGCACCAGACATCTGTGGCGTTCGTTCCCAGCGCGGCCTCGCGGGCCGCGGCTGCACCCAGCGTTCAGCCGCTCCTGAATCTGTGGCCCACGCCGACACCCGGCGTTCCGGATCTCAATGGAATTTCAGAAGTCTTCAGCAGTCCGCTGCAAACCATTCGCGAGGACTTCGGTACGACGCGAGCCGACCACATCTTTTCGCAAAAGGATTCGCTTGCGGCCGTCTACACCGTCGATGACGGCGACGACTTTACCGCCACACCGCTCGACCCGTTCAGCTCGGACATCGTGACCCTGCGCGAGCAGGTTCTCAGCGTGGAAGAAACGCGCATATTCTCTCCAGCGTTGGCAAATACGGCGCGTGTGGGCTTTTCGCGCGCCGGCTATTTTTTCACTGGGGAACCGGCACCGGGAACTCCCGCTGCTTCCGTGTCCGGTTTTCTTCTGGGAAGGCCCGTTGGCGCCGTGGTGGTTGGGGGAAGCGCGGCGTCCAATCCACAAGCCGCGATCGGCTTGGCAGGAAGCAACAACGGCAGTAACCTACGAATCGCCCGGAATTTATTCACCTATGAAGACAAGATCAGCCTGACACGCGGACGCCATGAGCTTAGCCTCGGCGCCTGGTTCCAGCGCTTCCAATCCAATGAGACCATCGCCCTCAGCCAGTTCGGACAGGCTACCTTCGCGAGTCTCCAGTCCTTTCTCCAGGGAACGACCTCTACGTTTCTTTTCGATCCGGTTCCCACGGAGATGAACTGGCGCTCCCTGTTTGGCGCGTTTTACGTCGAAGACATGATTCGAATGAGTCCGCGGTTCAGCCTCTCTCTCGGCTTCCGCGATGAATTCTCCACGGGATGGAATGAAGCTCACGGCCGGGCGGCGAATTACACCTTCAGCGGCGGCGTGATTTCCACGCAACCTCACATCGGAAGTTCTCTGTTTATCGTCAACAACGCCAAGTTCCTGCCGCAACCGCGCATCAGCGCTGCCTGGAGCCCATTCAATTCGAAGACGGTGTTTCGTGCCGGTTTTGGAGTGTACAACGACCTTCAGGACGCTCTCGGCTACCGCGCGGACCAGAACGCACCTTTCAACCCAGCCTATAGCATTGCGGCGCTGCCGGTTTCGCAGTTGCCGATCGATCCTTCCGCCACGGTGCCGGCGAATGCGAAATTGGTGCCCGGAGGAGTTCAACCGGACATGAAAACTCCGACGCTGATCTCGTGGTCGTTACGATTCGAGCGCGAACTTTCACCGAATACGGCGCTCACCATCGGCTACGTGGGTTCCCACGGCTATCACGAATTGATCGGCGTCGACGCGAACGAGCCGACCCCTGCGATCTGTCCGGCTTCTCCCTGCCCTGCCATCTACCCGGCAAATTTTCCTGCACCCCTTGCCAACTCGCCAATTCCGGCAGGAACGTACTACATTCCTGCGGGCACGCCGAAAGCGAATCCGGCGCTGGCGAATACCTGGACCTGGTTTTCACTCGGCGACAGTTCTTACCACGCGTTGCAGGCGGAAGTCCGGCGACGTTTCAGCCATGGACTCACTTTTCGCGGTGTGTACAGCTTTTCGAAGACCCTGGACGACGGCGATTCCTTGAATCAAACAACGGCCGGAAACGCTCCCGGACTCGTTTCCAATCCGTTTAACTTGTCTGCCGACAAGGGCCTAGCAACGTTTCACGTGAAACATTCGGCGGTACTGGATGCGCTTTATGCCTTGCCGTTCGGGCATGGAACAAGATTTGCAAATCGCCTCAGTGGATGGGGCAACGCAGTGGTGGGTGGCTGGTCGGTCGCGGGCATCTTTACCGCGCAGTCCGGTTTCCCATTCACTCCCCAGTTGAGCTACAACCCGTCCAACAATGGCGACACGCGCAATCCGGTGCGGCCTTTCTTGAACCCCAATTTCACCGGGCCTGTGATTCTGGGCACTCCCTCACGGTGGTTTAACCCCAGTGCTTTTCTGGCACCCCCTCCTAACAGCGGATTCTATGGCAACCTTGGCAGAGACACGTTGATCGGGCCGGGCCTGGCCACCTGGGATTTTTCGGTCCTGAAAGACATCGCCTTTCGGGAAGGCTTGGGCCTTCAGTTTCGTGCGGAAATCTTCAACCTCTTGAACCGCGCCAATTTCAATACGCCTAATCTGATCGTTTTCACGCCCTCTGGAATATCCGGCACTGCCGGAGCCATCACCAGCACGTCCACGACTGCGCGGCAGGTGCAATTCGGGCTGAAGCTTCATTGGTAGCGAATCCAGGGAACTTTCCCAGCCTCTCCCCCGTACCTTCTAGTGCAAGCGGTTCCCACGAGACGTGGCGCCTTGGTAGGCGCATCCGAGAAAGAAGGAGCAAAGTATGGGCGGAGAACTGATTGGATTGGTAGCGGTGATTTTGGGAATGGGCATTCCCCTTGGCGCGCTGTACACATATTACCGCGTTCGAAAGCTGCGCAGCGAAGAGCGCCTCGCGGCCATCGAGCGAGGAGTTGCGATTCCCATGGAGCCGGAATTGAATCAGGCGGCGCGCTCTCGCCGCGCAGGCATTTTACTGGTTAGCGGCGCTATCGGCTATATCGCGGCGTTCGGGTTGATCGCGCAGATCCAGGCGGACCGCGATGTTTGGACGGCCGCCGTGCTTGGCATCATTCCTCTGGCCGTAGGCATCGGCTATTTCTTTGATTGGAAGTTGATCCACCGTGACGCCCGCGCCTGAGCACAAAGACGGTCAGCAAGCGTTCCTAAGAAAAAAGGCCGATTGGTCCTTGCGTTTCTTGTGAAGAGCCGGTCCGCATTTCATCTGATTTCGAGCGGTGTAAACGTGTCTCCGCGCTTCACCGCCAGGCGGATGGGCCGCGGCGGCCCTTTTTTCGGGACGGTTACCTCGATCCATAATTCCTCACCCGCCTTGCGCCACGAAGGATCGACAGCGTGCTCCGGCAAAAAGAAATCCACTGGCTCGCTGAGCGCCGTTACCACTTCTCCAGTGCGCGTCTTCCATCGCGTCACGCGCAATCCTGTTGGCGTGGGAGCGGGACTCGCAACGAGGTGGCCGTTCTCGGCGCGCAAATATATGTCTCTCTGCTCACTCCAAAAATTGATTGGATTGCCTTTTGGCAGTTCGGCACTGTCGTAGACGCGATCCGCATCGACGCGCAACTGCACGCTCAAATACCGGCCGCGAATCGGCAGATTGGGATCGTACACCGCTGTCCGCGTCCAAACGCGCGGAAACCGCGCGCGATCGATTGCATATTTCGCGGCCAGGCTTGCGACAATTACCAACTGCAGCACCGCCAGGATGGTTCCCTTTCGAGATGCACTCATTGCGTTCCTCCCGCGACTCGCGCCACCAACTGCCGCCGCATCCGCTCCAGTGCCCATCCGCCGAACAAGAACAATACTCCGAGACCAATCAGGCTCGCCGAACGGCCCAGCTTATCCATGACGTCCGAGAAATAGAAAATGATCACCGTGAGCGCAAAGCCGGCGACTCCCAGGTTGATGCGCTCGCGCCGCCGCTCCAGCAATCCCCACACCACCATCGCTAGCGCTCCCGCTCCGGCCCAAAAATACGGGCCGAGCGAATTCCACGCAAATATAAGCAGATTTCCACCCGTATTATCATGCGTGGCGCGGAACGTTCCGATCACCAGAACCCAGACCGCCGCGATCGCATTTGTCCACGCCGCGCTCTTTCGCAGCACGAAGGCCAGCGCCAGCGGCGCGCAAATTGCTATCGCCCAGCCGGTGATGCGCAGCATAGCTGAAATGCCCGGCCGATTCTGCCAGCCCCACCATCCCCAGTTTGCGCGCCCCTCGGTAAAAGCCAATACGCCGATGGGCAACAGGGCGATTCCGCCAATCCACGCCAGCGCCCGCCGCGCCGCAGAATCTTCTGCGCCTGTTCTTGCGCACAAGTAGGTAATCGCCATCAGTAGCAATCCCTCGGTGAGCAGCCGGTTGCTGACGGCAAAACCCTCGGTACGAACTTCCCACTCTCCGGCCAGCCACGCCGGCACAAGCAGCGCCAGCAGCGCTGCTTGCGTCCAATGCCGTAAAAGAAGCCAGCCCGCCAGCGCGCCGATGGCCCACATCAGGATTCCGCTCGGCCAGTGCTCCTGCAGATTGAAAATTTGCGCCGTCAGAAAAATTCCCGCGCCAACGCAAATCGTTCCGATCGCGTAGAACGTCGTTGACAATGCGGAGAACCGCTTCTCCGTCAGAGCCCCGGCGAGAGGAAAGACTGCCACGAGAATAAGGACCAGCGTGAAACGCCAGGTCGGTGAGAGTTCGTCCCAATGAGCGGCCACAAACAGCAAGACTCCGGCGCAAAGCAGCACGCCGCCCAGCGCCACCGCCAGCAGCACCGGCCATCGCAAACGCTCGCTCGATCCTTGCGATTCTTCGAACGTTCGAATCCGCGCCGCCGTGCCCGCATCCACGACTCCGGCGGAAATCCAACGCTCGAGCTGTTTATCAATGGGATTTGCCACTTGAAGTCCTCCTCTTCATGGATACTGCTTCAACCAGCCCGGCGCGCCGGATTCGGGAAAGAAGCGCGCCTCGCCGCGACGCGGAAACTTACGGTGTGCGCTTCTGGTCTGCGACCAGCACGCCGGCTTCGGCGTAATTCGTCGAGGAAACATCGTGAAACGAGACGTGAATATTCTCGCGTTTGGCCTTGCCCTCCTCGATCAGCACGTTCGTGACGCGTTCCGCGATTTTCCGTTTTTGCTCCGGCGTCCGGCCCTCGACCCAGGTTATTTGCACGTGCGGCATGTGGTCTCCTTAGAACGAGCGATTCCCGATATCTTGCATGCAAAACTCAGGCATTCTATCCGGCGCAATGGTATCCGCAAAGCCCGCCGCGTCCCTGTGCTAGAATTACCTACCCATGCATCCCGCGATTCCTCACCTGGTGGAGCTGCAACGCGTCGATCACGAGATTGCTGCCCTGCGCGCGGAGCTGGAGTCGTTCCCGAAGCGCCTCCGGGGCGCGGATGCGAAGCTAAGCAGCGCACGCGCGGAAATTGCCGCCGGAAAAGAAGCGCTCGCGCAGATCAACGCCGAACGCAAGAAGTTTGAATTCGAAGGCCAGGAGTGGAAGGACCGCGCGCGAAAGTACCGCGACCAGAGCGGCGCAGTCAAAACCAACGAAGCCTACCGCGCTCTCCAGCATGAAATTGCCAATGCCGAAGCCCAAGTCGCGAAAGCGGAAGACCGTCAATTGGAAGTCATGATGAAGGCCGAAGAAGCGGAACGCCGCGTGAACCTCGCCGAATCGCGGCTGAAGGAGGCGGAACAAAGCCTCGCAGCGGAACGAAAAACGATCGAAGCGCAAGCTGGAAAAATAAAGAAACAGCTCGAAGCCGCACTCGCCGAGCATGAAAAAACGATCGCGCCCGTGCCGGAGGAGTTGCGTGAGCTTTACTCGCGCATCGCCAAGCGCCATAACGGCACCGCCCTGGCCCAGGTCCGCGAGGACCAGTGCCGCGGCTGCGGCATGCGCGTCCTGCCGCACATCGTGCAGCAACTGCGTACGGAAACGAGCGAAGAAGTCTATCGCTGCGAAAGCTGTGGCCTCATTCTGTACACACTGGAGCCAATACCATTCGCCAATTCCCCCAACGGCTCCGCGAATGCCGCTTCGACCGCATCCACAAACTCCTAATGCCTCGCCGCCGTCCAACAGCCAAAGGGAAGAGCCTCTTCGGCGATACTGCTCCGGAGCCGAAACCGCCTGCGGCGGCCTATCGCGCGAACATTGACGGTGGCTCGCGTGGCAATCCGGGTCCCGCGGCCTATGGAGTGGTCATTCGCGACGGGCGCGGCGAAATCGTGGCCCGGCTGAAGAAATACATCGGGCGCGCGACCAACAACGTCGCGGAATACTATGGCCTCATCGCAGCCATGGACTACGCGCAGTCGCACGGCGTCCGAGCGGTTCGAGTGGAGAGCGATTCCGAGTTGCTGGTGAAGCAGATGCGCGGCCAGTACAAAGTGAAGAGCGCAGACCTCCAGCCACTCTTCGAACGCGCGAAGAAAATGTCGCAGGCCTTCGACTCTTTCCGCATTGACCACGTTTATCGCGAACAGAACCGCGAGGCTGACGCCCTCGCCAATGAAGCGCTGGACGAAACCGAAGGAAAGGCTCCCGGCGCGCCTTCAGCAAAGAAGCCCGAACCGCCCAGCTTCAAATCCGAACCTCGGCGGATCCAGGCACGATTCCGCGGCGGAGTTCTCTATCTGCTGGAAGATGTGGAGTTGCCTGACGGAATGGTCGTCGATGTTTCGATCCACCTGCGTCCGAAGTCTTGATCCCTCCACAAGTAAAGATCTGCGAGTCCTTTGCCGGCTAAGAATTGTCGTTGGTTCCAGACACCGGATCAGCCCACTTTTCCAAACCACAATGAGCACACTTCCGTCTCAATACGTTCCCCCAAGGAAATTTGAAAGAATATGTTTTGCCGCATCGAGGGCACGGCCAAAACACCCATCTCAGGCCCACCCAATACCATACGGCGCCGAACGCCAGAAATCCTCCAATCACGATTTCGTACTGAACCGCTTGGCTTACATTTTTCTGAATCAGAGATGCAATGAGCCACAAAGTCGCCATCAACGGGAGGTAGGACAGCAAGACTAGCCAATAGGTCATTCGACGCCTCCGGTATTCGATCCAAGGAGGCGAGTCCTTATTTCCCAAAGTATTCATTTATTTCAGTGCGTAGGAACGGTAGAGCGTATCGCGCTGGGCGGGAATGAAGCCGGCGTCGGAGATGATGCGGCGTAGTTCAGCCTCGTTGGTGCGGTTTTTCACGCCAGCGGCGAAGACCACATTTTCTTCGATGAGGATGCTTCCCACATCGTCGGCCCCGAACTGCAAACCGATCTGGCACACTTTGATCCCTGGCGTAAGCCAGCTCGACTGGATGTGATCAATATTGTCGAGATAAAGGCGGCTGACGGCCAGCGTCTTCAAATAATCGACGGCGGTGGTTTCCTGCACTTTCTTGCCGAGGGCCGTATTTTCCGCAGCGAACATCCAGGGAATGAAGGCGGTGAAGCCCCCGGTTTCTTCTTGAATGCGGCGGATGCGTTCGAGGTGATTGACGCGATGGCGAAGTTCTTCGCCGCAACCGAACATCATCGTGGCGGTGGTGCGGAGACCGAGCGAATGGGCGATCCGGTGGACTTCCTCCCACTCGTCGCTGGTGCACTTGAGGCGGGCAATTCTGCCGCGGACTTCGTCGTCTAAAATTTCTGCGCCGCCGCCGGGAATGGATTGCAGCCCCGCGTCCATCAAACGTTGAATGGTTTCGCGAATGCTGATTTCGGAAACTTCCGCGATGCACAGAATTTCCGGCGCGGAAAAGCAGTGCAAGTGGACCTGTGGATAACGCGCTTTCAACGAACGTAATAGATTTTCGTAGTAGCCGATCTGTAAATCCGGATGCAAGCCGCCCTGCAGCAAAATCCCAGTGCCCCCGAGCGCAAGCATCTCGTCGATCTTCCCGTAGATCTCCTCGAATGGGAGGATGTAGCCGTCTTTCGCGCCGAGCGGCCGGTAAAAAGCACAGAAGGAACAGTACTCCGTGCAGAAATTCGTGTAATTACTATTAAGATCGATCTTGTAAGTGGCGACGGGCGGATCGTTATTCTTCGTCAACAATTTCTTAGTTTCCATCACGATCCGGACGAGGTCGTCTGACCCG
>Ga0099828_10002105_pt1 | contig 13621 bp, 10 predicted proteins | sample CZO8metaG_2_FD_79338 | JGI IMG/M metagenome (GOLD analysis project Ga0099828, IMG submission 79338) | Vadose zone soil microbial communities from the Eel River Critical Zone Observatory, Northern California, USA - CZOApr15con2H1.8 metaG | ecosystem: Environmental > Terrestrial > Soil > Vadose...
CGTCCTGCAGCGTGGCAAAATCGCTGGCACGATCTTCCAAAGCAATCGACCCGATTTGCCGCAGATTCTTCGTGTTAATCAGATTCACTGTCAGATGAATAACCTGGCCATCTCGTTGAAGGCTTCCCTGTACAACGACCGTCGCACCCAGTTCGCGCAGCGCGGAGGCCGGATCAGCAATCTTGTGCCGGCGCACTTCGCCGGCAGGCACAACCCACAAAGACTGCTGGCCCACATCGAGGTTGGTCAGCCTGCTGCTGAGGCTGTCCATGAGTCCTTCGGAAACCGCTTCGTTGGCCGGGTCATTGCCGACGTTCTCAAAGGGCAGCACGGCAATGTGATCTTCATGGCGACCGAACAGGCTCGTCACTCGATCTCGAATCGACGGGACAAAGGACAGAACTGCCAGAAGAATGGCAGCGAGCGCGAAACCGGCAAGCCACCACAGCCACTTCGGTCGAGCGGAGGCGGATGGGAGCCACATGGGGCTGGAGGCGCGCTCTAACTGTTGCCTGAATTCTGCGGAGCCGCGAGGGGCTGCTGCCAGAGACGCACTAGAACTTGGTTGCAACTGACTGCGGAAGGTCTCCAGGTCCGCCAGCATTTCCTGGCAACTGCGGTATCGAGTTGCAGCCTCCTTCGAGAGGGCACGATAGATGATTCTTTGCAGTTCCAGTGGCACCTCATCGGTCAGCTTCGGGGGTTCGTTGAGGATGGCGACAATGGTCGCTGGAGCGGATTCTCGTTGGAAGGGATGGCGGCCGGTGACCATCTCCGCAAGCACAACCCCGAGCGACCAGATGTCGGTCCGCTGGTCGAGCAACTGGCCCATAGTCTGCTCTGGAGACATGTAGCCGATGGTGCCGGTCGTGCCCATGCTTTGGGTGGTGACGGATGGAGTGGTGACGCGCGCCAGACCGAAATCCACGATCTTGGCTATGTTCTGCTGAGTAATGATGACGTTGGAGGGCTTGATGTCGCGATGAATGACTGCTCGAGCATGAGCTTGGGCCAGGCCACGAGCCATCTGGATTGCAATGTCAACCGCCTCGCCTAAGGGAAGGGGGCCACGCGAAATCTTCCCCGAGAGAGTAGCTCCCTCGTAAAAAGACATCACGATGAAGGAACGGCCGTCATCCGTCTCCTCAATGCCGTGAATGACGCCTATATTGGGATGGTCGAGCGAGGAGGCCGTTTTGGCTTCTCTCCAGAAGCGCTCTTTTTCGGTTTGGCTGGCGACCAGTTCGTTAGGAAGGAACTTCAGGGCGACGGTTCGCTCGAGCTTCAGATCGAGGGCGCGGTAAACCACCCCCATGCCGCCCGCACCTGCCAGGCCCAGGATCTGATAGTTGCCGACACGATCTCCCGAGGATAGTGTGGTAACCGCATCAGGCACCGGCTGCCCTCCGATCGATGTCCGTCCCGAGGCAGGAAATTGGCTGTGATACAGGACCTAAGGAGACTGATATCAGGACTTAAAAGGCCGAATCCGCTCCGGGCGGCGATCATACCTCACGCCTTTCCAGCTTGCAAGGCAATGCGGCGGGAGCGGGCCTGCGTCCCGCTTTTCTGGCCGGGTGCACTGATCTAGGGATGTGGCTGGTCATAGTGTCTTAAACCCCAGGTCCTCATCTGCAAAGCTAGCTTCCGAGCACGCCACTTTGCGAAGCTGCCACAAAGCCCAAGTCAGCCCTGCGAGCCCCGCACTCCAGACAGCGAAGGAAATCTTTACGACCCAATGCGGAGCCTCTCCGACCCGTCGCAGCACGAAGGGCAGGAAATTCCAGGTGGTGATGTGGACGTAGTCCCAGGGGTCTTCCGTCGTAGCGTGGTTGCTGAGGCCCCACTGATCCATCTTCCCCAAGGCAAACGCCGCCATGTTCTTGAAGCGCAGAGCGATCACAAAGGTGGGGTGACCCCGCGTCTCCATCTGATAGATTTCCAGCGGCAACCAGAACGCGAGCGACGCTAGCTGGATGATTGCGCTGGTCACGATCAACGACAACCCCACCGTCCACCCGAGTTTTCCAAGGTTCGCACGATGGCGCAATAACAGCGGCACCGAGATGAATGCTGTCAGTTCGACTGCAGTCGAAACATAGCGGTCGCCCCAGGCGAAGTCCCCGCTCCAGACCGTGAATTTTGCGTAGAAGCTGATAGACGCCAACAGCAGAAGGAAGGCGGCGGTCAGGTACGCCCTGATTTCCGGACGGAAGCGCTTCCAGGCAATGGCGGCGATAACAATGGTGAGCAGCAGCAGTGGGTCGAAAAGGAAGATCGACTTTTCCGGCGTGATCAGCGGGCCAAGAAAGCCCACGTGGAATGGGGTCTCGAATGGGTAATTGGGGGGTAGCGATGGATCGAGGTGCTGACGTTCCTGGGCGAAAACTTGCATGTACGTGTTGAAGAATGATCCGAAGCGGTAGTACTGGTACAAGCGGTCCGCCAGCAGGAAAACGCCGTAGACCGGCAGCGCAGTCCTGACGTAGGTCAGGAAGCGCTGCCACAACGCCTGTCCGCGCACACGTTCGAACCACAACACGAGGAACAGGAAGGCTCCCCCTGCCAGCAGGTCCATGCCGGTAGTGAGCCGCGTGAGCAGGTTGAGTCCGAAGGCGGCCGAGCCGATGAGCAGCGCACGGCCTTTGCCGGTGCGCAGCCACTCGTATTGAAATGCGAAGCCGGCGAGGGTCAGGAGCATGATGTAGTTGTTCTCCATCATGTTCTGCGTGTAATGCAGGTGAGTGGTGCAGAAGAGCAACGCGAGCACGCCGGCCACGGCCTGTTTGGTGCTGAATCCCAACTGGCCCAGGAAGCGGAAGCAGATGAGCGCCGTCAGAAGAGTCACCAGGATGTTCGTACTGGTGCTGACGACTGTGTTGCGCACGGTGGGATCATTGCCGTCGTAGCCGGCGAATGCAGGCAGCCGCGCCAGATATGTTCCCACAATGTCTGCTGGCAGCATGAGCAGCGGCTGACCCATGCCGTACCAGTCGTACAGTCTGCCGCCGCGGCCATGCAGGCCGAATTCGGGATATTCCTGGGGAAACACCGGCGGCTCCGAGGTCCAGAACGAATGAGCGGTCTGGAGGCGATGCATGGTGTCGGAAGAACCGAGTTCTCCAGACTGGACCACGAATGCAGTGAGGCACGCCGCCAAAGCTAATAGGAACAGGGGATCATGAAAGCAGCGGCGAAGGCGGGTGATCATCGCAAGTGATGTTAATGCACGCCGGACGCGGCTTCAAAACTTGGGCTGGAAATCCGTGAGCGCAGCCCGATACAATCACGCTGGCTTGCGCGCAAAAATGTAGGCTCTGCGGCTCTGGTACTCCACTTCCGGGTAGGGCTCGCGTTCGACGATCTCCTCGACAACGAATCCTTCTGCCTCGAGGCAGAGCTTGATTTCTGGCGGCTGAAAGAAGAGGAAGTCCATCGAGATTTGCTGCTCCCACAACTCATCAACATGAACAACCTCATCGCCGGCATGAAATGCGAGTAGTAAGAGGCCACCTGGCTGCAACACCCTCTCCATTTCGCGGAAGACCACGGGCAGGGACTCCCTGGGGAGATTCACGATGGCGTAGAAAGCGGCGATTCCAGCCAGAGTTCCATTCGGGATGTCCAGAGACAACATGTTTCCTTCCTGGAACCGGATGTCAGGATTAAGTTTTCTAGCCTGCTGCAGCATGCCCGGCGACAGATCCAAGCCAAAAACAGATAGACCCGAATCGCGCAGGTAGCGCGCCACCTGACCGGGGCCGCACCCCATGTCACATACTTCACCTCGTCCTCTGATCCGGGCGGCAAAGCGGTCGAGCAGTTCTCGATCGAGAGGCTTGTGGCGAAGTTCGTCAAAAAGCCGGCGGGCATACTCTGCAGCAAGCTGGTCGTAGTTTTTCTGAATTGCTGAGGTGAGACCATGGTTCATCTGACTTGACCAGCTCGAAACGCGGGGCCAGCCTCGCAGCTACTCCAGCACGCTGTCATCCAGCTTCTTCCTGCCCCAATCATCGGCGGCTTGCACGAAGGCCATAACCAGAGGATGTGGCTTGCCGGGCTGGGAGGAAAGCTGCGGCTGAAACAAGGTCGCGATATAGAAGCGGTGCGTGGGCGACTCGATTGCTCGGATCTCACCCTGCGGCCCGCGCGCCACGATGGGAAAGCCGGCCTCCATGGAGATCCACTCGAAATCCGGATTGACTTCGAAATTGCAGAAGAATTCTTCGACCGTTGTGTCCTTCATATAAAACGACTGCAGATACGAACCCGGGCGCAAGCGGACCTCCGGGACTGGGCCTGACAGCTTGGGTGCACTTTTGGCGCGATTAGGGACGGCGCAGGCTACCGGGGAGATGATGATGTTCTTCGATCCGGAATTGTTCTCCGCCGTGTCAGCGTCTTTAATCCCTAGTACGTTGCGCGCACACTCTAACAGAGTGTATTGGAAGCCCCCTCAAGTGCCGACAAAGGGCCAGTCGCGGCGCCGCGCAAACTCAATGCCCTTCAGCATTCCCTCGAAACTTTTGTACGGACTTCCCGGCGAGGCCCACAGCCCATCAAAGCTCTCCAGCAGTTTGTGCGCCTTTGGTTCGAGCAGAGAGGGCGTGGGAATCCACTGCGACTCAAGCTTTAACTTGAGCTTGGCAGCCGCATGCTGCAACGCATCGTTGGTGGCGTGATGGGAACGAAACTCGGGGTTAAAGTCGCCCAAAATCCCAATACGAACGGTGTCGTTCACGGTGTCATTCTAATCGAGAAGGCTTCCCGCTGCGGGTCGAGCAGGTGAGAAGGTTGGTGACAGGGGGCGGGCGGAATGCGTTGATGCACCGGTTCCTGACAATTTTGTTGGAACTACCGCGTCGCAGAAAAGTTCATGGGCACATCGGCCTTGTCGGCTTCCTCGACCTTGAACATGGAGCGCGGCGTCAGTTGCATGAAGCTGGCCACGAAGGTGTCCGGCATCTGCTGGATGCGGATATTAAACGTGTTCACGGAATCGTTATAGAACTCGCGGCGATCGGCGATTTGGCTCTCCAATTCCGTAATGCGGTTTTGCAGCTGCATGAAATTATTGTTGGCCTTCAGCTCGGGATAATTCTCCGCCACCGCAAAAATTCCGCGCAACGCCGAGGTCATCGTCTGGTCGGCCTGAGCCTTCTGGTCCACAGTGATCGCCTGCTGGTACATGGCGCGCGCCTGCGTGATCTTCTGCAGCGTGTCGCGCTCGTAATCCATGTAGCCCTTGCAGACCTCGAGCAGCTTGGTCAGCTCGTCGTGGCGCTGTTTGAGCATGATGTCAATATTGGCCCAGGCCTTGTCGATGTCGTTCTTGAGCGCGATCAGGCCGTTGAAGATCACTACGACGTACGCCGTCACGCCGAATACAGCGAACAGCAGGGTCAGTAGCGTGATAGTGTCCATGTAAGATCTTCCTTTTCGAACCCCTTCACAGCCAGCCAAATTGCGCCGCGAGGATGTACACGCAAGAGAGCGTGAGCGCTGGCCCACCCCAAATCATGAGGGCGGATTTCCAACCCAGTGCCTTAACCACGTCCCGCTGGCTTTGCCAGGAGATGAAGAATGCCGGGTCGTGCGCACCCTTCATCAGGACGGCCTTGGGGCTCAGGTCGAACTCTTCCGCCGGAAGTGGGGCGGTGGAGGTGCCGTTGCCTGCGGTGGCGACTGTCACTCCCGGATACTCTACACCTGCAGCGGCCCACGCGGCCGGATTGGTGATGCCGGCCTTCATCATGGCGGCGGCAATCTTGCCCTGCTGCGTCATATCGGAGGAGTGAGCCGGCCGGGTATCAGGTGAAAGCCGAATGATCTCCTCTGGCGCCATGTCACCCTTGAATGCGGCGAATAGTTCGCTGCGGGTGGAGGTCACGCCCGTGCTAAGGGAACCGCCTCCGAGCGTGCCCGGTATGTGGAACGCAACTGTGTGCTGGTCGCTGGTCAAGGAGCGCACTGGCGTTGGGCTTACAGCCAGGCCCGGATTCTCCGCCAGTGTTCCCAGGATGAACAGAAAATTCTTGGGCTTGATGCAGTATTCGTCGACTTTGGTCTTCATGTCGGGGGAAGCGCCGTGTCGCGCCAGGAAGCTGGCCACGTTAGCCGGCACGTCGAGACTGCTGGAGAAAAATGAGCCGCTAAATTCATCGTGAAAGTCGCGGTGGATATCCATTTCGGCGCCTTGCGGATCTACCAGCACGCACCCGGTGTTGTCATCCAAATAGAAGGGCACATGCAGGCTTTCGTCGGCGACCTTCTCCCACTCTTTGTTCTTGCCCGACTGCTTCAGTTGCCAAGCCATGGTGCGGTAGTAATAGCAGGATTCGCCGGTAATGGGCGCGTTCATGGTGTAAGGGCCCACGGCAAGACCGCTCACCTCAACCAAACCCATGGCAGCGCTGCGAATCTTGGACGCCGGGGTGTTCATGATCAAGCGCTTGCGGGCGAGCATACGGAAGCCGCGGTAAAAGAGATACGCGCCGACGCAGGCGCCAAGAGCGGCCCAGACCCAGCCATTATCGTGACTTGAAGAGGAAATGAATGCCAGCGAGACAGTCATGTTCTCGATCCCGACACCCCGCCCTTGCGACGGCGGATGGTCTCGGCCCGAGCGTAGCGGAAGGGGAAGTCAGGTCGCAGCAGAAAAGGGTGATTGGGGCTTACGTCGGTAACCGCCACTGGGATGGCGCAGACCGCACACCCGCGGAGCGGTGGGCAGCAGGAGACCTGGATTCCTCGCGGACTAAAGTCCGCCCGGAATGACGGTTTAGCGGGTGGACATCATTTGCAGCGCTGAAGCGCTGCTACAGCCAAAACCAGAACCTATCTTGTTGTCACCGCCCGTTCTTTCAGAATTTCTTCCACCGTGGCGATCGCTGTCTCCAACTCTTCATCGGTGTTGTAGAAATGCGGCGACATGCGCACGCCCGCCTTGGGCCGATAGTCCACCAGAATCTCGCGTTTCAACAATTCGCGGCTGACTTCCTGCGAATCAGGCATGTCAATGGAAACCGTTCCCCCGCGCTTTTCGGGATCGCGCGGCGTGTTCACGCGCCAGCCGTGCTTGTCGGCCAATTCGATCAGGCGGGCGGTCTGGCGCTTGGATTTCTCACGGATTCTACGGATACCGACCTCGGTGATGATCTTCAGCCCCGGGCGTGCCGCCTCCAGCGAGGGAATATGCGGCGTGCCATTCATGAAGCGGAACGGCGGATGGGTGTAGCGGGTCGGGCCGATCTCGAAGGCGAACGGCTCCTGATGCGCCATCCAGCCGGTGAACTTCGGTTGCAGCTTTTTCCCCAGATCGGGACGCACATACAGATAACCCACGCCTGGCCCACCGCACAGCCACTTCAAAACCCCGCCGCAGGCAAAATCAACATTTAGAGCCCGCACATCCACCGGCACCGTGCCCAGCGACTGAAAAGTATCCAGCACAGCATGCGCACCGACTTTGTGCGCCTTCTCGATGATGGCCTTCGCATCCTGGATATAAGCGCTGCGAAAAATCACGTGCGATACCGGCACCAGCAGGGTTTCCTCGTCAATCGCATCCAGCAGTCGCCCGGTCGGAACCGTGATCCCGTCATCGGTCTTCACCATCTGGACGCGTGCTCCGTATGGCCGCTGCGCCTCCCAGAAATACATCACCGAGGGAAAATTCATGTCGCTGTAAACGACTTTGTTGCGCTTGCAAGAAAAATCGAAACAGGAAGCAACCACGGCCTGGCAGGTGGTTACGTTCTGATGGGTCGAGACGGATCCCTGAGACGCATTCATCAAAGTGCCAATCTCGTCGCCGACATCGGCAGCGAGCATCCACCATCTCTCTTCCCAGGCGCGGACGCCGCGGCTGGCCCAGGTGTCGGCGTAGCCCTTCATGGCGTCGTACACGCCGCTGGGCATGGCGCCCAGCGAATTGCTGATCAGGTAAGTCGTGTGTTCCAGGATGGGGAACTGGGAACGGTAGCGGAGAAGCTCATCGCTCATGGCGATATTGTACGTTTCTGATGCGTCTTCTTCAGCAGGAAATACGCCGCTGTCAGCACCACCATGTAGACACCGCCGCTGATCAGGGTTAGATGGGACTTCCAACCTGTCTCGAGAAAGGCCAGGATTACAAGCACGAAGCCCAGCGCCGAGCCCCACGCTCCCAACGGGGAACGCATGGGCAGGGCGGCAAGTTGGTCGGCTGAGAGTCGCTGGCGAAACTTCACGTGCGCCGCCAGTGAGACCAGCCAGGAGAGCAACAACCCAACCAGCGCCGCACCCAGGATGGACACGAAGGCGTCCTTGGGCGCCCACTTCTCGAGCACCAATGCCACCACGATCCCATAGGAAGACGCGAGCAAAGCCAGCTTGGGCGATCCCGCTGCATTGAGCCGGCCCAAAACTGCAGGCGCCCATCCGGTGCGCGCCAGGGAGAACAGCATGCGTGAAGACACATACAAGGCGGCGTTTGCCCCGGAGAGCGCTGCCGTGAGCACCACGAAGGTCATGATGTGCGGCCCCGCGGGAATCCCGGCATGGCGGAACACGCTTACGAACGGGCTCTCGGTAACGCCCACCCGGTTCCACGGCATCACCCCAACCAGCACGATGATTGCCCCCAAGTACACGCAAGTGAGCACGGCAAAGGTCAGACGAATAGCGCGAGGGATCTCCTTCACCGAGCGCATCTCGCCGGTAGTGATGGCCACAAACTCGATGCCAGCGAAGGTGTAGAGGGCAAACCCCATGGCGAGCAATGGCGCTAGCGGTCCCTTGGGTAGAAATCCGCCTTGCGCGGTGTACTGTGGCGCCACATGGTCGCTCAGCAGCAATCCCGCGCCGATTACGATGAAGACCGCGATGGTCACTACCTTGATCATGGCGAACCAGTACTCAAACCGCCCGTAGTTCCCCACACTGCGGAGGTTGACTAGCAGCAGCAGGATGGAAAAGCCCACTACCCAAAGCAATGCGGGTACGGATGGAAACCAGTACGCCATGTAGGTCGCGGAAGCCACCAGTTCCGCCCCGATGGAAACGGCTATAGCCGCCCAATATCCCGCGCGCGCGATGAACCCCGCCCATTGGTTCAGATAGAGATCGCCGTACAACCCGAACGAGCCCGCAGCGGGATGCACGCTAGCCAGTTCCCCAAGTGCCATGGTCACCGTCCAGTTGATAAACGCTGCCAGGGCGAAACTCAGGATCACTCCCGGTCCGGCGATCTCGAGAGCGGCCGCCGAGCCCAGCAGCAGCCCGGTGCCGATCGAGCCGCCTACCGCCACCATAGCCATCTGGCCGGCGCTGAGCTGGTGCTGAAGTCCTTGTTCCGGGTTGGCGTTGTCCGCCACAGGCATCTGGCACCTATACCAGAAACTTCTTTAGAGCCAAACACTTATTCCGAGTGTGACCTTGGTAATCGGGGCTGGCCCTTACTTCGTTGCCGCACCGGTAACCTGCCCCTAGAATTTTAGTGGGTTAGTCCGCGTAAACCCTGCTCTCATGCCAGACACGATCAAGCGAGTGGACCGAGCCGAGATCGCCAAACGGGTGGAACGTGCAGAAAAGCTTCTCCAGAAAGGCAAAACTGCCGATGCCCTGGAGGAGTATTTGCAGATCCTCGCCGATGACGCGGAAAACGAGGCGGTCTGCCAAATGGCCGCCGAGCTTTGCCTTTCCCTGCAGCGTACCTCCGAGGCGGTAAAGCTGCTGGGCGGGCTGTTTGAACGGCAGACCGAAGCCGGCGATGCCACCCGCGCCAGTCTGACCTACAAGAAGCTGGCTCGTTATGCGAATCCGACTTGGAGCCAGAAGGTCCGCTTCGGCCAGATTCTGGAGAACTCCAACCGTAAACTGGCAGTCGAGACTTACGAAAACGCCCTGGAAGAGCTGGTCAAGCATGGGATTAAAGCGGATTGTCTCGCGGTGCTCAAGCGTCTTGTTGCACTCGAACCCACGGAGCGGAACTTTCTGCGGCTCGGCGAACTTTCTGCGGAGGTGGGAGATAACAAGGGCGCGGCGGCCGCGTTTCTGAAGCTGGCGGCGCTAACTGAAGCCGCTGGCGCCAATACCGCGCAGTGGAGCGAACGCGCTTACTCGGAAGATTCTACCGACCCTCAGATTGCCCTGGCTTACGGCAAGAGCCTGCTGGCGCAAGGACAGGTCGGAGCTGCCATCTTCGTTATTGAGCCTCATATCAAGGCGGGTGCCCCATCAGCGGAGCTGCGAGAAAGCTATGCGAAAGCGCTCCTGGCCGCCAACCGCCTGACGGAAGCTACTCCGTTGGTGTGGCAACTGTTTGAGCAAAATCCGTCCCGGCTCATTGAGATCTCGAATTTAATCGGCCTTCTGGTGGATGCACAGCAGGACGCCGAGGCGGTTGCTCTGGCGCGCAAGCTGGAGCAATTCCAGCGCGGGAGAGGCGAGCGCCGCGCCTTCCTGGCGATGATGCAGGAACTGGTGGCAAGCCACCGCGCTTCGCCCGATGTACTGGAGTTCATGAGCGAGCTGTTCAACGCCTCCAACCGGGAAGGCGATTACTCCCAGACCCTGCTCAAGCTCTTCGACCTACACTGCAGCATGGGCAATTACGCCAAGGCCGCGGAGTGCCTGGATCGTGCCGCCGACGTGGATGCGTACGAACCTGGCCACCAGAAGCGCATGGAAATCCTGCGCGGCAAAATCGACGAAAACCGGTACAAGGTCATCGCCTCGCGCTTTACTAGCATGGGCGCGACGACGCCGGAATCGGTCAAAAGTGAAGAGCCTACACTCGGCGCCGCCGCCCTGCAGGACCTGATGCTGCAGGTGGAAATCCTGGTGCAGTACGGGATGCGCTCCAAGGCCATCGAGCGCCTGCAGCGCATCCAGGAGCTTTTCCCGCACGAAGAGGAGCGCAACCAGGATCTGCAACAGTTGTATTTGTCTGCTGGAATGAATCCGCGTTACTCCGAGTCTGCGCCGGCGCTGCCTACACCCGTGGTGAGTACTTCCGCAAAAACGCCTGCCTCCGCTCCGTCCAGTCCAGCGCCATCGCCTTCGCCTTCGCCGGGCGAAGCCGCTGATGTCAACAGCTTCACGCGGGTTGCCGAAATCACCCGCAAGCTCTACCGCCAGAGCAATGCGGAGGCGGTGATGTCCACCACCGTAAATGAGATCGGGGTTCAGTGGAAGGTGAGCCGCTGCATCGTCGCCATGCGCAAGCCTGGACTGCCGCCCACGGCTGTCAAGGAGTACTGTGGAGATGGCACCAAGAAGGGCGAGACAAATGCGCTGGCAAAGGTAGTAGCTGCCGTACAGGATCTAACCGTCAAGCGTGGAACCTTGACGGTCACTGATGCTCCGGCCGAGGCCGAACTGCAGGAAGTGCGCGAGGCCCTGGTGGAATTACGCATCGCCTCGTTGCTGGCACTGCCCCTGTGCGACGGGCCGGATCACGAGGGCATCCTTCTATTAGTTCAGAACGCGTCGCGCGGCTGGCATGCCAGCGACATAATGGTGCTCAAGACCATCAGCGATCAGATTGTCGTCGCGCTCCACAATGCCGGGCTGCGCCGGTTGGTGAAGAGTCTTTCGGTCACAGACGAGCAGTCGGGATTGCTGAAGCGCGCTTCCTATCTCGATCTCTTGATGGCGGAAATGCGTCGCGCCCTCCAGCAGAGCACTCCCGTCACCGTGGTGCTGATGCAGTTCGGCAAAAGCTCGGCCATGATCAAGGAGTTGGGCGAGAAAGCCGTCGAAGCCGCCATGCAGAGGATTGGTCTATCCTTGGCGTCCAACATCCGGCAGAACGATCTCGCGTTTCGTTACGAAATGACCACCGTAGCCATTATTCTGGGCGAAACGCCGGAGAAAGAAGCGCACATGGCGGTGGAAAAGTTGCGCAAGCTTCTCGGCGAAATGCGGTTGTCGGAGAAAGGAGATCCCATCTCTTTTAGCGCCGGACTCGCCGAAGCCGTGGTGCGCCAGCAGTTCGATCCGGTGGACATTGTCACCGAGGTCATCAATCGCGCCGAGCTGGCGCTGGATATGGCCATTGCCCAAGGGATGGACAAAGTCGTGAGCCTGGCTGCCTCGGTCGCCGCTGCCGCGGTCGCGTAAGTTGGATTGTCGCTGTTTTCCAATTGCCAAGTTTCAATTCATTCTTGCTTCAGCTTTAAAATTGGTAATTGAAAATGGCGGAATGCCTTTCCCGCTGTTAAACTGCCATGTTCGGCGGGTCCATTCGAAACTAATCTGATCCCAGGAAGTCTTCACTAGGAAGCCAATGCTGAAACCAGGCGAGATTGCCATCGTCAGCGGGGCGCGCACGCCCTTTGGCCGCTATTGCGGCAAGCTGAAAGATTTCACGGCGCAGGAACTGGGCGCCATTGCGGGCAAAGCCGCCATCGAGCGCGCCGGGCTCGACCCCAAGGAATTCGATCACGCGGTTTTTGGCAACGCGCAGCAGACTTCCGGGGACGCCCTGTACGGCGCGCGGCATGTGGCTCTGCGGGCGGGCCTGCCCATCGAGACCCCTGCCCTCACGGTCAATCGCCTGTGCGGATCCGGCATGCAGGCCATCGTCAATGCGGCGCAGATGATCCAGCTGGGTGAAGCCAACCTGGTGCTCGCGGGAGGAATGGAAGCCATGTCGCAGGCGCCATTCGTAATCCACGGTCGCGACGGCTTCACTTTGGCGCCAGGCGGCAAACTGGAGGATTCGCTGATGGTCGCGCTGCTCGACAGTTACTGTGGCCTCTACATGGCCAACACTGCCGAACTTTATGGCGAGCAGCAGGGCATCAGCCGCCAAATGCAGGACGAATTCGCGCTCCGTTCGCAACGAGCGGCGGATACCGCCTATAAGGAAGGACGGCTCCAGGAAGAACTGGCTCCCGTGCCGTTAAGGAACTCGAAGGGTGAGCCGACCGGGGAATTGTTTACCGAAGACGATCATCGCCGCCCGCAGACCACGATGGAAGGTCTGGCCAAGCTCAAGCCGGCATTCGGCCAGGCGTCAGGAAAGCCTGGCACGGTCACGGCGGGCAACGCCAGTGGGATAGTGGATGGTGCCGCGGCCGTGGTCGTCATGTCGCTGGAGGCGGCGCAGAAACGAAATTTGAAGCCTCTGGGACGGATCGTGGGCTGGGGGATCGCGGGAGTCGAGCCCAAAATCATGGGGCGAGGTCCGGTACCGGCGACGAAGATCGCGCTGCAGAAGTCCGGGCTGACTTTGGACTACATCGATCTGATCGAAGTGAATGAGGCGTTCGCCGCGCAATATTTGGCAGTCGAGAAAGAGCTCGGCTTGGATCGTGAGAAAGTCAATGTGAACGGGGGCGCGATTGCTTTGGGCCATCCGCTGGGCGCGACGGGCGCGCGTTTGGTGATTACTTTGTTGTACGAATTGCGGCGGAGGAAAAAGAAGTACGGCCTGGGAACTGCGTGCATCGGCGGGGGACAAGGCATTGCCATGATTGTAGAGAGCCTCAACTGAGTCCCTCGCCGCGTTCCAGATCTCGGCTGCGGGCTCCCGCTGCGCTATCGTCCGCAAGACGCCTTGACAGGTGGTGGGCAGGGGATCGCGATGGTGGTGGAGGTTGAACTGAACTCCCATCGCGGAGTCACGGAGACA
>Ga0099828_10002107_pt1 | contig 13613 bp, 13 predicted proteins | sample CZO8metaG_2_FD_79338 | JGI IMG/M metagenome (GOLD analysis project Ga0099828, IMG submission 79338) | Vadose zone soil microbial communities from the Eel River Critical Zone Observatory, Northern California, USA - CZOApr15con2H1.8 metaG | ecosystem: Environmental > Terrestrial > Soil > Vadose...
AGCGGACGAGACGCATGGCAGACACCTCCGGGACAGGGGAACGGAGCCGTCGGTTGCGGGCTCCGGCGCCGCTGGCTAAGCTATAGCCGCGCAGCTCGATGGCTTTTTCCGGGAGCGAGATCGTGCACTGGTTCGGTGTGTTGTTCGCGACGATCGGGGCCGGAGCGATGCTCGCCGCGTTGACGTTCGTGTCGACGCTGGCGGGGGTGCTGATCACCTCGATGATCGTGCTCTTCGCGGGCCCTGTCGTCGACCGATTCCTGCCCGGCCGGAGGTCCTGACCGACGGTCAGTCCTGCCCGGGAGCCGCTTCGGCCTTGGCCTCGGCCTCGGGCGTCGTTGCGTTCTTCAGCGCTGTCTCGTAGTTGAGCTTCAGACTTCCCAGCTGCTCCCGCAAGCCCCGCACACGCACCTGCAGGCCCCCGGTCCGCCGGGCCAGCGTGGCCATGAGGCCGGCGGTGTCGGCGAGCCGCGCGAGGTTGAGCGCCTGCGCTTGGGCTCTGAGCTCATCCAGCTGGCGGGCGAACCCCCGCACGACCACCTCGTCGGCCCGTGACGCGGCCATCTGCTCGATCACGGTCCGCATACGCTGGAACCGGGGAGGAAGCACCTGCAGGAGCGCGAGTTGCGCCTGCTGGCGCGAGGACAGTTTCTGACCCATCGTATAGGCCCTCGACCGGGGGGCCTCCAATCTACCACCCGGGACGCTCCGGGGCTGAATCTCTCGGCCGGGGTACCCGTAGTATCGGAAAACTCGTGCAAGCCGGTCCCCCATGAAGATCTCCGACATTTCCATCCGTCGGCCGGTGTTCGCCAGCATGGTGAGCGCTGCGCTCGTGCTGTTCGGCGTGATCGGCTACTCCCGGCTGGCCGTCCGGGAGTACCCGGACGTGGACCCCCCGATCGTGTCCGTTTCGACCGAGCTGCCGGGTGCCAATCCCCAGGTGGTCGAGTCGGCCGTGACCGACATCCTCGAGGAGGAGTTGAGCACGGTCCAGGGGCTGCGGACCCTCACCAGCTCGAGCCAGGAGGGGAAGAGCAACATCACCCTCGAGTTCACGCTCGACCGGGACGTGGAGGCGGCCGCCCAGGACGTGCGGGACAAGGTGGCCCGGGTCCGCGGCCGTCTGCCGCAGGACGTACGGGAGCCGGTGGTGGCGAAGGAGCAAGCGGACGCCGAGCCGTTCTTCTGGCTCGCATTGTCGGGCGACAACTACGACCTGCTCCAGCTCTCCGACATCGGCGACCGGCTGGTCAAGCAGCGGCTCCAGACGCTGCCCGGCGTCGGCAGCGCGCGGATCTACGGCGAGCGGCGCTTTTCGATGCGGGTCTGGCTCTCCGCGTCCGAGCTGGCGGCGCGGGGGCTCACGGTGCAGGACGTCCAGCAAGCCATCCGCACTCGCAACGTGGAAGTGCCGGCCGGGCGGATCGAGTCCGAGCGGCGCGAATTCACCGTGCGCTCGCTCGGGGAGCTCAAGACGCCGGCGGAGTTCGCCCAGCTCGTGGTGTCGAGTCAGGGCGGTCAGCTGGTAAAGCTCCGGGACCTCGGCCGGGTCGAGCTGGGGCCGCAGGACGAGCGGAGCGAGTTGCGCTTCAACGGCACGCCCTCGGTGGCGATCGGCGTGATCCGTCAGTCGAAGGCGAACATCATCGACGTGGCCGACGCGATCCGGGCCGAGCTGCCGAAAGTGCAGCAGGTGCTCCCGCCCGGCGTGAAGCTCGACGTCGCGTTCGATCAGTCCACGTTCGTCAAGCGCTCCATCAAGGAAGCCGAAGAGACCCTGGTCCTCGCCGCAGCGCTCGTGGTGGTGATCATCTTTCTCTTCCTCCGGAATTTTCGCGCGACCATCATCCCCGGGCTCGCGATCCCGGCGTCGATCGTCTCGACGTTCGCGATCATGTACTTCCTGGGCTTCTCCATCAACAACTTCACCCTGCTCGCGCTCACGCTCGCCATCGGCATCGTGGTGGACGACGCGATCATCGTGCTGGAGAACGCGTACCGCCACCAGGAGGAGCTCGGCGAGGATCCCGACACCGCTGCACGGCTGGGGACGGCCGAAATCGGGTTCGCGGTCATCGCTACCACGATCTCGCTGGTGGCGGTGTTCACGCCGCTCGCCTTCCTCCGGGGCTCGACCGGCAGGCTGTTCAACGAGTTCGGGATCGCGGTGGCGGGGTCGGTCGTGCTGTCAGGCTTGGTGGCACTCACGCTGACGCCCATGCTCTGCGCCAAAATCCTCCGCGTACCCAAGGGCCACGGCCGGGTGTACCGGCTGCTCGAGGCGGGGTTCGAGGGCGTGGCGGCCTGGTACGGGCGCGCGCTCGGCGTGGCGCTGCGGCACCGCGGGCTCGTCATTCTTGGCGCGCTGGGTGTCCTGCTCAGCGCCGGCGTGCTGTTCCGCTCCCTCAAGCGGGAGTTCGTCCCCCCGGAGGACCGGGGCTGGTTCATCACGCTGGTGATCGCGCCCGAAGGATCGTCGCTGGCCTTCACCGACGGCTATCAGCGCCGGGCGGAGGCGGTGCTCGGTCACACCAAGGGCGTCGAGAGCTACTTCAGCGTGGTGAACCTCGGCGACGGCGTGAGCCGCGGGATCATCTTCGTGAACCTCGACGACTGGGCCGCCCGCACCCGCACGGTGCAGGACATCATCGGTGAGGTCCAGCCGCAGTTCTTCGGCATCCCGGGGGTCTTCGTCTTCGCCAACAATCCGCCGGCGTTCGGCTGGGGCAGTCCGGTGAACTTCGTGGTGCAGCATCCGGACTTCGCGACGCTCGCCAAAGGCGTGGACACGCTGCTCGCCCGCGCGCGCCTGATCAAAGGCCTCCAGAACGTGGACACCGATCTCCGGGTCAACAAGCCCGAGCTCACGGTCAGCTTCGACCGCGACCGGGCCGAGGACCTCGGTGTGCCGGTGGGCGACGTCGCCGCCACGCTGCAGACCCTCCTCGGCGGGACGCGCACCAGCACCTTCACGCGGAACAACAAGTTGTACGACGTGATCGTCCAGCTCGATCCCAAGGAGCGCGCCACACCCAGCGACATGACCGGGCTCTACCTCCGAGGCCGGGGCAGTCAGCTCGTGAAGCTCGAGGCGGTCGCGAGCGTGAAGGAGGGGGTGGGCCCGCGCGAGCTGAACCATTTCAACCGGGTGCGTTCGGCCACGCTCACCGCCAGCCTCGAGCCGGGATTCACCCTGGGCGAGGCGATCGACTCGCTCCGCCGGGTAGCGGATGAAGTGCTGCCCCGCGGCAGCACCACGGCGCTCGCGGGCGAGTCGCGCGAGCTGGAGGAGAGCGGCTCCTCGCTCTACTTCGCGTTCCTGCTCGCGCTGGTGGTCGTGTTCATGGTGCTCGCGTCCCAGTTCGAGTCGCTGGTGCACCCGTTCACGGTGCTGCTCGCCGTACCCCTGGCGGTCACCGGCGCCCTGCTGACGCTCAAGCTCGCGGGCTCCACGATCAACCTCTACAGCCAGATCGGGATGATCCTCCTGATCGGTCTGGTGACCAAGAACTCGATTCTGCTGGTGGAGTACGCCAACCAGCTGAAGGAACGGGGCCTGCCGGCCCTCGAGGCGGTGCGCGAGGCGGGGCGGATCCGGCTCCGCCCCATCCTGATGACCTCCTTCGCCACAATCATGGGTGCCGTCCCCGTCGCGCTCGGGCTGGGGGCGGGCTCGACCAGCCGCCGTCCGCTCGGTTATTCGATCGTGGGCGGCGTGCTGCTCTCCACCCTGCTCACGCTGTTCCTGGTGCCGGCGGTCTATCTCGTCTTCGACGCCCTGCGCGCGCGGGTGGGCGCCCGGCGCGGAGCGCTCGCGCCGGCGGCCCCCGCGGTGGCGGAGGCCGAGTGAGCCGGGGCCTCATGGTCGCGATTGCGGTGACGGGCATGATGTCGGCGGGTGGACGAGGGGCCCGGGCGCAGGACGTGCCCACGGTCACCCTCGCGGAGGCGCTCCGTCGCGCCACTCGCCTCGATCCGGACTACGTCCGGTCGCTGGGGCAGATCGACAACGCGGAGTGGGGGCGCCGGGCCGCGCGCCTGGCGTTCATCCTCCCGTCGATCAGCGCGGAGATGGACCTGACGAAGTACTCGGCCGAGTTCTTCAACATCGGCACCAGTCAGCCGCAGTCGTCGGCGGTGACGGGCACCCTGGCGGCGACCTACGAGCTGCTCCGAGTGCGCAAGTTCACCGACCTGAGCGCCAACGACGCGGCACTGGAGAGCGCGGAGGCCTCGGAGCTGCAGCAGCGGTTCCGGACCGCCTTCCTGGTCGAGTCGGACTACTACGGCGTCCTCGCGAGCCAGGCGCTCGATCGGGTGGCGGCCGAGCGGTTGCGCCGGGCCGAGGAGCAGCTCACCGTGGCCCGCGCCAGGGTGGTCTCCGGTGCCGCGGTGCAGACCGATTCGCTCCAGCTGGTGCTGGAGGCCACCCGGGCGCGGATCGACCGTGTCCGCGCGGAGGCGGCCCTCCGGGTCGCGCGGCTGCAGCTGGGGCGGCGGATCGGCGAGGCCGGCCCCGTGGCTGCGGCCGATCCCGGCAGCGTGCCGCCGGTGGATCTACCGGTCGCCCTGGCGGATGCGGTGACCGACGCGCTGGCGCAGGGACCGCAGTATCGGGTGGCCCGCGCCAACGAGCGGCGGGCGAACGCCTTGCTCCGGGGCCAGCGCGGCGAGTACCTGCCGTACGTGGTGGCATCGGCGGCCAATCAGACGTTCGACTCGAAATTCTTTCCGACGGCGCGCAATATCTCGTCGGTGACGCTCTCGGTGATCCTGCCGATCTGGAACCTCGGCCAGCGGGAGATCGCCGTCACCCAGGCCCGGGTGAACCGGGACGTCTCCCGCGCCATCCGGGCCGACCTCGAGCGCGGCGCGCTGCGGGACGTAACCGAAGCCTACGAGGCGTACCGCACGGCGCGAACGACCGTCGATCTCTCGGCGCACGCACTCGACGCCGCCACCGAGAATTTCCGGGTGCAGGAAGCGCGCTACCGGTCCGGCGCGACGACGATTCTCGAGCTGCTGGACGGGCAGATCAGTCTGACCCAGGCCCAAGCCGACGTGGTTCAGGCGAGCTACTCCACCCGGCTTGCGCTGGCGGGGTTGGAGGTCATTCTTGGGCGCCGGCTCTTCCCGAACAAGGAAGCCCCGTGAGAGCACTGCTCGGTATACTGACCGCCGTGGTCGCCGTCGCGGCCTGCACCCGGGCCTCGCCCGAGTCGAAGGGCGCGGGCGGTGCAGGCGGTGGCGCCATGCCCCCGATGCCGGTGGAGGTGGCGACCGCCCGGATCGACACGGTGGTCGATGCGATTCTCGCATCGGGGCAGATCGAGCCGCTCCAGTCGGTGGAGCTGCGCCCGGACATCGAAGGCCGGCTGGCGGGGATCCTGGTCCGAGAGGGCGCCGAGGTGAAGAAGGGCGCGCCGCTCTTCAAGGTGGACGACGGCGAGCTCACGGCCCAGGTGGCCCGCGCCGAGGCCGATCGCGACCTCGCCCGCCAGGCGCTCGGGCGCACGCGCGAGCTGATGGGCCAGCGGGCATCGTCGCAGGCCGACCTCGAGCAGGCGGAGGCGACGGCGCGCAGCACCCAGGCCCAGTACGATCTCCTCTCTCTCCGGCTCGCCCGCACCACCGTGCGGGCGCCCTTCACGGGCGTCGTCGGCCAGCGGTTCGTGAGCGTGGGCGACTACCTCACCACCGCCACCCGGCTGGCGTCGGTCCAGACGTTCAACCCGCAGCGGGCGTCGTTCCAGGTGCCGGAGCGCTATGCCGCGGCCCTCAAGGTCGGGCAGCGGGTCGTGTTCCGCGTGGCGGCCCTGCCCGGCAAGGAGTACAACGGCATCGTCGACTTCGTGGATCCGGTGGTGCAGCTGCCCGGGCGCACGATCACCGTCAAAGCCGAGGTGGCGAATCCCCGGCGGGAGCTGCAGGCCGGCATGTTCATCGACGCCCGGCTCGCGACCGACGTACGCCCCAACGCCGTGGTCATCCCGGAAGACGCGATTCTTCCGATCCAGGGGTCGACCTTCGTGTGGGTGGCCAAGGACGGAAAAGCGACGCGACGGCAGGTGACGCTGGGCGTGCGCACCCCGGGCTGGGTGGAAACGAAGAGCGGGATCGATCAGGGCGAGGCGGTCGTCGTCGGTGGGCAGGAGCGCCTCGGGGAAGGCGCACCGGTGGCGCCCAAGCTGGTCGAGCGGCCCCGGCTGGCCGGGACGGAGGGGGACCGTCCCTAGAAGAGCCCGCTCTTCGCCGCCTCCCAGAGGCGGATGAGCCGGTCGAAGCCGTCCTGCAGAATCTCGGCCTGCTGCGGCGAGGGCGATGCGGCGATCGCGGTTTGCAAGTCCTCCACCAGGCGGAGCATCTCCCTCCGTCCGGACTTGGCGACCTCCACGTGGATCAACCCCAGTGTGTCCGCGATCGTCTTGCGGACCTCGGCGTCGCCCGGCACCTGCCAGAGGTACTCGGCGCCCTCCTTACCCGCCGCGCAAAGCTTGCCCAGGCGGTCCATGAGAGGAACGAATGGCTGTCGCGGAGCGGGTGGCTGATCCGATTGGTCCATAGTGCCTCCCTGCTTATACTCGACGTGGCTCGCACTGGCTTCCAAGAATCGGGGGGCGAGGCGGGCCCGACAACCCGGCCGGAACCCGAAGCCGCACCGAGGGCGGCCCGGCGCCCGCTGCCCACGCAGAGGAGACGATGCTCGCTCGAGGTGTTAAGGCTCCGGATTTCTCCCTCGCTGCAGACGATGGCACGACGGTCACGCTGAAGGCGCTGAAGGGGCGTAAGGTCGTACTGTACTTCTATCCGAAGGACGACACCAGCGGGTGCACCAAAGAGGCCTGCGGGTTCCGCGACCGCTGGAGCGACGTCGAGCAGGCCCGCGCGATCGTCCTCGGCGTCTCGCCCGATGCCGTGACGTCGCACCAGAAATTCAAGCAGAAGTACCAGCTCCCGTTCGCCTTGCTGGCCGATCCGGATCACCTGGTCGCGGAGGCGTACGGGGCCTGGGGGGAGAAGTCCATGTACGGGAAGAAGTACAAGGGCATTCTTCGGACCACGTTTCTCATTGACGGCGAGGGCCGGATCGCGCGGGTGTTCGAGAAGGTGAAGCCCGAGGGGCATGCGGCCGAGGTGCTGGCGGCGCTCAACGAGTGACCCACTCCGTCCGCCCTTCACACCGGGGGGCCACTCCGTCATGTTTCCGACAACCTTGCCGTGCCCGCGGAGCGGGCCTTTGCACATGACTGCATCTCCGAACACGCAGATTCCGGCCCCGCGCCCGTCGCTTTCCCAGCCGACCCGCTCCTTCGCCGTGTGGCTCTGGGAGTGGACCAAGTCGATTCTCGTCGCGCTCGTGGTCTGGTTCCTTCTCCGCACGTTCCTGGTGGAGGCTTTCAGGATCCCGTCCGGCAGCATGGAAAACACGCTGCTCATCGGCGATTTCCTGTTCGTCAACAAGGCGCTCTACGGTGCCGAGGTGCCCCTGGTGCACGTGCACCTCCCGGCGTTCCGCGAGCCCAGGCGGGACGACATCCTCGTCTTCGACTCGGTGGAAGAGGAAGGGCTCAAGGTCGTCAAGCGGCTGATCGGCATGCCGGGGGACACGCTCTGGATGGAGAACGGGGAGCTGTGGCGCAACGGCGCCAAGGTGAGCGAGCCATATGTCGTCCACTCCGATCCGACCCGCTCCGAAGATCCGGTGCAGCGGCTCAAGATGCGGGAATGGCAGCTGCCTCACCTGGTCAAGCGGGATCCGGCGAGCTACAAGCCGGACCTGCAGGATTGGGGGCCCATCGTCGTGCCGGCCGACTCCTTCTTCATGATGGGCGACAACCGGGACAGCTCCTACGACGGGCGGTACTGGGGATTCCTGCCTCGCAAGAACGTGCGGGGTCGGCCGCTGCTCGTCTACTACAGTTACGACGCCAGCAGCTGGCGCGCCCTTCCCGCGCTCACCGCGATCCGGTGGAACCGCATCTTCACGACGCCGGAATGACGGTGGAGCGGAGCGGCGAAGGACCGGGCCAGACGACCGGTGACGTCCTCCTCCTCCTCTCCGACGGCGAAAGCGCGGGCCTGCTGGCGGAAATGCTGGCGCGCGGTCGCCGGGTGACGATCGCCGAGTCGGAAGCAGCCCTCGACGGGCGGTACGACCTCGGCATCGTGGACGGACCGACGCTGCACCGGTTCTGGCGCCGGATGGTTGAGCGGAAGCGGTCCGAGTCACCCTCGCTCCTGCCTTTCCTGCTGGTCACCACCCCCGCTGACGTCGGGCTCTTCGCCCGGTTTCTCTGGACCGCCGTGGACGAGCTGATCCAGACGCCGGTGCAGGCGCCCGAGCTGCTCGCGCGGGTGGATCTGCTGCTCCGCTCCCGCGAGGCGTCGTTGCGGCTCCGCGACCACTCGGAGGAGCGGTTCCGCCATTTCTTCGAGACCGACCCCGCCGGCAAGTGGGTGGCCGCGCCGGATGGCCGCATTCTCCTTTGCAACCCCGCCTTCGCCGCCTTCGCCGGGTTCAGCTCGGTCGAGCAGGCCTGCCGGCACAGCTGGGCGGATCTGATCGCCGACCCTGTGACGGCCGCGGATTTCGGGGCGGCGCTCCAGCAGGGGAAGCCGCTGGACGGCTTCGAGATGGAACTGAGCCGCCCCGGGGGGACGACCATCCACGTGCTGCAGCACGCGGTCGCCCGCTTCGCGGACGGCCAGGTGGTCGAGATCGAGGGCCAACTCGTGGACGCGTCGGAAAGCCGCCGATTCGAGCGGCGGCTGTACATGGTCGGGCGGATGGAGGCGATCGGGAAGCTCGCCGGCGGGATCGCGCACAACTTCAACAACATGCTCAGCACCATCCTGGGCTACTCGGACCTGCTGCACACCGATCTCCCCATCGGCGACCCGCGGCGGGAGGAGATCGAGGAGATCCGTCAGGCGGCGATTCGCTCGGCCGAGCTGACGCGGCAGCTGCTGGCGTTCAGCCGGCAGCAGGTGCTCCAGCCCACCGAGCTCGGCATAAACGACGTCGTGACCGCGATGGAGCGGACGGTCCGCGGCCTGCTGGGCGATCAGCTGGACCTCACGCTCGGGCTCGATCCGGCGCTTGGTCCGGTGGTGGCTGACCGGAGCCAACTGGAGCAGGTGCTGGTCAATCTGGTGCTGAACGCGCCCGACGCGATGGCCGGCTCTGAGCGGGGCGAGCTCCGGATCGAGACCACGCCGCTCACGCTGACACGCCCGGATCGCACGAGCGCCGGCGTCGAGGTGCCCGCCGGCGACTACGTCGTGCTCCTGGTGCGCGACACAGGGCGAGGGATGGACAGCGAGACCCGAACGCGCGCCTTCGAGCCCTTCTTCACGACCAAACGCGCGGGTGAGGGGGTCGGACTCGGCCTCGCGACCGCCTACGGCATCGTGAAGCAGAGCGGCGGCTTCATCTGGATCGACAGCGAGCCGGGACGCGGCACGGGTGTGAGCGTCTACCTCCCGGTCGCGCGGGCTCCCCGGCTTCCGGAGCGGCCCACGCCGCTGCCGCCGTCGCTCGAGGCCGTTGGTGGTGAGACCGTGCTGCTGGTGGAGGACGAGGATTCGGTGCGAGTCATGGCGGCCCGCATTCTTCGTCAGCGCGGCTACACCGTGCTCGAGGCGCGCAACGGAACGGCCGCCCTGGCACTGCTCGAGCGCCACGAGGGGCAGATCGACCTCCTCCTTACCGACATCGTGATGCCGGAGATGAACGGGATCGAGCTGGCCGAGCGAGTGATCGGGCTGCGCGAGGGCATCCGGGTACTGTTCATGTCGGGCTACGCGGAAGGCGGCCCCGGGCTCGGGCATCCCGGCGCGACGCTGCTCCACAAGCCGTTCCGCGCGGCCGAGCTCCTCGGCACCGTGCGCCGGCTGATCGACCGTCCGCGGGTCGGCGCGGAGCCGATCGCCGCGCGCTGACGATCAGTGGGCCTTGGGCGCTTCGGGGATGGGCGTCTGGCCCGCGCCGCGATCGATATAGACGGCGCTGCGGCTGCAGGCGGAACAGTGGAGGGTGACTCGCCCGGCGGGCTGGTCGTCCCCCTTCAAGGGACGGGGCGGGTTGCGGTCGACCGCGGCCGATCCGCAGGACGGGCACACCAGAGGCTTGTGGTCCCGATCGGCTGCGATCAAGATCAACGCCTCAGGCGCGCGGTATTCCTTGATACCCCGACGACCCACAGTCGGTCCTTCCGGTGGGAACGGTGGTCCATCATGCAGCAGAGATCCCACCTTCCGTCAATCTACGATCCGCTCGAAAGCCACGCAAAGCGGCTGTTGCTGCTGCTCTTCGCCGCCGGCTGCGTCTCGGCCTTTCCGCGAGGGGCAGTGGCCCAGGTGGTCCACATCGTCCGGCTCGAGGTGGATGCTGAACGCGACGTGTACCGTTTCGTCCCGGCACGCGTCACCGCGCGGCCCGGTGATGTGCTCCAGTTCCGGGTCTCGAATGGTTCGCCACACAACGTTGCGTTCGAGGGTGACCGGCTGTCCGCGGCGGCCCACGATGCGCTCGACGCGGCCATGCCGGCCCGGACCGGCGATCTGAGCGGCCCCGTGCTGGATCATCAGGGGGCCGAGTACCGGATCGTGGTGCCGGCTCTGCCGCCCGGGAGGTATCCCTTTTTCTGCACCCCGCACCGGGTGTACGACATGCGGGGGGAGCTCATAGTGACCAAGTGAAGCGTGGGTAATGTTTTGTTTGGTACAATAGGTAGTAGCCTATGCTACGACTCCAACTAGGCCTGTCAAATCAGCAGTAGCACTCGCTTGACGTTCCCCCGAACCCGTGATACGTTGCCCGCCACGGAGATAGGGGCGGACGTACCCGCGCCGGCCCGGTCTCCGCCTCAGGGAGGACCCGCGGTGTCCGAGCTTGGCGGCTCACAGATCTCGACTCTCCTCGAAGCGCTTCCGGGAATCGCAAACGTCCTGCGAAGCCCGGTGGCAGATGCGCTCGTCAGCACCATCCGGGCGGCCGCCCGGTTGGGGGAGTTTCAGCTTGCCGATGCCGAGGAACTGGTGAAGTACGCGGTTCGGCGCGGTCTGCTGGGCGGTGAGGAAGGGGAGCGGGTGCTGGCGGACGTGCACGAAGCGTATCGCAAGCGGGCGGACCGGGCGGCCGACCGAGCCAAGGCGCACAAGGCCAAGGCGCACAAGGCTGTCAAATCGGTGAAGGCTGTGAAGAAGGCCGCCAAAAACGGAAAGCGCCGCTAGCCGTCCATCAGGTCTTGAAGTCGTTCATGAGGGTAGTCAGACGGTGAGCTCCCTGCAGCAGCTCGCCGGCCGCCGCCGCCATCGCCTCGGTTGACGCGGTCTGCTCCTCGGCCGCCGCCGTGACCTCCTCGCTCATCGATGCGTGCTCGGCGGCGGTCTGCGCCACTCCCGACGTCTTCCGTCCCAGATCATCCACCATCCGCCGGTTGAGCGCCGCCTCCCGCACCACGTCGTCGGCGGCCGCGGTCACGTGCGCGACGGCCTCGGCGATCTGCTCCAGCCCGCTCGCGGCCGCGGCGGCGACGCCCTCGACGCCGCTCACTTTGGCCGACCCCAGCTCCATCGTTCCCGACACTTCGCGCACCTGGCTGCGGATGTACTCGACGGTCTTGGTCACGTCTTCGGCGGCGCCGGCGCTGGAGTCGGCCAGGCGCCGCACCTCCTCGGCGACGACGGCGAATCCCCGCCCGTGCTCCCCCGCCCGGGCCGCTTCGATCGCGGCGTTCAGCGCGAGCAGGTTGGTCTGCGAGGAGATCTGCTTGATCAGGTCGATGAAGTCGGTGATGGACTCGGAAAGCCGGGCGAGCTGCTGCACCTGGGTGGCCGAGGTCTGCACTACCTCCCGGATGCCGAGCAGAGTCTCGCCCGCGTTGCGCACGTCGGCCTGGTGGTGCCCGGCGAGGTCCCGAATCCGGTCGCCCAGAACTACCACTCGGGCGGCTGCCTCGGCGTTGGCCTCCGCCGCGCGCCGGAGCGTAAGCAGGAGGGTGTCGGCGTCGCGCATGCCGTTCACCTGCTCTTCGGCGCTGGTCGCCATGCGCACCATGGCGGTGGAGATCTCGCTGCTGGACGACGCCAGCTGTTCGCTCATCGCCGAGAAGTCGCTCGCGCTGGCGGAGATCTGGTTGGCTTCCTGTACGACCGCCTGCACCACCTGCCGCAGGCGGGCGCCCATCTCGCTCATCGCGCGTCCCAGGCGGTCGAGCTCGGTCGGCATGGCGCCGAGCCTGATGGGGCGAAGGTCGCCGGAGCCGAAGCGATCGGCGGCGCCCACCAGCCGACGGAGCGGAACGCTGATCCAGCGGTCCGTCACCCAGGCGATCACGACCGCGGCCGACACCGACAGGAAGAAGACCAGCCACAGCAGCGCGCGGCGCTGCTCGGACTCGGTCTGCAGGGCGCGGGCGCGCACCTGCGAGCGGTTGCTCTGCGCGGCGGTCAGGGCCTGAACGTCGGCGATCAGGGTGTCGGCGGCCGGCCGCGTCTGGCTCGCGATCTTGTGCGCGTCGTCGTGGCGGCCGAGATCGGTGAGGGCGTGCGCCTGGGCGTACGCCACCTCCAGCCGGGCCTGGGTGCCGCCGATCCGGTTGATGATGTAGCGATCAGACGTCGTGAGGGAGCCGAGTTCGCGGTAGCGACGCTGGTAGGCGTAGGCCGAGTCGCCGGCTCGGAGAAAATCGGTCCGGACGCCGGGCGAGGGCTGATCCAGATACTGTTCCGCCGCCCGGATCTCCGACGTGACCGCGCTCACGAGCCCGTTGCCGAGGACGGTGGTCTGGAGCAGCAGCCCCACCTCCTGTTCCACCGAGCGGTCGAGCGAGCGGATGGTCTTGACCGAGAGCCAGAAGAGGATGAAGACCAGCGCGATCAGCACCCCCATGCCGGCCCAGAGCCGCTTACGGAGGCTGTCGAGCACGCTCAGCCGCCCTCGGCCAGACGGATCTCGCCGCCGTGCACGACGCCGATGTGCACCTCGCTGGCGGGCACGTTCCCCAGCGAGTCGAACACGACCTTGCCGGTGACGCCTTCGAACGCCGGCGCCGACGTGCCCACCGCGGCGAGGCCCCTGCGGACAGCCTCGCGCCGGGTGCCGGTCCGCGCGATCACGTCCCGCAGCAGATACAGCGCATCATAGGTGGCGGCCGCGGGCTGATTGGGAAAACCGGCGTCGGGGTACCGCCGACGGTAGCTCTCGACGAACTTGTGATTCGCCGGGCGGTCGATCGATGGCAGGTACGCCTGCGAGACGAACACGCCTTCCGCCAACGCACCGGCCTCCTCGATGCCTTCGAGGCCGTCGGCGCCGAGGACCGGCACCGTCACCCGCCGGCTCCGGGCCTGGCGGAGTATCTCTTCCGCCTCGCCCCGGTTGCCCGCCACCACGATGAACTGCGCCCGCCCGTTCTTGGCGAGGCGGTCGAGGTAGAGCGCCACGTCGGGCGTGTCGCCCAGATACGGGTCGATCGAGAGCAGCTCGCCGTGGAGCCGGCCGAATTCGGCCACGAACGTCTCGCGCACGCCGCGCCCGTACTCGTCATTGAGGTAGAGCACGACGCCGCGCTCGAGCCCGAGCCGATTGCGGATCCAGCGGGCGA
>Ga0099828_10002108_pt1 | contig 13612 bp, 13 predicted proteins | sample CZO8metaG_2_FD_79338 | JGI IMG/M metagenome (GOLD analysis project Ga0099828, IMG submission 79338) | Vadose zone soil microbial communities from the Eel River Critical Zone Observatory, Northern California, USA - CZOApr15con2H1.8 metaG | ecosystem: Environmental > Terrestrial > Soil > Vadose...
CGCGCTCCTTTCCGGCGTCTCCCCCGCCGATCTCGGCCGGCTGCGCGACCTGCTCGGCCGTCTCGGCCGTACGCTGGAGCTCGAACCGTGAGCGCGCGGTCGTTCCGCTACGAGGAGGCCGGCGCGGTGGCGCGGATCACCCTCGATCGTCCCGAGGCCCTGAACGCACTGACGTTCGAGGTGTACCGGGAGCTCACCGACACCCTGCGCGCGCTGGCCGCCCGCAAGGAAGTGCGGGTGGTCATCCTGACCGGGCGCGGCCGCGCGTTCTGCACGGGCGGCGACGTCAAGGAGATCATCGGCGAGCTGCTCGAGTTCGATCACGCGCGCCTCGCCGCATTCACCCGCCTCACCTGCGACCTCATCCGCGCCATGCGGGCCCTGCCCCAGCCGATCATCGCGTCGCTCAACGGCACCGTGGCGGGGGCGGGAGCGGCCATCGCTCTCGCCGCCGATTTCCGCGTGGCCGCCGACACCGCCCGCATCGCGTTCCTCTTCGTCAAGGTGGGCCTCTCGGGCGCCGACATGGGCGCGGCGCACCTGCTGCCGCGCGTCGTGGGACTGGGGCGGGCGACGGAGATGCTGATGACCGGCGAGTTCGTCGAGGCGGCCGAGGTGCAGCGCATCGGCTTGTACAACCGCGTGGTGAGCCCGGAGCGCCTGGAGACGGAGACGGCCGAGCTGGCCGCCCGGCTGGCCCGCGGGCCCGCGGCCGGCCTCGCCGCCACCAAGGACGCCCTCGAGCGCGAGATGCACATGAGCCTGGAGGCGGCCCTCGATCACGAGGCGGCGGTGCAGGCCGAGCTGATGCAGCGTCCCGATTTCCGCGAGGGCTTCGCGGCGTTCATGGCGAAGCGTCCGCCCCGCTTCGACGGAGCGCCGGAATGAGCAAGGGCGCCGCGCCTCAAATGAACGACCCTTTCCTGGAGGATTGGCACCTCCGGCTGGCGGAGCGCGTGCGGGCCTTCGGCGACAAGCACCTGCGGGCGGCCCTGCAGGACGAATCGGATCCCGCCGGCCACACGCGGGAGCTGGCGTTGAAGCTGGCGGAGGCGAACGTGCTGCCGGCGGCGGTGGCACCCCCGTGGGGCGTGATGGACGTGCGCTCGCTGGTCGCGGTGCGCGAGGCGCTCGCCTATTTCTCGTCGCTGGCCGATTCCGCCTTCGCGATGCAGGGCCTCGGCTCGTACGCCCTCAGCCTGGTGGGCACCGACGTCCAGAAGAAGCGATGGCTGCCGGCGGTGGCGCGGGGCGAGGTGCTGGCCGCGTTCGCGGTGACGGAGCCCGAAGCCGGCTCCGACCTCGCCGCGGCCCGGACGAGGGCGCGTCCCGACGGCCTGGTGTGGCGTCTTCGCGGGGTCAAGACCCTCATCTCCAACGCCGGCATCGCCGGGCTCTACACGGTGCTCGCCCGCAGCGCCGACGGCGACGACCCATCCGGATTGTCCATGTTCCTCGTCGACGCGGAGGCCCCGCACATGGTCGTGAGCCGCCTGGAGGCCATGGCTCCGCATCCGCTCGGCGAGGTCCGCTTCGAGGACACGCCGGCGGTCCTGCTCGGCGCCGAGGGCAAGGGTTACGCCCTCACCCTCGCCACCCTCGACGCGTTCCGGCCCAGCGTGGGGGCGGCGGCGTGCGGGATGGCCGCCCGTGCTTTCGACGAGGCGCTGCGCTGGGTCCAGGCCCGGCGCCAGTTCGGCCACCGGCTGGCCGAGTTCCAGTCCGTGCAGATGTCGCTCGCCGAGATGCACGTAGACCTGGAAGGGGCCCGCCTGCTCGTCCGGCGCGCGGCGTGGATCAAGGACGGCGGGGCCGAGCGCATCCCGCGCGAGGGTGCCATGGCGAAGCTCGCCGCCACCGAGATGGCCCAGCGGGTCGTGGATCGCGCCGTGCAGCTCCACGGCGGCCAGGGAGTGATGCGGGGAGCGACGGTGGAGCGGCTCTACCGCGAGGTACGCTCGCTGCGGATCTACGAAGGCACCAGCGAGATCCAGAAGCTGCTCATCGCCCGCGAGATCCTGAAGGAGAGCCGATGACGACCGACGTGCTGCGCGAGGAGCAGATGACCCCGGACTACCGTCGCATGGTGGTGCAGCTCATGGAGAGCCAGGCCTATCGGGAGCTGGCCGCCGCCCACATGTTCGGCTACGGCCTGCGCTTCGTCCCCGAGAAGTGGATGAAGTTCATGGTCTGGCACATCCAGGAGGAGACGGAGCACTACCTGGCGGTGGCCAAGATGTACCGCGAGTTCACGAAGGAGGAGGTCGAGCCGCGCGTGCGCGAGCGGCTCGCCGGCAAGCCGGTCCCTTTCGCCGAGAGCTGGTTCGAGCTGGCGATGGCCCAGTTCCTCTACGACCGCGGCGGCTTCTGGCAGCTCAAGGAATACGAAGAGTGCTCCTTCGTCCCCTATCGCGGCGTGATCCAGAAGATAGTGAAGGAGGAGGCGGGCCACCAGGACCTCGGGGAGAAGATCGTCGTGGAGCTGTGCCGGTCGGGCCGGCACGACGACGTGAGGCAGGCCCTGTTCGAGAAGTGGCTGCGGATCGGGCTCCTCTCGTTCGGGCGTCCCGGCACGCCGGGCAACCGCTACGCCATCGAGCACGGCATCAAGAAGCGTGACTCCGGAGAGTGCATGAAGGACTTCATCGAGGACATCCGGCCCTCGGTCCGCGCCGCGGGCCTGCGCTTCCCCGGCGCGGCCGCGCTGAAGATGGAGCTGCCTCCGGACATCGATTGGAGCTGAGGTTCACCATGGGAAGAATCGTGGAGCTGTGCGGTGAAGTCGCGGCGGAAGCGGAGGAGGGCCCCGAGGGGCTCGTCCTCCACCCCGAGGCATGGGAGCGGCTGCGGGCGGACTGGCCGGACGAGGACGTCGAGGACGCCCTGGCCCTCGTCCAGGACAGCCTCATGCAATCCGAGCTGGTCGAGTCGGCGGACAGCCTGAGCGCGCACCTGCTGGACGTGCTGGGCGCCTTCGGCGAGACGTCGGCCTTCCGCCAGGCCGAGGCGGGCCAGGGCGCGCTGAGCGTCGAGGTGATCGGCCAGCTCGCGCGGCGCGTGGCGCGGCTGGAGGAGATCCTCGAGACCTACCGCGAAGGGTCGCCCCCGGATCGACGCGGCTTCGACGCGCTGCTGCGGCGCCTGGCCGACCACGGGATCGAAGAGGAGATGGAGCAAGACCGGCGCGCGGAGCTGATCGCTCCGGACGGACCGGACGAAGAAGAGGAGTGAGCCCGAGGGCCAGCTCGCTTCTCCTGCAGCCCTTTCCCATCGGGAAGGGCGGGCTGGTTCTCCCCAACCGCATCTGGCTGCCGGCCATGGTCACCTGGCGCGGCACCGAGGACGGCTTCGTGACCCCGTCCGTGCGGGAGATCTATCTGCGCTACGCGCTGGGCGGCGCGGGCATGATCGTGCTCGAAGCCACCGGCATCCGGGACGTGGCCAGCGGCCCTCTCCTGCGGCTCTCGCACGAACGGTTCGTTCCGGGACTGAAGGCGTTGCGCGAAGAGATGCGCGCCGTCTCCGCCTCGATCGTCGTCCCCCAGATCATCGACTTCCTCAAGATCGCCACCCGGAAGCCCACGCGGGCCTTCATGGAGGACGCGGTGCGCCGGGGCGCGCTCGCCGAGAGCGTCCTCGACCTCAGCGATGCCGCGTTCGAGGCTGGCGTGGAGCGCTACGTGCAGAGCCCGCGCCTCCGCCGCGACTTCCTCTACGGCTACCGGCAAACGATCGAGGACCTTTCGCGGGACGAGATCCGGCAGATCCCCCGCTGGTTCGCCTCCGCCGCCCGGCGCGCGCAGCAGGCCGGCTTCGAGGGCGTGGAGCTGCACTTCGCCCACGCGTACACGATGGCCTCGTTCCTGTCCGTTACCAATCGGCGGACCGACGAGTACGGTGGCCGCTTCGAGAACCGGATGCGGCTTCCCCACGAGGTGATTCGCGCCGTGCGGGAGGAGGTGGGCTCGGAGTTCCTCGTCGGCTGCCGCTACCTCGGCTCGGAGGACATCCTGGGCGAGGATGGGCAGATCCACGGCAACACGCTCGAGGACGCCCGGGCAATCGGCGTCGAGCTGGCGCGGGCCGGCCTCGATTTCCTCTCCATCTCGCGCGGCGGGAAGTTCGAGGACGCGAAGCAGCCCCCGATCGGCGAGGCCATGTATCCCTACACCGGCCACAGCGGACACACGTGCATTCCCAGGGGCAAGAACGATCCGTTTGGCGTGAACGCGCACCTGGCGGCGGGAATCCGGCGGGCCGTGCGCGCGGCGGGCTTCGCGACGCCCGTCGTCGCCTCGGGCAAGATCGTGACGTTCGATCAGGCCGAAGGCGTCTTGCGCGCCGGCCAGGCCGACCTGGTCGGCATGGCGCGGGCCCTGCTCGCCGATCCCGACCTGCCGCTCAAGTGGCGGGCGGAAGCGGACCCTTCGGCGCGCGACTGCGTCTTCTGCCCGTTCTGCGAGCAGGAGGACCAGCGCCACCGCGTGGTGACCTGCACTCTATGGCCGAAGGATCCCGCCGACCACCGCCGCCGCCTCACCCCCGCCGCCTGGCGGCCCGACGCGCCCTGGGACCCGCAGGCGGCGTTCGACACGGCCGCGGCCGCTCGTGCGACCGGCCGCTGACGCGTCTCAAGCTGGTGGACTCGCGTCGGCGACTTCGCAGCTTGTCGTCAAGCATCTGGCTCAAACAGGCGCTTTCGGAAATACCCCCTCCAGCTCTCCGGGAGTGCGGGCACCTCGACGGCGCGACGGAGAAGATCCTCGTTGTCCATATCGTGGGCATAAAGCGCGGCAATGTCAGCCACAGTGACGCCGTGATCATCACGTCCCGCGAATTCGATCGGATTGCCGCGGGTCACTTCGCCCTCCCGAAGAACGGCAAGGTAGAAACCGGTGCGACCGCTCCGCAGGAAGCGCTTCACCATGTCATCTCGGCCGAATCGGACGCCGAGTTTGAAACACGGCATTCGTGGTTGCGTCACAAGGAACTCCGCGGAACCTACGCGGATCCGATCACCGATTCTGACGTCCGGCTCAAGCAGCCCTTCGGTCGTGAAGTTCTCACCGAACGCTCCCCATGGGAGATCCTTCCCCGGAAGCTCTCGACCCCAGTACTCGTAGTGCTCGCGGGGATAGGCGTAGACAGCCTTCTCCGCGCCACCGTGCACGGAGAGGTCGGACTGTTCATCGCCTTCAAGGTTGAGCGAGGCAACGCGTACGGGGCCTTCCACCGGGCTCTTCCATATCGAGGTTCGGACCACGCGCCCGTGCCAGTCTACTTCTCGGGGAAGACCCACATTCACTGAGACCAACTGCACGGCCCCCTCCCTCGTCCTTCACTCAAAGTCCGCCAACACCCGGATCGGGTGCGAGGCGCCGTCAGCCGGCATCGGGTGTTGTACGGCCCTGATTTGCTCCAGTCTCTCACTTTGGCAAAGCCGCTGATCATCCCCGCGCGTTTAGAATGCGCCGATGCGCCCCTGGATTGCCGTCCTCTGCGCGACAATGCCGTGCGCCCTGGCCAACGCGGGCGACGTGGAGGTCGCCGTCCGCGCCGGACAGGTCTTCCCCTTCTACAAGCAGTCCTTTCGCTTCGATCCGGGCCCGTTCCTGCGCTCGACGTTTCCGAACGTCGTCGTCGAACCGGTCCAGGACCTCAGCCTCGAGGGCCGAGGCGGCCTGGCGTTCGGCGGCGGCCTCACGTGGTACGCGGCCGGTGGCGTCGGCCTGGAGGCCCGCGTCGACACGGCCGACGTGAGCGTGAGGTCCGTCGACGCGATCGTCAGAGTCCGGTTCCCGCTTCCGCCTCCTCTGCCCTCCCTTTCGACCGACGTCAATATCCCTGCGACCGCCGACCTCCAGCGCCTGCGGCCGGTGTCGTTGAACCTGGCCGCGCGCACGCCGGGCAACGTCAAGGTGCGCGTCTCGGGCGGGGTCAGCTATCTGCCGTCGCTGCGCTTCTCCGTCCGCTCCGACATTCGAGCCGCAGGTCCGCTGGTCGCCAACCTCCCGCTGGCTCACCTCCTGGTGCGGGCGGAAGCGCAGCCAGGCGGCGAGGGCGAGAGCCGGCTCGGCTTCAACGCGGGGGCGGGCGTTGCCTGGCCTCTCTCGGGCCGCCTCTCGTTGGAAGTGGACGCCCGCTACTTCCGGTTCCGGCGGCAGACGCTCGCCTGGACCGCCGATCCGGGCGTGCCGCTGACGCCGATCGAGCAGCAGCTGACGCGCGAGCTGCTCGTCACCCTGGCCCCGGTGAGTTTCAATCCGGAATTCTTCCAGGCCACCGGCGGAGTGAGCCTGCGGTTCTAGTAGTAGAATCGGCCGCCGGACCTCGAGCCCAACTTCGATGCGCCTGCGACTTCCGATCGCCCTCGGCGGCCTGGTCCTGATCCTGGCCCCTTGGGCGGGAACCCGCGGCGACGCTCCCGCCCGGTCCCGCTTCCCCGGTCTTCCGCCGCTGACCGACGACCCGTCGCTCCCGCCCCTGCCGGAGAAGTCCCCCCGCAACGCCAGCTACTCCATCCGGGCCCGCCTCGACCCTGACCAGCACACGATTCAGGGCACCGAGGTGCTGGAGTGGCGCAACACCAGCGGGACCGCGCTGTCGAGCTTCCCATTCCATCTCTACTGGAACGCGTTCCGCAACAACCTCTCCACCTCGGCGCGCGGCGAGGGACGGCGCTCGGCCCGCTCGACGAGCGAGAACGAGCGCGAGCGCGGCTACGGCTACATCCAGGTGCGCTCCGTCCGGCTCGTCGACGGGACCGAGACCGACCTCACGCCGTCGATCAAATACGTCGCTCCCGACGACGCCAACCCGGACGACCGCACGGTGATGGAGGTCAGGGCGCCGTCGCCGGTGGCGCCCGGCGCGACCGTCCGCTTCAAGATCGACTGGACCTCGCGCATCCCCTACGGCGACGTGGGCCGCGCGGGCTGGGTGCACGAGTACTTCTTCATCGTGCAGTGGTTCCCCAAGATCGCCGTGTGGTGGAAGGGGGCCTGGAACGCCCATCAGTTCCATCCGTGGACGGAGTTCTTCGCCGACTACGGCGTGTACGACGTGCGGCTGACGCTGCCCAGGCGCGGCTTCGTGGTGGGCGCGACGGGACGCCTGCAGGAGAAGACCGACGACCCGGAAGGGACCGAGACGTACCGGTTCGTTCAAGAGGACGTTCACGACTTCGCGTGGACGGCCAGCCCCCGGTACCGGGAGAAGAAGGCCCGCTTCGACGATCCCGGCTACCCGCCGGTCGAGATCCGGCTCCTCCATCAGCCGGAACACTCCCACCTGGCCGATCGCTACGTCGAGGCGACGAAGATCGCGCTGCGCAGCTACGGCGCCTGGTCCGCTCCGTATCCCTACCCGCAGATCACGGTGATCGACCCCCCCTGGAACTCGGCCTCGGGCGGCATGGAGTACCCGACGCTGTTCACGGGCGGCGCCTACGTCCGGTCCCCGAAGGAGCTGCGGAGCCCGGAGGGCGTGACCATCCACGAGTGCGGCCACCAGTTCTGGTACGCGCTCGTCGGCAACAACGAGTTCGAGGAGGCCTGGCTCGACGAGGGCATCAACAGCTATCACGAGGAGAAGGCCGCGCAGCTCGCACTCGGGCCGGTCGGCTGGGGCCGCCGCTACTTCGGCCTCGCCACCCCGGCGCGGGGCAGCCGCGGCGGCTGGCCCGTCGTCGCGCCCGGGGTCTGGATCGGCCGGGGCGAGGGCGATCTCTCCGGCCTGCGCCACTCGGGCGAGATCGACGTGATGGCCCGCCGCGGCTGGGACTACCGCACCGTCGAGGCCTACGGCCTGAATTCCTACGGCAAGCCGGCCCTCAGCCTGCAGACGCTCGAGAACCTCGTCGGCGACGAGACCATGACGCGCATCATGCGCACGTACGCCCGGCGCTTCCGCTTCGCCCACCCGACGACCGAGGACTTCATCGCCACCGTTAACGAGGTCACCGGCAAGGACTACCGCTGGTTCTTCGAGCAGACCTGGTTCTCGAGCGACCTGTGCGACTACGCGGTGAGCGTCAAGAACGAGAAGACGCGCACGCTGGAGGGCTACGGCGAGGGACCGGACGGAGCGCCGCTGTTGAGCCTGCCCCGGACGGACGCCAAGGAGGACGAGGACAAGGTGTCGTGGGAATCCGAGGTGACCGTCCGCCGGCTGGGCGGCGTGAAGATGCCGGTCGACGTGATGGTGAGCTTCACGGACGGGCGAACGGTGATGGAGACGTGGGATGGCCAATACCGCTGGACGCGGTTCCGGTACCACGGCGCGGCCCGGGTCGTGCGCGCCGACGTCGATCCGCGGTGGAGGCTGGCCATCGACGTCGACCCGGCCAACAACAACTGGGTGGACGAGGAGGGCTGGTCAAGGCGGGCGGCACTCAAGTGGTCCGCCCGCTGGATGTTCTGGCTCCAGAACCTGCTCGAGACGCACATGGTGATCGGCTAGCCGTGCTGTACGCGCTCGTCGAGGGGTGGCGCCGGCTGCGGCGGAGCTTCGGCCTCGCCGTGCTCCTGCTCGTGGTGAACATCGCGACCGCCCTGGTGCTGGCCGCGCCGCTGGCCGGCGTCCTGCGGAGCGGCCTTCACCACAAGCAAGCCTCGCAGAACATGATGTACGGGTTCGACTACCCCTGGTGGAGCCAGTGGTCCGACGCGCAGTCGGGATGGACCACGAGCTTCGGGCCCGAGATCTTCGGGGTGGGCTTCGCGTTCCGCAACCTCGACCTGCTGTTGAAGGGGGCCCTGCCCGCGAACCTCCTCGCCGCCCGGGGCGGCGCGAGCACCGGAGCGAGCAGCGGGCCGCCGCTGGATCCGGTGGTGCTCGCCCTCGGGCTCGTCTACCTCGTCGTGCAGACGTTTCTCGCGGGCGGCATCCTCTCGACCCTGCGGGGCGCGCAGGGCGCGTGGACGGTGCGCGGACTGCTCCACGGCGCCGGGTTCTACTTCGGCCGGTTCCTCCGGGTGGCCCTCCTCGCCCTCTTCGCCGCCTGGGTCGTGTTCCGCCTCAACGCGCCCTTCGCGCGATGGGTGGACGGGCAGGCGCGTGAGTCGGTGTCGGAGATGTCGGCCATGGCGTGGCTCCTCGGCCGCCACGCGCTGCTGCTGCTCGCCCTCCTCTTCGTGAGCCTCGTTTCCGGGTACGCCAAGGCGATCGTGGTGACGGAGGAGCGCGCGAGCGCCGTCCTCGCCTTCGTTTCCGCCCTGTCGTTCTGCGGGCGCAACTTCCTGCGGACGTTCGGCCACTACCTGGTGGTGGCGCTGCTCGGCGTCGTGCTCATTGCGGTATGGCGGCTCCTCGACGGCGCCTACGTGACCACCGGATACAAGACGCAGCTCCTCACGCTCGCGCTCTTCCAGGCGTTCATGCTTGCGCGCGTGGGTCTGCGCGTGATGCTGATGGGCGGACAACTGGCCCTCTACCGCCGGCTCGCCGCCCCGGAGGCCCTCGCCTCGGCCGCCTGAGCCCATGCCCGTCGACCCCGACGACTTCCGCCGCGCCCTCGGCCAGTTCGCGGCCGGCGTCACCGTGGTCACGACGCGCGACGGCCACGGCCGGTCGCTCGGCCTCACCGTCACCGCGTTTGCCTCGGTGAGCCTGGAGCCTCCCCTCGTCCTCGTCTGCGTGGACCATCGCTCGGAGGCGCACGGCGGGTTCCGCCACGCGGGCCTGTTCGGCGTCAGCATCCTGGCCGAGGGGCAGGAGGAGGTGTCGCGGCGCTTCGCGGGAGGTGGGGCGGGGAAGTTCAAGGGGGTGGACCTGGACAAGGGCGACACGGGGGTGCCGCTGATTCCCGGCGCGCTGGCCCACCTCGAGTGCCGGGTGAGCGCGACCCACGTCGCCGGCGATCACACGATCTACGTGGGCGAGGTGCTCTCGGTGGACGTGCGGCCCGGCCGCCCGCTGCTGTACCACGACCGGGACTACCGCCGGCTGGCCGCCGGCGAGGAGCCCCAGGAATGACCGCCCCCATGGAGTTCCCCGAAAGGTTCAACATGGCGTGGTACTACCTCGACCGCAACGTCGAGGAGGGGCGCGGGGACAAGAGGTGCCTCTTCTGGCGCGACGAGGCCTACACGTACCGCGAGGTCCAGGCCCGGGCCAACCGGTTCGGCAACGCGCTGCGCGCGCTGGGCGTGGACGTCGAGGACCGGGTGCTCCTGGTGCTGCCCGATTGCCCGGAGTTCGCCTTCGCCTGGTTCGCGGCGGCGAAGGTCGGCGCGGTCATCGCCATGGTCAACCCCGCCCTGCCCGCCGACGACCTCGCCTACTACTTCCACTACACGCGGGCGAAGGTCGCAGTGGTGGACGAGTCGACCCTCGACCGCATCGACCCCCTGCGCGAGTCCTTTCCCTACCTGCGGCACCTGGTCGTCGTGGGCGTGGATCCGGGCCGGCACGTGTCCTTCGCGGAATCGTGCGCGAAAGGCTGGGACCGGCTCGAGAATGCGGACACGCACCGCGACGATCCCGCGATCTGGCTCTTCACCAGCGGCTCCACCGGCAAGCCGAAGGCCGCCGTCCACCTCCAGCAAGACCTCCCGTGGAACACCGAGAGATACGCCAAGCGTGTGATGGGCATCCGGGAAGACGACCTGACGGTCTCGGTCCCCAAGCTCTTCTTCGGCTATGCCACCGGCACCAACCTTCTCTTCCCGTTCGCGGTCGGCGCCGCCACCGCCCTCTTCAGCGAGCGCAGCGAGGCGGGGACGCTCTTCGACGTCATCGAGCGCTTCCGGCCCACGATCCTCACCTCCGTGCCCACCATGATCAACGGGATGCTGAATCATCCCGGAGGACACGAGCGTGATCTCTCTTCTCTGCGGCTTTGCCTGTCCGCCGGCGAGGCTCTCCCCGAGGAGCTGTACCGCCGATGGATCGAGGCCTTCGGGGTGGAGATCCTGGACGGGATCGGCTCCGCGGAGATGTTCCACATCTACATCTCGAACTGCCCGGGAGAGGTGGTGCCGGGAAGCCTGGGGCGGCTGGTGCCCGGCTACGAGGCGAGGATCGTCGGTCCCGACGGCGGCGACGTCCGCGACGGAGAGGCGGGGACGCTCTGGGTCAAGGGCGAGTCGGCGGCGGTGATGTACTGGCAGGCCCACGAGAAGTCGAAGGAGGTCTTGCGGGGCGACTGGGTCGTGACCGGCGACCAGATGCGCCGCGACGACAGAGGACTTTTCTGGTACGAGGGGCGGACCGACGACATGCTGAAGGTCTCCGGGATCTTCGTGAGCCCCTACGAGGTGGAGAATTGCCTCCTCCAGCACTCCCGGGTGGCGGAATGCGCCGTGATCGGGTATAAGGATCGGGACGGACTGACCAAGCCAAAGGCATATGTCGTGTGCAGGGAGGGGGCCGGCGACGAGACCCTCGCCCGCGAACTACAAGATTTCGTGAAAGCCCGGCTGGCGCCATTCAAGTACCCCCGCTCGGTGGAGTTCGTCCGTTCCCTGCCCAAGAACGACCGGGGTAAGATCGACCGCAGGAAGCTGGAGGCCGCCGGCGCCCGAAGCTGATCCCCCAGAAAGCAACGGAAAGGAGAGAAGGAAGGCATTCCTTCGCGGACCATGGCCGACAATTTCGTGATCCCCGACATGACGTGGACCGAGATCGACGAGGCGATGAAGAAGGAGCGTCCGGTCGCCCTGCTGCCCGTGGGCGCCACCGAGGCGCACGGGCCGCACCTCCCGGTCTCCACCGACACCGTCATCGCGGTGGAGATGGCGAAGCGGGGGGCCGCCAAGCTCAAGGAGCACGGCGTGCCGTCCCTCGTCCTCCCGCCGGTGACCTTCACCGTCGCGGAGTACGGGGCGGACTTCGCGGGCACGATCTCGATCTCCCCCGAGACGTCGGTGGCGCTGCTGCGCGACGTGTGCGCGGCCACGGCCAAGCGCTTCCGCGCGGTGGCCCTCGTCAACATCCACCTGGAGCCGAAGCACGTCGAGTGCCTCAAGAAGGTCGTCGACGAAGGCAACAAGGCGGGGGTGAGCATCTGCTTCCCCGACATCACCAAGAAGCGCTGGGCGGAGACACTGGGGCAGGCCTTCAAGGACGGGGACCACGGCGGCGCCTTCGAGACGTCGCTGATGATGGCGGCCGCGCCCGACATGGTGCGGGAGCGCGAGCGCATCAGCCTGCCCCCCATGGACGGGCTCATGGGCGCCATGAAGAAGGGCGCCAAGACGTTCGCCGAGGCGGGCGGCGAGGACGCGTACTTCGGCGACCCCACCGCCGCCTCCGCCGAGGACGGGGAGAGCCTCTACGACGCGCTCGTCGAAATTTTGCGCCTGTCGGTCATGGAGCACCTGGGGAGCAAGGCGTAGACAGACCGCCTCTTCCCCAGCGGCGAGCATCAAGCTTCGGGCGTCCGCCTCCTCAGGCCAAGAAACCTGCACGCCTCGGGTCGGGTTGAGCGGCAAGGACCCGATAGGCGCAAGGCGAACGACGATGTGGAACGCGTGAAGAGTCCCGGTCAGCGCGGTGGTTCCGGTCAGATGAACCCTCTTGTGTTGTCAGAGATTCTCGTTGCATTCTGCGCATATTTATGAGCGCGATGCGGACTCACTGTTGATGATCGTCGTGCTACAAGCAGGTATGCAGAACGATATTCTCGCTTCCCTGAGTCGCCTCTCCGACGCCCAACTCGTCGCGCAGGTGGAGAGCCTCGTCGCCCGCGAGCGCGACGCGACCGCCCAGATCGTCGCCCACCTCGCGGAGCTGGACACGCGCGATGTGCACCTGAGGGAAGGTTACACGTCGCTGTTCGTCTATTGCCGGGACGCCCTGGGTCTCTCGGAGTGGGAGGCGTACAACCGGATCGAGGTCGCCCGAGCCGCCCGCCGGTTTCCGGTGATCCTCGACATGCTCGCCGATGGATCGGTCAACCTGACCACCGTGAAGCTCCTCGCGTGCCACCTCACTCCCGCCAACCACCGCGACGTGCTCGAATCGGCCCGCGGGAAGAGGAAGCCCGAAGTCGAAGAGATCGTCGCGCGGCTCTCGCCCCGGCCCGACGTGCCGCCGTCCGTCAGGCGCCTGCCCGCTCCGCCGTCCGTCTCCACAACGCCGCCGCCCCCACTTGTCACCTCGACCCTCACGACACCGGATCCTTCTTCCATTCCGACGCCGGCTCCTGATCAGGCGGTTCGTCCCTTGTCGATTCGTCCGGCCGCGGTAGAGCCGCTCTCTCCCGACCGCTACAAGCTGCAGCTCACGATCGGCGGGGACACCCTCGAGAAGCTGCGCCTCGCCAAGGACATGCTAGGCCACGCTATTCCCTCCGGCGATGACGCCGCGATCCTGGACCGCGCACTCACGGTGCTGCTCGTGGATCTGGCGAAGAAGAAGTTCGGCGACACTCCAAGACCCCGCCGTTCGCGGGGGGCCAAACCGGGGGCGCGCTATCCTTCCGCCAAGGTGCAGCGCGCCGTCTGGGTGCGGGATCTCGGGCGCTGCGCCTTCGTCGGGACTGGCGGGCATCGCTGCAACGAGCGCCGGTTCGTCGATCGCGGTAGGGACGCCGGTTTCCCGGCGCCCCCCGCACAGATCCGAGCGTGCGCAGCTAGCGCACTCGGCTCTTGCCTCAGGTAATGAGACC
>Ga0099828_10002109_pt1 | contig 13608 bp, 11 predicted proteins | sample CZO8metaG_2_FD_79338 | JGI IMG/M metagenome (GOLD analysis project Ga0099828, IMG submission 79338) | Vadose zone soil microbial communities from the Eel River Critical Zone Observatory, Northern California, USA - CZOApr15con2H1.8 metaG | ecosystem: Environmental > Terrestrial > Soil > Vadose...
CAGTACTCGTGGTTGAGACGGTGGTATTCGCTGTCGTCGTTGTAGTCGTCGAACTACTGGTTGTGTTCGTCGAACCCCCCCAGGTGACTGAGAAGCTCGTTCCGTCTGTCGAAAGGGGAGACGGCTGCGCCTGAGTTATGCCCGAACTCGACACCATCGTTATCTCCTGCACGGAAGGACCGAAGGAGCTGATTGGGTCCGTGACCCCGCTCACCGTCGCGTAGTTCGTCGGCGAGAGGCCCGTATTGTCTTGGCCGAGGTAGGCTGTCTCGAAATTGGCAAGTGGCAGGACTCCCCCGGCAGAAGATGGTGCCTCTGCCATCCATTCAGCGGAACTCCTCAGCGCCCCGCCCCCTCCGGAGGTGGTGAAGGATTGGGCAGTTGTGGTATCGGTTATCGTGACAGTAACGAGGCCAGTCGCAGAGTAGACCGCCTCAGCCGAAAGATGGTCACCCGGTCTTACGTGATGCCGGTTATCAAGAACGCTGGTCCGGGATAGAACTCGTACCAGGCGTAGTAGGTGGGGCTTCCACTCTGACAGTCCGAATCAGTGCCCGTCTGTTCCACTGTATTGGAGCCAAAGCCGTCAATTCCGACCCAGAAGGAAGAGTATGAGGCGGCAGACGAGCAAGTTACGCTCGGGACAATCCATGAACCCTTCGCATCGGTGACGGAGCCTGCCGGGCCGGTGACCGCGTAACCGCTCCAGTTGGTACTCGTTGCTGCCCATTTGTCAACGCTCGGATTCTGGGAACCGAGCGATGAGGGACGCCGGCTTGAGGTGAAAGGGACTGGGCTAGGCCCAGGCTGGATAGACTCAAGATTGCCACCACTGCGAGGGAACCTGCTATCGAGGCTTGCAAACTCAGTGAAACCATCTCATCTTGAAACATAAGGTTTCTGGGACTATCTTCCATAACTCTCTGCTATGAGACTAGAACTTCGTTTCATGGTGCGGCGCGCATTTCCTCCCTCCCTCTCTTCTGCATCTCCTATCCTGACTAAGGACTTACCCAAGCCAAAGTGGACCGGGGGGGATTTGAACCCCCGACCTGTCCCAATCTGGAATTCTTTGCCAAGGGATTGGACGACATCCTCTATCCTACCAGACTAGACGACCGGCCCGCTCTTTCTCGGCTCGGGCCTTTTGCGCCTTTAAGCCTTATTTGGCGAGCGCCACAAGCTTCGTGTAGTGTCCCTTTCATTCGCTGAATTCAGCAAGGTCGAAATGAGAGTTGGCAAGATTATCGAGATTGACGACATTCCTCAGGCGAGAAACCCGATGTACAAGCTGAAGATTGACTTCGGCCCGCTGGGGGTGAAGCAGTGTGTCGGTGGGGTCAAGTCACACTATACAAGGACTCAGCTCCTAGGAAGGCAGGTCGTCGTCGTGGTGAATCTCCAACCCAAGTCGGTAGCGGGAGTGACTTCGGAGTGCATGATGCTCGCCGCCTTCGACGAGAAAGACATCGCCCTCCTGAAGCCAGACAGGGAGATGCCGCTCGGAACGAAGGTCGCCTAGCCAAGATTTTTATTCGCCTCGCAGGCGCTGAATGCTCGCGCGGTCGTCGTCTAGATCTCACAGAGAGGAAAGCCTGGTCCAGGACATCAAACCCTTGTGTGCAGGCCTGCCACGCTGGTAATTCGAGCAGTCGGAACAGACACCCGGGTTCAAATCCCGGCGACCGCACTTATCTGAACTCGAGTCCTGTTTCTCCCAAGTGGGAAACCCCTTCACACGTGGGATTAGGAATCGTCTGAGATAAAACAGGAATCTTTGCCGTGCAAAAGTTGGGCTGTAGGATCTCATAGCTTGGATCAATTTTGCCGACCAATCTTATCCAAAAATGGCCTACTTGTTTTGCTGACCTCCTCAAGAGATAAAAGTTGGCAGCGTCGGCATCCAAGTTCGGCTGTTCCAATGGGTTCGGCGAATGGAGCCCACTCGTGCTATAAGCCTGGTGAGAGGAAATAGCGGGAGGGAGATCGCACCCTCGCGGGATCGCCCCGGCCAGATGAGAATCACGTAAATAGAGAGACAGCGCCCAAAGTGGTTCGAGACCGCACGTTGGCGGAACACGACTCTGCCGCTCCGCTTCTGCGGACGAAAATTCGAATAGAATCGCTCTCGGATCTCGTTTTTGGACTTGCCCTTTCGATAGGCTCTGTGTTCCTCATTGGGAGAGTACCGCAGACAGGTCAAGACCTAGCAGTCAACATTCTCCTATTCGGGTTCAGCTTCCTGATACTCGTGATGACTTGGGTGGGTTACTCAAGGACGATGACCGTCCTTCCGGTGGAGGTACCTTTCGCGCTTCTCCTGAACCTCCTCCTCCTCTTCTGCGTCGCCCTCGAACCGTATCTTTTCTTCAACTTAGTGTCGGTGTCGGTTGACAGCTTGGACCTGCTGAACTCTGAATCGATAGCGTACGCTCTCGACGTGGGCGTAATGTTCCTCCTCCTTGCTGCCCTAGCTTTGATGGTTGTGAAAGAAGAACGGAGGACTGGTTCCGACCGAGGTCATCTTCGCCTCCACCCTCTCGTGCTGCGGAGATTCAGGCGGGTGATGAAAGCCCAGGCCATCGTTGGCGCGATATTCATCGTCTCGGCATTGCCGATTTTCTGGACGATGACTCCGATAGGGTATCTGAGATTCACCCTATGGTATTCCTCGTTCGTAATTTTACCCGCGGGGACCCTCCGCTCGGTCCGAGAAAAGGGGCACAACGGGACGGCTCCGTCTGGCCCGGTCTCAGTTGGTTGACGGCATCTGGGGAAAGACGCCCTCGGTCGAGTACGCATGCGGCGCGAGCTACGCTGGAATCAAAGCCCCGAGACTCCATGATTCGTCTTCGAAGAGAGAGATGTTGGGGAAACTTCTGCGAGACAAGGTGACTCTCTTGAGTTCATTGACCTCCTGAAAGGGACGGTTGACTGAAAGGAATCCGTTGAGCACGCCATCGTCAAAGTAGAGCTGGAAGAATCCCTTCTCCGCCCCCACCGACCCCCGACTCACTATCCTCGTTTTCTTGCTGAGGTCTCCATACGCGTTTATCTTCAGGTCGAACATGAAGGAGAAGAAGAAAGGGAGGTCTGCGAAAGGTCTGCGCTCGCCTGCCATGTTGGCGCCAGCCGTCATCCCCTGCTTCGCGGCCACGTCGTAGTGCTCTACCCTGAGATGCCTCTCGAATATTGGGCTGTAGAAGCGCGCCACGTCCCCCGCGGCGTACACACCCTCTGAATCTGTCTGAAGGTATTCATCCACCACGATTCCTCTATCCACCTTCAACCCAGCCTCCTGAGCCAGCTCGATGTTCGGGGCTATCCCAACTCCGACCGCGACCAGGTCGGCGGGCAGCTCCCCACGGCTCGTCCGCACCGCCTCCACCGCGCCATCTCTCCCGACGAAGGCGGAGACCTGCGTATCGGTCATCACGTCCACTCCCCTCCCTCTGAAGTATCCCGCGATCCATCTACCCGTTTCTTCGTTGACCGCGACGTTAAGAGGATACGACGCGACCTCGACTATCGTTGTCTTGAGGCCTCGGGTGGCGAATGCGGCAGCCACTTCACAGCCGATGAATCCACCGCCGACGACGACGGCGTTCCTCGCTTTCTTCATCGCCTCTTTGATTCTCTCGCAGTCATCGATCGTCCGAAGGTAGTGTATGCCGCCGAGGTTAGACCCGGGGAGGGGCAGTATCCTGGGTCGGCCACCGGTCGCGAGGAGGAGGCGCCCGAATGCGACTTCGGTGTCGTCTTCGAGTCTCACAACCCGTCCAGATTTGTCTAGCTTCGTCGCTCGCTTCCCGGAGATTACCTCAATCTTCTGGTTTTCGTAGAACTCCTTCGGCCTGAAGAAGAGCTTCTCGCGCGGTCGTTTGTCCACGAGGTAGTCCTTCGACAGTGGCACTCTGTCGTAGGGGAGATGAGCTTCATCGCAGATGAGGACTATCCTGGCCGAGGCGTTCCGTCTCCTGATCGCCGTCGACGCGTAGAAACCCGCCTGCCCCCCACCCACGATGACATGGTCCGCGTCTGTGCTGTGAGGGGCCATCACGATGATGCGCCCCGTCTCTCCGGCATCCCATTTAAGGTCGGCCCTTCCAGCTTTTTCGCCACCCTCTTTGGCTTCAGCTGATCTTCTTCGCGACGTCGGCCCACCCGAAGTAGACCCTGGTGATAACAAGCGAGACGATGGCGTAGACCGCTATCAGCCCGATGGAGAACACAACAGAGGATTCTATCGCGTTAATCCCGCCGAGCTGTAGGACCGAGGTGGCCCCGCTGGGAAGGCTCGGCCGAGCCACGAGAAGAGGGAGAGAGTTTACGGGAGAGGTCGGGAGATAAAGGTCCAGAAGGTGGTCGAACTCATTGCCCGTGAGTCTGAAGATTGCTCCGAGGATGATGCCAGCTATCTGACTCGTGAAGAAGACAGCCGAGGCGATGATGTAGGCGAGTGAGGATCGACGTACAAGCTCACCTATCATGAATGCAGCGCAGAAGAACACCAAAGCCGAGAAGACCTGGGAAATAACCACCGATGGGAGTATCTCTAGTGAAAGCTGAGGGCCGAACGTGAGGGTTGAGGAGGCGACGCTCAGGACTGCGTTCAGCACGACCACGAGTGTCAAGAGCGAGAACCCTCCGGAGAATTTTCCCAAGAAGTATTCGTCGCGGCTGACGGGCTTCGAGAGAAGAATCTCCGCTGTCCCCTGTTCGTACTCCTCGGACATTGAACCGGCGGAGATGAATAGTGCGATGAATTGAAGGAAAAAGGCCTGCGGGAGGAAGACGCCGACAACCCACAGGTAGGGTCGGGCGACGAGCGGGATGCTGGAGGACCCTGCAGTGCTGAGGAAGTAGTACGGGATGGTGTCCACAAGGATCGTAAGTATCACGAGCGCTAGTACCTTCTTTCTCGCGACAGTCCTCTGGAGTTCGTAGAACGCGAGGGTCCTCACCTTTCCGATGTTCAATTCCCAGACCCCTTTATGGCGGCGATGTACGCCTCGTCGAGTTCGCCCCTGGAGTACCCTATCGAGAGGAGTCCCGCTCCCGATCCCACGACTAGCTTGGCAATCTCACTCCGCGGGTCGCTTCCGCTCGCGGCCTCGACCAAGTAGCCACGCTCCATCCTCGTCGCCCTCATCACTCCGGGTACGCCCTGAATCTCGACCAATAGGTCGTCTGGGAACGTCTGCAGCTCGACCTCAATCAGCCGTGACTTGAGCGCCGTTTGGATGAACTTCTCTATCTCACCCCTGAATACCAGTTTCCCCGAGTGGATGATCGCCAGACTGTTGCAAAGCGTCTCCACCTCGGAGAGTATGTGGGAGGACATGATTATCGTGCCCCCGTCGCTCACGAATCGCCTGAAGAGAGACCTGAAGTGGACAACACCAGCTGGGTCGATTCCTATCATCGGCTCATCGAGAACTAACAGAGATGGTGGGCCCATCATCGCTTGGGCCACGCTCAGTCTCTGGACCATCCCCTTGCTGAGCTTTCCGATCTTGTAGTTTTCGTAAGCGCTTAACCCAACATCTTCGAGGGTCTTCGTGACCTGTTCCTTCAAGAGCCCCCGACCGAGCCCGACCAGTCTGCCCGTTAGTTCTAGGAATTCGCTCGGAGTCATGAAGGCTTGGAGGTTAGCGAGTTCGGGTGAGTAGCCCACCTTGTCTAGGGCTTTCACGTGGTGCCTTAGGGGGTCGAGCCCCATCAGCATGACTCTCCCGAGACTCGGTCGAATTAGGCCGAGCATAAGCCTGATCGAGGTGGACTTGCCCGAGCCGTTCGGACCTAGGAGCCCCACTATCTCCCCTCTTCCGACGGAGAATGTGAGCGGGCCAATCTCCTTTGACCCGTAATCCTTCACAGTCTCCTCGAACTGCACGACCTCCACCAACTTGGACCCCCACATCTAATATCTAGCGGCGATCGCGCCCGGGCTAGTCTACCCAGTACTCTGGCTTCTTCTCGACGATTCGGTTCTTTCGGCGTCTTATCTGCACGCCCAGCCCGAGCGCTAACGCTGATATTGCGACTCCCGCGCCTACCCCTATCGAGCTTACCTGCACGGCTGGCGAGGCAGCTCCCGCCGTGAGCGGAAGGGAGGTCGCAGTGAGCGTTATTAGTAGGTTGGAGGTTCCGTTGAAATCCTCCCTGACGGAGTAAATCAACCCCGAAGGAAACGTGTGAAGAGTGCCCTGGGCGCTACCAGTGCGGTTTCTCGCCGAGAAGTGGGCGCTGAAAGTATAACTCGTCAGCGTATAGGCGCTCCCTTGGAACGTCAAGGGGGCGGTTCCATTTTGTGTGAGCTTTATCGAGACGCTCGTCTTGTTGGAGCCGAAGCTAAGGGTCTGGTTCGTTACGGCGGGCAAGAATGGCTGTATCATAAGTGAGGAGTTTACGAACTTTGAGTAGGTGAAGTTCGCTGATGGCGAGGTCACAGAGAGGAAGAGCTTATCGAGCGCCGGCTTGGATGTCTGAGTAACCGACTCGTTTACAGTGAACGACCTCGAGACGCCGTGCGTGGAAAATTGGACGGTGTAAGCCGCGAAGCCCGGCGTCGCCCCGGAGACGGCTCCGACTAGCCCAGCTGCCAGCATAACGGCGGCTAAGGTCGATAACAGAAGCTGCCCCTTTCTCATTCGAAGCGCACGCTCTTTCCCTAGAATAAAAGACTAGCGTATTGGCGATACTCAAAGAACCCAGGCGATTCGCGGTCAAGTCTCGGAAGAGTCGAAAACTGTATCACCGGCGTGGTAGCCTCACAGGGTAGGATGCTCGCCCGTCTAGGCCTTGCCGGCCAGCCACCTCGCCAAGACAGCCACGGCGACCCCGATCCAGTATTGGGAGTGGGCATCGACCGATGTAACACCTTCCGTCACCACGGCGTAGGCTAACGCGATAAGAAAACCGAGGAAACTCGCGCCTCCGCCCAGGGCGATGAGAAACCTCCCCACGAAGACGTGGCGGCGGTACAGAGCGATTCCCCCTAACAGAACCGTGACCCCTCCGAGTGCGACAAGCGCGCTGAGAATCGAGACGGTGATCGATAAGGGAATGGCGATTGCTCCAGGGAGGACGGTGGGAATCCCACCGCTCACCAGAGAAAGGATGGAGAGAAGAAAGCCGTGCACACTGAAACCACTTGCGACAATCAGTCCTCCTCCGATGAACGCCAGTGCCATGCTCCCCAGCTCTGTGGCTCTCCTAAGAGACACGTCGCCTCTGGGTGGGAGGAAGAAGGTTAAAAATCCACAGTCCACGTATCGAGTCCGGAGGTCTCGCATTACCTGTACACCTCGAAGAGAGGCACGAGAATTGGGTGAGCTGCTGTGACTGAAGCCCCGATCCAACTTCCGCCCGGCCAGGTGTGGGGTAGGAGATGGGTCATCTACGCCGCGCTAGGCGTGCCGAAGGTTGACCTTGAGAAGTGGAGGCTACGCGTGGACGGCCTGGTTGAGCGCCCCCTCGAATTTTCCTACCAGGACCTGACAAACTCTCAGGTGACAAGATACAAGCGTTCATTTTTTTGTGTTACCAAATGGAGCATCGAGAATCCCGACTGGGAGGGAGTCTCCCTACCCTCTCTCGTCGGGCCCGCCGGCGTCAGTCAAGACGCGAAGTGGGTGATGTTCCACTGTCTCGACGGATATACCGCACCGATACCAGTCGAGGACGCCCTTGACGAAGACTCCATCGTCGCGCTTCGGATCAACGGGAAGCCCCTGAGTACTGAGCAGGGTTTCCCCGCAAGGCCATTCATGCCCAAACTCTACGGGTGGAAGAGCGCGAAGTGGCTCAGCAGGATCGAGTTCATCCGGGACTACAGGGATGGCTACTGGGAGATGTACGGCTACCACGAGAGGGGGAACGTCTGGGAGGAGGAGAGGTTCAAGGGCCACTCCGGAAAGCATTCGAGAAGGACCAGCATCGGAACCGCTGGCTGAGCTCGACGACCTCCGGCACCGACTCGCAGCTCAAGACGTGCGCTCCCCATCGCTGAACTTCCGCACGAGTTCTTTCGCGACGTCGAACCGCACTTTCCGCTGTCTTACCATCTCTTCTGCGACGACATCGACCAGCTTGCCCATGGCTCCCGCTGACATTGCCATCGATCGAGCGTGCAGTTTCATGTGCCCCTTCTGGATTCCTTCCGATGCGAGCGCCCTAAGCGCCGCGAAGTTCTGGGCAAGCCCGACGGCCCCCATGACCTCAGCTAGCTCTATCGCGGTCTTGACACCGAGTATTCGTATCGCCACTTTTGCTGCGGGATGAACCTTCGAGGCCCCTCCGACGAGACCAACGGCCATGGGCATCTCGAGCGTTCCGACCAGGTCGCCGTCCGCGTTCTCCTCCCAAGTCGTTAGCGGACTGTATCCTCCCAGCTTCGCCGCGAAGCTGTGCGCCCCTGCCTCAAGGGCTCGGATGTCCTGCCCGCAAGCAATCCCGACCGCGACCACTCCGTTCATTATCCCCTTGTTGTGGGTCGCGCATCTGTATGGGTCCGCCTTGGCGAAGGCGTACGCGTAGACAATTCCCTCGACCGCCTCCTCCCCCCCAATCGCGTCCTTGTCGAAGACGGCTGAGGCTCTGACCAGTCTCCTGTCCGCCAAGTTCGAAATTATCCTGAGGAGCGCTCTGCCCTTCGCGAGCTGCTCGATCATCGGGGCGACCGCCTCGGCCATGGTGTTGACGGCGTTCGCGCCCATCGCGTCCCCGGTGTTGACGATCAGCTCCGCTATTACCATCGGCCCCTTGATGCTCGAGACCACCTTGACGTTAAGGTCCTTCGCGCCGCCGCCGAGCGAGACGAGCAGAGGGTCCTGCTCGTTCGCCTTGGCTAGGATCGCCTCCTTCCGATTGAGGAGCTGCAACTTGGCTCCGTTCGGGTCGGAGGGGGAGACGACCTGGATCTGCCCGATCATTATGGGTCCGGTGTTGGTCACCCTGAAACCGCCCTTGACCCTCGCCATCTTCGCGGCGTTGCTCGCGGCGGCAACGACCGAAGGCTCCTCGAGGGCCATCGGTATCAGGTAGTCCTTCCCGTTTATGAGAAAATTCACCGCTATTCCGAGTGGGATCGTCATCCCTCCTACTACGTTCTCTATCATCCTATCGGCAACTTCGGGGGGAAGGCCGCCAGTGCTGGCAAGTGTCTTCGCCTCCTCGTCGGTGATCCCAGTCAGCTTCTGAACGACCTTCATCCGCTCTGTCGGTGTGAGCTTGTAGAAACCGGGAATCTCCGAGGATTCTGTCATGCGTTACGAGCGGTATTGAGACGTTATATAATTCAACCTAAACTCCTCTTCATTCCGCTCGTCAAGAGTCGAAGGGTTCATCGAAGCGCGCCTCCCGTCCGCGTGAAGTTGTGACAAAAATTGTAAATATCTTCTCTGCCTGGCTCGACTCGCCTTTCGAGAGCATGCCTTGATAACTGACTGGCGACCCGTATGGGACAAGTCGATCGTCGAATAGCGTTCTTAAAGACAAAAGTAGGACGATTTTCGCACGAACTTGGGGCCGGTCGTCTAGCCTGGTTAGGACGTCGCTCTGACACGGCGAAGGGCGTCTTGTGAGAAAGAGGCTCGCCATGGTCGGTGGTTCAAATCCGCCCCGGCCCACTACCAGTTCCACCTCCACCACCTCCATACCTCCACCGAAGGATGGCAGTGCGGTCGTCATAAGACAGAGAGACCTCACCCTTACAGCGATCGCAATTGCGATAGTTTTTAGCCAAGATTCGCTGCTCCTCTTCTCATGAGCAAGGAAGAGTTTCAGCGCTGGTTCAACTCTGGCTCGACCCTTCCCCTAGCTGTCAAGGGGCACACCTTCTCCCTGGGGCGAGACGACATCGTCAAGGTCGACGGCGGAAAGTTCGTCTACGAAGAGGCTCTTCAGCTCGTCATCATGCTAAACTCCAGGAACCCCCTCTCTCAGCTCAACGCGAGTGTGCTGATCTGGGAGAGGAACGGAGTCCTCCGCCTGATCGTTCTCGCGCTGGCGGTGATAATCGTCGTCGCGGTAATCGCTCTCGCGCGTCGCTAGCAACTCAGGCTAGAGAATTATCGTGATGTAGTAAAGCTCGGTGATGCTCCCGCGGAGCTGGAAGACCCCAACGTCCAGCCCGCCGCCGCTGCTGTCGGTCCAGAGATAGACCGCACTTCCAACGCTACCAGGAGCGTGCCCCGTAAGGAATTCGCTCACCTGAGCTAGCGTACCGTTTACTCCGAGGTTTCCAACCGAGAGGGTTCCAGTTTTGATCCAAACTGTCGGGTTGACCGTCGTCGCGTTTACGAGCGTAAGCTTCAATGAGGAAACGAGTGATGAGATGCCCGCGAGCAGCGCCTGGGTCCTGTTGCCCCCAACAGGCCCTGCACCCCCGGCGAGGATGCGGTAGGCGGCGCCGGCATTAGCCCCCACGGCCACAGCGTCTGTGGTCGGGTTCACGGCTGTCATGAATGGAAGTTGCGTGACGACCCCGGCCGTACCTGGATTGGTGTAGACGGCGACGAAGTAGGTCAGGGCTCCACCGACGGAGTAGAGCAGGTACGAGCCGAACCTGTAGTTGGGCAGCAGCGTGAGTTGCGTTCTGACCTGACTGTTCGTGGTGAGGGCATTCTCTGCCGCCGAGGGCCCGATGATCGTCGATGAGTTCGAGGGGTTCTCGTAAAGGTAGATCTGACCTAGCCTGTCCCCTCCGTAAGCGATGTAGAGCCCAGCCAGGTTCTTGCTCGCCGCGCTCCTGAAGTGGACAAGCTGCGTCCCCACGAAGTAGATGTTGTTCCCGACGGCCCACGGGATGTACTGGACGCTGTTGCTCTCGGGCCGCTCGTAGAACTGGGTTGCCGACCTCCACACAAATGGGTCGTTGACGTGAAAGGCGAAGTCGTAGTCGAGTTGGCCGGCCACCTGGGGAGAACCGAGAAGTTGCTCGGGATACCTCAGCTGAGGAACGAGCCACGCTGGCGGGCTCTTCCAGCTGCCGTAGTAGTTGCTGTAAAACTGTGTCAGAAAATCACTGGAGTTCCCCCCGATGAGGCTGGAGACCCCGTAGAAGTTCATCGACCCATCGCCCAGGTTGACGAGGGCTACCCCGAAGAACCTCAGGTAGTCGCTCGCCGAAAAGCCCGATTGAATGGGATAGTCGATGTAGAGCTGGACGACGTAGAATACGCTCTTCCCGTCCGAGGCCAGATACGCCGCAGGGTCCTCGACGAGTCCCGGTATGAGAACGCTCTGCACCCTGTCGAAGACGTTTCTGTTCCACAGCATCTGAATCGGCTGTCCAGAGAAGGCGAAGCCCAACTGCCCTTCCGCGAATGTGAACCACAGGGACTTCTGCCAGCCATCCAGAACGTAGTCGGAGGTGCCGGCGTACATAGCGTTCTGGATTTCATCGTAACCCGAGACATGAACGTAGACATCATGCTGGAAGCCGCCTCCCTCGCCGTAGTAGATCGGGGGCTCAGAGGGTATTCCGTACGCCTTGGTGGGCGGGATCTCTGAGCCATTGTAGGTGTTTATCACCAGGATGCGCGCCGCGTGTGTGTAGATCAAGTGCTCGCTTACCCAGTCCGTCGAAGGAAACGCGGGAGTCGTGGGAGAAACCCAGTACTCCGTGTTCTTTAGGAAGACAATCTCTGAGCTACCGAGCGTCATCCAGTTGTATGCCCCAATCTCCTTCGTGTTGGTGACTGCGGCCGCCTGCTGGTCCCACTGTCTCACCACGTTAAGAATCGTCGATGAGTTGCTAGTCGGGAGGTTGAAGGCCGAGGAGACCTGTATCCTGTCGAGTCCCGCCGCCCACCTTGTCACGGTAATCTCCTTGTGGGTGCCCGGAAACCATTGGTACTGCAGGTAGTTGTTGTTCCAGTTCAGATACAAGAAGGCCAGAGTACCCGCCTGAACCACGAGCGAGATCGCGATCACGACGGCGATAGCCTTGTACAGGGTTAGGCGGGGAAGCTGGACGTCCCTCCTCTTTCTCAGGTATGACCATCCTAGGATCGCAAACGCCAGAACGGCCCAAGTTGAGCCGTAGACGTAAGGTGTCGCGACGTCCATCAACCAGTAGGGCGCACCGAGTATTACCGCCGTGACCAGGGCCGCGAGGATCGAGACCAGATTCCTGAGCCAGACTTCGCTCGTCCTCGTGATGAGATTCCTTAGAAGCCTGAGCACCATCCTGACCACGAAGACGGTAAGGACCGCCAGAGCGACGTAGGAGACTAGCCGGTACTGAATCTCTAGCGTCGGCATGAGCCCAACCAACTCGTTACCCGACGCTGGAAAGGCAGGAAGCAGGAGGACCCTTCCAACCGCGGACCAGTCCCCCAGCCCCTGGCTCGCCATCGCGATCGGGTTCATGACCTGCCCCAAGAAGGGGAAGCTGCGATTCGCGACAAAGAAGCCGAAGACGGCCGCCCATTTCGTCAGCTGCCAGAGCCCCCAGAGCCACTTTCCCGCCTTCACCTCTCGTGGCGGCTCCGATTCTTCATACGAACTCACTCTCCTCGAGAGGACACTGATCAGCGAGCCGAGGTCGCTCTTACCCACCTTGGGGTTGATGACGACGAGCGCGAGCAGGGCAGCAGCGAGAAAGGTTGCCCCACCGTAGAAGTTGATCCCAAACCAATCCAGCCCGCCCTTCAGAGAGTAGACGTGCTCGGCGATCGACCACTCCAGGAGGGTCCAGGCCGCAAATAGAATGAGGACGATTATCAGCACCCCAATCAAGGCCCATGCCATCCTCGGGCCGAAAGAGATGCGCCTGCGCGCCGGTTCTTCCATCTCGACCTAAGCAAAGAAGACGGCTATTTGACGCTTTTCAGCGAGCGTCGGAAAAAAGAGCATCTCTGGCTGGACGCTGAACCGAAACCGGATCCGCAGAGCCCGACTCGGGCGGGTCTCTCAGAGTGCGCAGTTCAATCACTCGTTCATTCGTTCGTTCCCGAAAAGCTCGTCCGGTGCGAGCTTATCCGCCAGCCTGAGTGCCTTGATGAAGCTCTCGGGGACGAACGTCGTCCTGGGGGGGTCCGACAGCACGAGGTACCCTCTCTTGGCGGTCGAGAGAAAAACAACCACGGAGATGGCGAGTGGTAGGAAGTCCACTGAAGGAGTGAGGAGTGACGACGCCGGGAGCTCGATTCCGTGCGCGGACGCGACCCCAGACAGCCAGTTGACGAGCATCGAGGCCCAGTTCCACCCGACGATCTGCGTGACAAGAAAGAGCACAGTCGCGGCTCCGCCAACCGAAAGGGCCGACCAGAGAGCCCTGACCTGAAATTTTATCTTCTTAATCTCGCGCAGCGGAATGCTCGCCGCCTCCTTCGCCTTCCTGAGGGGAACGACGGTCAGCCTCTCGGTCGTGACCACGACGCGGTAGTTGTCCTTCAACCAAGCCTCCACAACCTTCTCGCTCGGTTCAACGTTGAGCGGGCTCGCGAGCTCCTGCTCTTCTGCGAACTCCTGAATGAGCAGTTTGGAGAATGTCTGAATCAGGCGCGTGAGGGAGTAGCGCGAAACGGACCTCGCCGCCGCCTTGCCTAGCCTGTTGCGATAATATGGTCGATTCAACAGTTCAAGGATCGCCTTCGC
>Ga0099828_10002110_pt1 | contig 13604 bp, 16 predicted proteins | sample CZO8metaG_2_FD_79338 | JGI IMG/M metagenome (GOLD analysis project Ga0099828, IMG submission 79338) | Vadose zone soil microbial communities from the Eel River Critical Zone Observatory, Northern California, USA - CZOApr15con2H1.8 metaG | ecosystem: Environmental > Terrestrial > Soil > Vadose...
CTTCCACCCCGCCCAGGTGCAGCTGAGCCCCGCGGTGCGGACAGCGATAGGCCATGATCTGCGCCTTGCCGCTCGTGCCGCGGTAGAGGGTGTAGTCCTCGCCCATGATGCGAATGTGCACAGCGCGTCCAGCAGGCAAGTCTTCGCCGCGACCGATGGCATGCCAGAACTGCCGCAAGAATGTGCCCCCCGGCGTGCCCGGGCCCGCCGCCGTCAGATCGACGTCCCAGCGCTGCCGCCGCGCCTCAGCCGTGAGCCCCAAAGTGGTTCCACTATACGCAACGCCATGAACGAATGCTCATGACACCTGGCACGCGACTTGCCACACTCTACCGCATGCCTGAAACCAAGGACCCCGAAAACAAGCCCAGTCCTCCGCGCGATTTTGACAGCGAACGATCGGCCGACGCTCAGCGGCGCAGTGCGGGGGAGGCCTTCGATCGCCGCATGGAGGAGCTCACCAGGGACGCGCCACGGCCGCAACGACCCGACCAGGATCGCCGCAGAAGGCGCTAAGAGCCCCGGCCTCAGAGGTGCAGGAGCACCAGCAGGGTCAGCAGCGCAAGGGCCACCGTGATGCCAAATTTGAAGGCGTGATCGGACTTGTAGCCCGCGGCGATCGCCTTCGAATTCAGGCGCTTCACGTGACGGACGCAGCCTGCTTGGCCGATTTCGCCGGCGAGATGATCATGGTCCTGGTGCGCGCGTCGGCCTGAGCAGGGCGTTCCACGGTGTGAGGCTTCAGCTGCTCGGCAATCGCATCGAGCAGCAGGCCGGCTCGCTCAGGATGGGCCAGCTCCCGGCCACGCATGCGGACCACCACCTTCACCTTGTCGCCCGCTTCGAGGAACTCTCGGATGCTCTTCACCTTCGTCGCCACGTCGTGGTCGCCCACGTTCGGCCGGAAGCGGATCTCCTTAAGGGTGAAGGCCTTCTGCGCTTTGTTGGATTCGCGCTGCCGCTTGCTTTGCTCGAATTGAAACCGCCCATAGTCGAGCAGTTTGCAGACCGGTGGGGTTGCCGTCGGATTGACTTCGACGAGGTCCAGTTCGCGGGCAGCTGCGAGGTCGAGAGCCTCCCTTAGGGGCAGGACCCCAAGTGAGGCTCCTGTTTGATCGATGACCGATACCTCTCGGGAACGGATTCGGTCATTTACGAGTGTGACTTTACTTATGGCGCTCTCCTGTTGGTGTTAGCTTCTCTTTGGTCGCTCTCAGATTAGCTCCAAGCTCCCGCATGCGGTGCTTGGACACGGCCTTCAGGACGGCCGGGAAGACCGATCTCTCCTCTTCTCGAACATGCTGCTCGACGGCTTGTTGCAGCGCCAGCATCTGCTCGTTCAGCGCGTCGCCATCATCCAAACCGCGGATCGCCCGGGTCAGCTCCTCCAGGCTGCGGTGTTCCCGCAGGCTGGTGTCGATCCTGCCGTGAAGCTCGGGGATGGTTTCCGCCTCACGGTAGAACTCTTCTTCGACCTTGGAATGCATCGCCAGGTGGCTGCACACGCGCCGCGCCACCTGGTGCTCCTTGCGGAGCTTGAATTGACTGAATAGGCTATCCAGCGTTCGATGCTCGTAGCGCAGCAGCGCAAGAGGATCGCCCGCTGGAGCTGTTTCGCGTTTCCCGCCCATAGTGGGCGAAGGATAGCTCTTAGGCACCGGCAGCTTGATGTGCCGTGTTAGCCTTCGATAGATTCGACACTGTGCTGGAGGGGCGGACCGCCACGTTGCCGTGGCCGCTTTGGCTTCACTCTGCCGGACGTACGCGCAGGAGTTGCAGCCCACAATGAAAGCCATCCGCTTAGTCAACGGTCATTTCGATGGGGAGACCGAACACGCCTCCCCCGAGCCTCAGGAGCGGCTGCACAAACGCCTGCCGCATGGCGACTGGGTCGACAGTGTCAGCGGCAAGCCGGTTACGCATGACGTCTATCGCCTTTCCACCGACAGCAACGCGCAGCGAGTCTACACGTGTACCGATCGAGCCATCGAGAAGACCACCTGGCTCAAGCTGCAAGTGCTGAAGAGCACGCGCTAGCTTGCCGGACGCGAGCCACTTCCCCACGTTCGGTATGTGGGGCAGCGAGTGGTGGAAACCGCTCCTCTTCCTGATTGTGGCTGGCCACCTCACCAACGCCTGCATTTCGCTGTATCTCCACCGCTGCCAAACGCACGGCAGCGTCGCGCTGCACCCGGCCGCCGCGCTGGGCATGCGAGCGTGGCTGTGGCTTTCCACCGCTATCAAGACCCGCGAGTGGGTCGCCTGCCACCGTAAGCACCACGCCTTCGCCGATCGCCAGGGCGATCCGCATTCGCCTCTGCGCTTGGGGCTGCCCAACGTCATCCTAAAGGGCTACTTCTACTACCGGAGCGCTGTGCGCGAGCCCGGCGTAGTCGAGAAGTACGGCACCGGCGCCCCCACCGACTGGTTCGAGCGTCTCCTGGTGCACCGCCTGCCGTGGCTCGGCCTGGGGGCCATGCTGGCTCTCGACGTCTACCTGTTTGGCCACGTCAGCGGGAGCCTGGTTTGGTTGGGTCAGCTGCTGTGGGTGCCGCTCTGGGCCGCGGGCATCGTCAACGGCGTGGGCCACGCCGCGGGCTACCGCAACTTCGACATCAAGGGCACCAGCCGCAACATCGTGCCGCTGGCCATCTGGCTCGGTGGCGAAGAGCTCCACAACAACCATCACGCCGATCCCGCCTCGGCCAGGTTCAAAGCTCGCTGGTTCGAATTCGACGTCGGCTGGGCCTATCTGCGGCTGCTGTCAGCCTTTGGGCTCGCCCGGATCCATCGCCCGGCTGCGTGTTAGACTCCGTCCACACAATTCCTCAGGTTTGCCGGCCAGGCCATGGCGGACGCCTCCGGAGCTGATTTACAAAGCATTAGGAGCGTCACCAACGTGCCGGACCAAACCCTTACGTGCCAGGACTGTGGCACCAATTTCACCTTCACCGAATCGGAACAGCAATTCTTTGCTGACAAGGGCTACACGAACGCCCCAGGCCGCTGCCCGGATTGCCGGCGCGCGCGGCGCGAAGGCGGCGGAATGGGCTCCCGCGGGCGAGATCGGGTCATGACCGACATCATCTGCAGTGAGTGCGGCAAGCCAGCGCAAGTGCCCTTCGTGCCCCGAGGCGACCGGCCGGTGTATTGCTCGGACTGCCACACCAAGCAGCAGAGCTCCAGCCCGGGCTACGGGAGCCGGGGCGGCCGCCGCTACTAGCCTCCTCAGTCAGACGCATGCCAACTGTGTTCATTGGCTGCATCGAATGCAACACGCTTCTGGTGGTGACCACCGACGTGGACTCTTCCAAGCGAGCTTCGGCCGCGGGCTGGCAGCGCGCGGCTGACGGTTGGCTCTGCCCGAAGCACCAGCTGCCAGCGACCAGCGAGGAAGCGGCCGAGCTAGCCCTTACGACGACGGCGTTACCGTCACCACAATAGTCACCGTGGTGACGCGGGTGGCGGTCACGGTTGGAACTGTCGTAGGCGTGGGCGTGGCTTTTGCCGCGCGGTCATTGGCCTGCAGGTGCGTTACCGCCACCAAAGCCAGCGACCCCGCCGCCAGAGTGCCCATGACGAGAGGCAGGATTGCGCGCTGTTCAAAAACCAATTGGGTTCCCCTTGACCGTACTCTTTCCCCACTAGGCGGTTATGTCATGAGCTTTTGTTCATGATCGCCGCCCTCGTGAACCTCACCGGAAAATCCATGTTGCTGGGTGGCTCCGTAGAGGATATCTCACGGGACAGTGGCGGCCTGCAATGCGATCAGCAGCTGCCCGCTCCCACGGCACACACCTACTACTTCGTTCCCGGCTGCATGGCAGCGGCGGCTGGCACGCGCATGGACGTCGTGTTCAGCCCGGCCATCCCCGATTGCAGCCACTGCGCTGCCCCGCCAGCGAAGCGCCATTGGTACCAGGGGCGCCGCTCAGCAGCCGCGAACACGCTGGTGCAGACGGTGGAGCACCAGACGGCGGAAGACGGCCGGCAGGGTGTCGGCGCACTCTTCTTTCGCCAGCGCTATCTCGCTGGCGCGCGCCAAGAGTAATCCACGCCGCGCCACACTGCTAGACTCCGCCGAAGCCCTCTTCCGCCGCTTCGGCCAGCAGCCATGGATCGGTGACCTCGGTGAGCGGTGGCTCCCCCTTGAGGACACGCACCACCTCGCGCGCCGCATGCGTTTGGCAGTCGACGTAGGACTCGTCCGAGTTGGCGCCGGTGTGGCAGGTGACGATCACGTTGTCGAACTGAAGCAGCGGATGATCGCCGGGCATCGGCTCCGGGTCTGTAACGTCCAGGGCTGCGCCAGCCAGGCGGTCCTCATGCAACGCTTCCATCAGCGCCTCCGTATCGACCAGCGGACCCCGCGCGCAGTTGATCAGGCACGCGGACGGCTTCATCAGCTTGAGGCTGTCGCGGTTGATGATGTGGAACGTCTCCTTGGTCCTCGGCGCATGAAGACTCACGAAGTCCGAGCTGCTCAGCAGGTGCTCGAGATTCACCAGCTCGACCCCCAGCTTTTGCGTAACCTCAGGCGCGACGTACGGGTCGTACGCCTGCACCCGTAGTCCCAGGCCTTTGGCCCGCGGCGCGACCTGGCGCCCAACGTGCCCCAGCCCAATAATCCCCAGCGTCTGGCCGGTGATGCGGCGCACGCGGCCGCGATACTCGTGCAGCTCGGCAGTATGCCGCCGCCAGCGCCCCTCGTGCGCGTACTGATTCATCCGTACCAGCTTGCGAGCCAGCATGATCAGCAGCCCGATCGTCTGCTCGGCAACCTCGATCGAGTTGCACCCGGCCGCGTTGCTGACCACGATGCCACGCTCGCGCGCCGCCATCAGGTCCATGCGGTCCACGCCCACCCCGGTGCGACACACGACCTTGCAGCGCTCGAGCGCGAAGAACGTCTCCCGTGTGAACGGCACCGACCCGTGCAGGATCATGCCGTCCGCCTCGGCTCCCGCCTGCGCCACCTCGGCATCCGTCTTCGGGCTCGCCAGCACCAGCTCGGCCTCGATCTCGTCCAGGATCGGCGTAATCAGCTCGACCGGCACCTTGTTGCTGCCGCAGTAGACCACCCGGAATTTGCTCATCGTCCGCAGGATTGTCCCACAGGCTGGTCAGCTGCCGGCGCGCCAACTCACGATCAGCGCACTCGCGGCGGTGAACATAATTGCCGTTGCCGCCCAGCCAAGGACGTTCAACAGCCAGCTATTGGTCCGGGTGCCCATCACAGCCTTGTTGTTCGAGATGAGCATAATCACGACCAGCAGTGGGGGCGCCAGCAGGCCATTGATGATGGCCGTCCAGAAGAGCGCGGTGATGGGGTTGATGCCAACGAAGTTGAAGAGCACGCCAACAACTGTGGCGGCGAAGATCACGATGTAGAAGTGCTTGGCTTTGCTGAGCTTTTCGCTGAGCCCATAGCTCCAACCCGCCGCCTCACACACCGCGTAGGCGCCAGAGGCCGTGAGCACGGGCACGGCTAGGAAGCCGGCCCCAATGATGCCGATCGCAAACAGGATGGTCGCCGCGTTGCCTGCAAGTGGCGCAAGAGCCTGAGCAGCGTCGGCCGCTGATTGGATGTCGGTCTTCCCGGCCTTGAACAGCGTCGTCGCGGCAGTAAGGATGATGAAGTAGAAGACGATGTTGGCAAAAGCCATCCCGATATTGACGTCCCAGGCAACGTTCTTGAGGTCCGTGTCGCTGACGGAGGCCTCCCGCTGCTCCACCGTGGTCCATCCTCTGGCCTCTTCCTCTTCCACTTCTTCACTCGCTTGCCAGAAGAAGAGATACGGTGAGATGGTCGTGCCAAAAATGGCGACTATCGCCGCCAGGTAGGTCGTGTTGAGCTGGAAATCGGGCACAAACGTGCTCTTCAGCACGTCACCCCACTCTGGCCGAGCAATCACGCCAGCAATGATGTAACCCAGCAGGACGATCGTCAGCCATTTGAAGACGCGCGCTATGAGTCGATAAGAGCCGAGGACCTCGAGCGCGATGATGAGGGCAGCAACGGGCGCAATCAGCCACAGGATCGGGATCGGGACGAGCAGGTTGATTCCGGCCGCAATCGCACCGATGTCAGCACCGGCGTTGATGGTGTTGGCCACCAGCAGGCCTATGATTGCTGGAATGAGCACCGCGCGCGAATAATTCCGCCGCAGGACGCTCGCCAGCCCCATACCGCTGACCAGCCCGATCTTGGCGCAGATGTACTGGACGGCCGTCATCAGCGGAAAGCTGATGGGAGCAGTCCACAGCGTCCCGAAGCCGAGCGAGGCGCCGGCGACGGCGTATGTACCTATGCCCGATGGGTCGTCGTCAGAAGCTCCGGTAATGAGGCCTGGCCCAAGCAACTTGAAAACGCGCTTGACGGCATTGGACTCTGCCCTTATGGCCGCTGCAATGGAGGCTGCGCCTGTACTAACATCGTGCGGGACCATCCCCTCGTGGGCGTGATGCCAGTGCGTCCTTATCTTTCGCATGTCGCGATCGTCCTCCTATCCGGGTTAACGCCCGGTCACAGGGCATCATAGCCGAGCGTGCGGCGTTTGCCAGCGCACCTAGTGATGTCAGAGACCGTAACGAGCTCTGTCGATTGCGGCCCTGGCGTGCCGGGCTTCGCCAGGGACTTCGTGCCAGCCCCTGGACCTGGATCAGCTGTTGAGAGCCACCTATTCGTTGGTGATCAGCCGGATGGCGCTGTCGAACCGGAAGTAGTTCCAGGCCCAATCCAGGAGCACGGCAACGCGGTTGCGGAAACCGATCAGCTGGATCAGGTGCACGCCCAGCCACATGAACCAGGCCAGTGGGCCGGAAACGCGGATGGGCCCAATCTCGCCCACGGCGGCGTGCCGGCCAATGGTGGCCAGCGTGCCTTTATCCCGATAGCGGAAAGCCCGCGGAACCTGGCCCTCGAGACGCCGCAGCAGGTTCTCGGCGGCAAGCTGCCCCTGTTGGATAGCCACGGGAGCGAGCTGCGGCAGCGGCTTGCCCTTGTCCTCCAAGTAGGCCATGTCGCCCAGCACGTAGATCTCGGGATGATCGGCCAGCTCCAGGCTCGGCCGGACGGGCAGCCGCCCCCCGCGAGCCTGCTCGACACCGGCCGTGGCGGCCAGGTCGGCCGCGCGCACGCCCGCGGCCCACATCAGCGTCGCCGCCGGAATCATCTGGCCAGTGGACAGCTCCACCGTCTGGCCGTCGTAGCCGCGGATCTGCGTGTCGCACATGACCTGCACCCCGCGGCGCTGCAGCTCCCGTAACGCCGAGCGGCGCAGGCGCGGGTGAAGCATGCTCAGCAGATCGGGGCCGCCCTCCACCAGGTGGATGCGGACCTCACCGCCGGCGAGGGTCCTGTAGTCACGCCGCAGCAGCATGTCGACGAGCTCCGCCAGCGCGCCGGCAAACTCCACGCCCGTAGGCCCCCCTCCACCAATGACGAAGGTGAGCAGCGAAGCGCGCTTGGCGCCGTCCTCCTCCACCGCCGCGCGCTCGAAACAGCTCAGGATGTGGTTCCGCAGCCGCACCGCGCCGTCGATGTGCTTGAGCGTGTAGCTGTGCTGCGCCAGCGGCTCGATGCCAAAGAAGTTGCTGTCGCTGCCCGCCGCCAAGATGAGGTAGTCGTAGCCGATTTCGCGGCCCTCGATCTCGAGGCAGCGCCGGGCCGCATCTACTCGGCTCACTCGCCCCAGGCGGAACTCGACGTTGGCATAGCGGTGCAAGATGCGCCGCACCGGGTAGGCGATCTCGCCTGGCTCCAGACCGGCAGTGGCCACCTGATACAGCAGCGGCTGGAACAGATGGTAGTTGTGCTGGTCGATCAGCAGCACATCCAGCGGCTTGCCGCCGAGCTGCCTGGCCGCGTTCAGCCCACCAAAGCCCGCGCCGACGATGACCACCTTCGTCCGAGCGGGCCTAACCGCCAGCGATGGCTCCAACGATCAGAAACGGCTCCTTGCCCGCCGCAATCGCCTCCGGCAGTGGCGTATCCGGTGGATCGTGCGACACGTCCTGCTCGCAGGCGAAGAACCGCACGAACGCTCGGCGCTTCCTCGTGAGCTGGTCCCGCATCGTCCCCCGCAGCATCGGATATGACGCCTCCAGCGCGTCGAGCACCGTGCCCTGCGTGACCTGGCCGTTAATCTGGAGCTGCACCTCGCCGTTGATGTGCGCCAGCGTCCGCAGGTGCGCCGGAAGCACGACGCGGATCACGGCAGCGTCTGGACCTCCACCGACAGCACCGAAGGGAGGTCTCGCACGATCGGCTGCCAGCTGTCCCCAGCATCGGCCGAGGCATACACCTGCCCGCCGGTGGTGCCGAAGTACACACCGCACGGGTCGAGCGAGTCGACGGCCATGGCGTCGCGCAGCACGTTCACGTAGCAGTCGCTCTGCGGCAGCCCCTTCGTCAGCGCTTCCCACTCGTCCCCGCCCTTGCGGCTGCGGTACACCCGCAGCTTGCCGTCGGGCGGGTAGTGTTCGGAGTCGCTCTTGATCGGCACCACGTAAATGGTCTCGGGATCGTGCGCGTGCACGTCGATCGTGAAGCCGAAGTCCGTGGGCAGGTTGCCGCTGACCTCGTGCCAGTTGTCGCCGCCGTCGTCGCTGCGCATCACATCCCAGTGCTTCTGCATGAACAGCACCCCTGGCCGTGAGGGGTGCATCGCCATGCGGTGGACGCAGTGGCCGATCTCGGCAGTGGGATCGGGCATGAACTCCGATCGCAAGCCGCGGGTAATCGGCCGCCAGGTCTTGCCGCCATCGTCCGTCCGGAACGCGCCCGCGGACGAGATGGCGATGAACATCCGCTCGGCATGCGTGGGGTCGAGGATGATGGTGTGCAGGCACAGCCCGCCAGCGCCCGGCTGCCAGGAAGAGCCCGTCCCGTGGCCGCGCAGCCCGGGCAGCTCCTGCCACGTCTGGCCGCCGTCGGTGGAGCGGAACAGGGCGGCGTCCTGGACCCCGGCATACACGGCATCCGGATCCGTCAGCGACGGCTCGAGATGCCAGACGCGCGTGAACTCCCAGGGCCGGTCCGTGCCGTCGTACCACTTGTGCGTGCCAGTGTCGCCTTGGTACTCGAACTTGTTACCCACCGGCTCCCAGGTCTTGCCGCCGTCGTCCGAGCGTTGGATCACCTGGCCAAACCAGCCGCTGCTCTGGGAGGCATACAGCCGGTTCGGATCCGCGGGCGATCCTTTCACGTGGTAGATCTCCCAGCCGCCAAAATGCGGCCCGGCCACGTCCCACCGCTCGCGTTTTCCGTCAGACGTCAGCACGAACGCGCCCTTGCGCGTGCCAACCAGCACTCGTATCGCGCTCATTCTTCGGCTCCTTTCTCCGACCATTGTGCCAGGAGGTCCGCACGCGGGCCACGCGCACGGGGATTCCGCTTTTCGCCAATCATCGCACCAGCAGCTGCACGATGGGCTGGCATACGCCGCCCGGTTCTGGCCCCGCGGGCCGCGGATGCACCCAGCGTCACAAGGAACACCGCGGCGCCCAGCAGCACGATGGTCGCGCCGGATGAGACGTCGATGTAGTAGCTCAAGTACATGCCGAACACGCCGCACAGCGTCCCAATGACACCGGACAGGCCCACCAGCCGCGCGAAACTGTGGGTCACCAGCCGCGCCGTAATCGGCGGGATCACGATCGCCGCCGCGATAAGCGTCACGCCCACCACGTTCATCGACACCACGATGGTCGCCGCCAGCGCCAGGGCGAAGGCGCTGTCCACCCAAAACGCCGGCACGCCGTATACGGGCGCCACTTCCGGGTCAAACGCCAGGAACAGCAGCTGCTTGTAGCCTACGAACAGCCCGACCCCCACCACCGCGGCCACGCTCGCAATCACCACCAGGTCCGTTCGGGTGACTCCTAGGATGTCGCCGAACAGGGCCGCCTCGAAGTTCCGGGTGAAGTGCCGCGTCCGGGAGATCAGGGCCACGCCGAAGGCGAAGCTGGAGGTCGTAACGATACCGATGGCGGCGTCCGCGCCGATCCCCCGCCGGCGCGACGTCCAGTTGATCAGCAGCGCCGACACGAAGCCCCACAAGCCGGCGCCGATGTAGAAGTTCCAGCTGGCCACGTAGCTGACCACCGCGCCGCCAAAGGCCGCGTGCGACAGGCCATGGCCCACGTAGCTCATGCGCCGCAGCACGATGAACACGCCGAGCAGGCCGCACAGCCCGCCCACCAGCGTGGCCGCGATCAGCCCATTACGGAAGAACTCGAACTGGAAGGGATCGACCAGCACGGTCATGAGTGCCCATTCCCATTTCGCGTCGATGCCAAGGCCGCGCGGAATTGGTGCGGAGCGTCGGCGATGATAACCATGCCGTTCTCGTGCAGCACCGTCAAATCGGCGCCGTAGACCAGCTTGAGGGTCCCCTGCGTGAACACTTCCTCCGGAGAGCCCTGCGCCACCACCGTGCCGTTCAGCGCCACCACCTCCGGCAGGTGGGCGGCCACGCCGTTCAGCTCATGCGTCGTCAGCACGATGCCCAGGCCCTCTTCGTGCAAGTCCAGCAGCAGGTGCAGCACGTCGTCGCGCGTCTTGATGTCGATGCCGCTGGTCGGCTCGTCCAGCAGCAGCAGCCGCGGCTTGCCGATCAGCGCGCGAGCCAGGAAGACGCGTTGCTGCTGCCCGCCAGAGAGGTCCCGGATGTGCCTGCCAGCCAGGCCGCCAATGCCCAGCCGCTCCAGCAGGCCGTCCACCGCCTTTCGCTCGCCCGCGCTGGGCCATGGCATCCAGGTGCTGCTCATGCTGATGCCCATCCGAACCACTTCGCCCACCGTCACCGGGAAGCTCCAATCGACCGTTTCGACTTGCGGCACGTAGCCCACGCCCGGCGGCCGCCCGCGGCGCACGTCGGCGCCCATCACGCTGACCCGGCCCTGCACCCGCGGCATGGTGCCCAGCAGGGTGCGCAGCAGGCTCGTCTTGCCCGATCCCGAGGGCCCCACCAGCCCCACGAAGGCGCCCTCCTCGATCCTCAGCGACACGTCCCACAGGACAACGGGGCCGCCGTAGGAGCAGGTCACATCGCGCAGCACGGCCAGCGGCTGGCCGTGACTGTGGCGGTGAAGATGCCCGCCATGAGCGTGCTCGATCACGGAGAGCGCACGAAGCTGTCGGCCGGATCGATGCCCTTGAGCGAGTCCGCATTGCCACCCAGTGCCTGCGCCATCACGCTCACGTCCTCCAGCATCAGCCCAAGATACGTGTGGGTCGGACTGTTCGGCGGGCCTGGTGGCTCGTCGTCCCGCAGCTTGTCGACGAACTGCGCGCCGGTCTCCCGCGCGATCTGTTCCAGCACCTTGCTGGGGAACACCTCGGAGCCAAAGATGGCCGGCACCTTCTCGGCCTTGATCTGCTGGATAAGCTGCCCCACCTCTTGTGGCGACGGCTGGGCGAAGTCCGAGGGCTGGATGGCGCCGATCGGCTCGATGCTGTACCGCCGCCCGAAATAGGCGAACGAATCGTGATACGTCAGCAGCTTCCGGTTCCGCGGCGGAATCGAGTTGACCGCGATCTCGATCGCTTTGTCGACCTGCCCGAGCTTGCTGGCGTACTGCTGCTCGTTTTCGCCGAAGTAGTGCCTATTCTTCGGGTCCCGTTCCGAGAGCCAATCGCGGGTAAGCTCCGCGTACTTGAGCGCATATTGCGGGTTCATCCACAGGTGGGGGTTGGGGTCGCCATTCTCGCTTGGAAACGAGAAGTCGAATATCCACTCCTTTGCGCTGACGGCGCTGTCACCCAACATATAGATGCCGGCGCCCGACTTCAAGTTCGCCCGGGCCAGCTTTTCCGTCGGTGTCTCCAAATGCAGCCCGTTGAGCACCACGATGTCGGCTTTGGCCAGCACCTTCGCGTCCCCCGGCGCAGGCTGGAACGTGTGCGAATCGGTCCCATCCGGGATGATGCCGTGCAGGTTGATGCGGTCGCCGCCCACGTTACGCACGATGCTCGAGATCGGCGCTACAGTGGTGGCCACGTTCAGCTTGCCGTTAGCGGGCAGCTCATCGCTCCAGCCGAGCTGCGGGCCTACCGGTTTGGGCATAGCAACAGTTCCGCCACAGGCCGTGGCCAGTAACAGCGCCGAGCAGGCCGTCAGGAGCAGTCGATACATCATCTCTATTGCGACTGATTCGCAAAAGCCATTGTAGATCAATTCGCGGCTGGCACCGGATGCGCTAACGTGCCAGTGTGGGCTCTGACGCGAACGGTTACGCCCCCATTGCCGACTACGCGCTCATCGGCGACTGCCACACCGCCGCGCTGGTTTCGAAGAGCGGCTCCATCGACTGGTACTGCCCCGGCCGGTTCGATGCCTCACCCGCCTTGTGGCGGATCCTCGACGCCCGCAAAGGTGGATTCTTCAGCGTGGCGCCTGCTCAACAAGCACATCAGGTGAGCCGCCGCTATCGCGGGCCTACAAACGTCCTGGAGACCACCTTCCAGCTCGGCGGCGGACGCTTGCGGATCACCGACTTCATGCCCGTCCATCGCCGCCATCAGTCGCGGCTGGGCCACGACGTAGGCACTACCAGCCGGATCCTGCGCCTCGTTGAGGCCGAGGGCCAGGGCTGCGCAGTCGAGGTCCGTTTCAAACCGGCCTTCGACTTCGGCCGCGCGCAGACGCGGGTCTCAGGAGTCCGCGGCAAAGGCGTTGTGGCCACGGATGGCGAGCGCTTCTTGGTGCTGTACTGCGGCAAGGGCGAGCTCAGATCAGCCGACGGTAATGAGGTGCGGGGCCAGATCGAGCTCCGCGCCGGTGAACGGGCCTGGCTGGCCTTGAGCCTGGCGGGCAGCGAGCACGGCGCGCAGGCGGCGCTTGACCCCGACGTCTCCCAGCGTGATCTGCAGCGCACGCTCGAGTACTGGGAGGACTGGGCCGCCCGCTGCCGCTACGACGGCCGCTATCGCGAGCCGGTACTGCGCTCGGCCCTGGCACTCAAGCTGTTGACCTACGAGCCAACGGGCGCAGTCGTCGCCGCGCCCACCACCTCTCTGCCGGAGCTGATTGGCGGCATCCGCAACTGGGACTACCGCTTTACCTGGCTCCGGGACGCCTCGCTCATGCTGTACGCGCTCAGCACGCTCGGCTATCACGAGGAAGGCACCGACTTCATCGGCTGGCTGGCCAAGACCATCGGCAACGATCCCACGCCGCGCCCGCAAATCATGTACACCATCGATGGCGGCCACGAGCTGTCCGAAGAGATACTCGACCGCGTCGACGGCTACAAGGGCTCGCGGCCGGTGCGCATCGGCAACGGCGCCTACCGCCAGCATCAGCTGGACATCTACGGCGACGTGCTGGACGCGGCCCATCAGTTCCGGCGCATCGAGGAGGCGCCCGACACGCCGGTGCCCGCCCCGACCAACCGCCTTTCGCGCCGCAGCTGGCAGCTGCTGTCACGCCTGGTAGAGCAGGCCATCGGCGATTGGCAGGAGCCGGACAGCGGCATCTGGGAGGTCCGCGGCGGCCTGCGCCATTTCGTGTACTCGAAGCTCATGTGCTGGGTCGCGGTGGATCGCGGGCTGCGTCTGGCCCAGGAGCACCGCTTGAAGGCGCCTTTGGCGCGCTGGC
>Ga0099828_10002116_pt1 | contig 13588 bp, 7 predicted proteins | sample CZO8metaG_2_FD_79338 | JGI IMG/M metagenome (GOLD analysis project Ga0099828, IMG submission 79338) | Vadose zone soil microbial communities from the Eel River Critical Zone Observatory, Northern California, USA - CZOApr15con2H1.8 metaG | ecosystem: Environmental > Terrestrial > Soil > Vadose...
ACCTACGAAGCCTATAACGGGTGGGGAGGATACAGCCTCTACCCATATAACAGCCTCAACACAAACGGCCTCGGCAGAGCCGTAAAAGTGTCGTTTGATCGACCCTATACAGATTGGTATGGATCAGGCGGGGTACTTTTTTATGAAGCTGATGCCATTCACTGGCTGGAGCGACAGGGCTATGATCTTTCCTATATAAGCAATACCGATTTACACAGCGACCCTTCCCAGCTCCTGCAACATAAAGTCTATCTTTCGCTTGGTCATGATGAATACTGGACGAAAGAGATGCGCGATGGGGTAGAACACGCACGAGATAGCGGTGTGAGCCTGGCGTTTCTAGAAGCAAATGCATCCTTCTGGCAAATGCGCTTTGAGCCTGATAGTATGGGTGTGCCGAATCGCACCATCGTCTGCTATAAGGTGGAGACAAGATACCATGACCTGGAAAGAGATCCTCTCTATGGTAGAGATAACGCTCGCCTCACTTCTCAGTGGCGTGATCCGGTGATAGGTCGACCGGAGAACGCGCTGATTGGAGTGATGTTCTCCGATTACGTCCAGCAACATCGCGGATTTCCCTGGCAGCTCAGTACGCCAGCAAACTCACCACTCTTGAAGGGAACTGGCCTGCAGGCAGGGGTGCCCTACGGTTGTGCATTGGTTGGGTATGAATGGGACCGTGTCTTCTCGAATGGGGCAACCCCCAAAGGTTTGCAGGTACTTGGTTTGTCCTACACCATAAGCGTTAACTACTATGCTGATACCAGCAACACGACGTACTATTTTGCGCCTTCCGGGGCGATGGTCTTCGCCACAGGGTCCGTTTATTGGACTACCGCGCTCGATGGCTATCGTCTTGTTACGGACACGTTGTGCGCCGGTCAAGATGCTCCCGTCCCCGAAATACAGAAACTGATGACAAACGTGATGCAGGCTCTGGCAACACATCGTCTTCCTTCGTAAGAAGGTATCCCATTAATTTGTGAAATAAAAATGCAGCCATGCGGGCGAATGCGCGGCATTCGCCCGCATGGCTGCATTTTTATTTCACAAAATGATTCAAGGTGACGAAATGCCCATTACATCCTGGTAAAGGCTAATCAGCAAGTTCTTTTCCTTTTCCCAGCAGAACTTGTGTTGAGCCGCGCCCAGGGCATTCTCGCGCATACGAGCAAGGGCAGAGGAGTCTGCCAGCATGGCATTGATGGCGGCACCCACCTCTGCCGGTGCCAGCGAGGATACCACCTGCCCAACATCGCAGCTTTCGAGAACTTGCGCCACAGCATCAAGCTGGGAGGCGAGTACAGGCAGCCCGGCCATGAGGTATTCAAAGAGTTTGTTGGGGAGAAGCATTTGAATATTGGGCGCGTAGTCCGGTGAGCATACTATCAAGCCCACATCCGCCGAGGCTGTCCAGTCCAGCAACTCTTCATATGGGACAGGAGGGATGATTTTGACACGCTCAGCTACTCCTTCGCTGGCGATCAGAAGATGCAGTTGCACCTCTGTTGTGCCAAAGCTCTTCCCCATCATCACAATGACGATACCAGGTTCGAGAAATGCCGCTGCCTCACCAGAATATCCAGGCTGCGGTCGGGCTGCAAATAGCCCTGGTAGAGAGCTATGCGCACCTGTGGAGCAAGACCAAGTAGTTGGCGCAGGCGATCACTTTTAGCGACGACTCGATACGGTAGGATATTACGGATCAGCGACACCTGTGCAACAGCATACCTGTTGCGAATTTCCTGCACAATTGGAGGAGAGACGGTAATCACGGCGGCACAGCGCGGCACCATATGCGCCAGCAGTACCGTCAACATCGAGTGAACCAGTCGCCTGCTTCGCCCCATTTCGGAAAGGGGCCGATCCCCCAGGGGCAGCTCGTAGGCTTCAAAGATCAGTGGTTTACGGCGCAGCTTTGCCGCGATATAACAGGCGGGCAGTGCTGTGACCTCACATGCATGATAGATGTCGGCTGGCATGCGTATCAAGCGCAGGATGCTGCGTAGAAACAATAGCGCCGCCTTGAGCAGTATCCATCGCTCAAAGCGGGTCGCACTGAACGATCTCTGCACGAGCATATGCTTCATAGAAATGCCAGCAATATGTTCCCTGGCAGGATGGGTATCATCACTTTCGACATCAAGCATGGAAACTGTGTACCCCGCTTCTACCAGGGCAGTAGCCGCCCGCATCGCCCGCACATCATGGCGTGCCTCCCGCAGAACGTGCATACAGACATTGATAGGTTGATGTGTCGTATCCGTAGGGGCGGGGGTTGGGTTGAGGGTGGAGGGGACGCTTGCGTCGCCCAGGGTGGATGGGGGAAAGGCAGGGGACCAAGACGAGGGCGGCCACAAGAGCCCCCTCTCCACATCCCCTCCACCCCCGCCCTTACTCGATGATGCCTCCACCCCTACGCGATGATGACGTCTCTCAGCATCATTCCCACCCCAACGGATGCCCAGCACCAATAGAAAGCCGCCATATAGAGCGAGGACACATATATAGAGGGCGATGGAACTCATATCAATTATTTTCTGATCTCGCAACAGCAAACTACTTCCAAGATAGAGCACCACTCCGGCTAGCAGCGCGATAGAGAACAGGCCAATCTCGAACGCAATTGGGTAGAGACGTTGGTTCACAATATAGGCAATTACAGCAAGCAGTGTATAGGCGATCAGGGTCGAGAGGGCAGCCCCGATTGAGCCATAGAGAGGGATTAAGACAATGTTGAGTGCGACGTTTATGAGGGCTGATATGGTAGTAAGCAAGACCGCGTACCAGGTTTTTCGCTGTATGGAAATGCCGACTGTGAAATAGCTATAGATGCCAAAAAACAGCATGGAGACGGCCACAATAGGAATAACAGCAACGGCAGCATAATAGGAAGGTGGGAAGAAGATAGTGAGTACCCCCATGCTGACGAGCATCAGGCCAAAGGTGGCGAAGAGCAAAAAGAGGCTATACCAGCGAAACACCAGCCGGAAGACAGAGCGGGCATCGTCTCTTTTGGCGATGGCAAACATGGCCGTGGGCCAGGCCAGGGAGAACGGCGATAGCACGATGACACCGACTATTCCCCCCAGGGTATAGGCGACGGTGTAGCTGGCCGTCTGAGCCAACGAGCCGAGGCGACTGAGCAGATAGCGGTCTGAAAGTTGCAAAATCCAGATCGAGACGACATTTGAGACCAACGGTAATCCAAAGGAGAGCAAATTCCAGGCGATATCAAAACGGAGGCGCATACCTGCCCGCAGCAGTATAAAAGGGAGTGTAGCGGCGGCCACCAGAGCATAGCCCGCCGCTACCGCCAGCAGCGCACCGCTAATGCCCATATGCAGCCGACCAACCAGCACGATAGTTGCCCCCAGGTTCACCAGCAGATTAGCAACCGAGAGCGTTACATAGTACCCGGCATGGTTCTCGGCACGTAACCAGGAGAAACCAGGGACAGTTAAGTTTTGTAAGAGTACAACCAGGGCAGCCAGCCTTACCGCGTCGCCGTAGGACGAACTATAAAACAAGAAGGCTGCCAGTTGCGGGGCAAGCATCATCACCGCGATGGTAACAGGTATCGAGGAAAGCGATAACAGGATGACGATGGTTGAGAGTACTCCCATCCTATCTTTTTGTGTCTCGTAATCATAGTTATAGGCACGGAAAAAAGCATTATTCAATCCAAACTGTGTTATCCCCACCATCAAGGCGATGGCTGTGGTCAAAACAGCGAGTACGCCGTAATCAGTACGAGTAAGAGTATGAGTCAAAAAAGGCGCGAGTACAAGCGTGACGAGCGATATGAGTAGCGGGGCCAGGGCATAAATACCTGTACTTTTGACAAGATTGAGCACCTGCAACCGGTATGTGGAGACATCGTTCTGGGTTTGTACTGGTGGAGATGCAAGTTTTAGCATGTTTCATCATCCCTTCCAACATCTATAGCGCAATGTGTAGGGGCGCAATTCATTGCGCCCTCGTGGATAGTCGACTCCCGTCCCAGGGCGCAATGAATTGCGCCCCTACACAGCTCATCGTGTGCCGCCCAATGTGTGGCGCGTTGTAAAGTGCGCCGGAACACGGCGGGGCTGTGATACTGCGCTACATAGCCTCGAGCCAGTTGCCCTATCTGGTGACAACCCTCCCGGTTGCTTAAAAGCCGTACCAGTGCGGCGCTTGTCTGTGCTACATCGCCTGGCGGCACAGCTATTCCCCGTCCTTCAGTGAGCAGGTAGGCATTTGCTATTGGCTCTGTTGAGGCGACCACCGCGCAGCCGGAGGCCATCGCCTCTAGAATTGCCAGGGGATAGCCTGCTCCTCTCCAACTCGTATACAGGAAGATATCGCTGATACCAAGCACAGTGATGACCTCGTCCACCGGGGCCTCGCCCCACAGTATGCACACCTCGCGCAGGTTGAGTGCAGCAATATGCTTTTCCAGTTGCTGGCGCAGTGGCCCATCTCCGGCAATGATCACCCGTACACCCCCCTGATGCATGTTGCCTACGCTAACAGCGAGCGTGGAGATGGCCTGCTTTATGGCCTCCAGAGCTATTTCCAGCCCCTTTTCGGCTGAGAGCCGGCAGACGATGGCAATTACCAGTGCATCAGCGGCGATGCCATTTTTCTCGCGAACGGCAATGCGCGTCTCAGCGTTCGGGATGATATGGCGTTCGATCTCAATCATATTGGTGAAGCGCGTAATGCTGCTGGGACGTACACCTAGCCGCTCGCATAAAGCATCTACACCGTCATCTGAAACGCCTGGAATGAGATAGTGGTCGACGAAGCGAGCGGCAACGCGGGCCATAAGGAGGCGCGAGGGCCAATACAACGCCAGCAGTCGCCGTGCCGCCAGGCGAATTGGCCAGGGCCAGGGTTTTGTCACCACTTCACGTAGGCGTTCGGCCCGAAATAGCGCGCTATTGCGTTCAATCAGTAAACTCAAATCGCCATGGTCAATACAGACCACCCGCCTGCCGGTCAACTTCGCGGCGATGGCGGCGAAGGCTCCGGTAAAGACGCCATCTTGCGCCAGGATTACGTGATACCCCGCGCCGCCACGGAGTAACGAGACGAGCTTTCTAATTCCGGCCAGCACGTAGAGCCAGGCAAAGGGGAAATACAAGGGTGTCATTCTCCTGCTGCCAAAGCGGTGAATGACGTATCCTCGCGGGTCTGGCCCGATATGCTGTGTCAAATACTCGCGCTGCCATATATCCGTCGTCACCGAGGCCACTTTATCTAAGAATGTGAGTACGCCGCCCATCACAGGGAAGGCAGGCACAGGGATACAGACGCGCAGTTTGTCCGGCACCTGAGTTTGTGGAAAAAGCCGCTTCTGAAGCTTACTCCATATGGTATTGCCAACAAAACTGCTGCCTCGTGAGAGCACGTAGCGCAGGCGAGGTATCAATTTATGCCGGTACTGTTCCCAACGTGCAGCCCGCGCTGCACAATCAACACAGTCAGAACAGGTAGCCAGTGCAGCCAGCAGCGTGCTCTGCTCCGCCAACCGAGCAGAGCATGAAAGGTGTCGCTGGCCAAGATCAGAGTATGTCCAGAAGCCGCTATCAAATTCATCAAGGAGTTTATGCAGCGTTGCCAGGCTGCTCTGTATGAGCTTTTCAAGCCGGGTATCGCCAGTAAGTTTGAGATAGTCGTACAGTCCAAAGAGGGCAAAGATGAACCCGTTGAGCATATGCGCCGCCGGATAGATGGCGATCTCTTCAAAAAAGACGCCTTCATTCCCGACAGGCGTGTTGACACCACCATCGAGAATATCAAGCTCAAAGGTGTGAACAACACGCTGTGCAGTCTCGAGAAATGCTCTATCGGAAGTAAGCTGGTATGCCCGTATCAAGACGGAGAGGCCAATTCCCTGAGTAAGCGCGGACAGACACTGGCGACCAGCCCCTCCGGCGGGCCTCTTAGGGGTAGGTATTTGGGAACGCCATCGAGGGCCGCGTCGTTCCGTAGGGGCGGGGGTGGAGTTGGGTGGAGGGGGGACGCTTGCGTCGCCCTCATCCTGTTCCCCTTGAGAAACGCCCCACCCGCCCCTAGGGCGACGCAAGCGTCCCCACCGCCCATCCACACCACCCCCGCCCCTACGGAACCCATCCGCCCCTCGTCCTTTCCCTAAAATACCTACCCCCGAAACAGGGGACAGGGCGGTATGCGGCAACGAGATAGGCCAGCCGCCTGCCCGTTCACCGGTGCGTGCTTCATGTTCAACAAGCCACTGTGCCTGCGCCAGAAACGCACGAGCATACGCTGCATCTCCGCTTGCCAGGTAGTGCTCCCAATGCACCAGGGCTTCCTGCGCGATAGTGGTTGGATAATCGGCCTTGTGCTTGCCCTGCTTTGACATGTCAACAGGATAGGGAGCCAGAACAGGCGCGGAGGGCGCGATCAATCGGGCCCCTCCGCTATTCGCTTTTTCTGTCTGCATATACACCCGCTTCCCCCTTCCTTGCTTTCTGCCCAACACCTGGGGTATCTGGGGTGCGATCAATCGAGCCCCTACTCAGTTTACTTCGATTGTTTATCGCGAGCAAAGGAGAAGCAAGAACCCCCATTAGCAGCCATCCAATGGCGGTTAGAGGGGTGAGCGTCCAACCTGCATTACTCAGGCTATAAAAGCTCAGTGTAATAACTGACGCTAATCCACCAGCCAGCAGTGAACGGGTGGCTGCATCCGCTCGTAACCAGTTGCGTACAGCCAGCCAGAAGGCCAATGTCAGCAGGGCGATGAAGAGAAGGTCGAGCGGTATACCTCCCAGGGCGGCCTCTTCCAGGTATGAATTGTGGGGGTGATAGACAGGCACAAATTGTGCCGGCACGCGGTATGGTTGCGCGAATTGAATATAGTTATAGCGGCCAAGGCCAATCCCCGTCAGTGGATACGCCTGGATCACTCGTAAGCCGGTCTGCCATACACCAACCCGCAGCGACCATTCATCCGGCGCACTGGCATGTTGCAGCAGATTATGCAGCTGCGACGGGAAACCCACAAAAATTACAAGCGCGGCAAAGAGCAGAAACAATGAAATTTGGATGCGATAGCGCATGCGACCGGCAAAGACGATAAAAAAGAGCATCCCTACCGAGGCTGCTATCCATGCTCCTGTGCTAAAAGTGAAAAGCAGTGCCAGTACCATCAGCAATATCTCAACCAGGTAGAGAGCCTTTTCCCTCAAGGATGAGCTATCAATAAAAAGACCGAGTGGCAGTAAGAGCATCATAGCGAAGAAGCCACCATTGGAGTCTGGATTGAGTAGGAAGGCTTCCGCACGAAAGATGCTCGTATTTCCCAGTTCAAAATGCAGCAAGTCCTGAATGGAGGCATCGTAGCGCGTGGTCTTGAAGAGCAATATACCGGTACGAGCTTCGATAATGGTATGGATAGCCAGCAGAGATGCGAAGAAGGCTAGTATCTTCAAGAGACGCCGTACACTGGCGGCGTCCTGCGCCACGGCTAATCCCAACCAGAATAGCAGCAAAGGATTAAAAATGACATTGAAATAGTAGTAAATGCTGTCGCGGAGATTGCTATTATAGGTCGCCGGAATAATCGCCAGCACCAGGAAGAGTATCCAGAGCCATAAAGCGCGAGGTTTTACCCAGGGGCGCAGCGAAGAACGGCGCAAAAAGAGTAGGAACAGCAAGCCAAGGGTCAGTAACTGCGCGGAAAATGCTAATCCCAGGTACCAATCCACATACAGATGAACGGCAATGATAAGCGTTGCCGCTAACTCATCATGGCGCAGGATAAAATGCATCGCCGATGAGATTCTCTTGCTCCATGCACTGCGTTTATTCGATGTATGCGATCTTCCCATTATGTCCCGCTCCGTTGAAGCACCGAACCTGCGCTGCGAACTTATCAGCATGTATAATCGACTCCCAGGTTTGTATCTTGACTTGAAGAATTAACGGGTATGCTCAACACTTTATGGCTGTATACGAGGGCACCCGAAGGGTTGCTAATCATGGCGCAGGCTGGTAGTACCAGGTGCAGGTGTATTGTCCACACAGTGCCTGCCTGCCGTTGTAGGAGATACTGGTAATGCCAGCCATGTGCTCCTTTGATGGCCGCGTGGGGAACGCTCCATTGAAGCGTGATGGTGCGGGTTTGGCCGAAATTGAGGGTGAAAAAGCCTGCCCATACCGTGCGATCAAAGGCTTTGCTCGTGCCTCGCGACTGAAACCCGCTCTCTTCGTGCAATATGCTGCCTGGCGGCGCATAGATACGTATGTAATCGCGATATGGGCCGGTACCATAGACAGGCCCAGGAATTTTCCACGCATAGGTAAGGGTTGTCTGATGAATAGCATTCCCCTGGCTATCAATGGTCACCGAGTCATTGAGGGTATCGACTATATATGGATTAGCTTTATCCGCGGCGATATTCGCATCAACGACAAAGAGGCTGTCACCCGGCGGTGACTGGATCGAGGCATCAATATGGAAGCGTTGCAGGTAGCTCTCCGCCACGCTATTATTCAGGTACACCTGTAGGTCCTTAGTGTGCAGGGATGAAATCATCAGTTGTACAAGCTTAGGCAAGGCGGAAGATCCAAGCTCATGAATACGATCCAGAAAATGCTCCGCCAACAGGGCCGTGAAATGTTTTCGTTGTGATGATTTTCCATCAGAGGCAACTATGGTATCGACCCCTTCGCTCGCGGCCAACTGGTGATAGTGAATACGAGCAATCAGGTTCTGGGCGGTGATGATCTCATGATACTCAGGGACGTTGATTGGCCCGGTAATTCCCAGCATTTGCTGGATCAGTACAGGAGTGATGGCCATTACCCCTTGAAAAGTACCGGTGCCGCCCTCGCGCTTATAGTTCTGCTGGCTATAACGGGCCACCGTTGGAAAATCCGCGTCCAGGTTGGTATCGCGCAAACTCCAACTCCCCGGCGAGATATCAAACCATTGGTAGGCAGACGGAAACGGGATAACATGGCCAGCAGCTTCAAATGGTCTATCGAGCAGGTCAACATCTGTAATGTGGGCATCAGTCTCCCGCCCATTTGTAAGCGTTAGCACGCCATAGTTGCCAATAAAGCCCCCACCCGGCCTTAATTCAGTCGAGTCCAGCACTTCAATAAGATAGCTGCTTGGCTTACCTATGCCAAGAATCGCTGGCAGGATCGCGAGAAGCTTATCCGTATCATCAAGCGAAGACAGGATTGCCGGCAGGTAGGTATGGAATGAGGTCATGAGCTTGCCAACGCGCGGATCAAGCTGTGCATCGCTCGGCGATAAGTGATTAACCTGGTCAATGAGCTGGTAAAAGATTGCCTCAACCTGCTGAAAATCGTTCCGTATCGTGGTCATGTCCGCCATAGTGAGACCCTGGCTATTGACATTCGTCGGGTCATGAAATCTCGAAATCAGTAGATTAAGTACATCACAGCCTATTTTTCCTGCCTGCGTTGCCTCGAGAGCCACAGGTAAAACCTCTAACGCCGCCCGCAGTTTCTCTCCGTACACAGGAATATAGGTATCTATATTTGGTACCGATTTCAGTGCATTATCTAAAAGAACCAGCTCGTTTGATGCAGCTATAAATTCTTTTTGTGCCTTCACGACACTATTTGCGTCCAATGGATTGTGTGGAAGTGCCGCCAACAGCGATTCAGCCGTTTGCAGGTGCTGTATACCTGCCTGCGCGTAAGATAGGTATTGGTGGTACTCTCCGCTGTAGGTCGAATAGATGCTGTAACCTGCGAATGAGAAGAGTGACCCAAGAATGCCAAGCAGCAGCAAGGCGATCAATGATGTATAGGTAATGTTTAAGCTGGTCGTTTTTTTGCTTTTTAACAGGCTCTCTGAAAGCCGTGTAGTTACTGTTTGAGATAGGTCGTTGTCTAGCTTCGGTTCGTTTGGCTCTGTGAGCCTTCGCAGAGGAATAGTGGCGCCTTGAGTCACATCTGTTGCTATCTCAGGTGTTGCCAGCTTCTGCATAGGCATGGTCTCCGCCTGCGATATCGTCGACCTTAGCATTTCGCCGGTCACTGCCGTGGATATATCTAGCATTATCTCCGTTGCCACAATTTTCGGTAAAGGAGTAGTCCACGCTTGAGACACATCTGCTACTTCCAGGATGGGCGCGAGCGTATTGAAACGCGCTCGACTCTCCGAGGGCCTCTCCCCACCCCAGACGTCGCTGAAGGTTCCTACGCCCATCTCTGCTTCTGCGGGCGTCTGTAGCCGGGTAGTCCATACCTGGGATAAATCCACCGGAGTCTCTGGTATCGCTGTCATCTCCAACGGGGTTATCGCTTCATGCTCATCTTCTCCTGTGGGGAAAAAACGATTACGTTCCATGATAGGATAACACCTCCACCACCGTTTTCAAGATAATCAACAGATCAAGTTTGAATGACCGGCGTTGGATATAGTAGAGATCATACTGCAACTTTATCCGCGCTTCTTGATCTGTACGAGTATATCGATACTTCACCTGTGCCCAGCCGGTCAAACCAGGTTTGACTTCCAGACGATTACGGTAAAATGGAATGGTTTTTACCAACTCAGAGACAAACTCCTCGCGTTCAGGTCGCGGCCCTATCAGACTCATCTCGCCGCGCAGAATATTGATCACCTGAGGCAACTCGTCCAGGTGAATAGCACGCATGAAGCGACCAACTCTTGTGACACGCTCATCATGTTCAGCGGCCCATACCGCATGGCCTGCGGCCTCCGCGTCAACATGCATGGAACGGAACTTGAGTATGCGAAATGTTTTGCCCAGGTATCCCAAACGCTCCTGGCTGTAAAAAATGGGGCCTGGTGAGTCCAGATATATCAATGGAGCCAGGATAGGTAAAATCAGCAGCATGATCGCTATGCCGCACAAGGCAAAAGTCAGATCGATCGCCCTGCGCACAAAGAGATAGAATGGTGAAATGACATGCTCTTCCAGTAAGAGCTCGTCCCGGTGTTCCACCGAAATGCGAACATAGTCTTCCTCATCCCTCACACCCACTGCTTCAATTTCAATCACTTGCACCTGCGAAAAGTACCCGGGTGTGTTCGGTACAACCGAATTGAATGCGTACAGGTTTGGTTGAGACATTACGGGGAGAGTATGCTCAAGATCATGCTGCATTTGCGGTTCCTCTTCTTTTTCTTCCCAAAAGGTAGCTTGTTCCAATATGTATCTATCCATTTCTATATAACGAAGCATTGATATATTGCTAACCTTGTTCTACTGTAGTACTCGCCGGAGAAGTAGCCACAAGCGTTGAGATAGCCTCTTCTTTTTTAAGCAACTTTGTGAGACGCGCATGTAGTGCTTGCGTGAGCAGGTCATAGTCAAAGCGGGCCTCCACCAGTGTACGGCCACGCTCACCTAAAGCACGGGCCAGTTCTGGATTATTCCGTAGAGAGAGGATGGCCGATACTAGCGCGGTTGCATTCTCTGGCTCTACATACATCGCCGCCCCGGCCTCTTGCTCGGTTAATTCACGGGCCTCCCCATCGACCGCGAGCAAGACCGGGCGAGCACAGGCCATCGCTTCATACATTTTTATAGGTAACATGCCAGTAAATAATGGTATCTTGCGCACATGAACAAGACAGGCGTCAGCCGCAGAGAGAAACACAGGTATGCGGTCGTGTGGTTGGGCATCAAGAAATGTCACATGCTTGAGATCCCGTCTGTGGGCCTGGGCTTGTAGGGACGCCTTTTCCGCTCCATCACCCACAAGCACAATGCGTATATCAGGATGATCTCGTAATTGCTCCGCGGCATCAAGTACAATAGTTAATCCATGTGATAGCCCGTGAGTGCCTGCATAAATGACGGTAAAGCGATCATCCCAACTTAGCTCTTGACGGGCCTGAGCCTGGGGCATTGGGTGGAACCTGGTTGTATCGACCCCATTGGTCAAGAGAAAGATATGCTCTGGAGACAGCCCACGTTGCACAAGTGCTTTCTTGATACCTTCCGTGACCACCCAAACAAGGCTGGCTCGCTGATATGTTGACCATTCCAACCATTCGGCAAGACGAATTAACAGGCGATTGCGCAAGGCACCCAGTTGCACGGCGGACTCAGGCCACAGGTCAGAGACCATAAATACAAAAGGACAGCGTTTTCGCCACGCCATGATGCGCACCGCGAAGGCATCAAAAAGAGGGGGTGACTGAACAATAATCATATCCGGCTGGCCAACCGCCTTCCCTCCCAACAATGGAGCAAGGAATCCGAAGGAAAAATGAGCCAGTATGCGGCGCAGAAAACCTTTGTTTGGACTGACGTAGCTCCATATACGCACGACATCTACCCCATCCAGTACCTCACGTTGAATAGCCCGCCCACGATATGCTGGTGGGACGATACCTGTTGGATAATTTGGGACTGTGGTGAGCACGGTTACTCGATTTCCCTGTTTCACCAATCGCTTCGCCGTCTCACTTACACATACCGCCGCGGCACCTTTTTCCGGGGGATAATAGGGAGATATAAACAGGATATTGGCCATGATTGTACCTCGATTGACTATCAATAATCATATATCTCTTTGTTGAAACGGCAAAAGCGGAATGATAAGCATAGGTATTTTGCCTATCTCAAAATTAGACATTTTGCCCATTCCGAAATATACCGTACTGCTGTATATGCTTGTCATTCTGCCAGGTCCAGGGTTTTCAATAGTTGGCAGTGCAAAATGCGGAAATCCCCTGCTGGAGTTCGTGAGGCACCTGGTATCCCCACCACCATCCCTTTGATTCCCGTTTTACATCCGCATAGATAAATATATCCATGCATCCAACCGCCCTGGAAAGGGCCTTGCATAGATTGTTCCCCTGGGCTAATCCTAATCAAGTGTTCGGTAATTGTCAAGCCGCCTCATACCTATAGCCAAATAGTATCTAGTCTTTTTGCCCATTTATTGGGTTAACCTGTTCCAATCATATTTGCTTGTGGTAATATAGTATTACTTATCTAAGGAGCAATGTTAGTGATGCAAATACCCCTTGTAGACCTGCAAGCGCAATATCAGTCAATTAAGCATGAAATTGCCGACGCCATCGACAATGTGCTTGAAACGATGCAGTTGTTTCTCGGCCCGCAAACCGGGGCTTTTGAGGATGAATTTGCCACCTATTGTGGATGCCATTTTGGAATAGGAATGGCGTCGGGAACAGATGCTCTTGCCCTGGCGTTGCGCGCTTGTAATATTGGGCAGGGTGACGAAGTGATTACGGTTGCGAATACCTTTATTGCCACGGTAGAGGCGATAGCCCTGGTGGGAGCCACCCCTGTTTTTGTCGATATTGATGCAGAAACCTACACTATGGATTGGCGACAACTCGACCAGGTGCTGACCGCCCGCACTCGCGCCATTATCCCCGTTCACCTGTATGGCTTTCCAGTAGATATGCAGCCGGTGCTGTCCTTCGCCCGCGCACATGGACTGCGCGTGATCGAAGATGCGTCCCAGGCGCACGGCGCAACCTACCAGGGACAGAGAGTAGGTAGCCTCGGCGATATTGGCTGTTTCAGCTTCTATTGCAGCAAAAACCTGGGAGCTTACGGTGAGGCCGGCATGTGCGTAA
>Ga0099828_10002117_pt1 | contig 13586 bp, 11 predicted proteins | sample CZO8metaG_2_FD_79338 | JGI IMG/M metagenome (GOLD analysis project Ga0099828, IMG submission 79338) | Vadose zone soil microbial communities from the Eel River Critical Zone Observatory, Northern California, USA - CZOApr15con2H1.8 metaG | ecosystem: Environmental > Terrestrial > Soil > Vadose...
TAGACCTATATTCTGTCCCCCAGACACCCAATCAGAGATAAGGGTCGCCTTGGGGCCATCACAAGCCGCCTCTGACTTTGACGTCATCATCGCCGGGGGAGGGATGGCCGGGCTAATCACCGCGGCCTCGATTGGTTACAACACCAAGAGCAAGGCGCACGTTCTCGTCATTGACAGGAACAAAGAGGATGAGCCAGGCAAGAAGACGAACAATGGATGGACTTGCGGGGACGCAACAAGCAAAAGGTCTCTTGACTTTCTAGCCGAGCATATCGGCATAAGGTATGGCTCCCCAGAGCTCGAGCATCCTGTCAGCGGGGTCTATGTCTATTCCCCTGATAGGCAGACCAAGGTCTTATTCGAAGGTGAAGGATATCTCTTCAACAGGAAGCTCGCTCCGAGGCGCCAAGTCAACGACGCAAAGAAGTTCGGGACCGAGTTCATGTACGGGGCGACGGCGGAGAGGCTCCTTTCCGATGACGGCCGTATCACCGGAGTCAGCGGGAGGAAGTCCGACGGAACACCATTCAGTCTGACGGCAAGGGTCGTTGTTGACGCGACTGGTTCCTCCTCAGTCCTTCGGAGATTCATTCCCATTAATTCGATGATCGAGAAGGAGATCGACGCAGACGACGTCGTCGGGACAGGCCGTTACATCCTTGATTTCGAGCCGGCGGTCGACGCTCCAGAATTCTTTTCTCCTGACTATTGCATCATACACTTGGATCAGTTCATTGCCCCGGCTGGGTACGCCTGGGTCTTCCCCAAGGGGAAGAAGAAGGTGAACATAGGTCTGGGGGTGTCCCATTCGGGCCTCGCGAGAAGGAACAGGCGCTTCAAGCTCAACGACAACCTGCAGAGCCTGATCGACAAGTACCTCACCGACAACCCTGTCATCAAGAAATACGCTCAGCCTTCGGACTATTCTGATTCGGTCAACACCAAGGGGAACTGGCAGGTCCCAGTCCGCCGCCACAACGACTGCATGGTGGCCAACGGCTTCGCAGTCGTCGGGGACTCAGCCTGGATGCCGAGGCCCATAGACGCCGGAGGAATAAGTCCGTCGATATACGCCGGCACCATACTCGGGAAGGTCGTGGCCGAGGCGCTTGAGGCGGGGGACACCAGCGAGGCGGGCCTCTGGAAGTACAACGTTGAGTACATGAACACCCACGGTTACCCTATGGCAAGCTTCGAGGTGCTCAGGCGCTATCTCCAGACAGTTACCAACGACCAGATCAACTACGGGATGAAGTACTTCCTTTCAGAGGAAGACGTGACCGCCATCACCGAGCGCAAGCACCCGGAGTTCAATCAGGCCCGGTTCATGAACCCGGCCATGTGGTTCCGCGTCCTGGGGCAGCTTTCCCTTGCAAGAGGCCTGAGATACACGGTGAAGAAGAGCGCGGCTCTGGTTGAAATCAACCTTGGCTATCCAGAGTCCTCGAAAGGGTTCGAAGATTGGCAGAAAAGGCTCGGAAGAGAGCTGGCAGAGACCGTCGAGAAATTCAAGCCGTTGGACGTAGCGAACTAGAAATAACCCTCCGAGGGGCCGCACTTCCATGGTTTCAGACCCTCTGGACACTCAAATCATGGACTTCGTCAAGGAGGTGAACCCCTCCGGCGCCTATCTCATGGGGTTCAACGACTACGCGGGGAAGCTCTTCATCGCCTCCCAGAGGAATGTCAACGCCGCACTAAAGAAAGTCAGAAGCCTCAGGTCGAGAGCTAAGACCGAGCTGCAGCGGAAGCTCCTAGACTCGATGGAGACCAATCTCCTCTTTGACGAGCCACAGCCGGTCCTCGACGACATTGTCGGGACGATATTCGCACACCTTGTCAAGGAAGGAGTGAACGACGCCCACATGCTTTCGTTACTCGATCACGCCGAAAAGACTGTCGAGGCCTGCTCTGCGAGATACTCGAACAGAGACATCCCTGTCGCGGTTAAGGCCCTCGCCCTCTACAGGCTGGGCGGTGCCCTCGAGATTCTTGACAGGGTGAAGGGTGAGACCAAGAGTTCGAGAGTTAAGGACGCCTGCGACTCTCTGAAGGAGAAGATAACAGAATACGTCAAGCTCTTCGAGCTGGAGGGTTGGGGGAGGGGGGAGTTTACAAACGCAGAGAGAATATTCAAGGAGAAGGGGTTCGACCTCGCCCGTCAGAAATTCTACCCCGTCGTCCTGAAGAAGGGGTACGACTATACCGAAACCCCCGAACAGCTGGAGCGGGCCGCCGTCGGGTGGATTGACGAGGAGCTCCCGAGGTTCAGGAGGGTCACCGAAAGGCTGGCGAAGCATTTCGGATGCAAGCCCACTCCGGAGGAGGTCGAGTCGAAAATCAACGCTAGGAATCATATCGACCCTAAGAAACTGGTCGGGGTCACACTGGGAATCCGCCGGATAGTTCAGAGGCTTGTGAACTCAGAAGTCACAGCTATCAACCCGAAGTACAACACCAAAGTTATCGAGACCCCGTCGTATCTCACCGGGGTCATCCCAACGGGGGCGGCCCAGTTCTTCGACACCTTCACCAAGAAACCCTTCCAGTACTTCTTCCAGACCACAGACCCGAAGAGGGACCCGGACAAGTCGGTGGCTGCTATTCTGAACCTTCTCATCCACGAGGAGTATGGACACTGCGTCCACCACTCCAACAGCGCCCTTGGTTTCGTAGGCAAGCTGCCGATGCTTCAGGCCATGCCTGGGCTGCCTGCCGGCGCACCGATCACCGAAGGCCTCTCTTTCAACAGGGAGATTGAGTTCTTCGAAGTCTCCAAGAGCCTCGAGGCAAAGAAACGGCTGACCCAGACAGAGAAGGCGTATGTGAAATTGATGGAGAAGTACGGCGGGCTCAGGCAGATCAACCTCGAACTCGAGTTCATGACCCGGCGCTGGAGGATAGTGAGGTTCCTCAGAGTTGTCGGGGACGTTTGGGTTAATACTGGCAAGAAGACTCTTTTGGAGTTCCTGGACTGGGCTCACGAACACACCGGGGTCTCGAGGAGCAGCGTCTACTTCCAGCTCTTCCCTGCCCACCAGGGCCTCTTCCCAGGGTACGCGACCTGCTACGCTGTGGTCGGCCAGGAGATCCGCGGAATCGAGAGGAAGATCAAGGATCCCAAGAAGAGAGCGAAGTTCTCCACCTACCTCTGCAGCATTGGGTTCCCGCCTCGGAGCATGTACAGACGGATGCTGACGGAATATGCCGCCAAATTGAAGTAGAAGCCTACAAGTTGAACAACATGGGAGCGTTCGATTCCAAGGCGGAGGCCTTCCTCAACGGCGTCTACTTTGGAAAGATTGCAACGGTAAGGAAGGACGGCTCTCCTCACGTCACCCCCATCTGGTACATGCTGGACGAGGGAAAGTTGATTGTGAACACAACCACGGACCGGGTGAAATACAGAAACATCAAACGGGACCCGAGGGTTTCCTTCTTGGTCGACGATGGCTATCCCTACATCATGATACAGGGGAAGGCGAGGATAGCCACCGAACGCGACGCCTTAAAGGACATCGAGTCGCTGGCGATAAGATACACAGGGGAGGAAAAGGGCAGGAAGGCGGCGCGTGACCGCTACTGGAAGCAGCCAAGGGTCTCCATCGAGATCCTCCCTGAACGGGTCGTAGCCGATCTTTAGTGGGTCTACTTCATCGCTCTGACAAAAAAGTCGGTCACGAAGCGCCTGTAAGCCTCTCCGTCGCGGCTCTTGGCAAAATGTATGTGCTGAAAGATGGCCCTGTTGAGCATGCCAAGCAGACACTCTGCGGCAAGGGCAGGGTCGGTCTTTCGAAACGCTCCCTTCGAGATTGAGCGCTCGATGAGCTTCGTCGCCACGGCTTTGATCATTTCAAGGCCCTCGAAGGCCATCTGAGCGCTCTGCTTGTCGAGGGTGGCGGAGTCGCGCATGTAGAGCCCGACGTCGAAGGTGTGCTCCGGAAAAGAGGACAGATAGGTCGAGATGAACGACTCCAGCCCCTTTCGCGGGTCGCTAGCCTCTGACGCGACGGTCAACTTCCGGATGAAGTCAGCCATGGGGATCTGTTTGCGTGCGACCGCATCGAAGAGCCCCTTCTTGTTTCCAAAGTAGTAATAAATTACTGGAGCAGATGTCCCAGTCTCCTTGCATATGTCCCTGACCGACACGTTGGCGAACCCTTTCTGTGCGAACATCTTCGATGCGACCTCGAGTATCCTCTCGGCAGCTGCGGGGTGCTCCTGGGTCTGCAAGCTTGGTGAAAGTCCCCTTGTGCGTATTTAACACTTGAATTGGTTCTAGGGGAACCTCATGGCGCGCATCAGCGAGGCAAACTCCGGGTCGTCCCTGAGCCAATCGAACCTTGGCTCAACGTTGGACCAAACCAACCAGCTCGAACGCTCGTCAAAGGCCTTCCGCAGCCAGGCGAGGACCTGTTCCCTGTCCTTGAACCCGTTGTAGACAACCGCGACCCAATAGGACGGGACGTACCTGCTCTTGGACCGCTCCTTGAGCTTCTCCAGCACTTGCATTGCCTCTTCCTTCCTCCCGGCTGATGCCAACCCGTGTCCAAGCATGCCCAGGGCCAGGGTCCCCTCCCCTGATAGTCTGACTCCCGTCTCGAGCTCTGAAATGGCCTCAGCGAACATCCCCTTCTCCAAGTAGGGCCTCCCGAACCAGACGTGGGTGAGCATGAAACTGGGGTCAAGGTCGACGGTCTTTCGGTACTGGTCGATCGCTTTGTCGTATTGCCTGGACAGGTAGAGGACGTGCCCGACCCCGGCATTGATCGCCAGATTCAGAGGGTCAAGCTCCTGGGCCTTCGATATTTCCGACAGGGCTTCGTCGAACCTTCCCATAGCTTTGAGGTAGTCTGCGAAGTAGTGGTGCGCCGGGGCGTAGCCAGGGTTGAGCTTGATCGCCTCGCGGAACTCGTCTTCTGCCCCCTCCCAGTCCCAATCGTATTGGAACCGGATCAAACCTAGGGAGGTGTGTGCCTCGGCGAGCTGAGGGTTCAGGGAAAGGGCCCTGCTAACAGCCATCTTTGCACTCGGGTACGCCTCGTTCGGCTCCACCAGTTCAAGGAGAGCCAAGGTCGCATAACTGTCGGCGAGTCCTGTGTATGCCATGGCATAGTTTTTGTCTGCGGTCAAAGCCTTTTCGAAGAAATCGATGGCCTGCTTGAGTCCCTCCTCGTTCCTCCTATTCCAAGCCTGCCTGCCGCGAAGGTAGTCCACGTAGGCATCAGTGTTGGAAGTGGGCCGCCCCCCACCACCTGCAGACGTTCCAAGCACATGAACTCTGAGGGCCTCGGCCACCTTATGGGCAACGTCGCTTTGAATTGCGAATATGTCCCTGAGCTCTCTGTCGTACTCCCGGGACCACCTGGGCTCCTCGTTGGCTGTGTCAACTAACTGGACGGTGACGCGCACTTTGTCCCCCGCCTTCCTGACGCTCCCTTCCAGGACGCTCCCGACGTTGAGCTCCCTCCCAATCTCAGCAATCGTCTTCTTTGCTCCCTTGTATCTCATAACCGACGTCCTCGCAATCACCCTGAGCCCCTGGGTCCTCGAGACCGATGAGATCAGCTCCTCAGTCATTCCGTCGGCGAAGTACTCGTCTGAGATGTCCATGCTGATGTTGGTGAATGGAAGGATGGCGATTCTGTCAGTTGGCAGACTTGATTTTGCAGAGGGCGAAGAGGTAGATGTGTCTCCAAGCCCAATCACCTTGAAGACAGATACCGGTGTCGAGACGTTCTTCAGGTGCGGGGTCCCCATGGATTCGAATCCAACCTCGACCTTGTTGACTACGCTCTCGTAGACCTGACCGCTTACGCAGACTCCGCCTGGAGAGGACAGAGGCTCGATTCTCGACGCGACGTTGACCGCGTCTCCGGCTACGTCCGAACCTGCATGAATCACATCTCCCAGATGCACGCCAATCCGCACTACCAACCTCTTCTCTAGGGGCCGGTTCGCGTTGTCCCGTTTCAGTGCCTCTTGGATACCTATCGCGCACTTCACCGCTTCGAGGGCGCTTGAGAACTCGACGAGGAACGCGTCCCCTATGGTCTTCACTTCCCTTCCCCTGTGCTTGATAAAGAACGGACGCATCATCTTTCGCTGCTCTTCCAAGAGCTCCATCGCCAGGGCCTCGTTCCTCTGAGCCATCCCCGTGAACCCCACCATGTCCGTGAACATTATGGCCGCAAGCCTCCTTTCTTCTTCCGCCCCGCGTCCTTCAGGACCGAGTTGATCGAGGGAGCCCTCCTTCAACCTCCCTCTTTCGAGGACCACCTTCCCGTCGAAAACCTTGACCCGCTGCCACCTCGTGTCTGGGTTCTTCCCCCGGAATGCCCTGACCCTGATGTAATGCTCTACGACACCATCTTCTTCCCTGCTCCTACAGTCAATGATGCCATCGACCATCGACTCGTGCTGCTTGTAGAACGAGTCCGATGCCACGCCAAGGGCAATTGCGTTGATCAGTACTCCATCTCTGGCTCGGTAGAGTGGGATGATCTTCGTCCTCCAGTAGTCGATGAGCTCGTCCTCCTTGTTGTACCTGGAAAGAATCGCTGTATTGTCGTCAATGTGGAGTCGGTTCCTCTCCGACTCCGGAATCTCACTAGACATCTGCGCAGCGGCGGCCCTAGCCCAATCCTCGAGCTTCACCGATGATGTCTTGAAGGCGTCGGCGCCTTTCGGCACGTCTGCCTGGCCAACCCCCACCTGGACTGAGTAGCTGTCGATGAATCGGACCAGGTCCGCTTCCTCCAGCTTTTTGATATCCAGCCCGAACCTCTTCATCGCTTCGCGGACCGACTTAGGGTTGTGCTGGAAAATGTGGAGGTCCGTCTTCAGGCCCTTTTCGAGGGCCTGGGCGGCGAGTGTGTATGAGGCCTCATACCAGCAGGACTGTGGTTCGAACTCGACGAGGAGGACGCTTCCGTATTCGATGCCTCCAGGGATAAGTTCCGCGAAGAACGGGATGTCCACTACGCCCGAGGCTGACGAAACCGTGCCTGAGTCAGGGGTAGACATTGGACTTCCGTATCCGTGCGAGGAGGTCCCTATTGACACTTCACCGTTCCCTAGCATCTTGAGGCGCCGCCAACTAGAGTCATGGTTCCTCCCTCTCATGACTCTAACCCTCATGCTCTGGAGAACCTTGCCGCTCTCCTCCGTGCCCCTGAAGTCGATTATTCCGTCGCAGAATGCCTCGAACTGTTTGTAGAAGCTGTCGGCGTAGATCCCTGCTGCGACGGAATGTATGGCGGCGAGCTCGAGGCGCCTGGCATAAGGCACCGTGGGGGTTCGGAAATGCTCAGCGACGCTCTTCTCGTCGTTGAACTGCACAAGCACCGAAGTGTTGTCGTCGATGTGGAGCCTCCGCCTGTCGACGGGGGGAATCTCGCCGCGCATTACGTCGACGGAGTTCTTGTCCCAGTCCGCCATCTTGACCGACTTCAGTTCGACGTAGTCGATGGTCGTCCCCTTCCCCACTCTCTCTGCAGCGCCCATCCCAGTTTGCACTGAGTAGCTATCGATGACTCGAAACGTCTCGTCCGCTTCCAACTTTTGAATATCCAGGCCCATCTCTTTCAGCTGACGCCTGATGTCCCCCGACGGGTGGGTGAACGAATGATAGTCCGTCCTGAGCCCCTGTCTAAGGGCCTGGGCACATAACGTCAGCGAAGTCTCGTACCATATGGACTGGGGTTCGAACTCGACCAAATAGTTGGCTCCGAACCTCAACCCTCCCGGGAGTAGTTCTTCGATCAGTGGGAGCCTGACGGTCTCCTCCAAGGTCGGACCTGACTTGTGTCGGGCCTACTTATCCGATTCCGTGGTTGCTCGGTCCGTTTAGTCCATGTCGCCGTCGCCCATGCCGCCTTCCCCTCCTCCTGGCGGCCCGGACGGAGACTTCGTCTTGCCAGCTGCGATGACGTCGTCGATTCTCAGTATCATCGAGGCAGCCTCCGTGGCCGACCTGATGACTTGAATCTTCACAGCGAGCGGCTCGAAGACCTGGCGCTGATACATGTCCTTGACCTTGCCGTCTGCCCCTTCGATCCCGAACCACTTTCCGGTCTCCGTGGCGTGCTTGGCCCGGAGCTCTACCTGGGCGTCAATGGGGTCCATCCCTGCGTTGAGCGCGAGTGCGAGGGGGATAGATTCGAGTGCCTCAGCGAACTTCTGGGCTGCCAACTGCTCCCTTCCCGAGAGCTTGTCTGCCCACTTCATGACCTGGGCGGCCGCCTCTGATTCTGCAGCCCCGCCTCCTACCACGATCGCTGGTCTCTCGATGACGTCCTTGGTCACCATCAGGGCGTCGTGCAGGGACCTCTCTCCCTCGTCCACGATGCGCTGTGTCCCTCCTCTGATAAGGATGGTGACGGCCTTGGGGTTCTTGGCTTCTTCGACGAAAACCCACTTGTCCTCTTCGACCTTCCTCTCCTCGACATGGCCCGCGTGTCCTAGGTCGGTCGAGGACAGGTCCTCGAAGTTGTTGACTACCCGGGCGCCGGTGGCCTTGGCCAACTTGGTCATGTCGGACTCCTTGGCCCTTCTTACCGCGAGGATTCCCGCTTTCGCAAGATAGTGCTGGGCGATGTCGTCGATTCCTTTCTGGCAGATTACTACGTTTGCCCCAACCTGGACTACCTTGTCGACCATCCCCTTCAGCATCTTGGTCTCCTCGTCCAGGAACTTCTTCATCATGCTCGGGTCGTTGATGTTGAGCTTGGCGTCGAACTCTGTCTTCTCTATCTCGAAGGGTGCGCTGATGAGAGCGATCTTAGCCTTCTCAACCACCTTCGGCATCCCTGAGTGGACGACTTCTTTGTCCAAGACAATCCCCTGGATCAGCTTGGTGTCTCTCAGCGATCCGCCCGGCTTCTTCTCTACCTTCACGTTGTCGATGTCGACCCTGTAGCCCTTGTCCACCTTCTCGGCGACTGCCAGTACGGCGTCGACGACAAGGTCTGCGAGTCCCTCCGCTTCTCTGGACACGAGCTTTGTCTGCATGCTGGTCCTTGCGACCTTCACCAGCCATTCCTTGTCGTTCGGAGTGACCTTCTCGGCCACGTCTTCAAGGGCGGCTATCGCCTTTCTCGAGGCCTTCGAGTAGCCGTCCACAATCACGGTAGGGTGCACGTCCTTGTCGAGCAACTCCTCCGCCTTCTCTAGCAAAGATCCAGCCAACACGACGGCAGAGGTCGTACCGTCCCCCACCTCGTTGTCGGTCGTCTTTGAAACCTCGACCAGCATCTTCGCCGCAGGATGCTGGACATCTATTTCCTTGAGCATCGTCGCGCCGTCGTTCGTTATCGTGACGTCGCCAAGCGAATCGACTAGCATCTTGTCCATTCCCCGCGGGCCGATGGATGTCTTGACGACCTCGGAGATCAGCTTCGCAGCGGCGATGTTGTTCCTCTGGGCCTCCTTGCCCCTGTTCTGGACTGACCCTTCCCTAAGAATCAGAATCGGCTGCCCGGACTGAGTTACTGCTGGAATAGCGGTCGTTGACATAATATCACTATTCGGTATACAACCGATTGGGGTATATTAGGATTGCGCGGAAGGAGACCCGTGGCTGCCTCTATCGAAGGTCCTCATGCGGCCAGGTGTCTATCTACGTTTTGCGTGGGGCGTTGATTTCCTCGCCGCCACCATCTTCTCGATGGCCTCGGCGAGTTCCAAGTCCCACTCGGTCACTCCGCCTTCAGAATGTGTCTGGACCGAGAGTGTGACAGTGGTGTATCTGATGTGGATGTCCGGATGATGTTCCTCTTTCTCCGCGGCCTCGGCCACCCTGGAGACGAAGGCGATGCCGTCCATGAAGCTCTCGAATTCGAATGCTTTTGTAATGAACTTGCCGTCGTGCTTCCATCCCTTCAGGATTTTCAGTCGCTTCTTGATTTCGGAGTCGTCTAGAAGCCTCGGCATGACACGCGTCGCTAGTACCTTCGTATTTAATTTAAGCGAAGAGGCAACGTCCTTTGACCGCCGGCGTTAACGTATGAGTGGAGCAATAACACCTCAAGGATGCAGGAGAAGAGGCTCATCCGGTCTGCAACTGACTCCCTTCTGAGATTGGGCGAAGCAAGGACTCAGGTCGCTTCGAACATGAATCCTGCTCCTGTGAAGCGACAAATCAACAATCTGACAAAGCCTGGCAACCCGAGCTCTGCCCTGAAGAAAGTCGGGGTCGCGCTAATCGTAGCCACCCCCGATCCATTTACTGCTGTCCCGGGCGTCGCAATGATTGCGACATCCTATGCACTAAAGCGCAAGAGCCCTGCTAAGCTCGACGACTTGGCCGCGGAGACACGGAAAATTATTCGCGACTTGGAATCCTTTAGGCTTTAAGTATCCGGTAACTCCGTCCGGCAAACTCGATGGACCTGAAACCATCGAAGGGACTAAAGGTAAAAGTCAACGCCCAGCGGGAAGCAATCTTTGGAGACGAATCCGTCGCTGTTCAGAAAGTGAAACTCAACGACGGCGACAGAGTGGGGACAATGACAGGCCAGACCCTGGCTGGGTACTGCGAGGTCGAGATGCAAAAACTCGATGGACTCAAGCATTGGTACCCCATAGATGACTTGGCCGGGGAGAATGGCGAGAAAATCGTTGAGGAAGAGATCCCGATAGAAGTGGAAGAGGAAGGAGACGCGGAGTCCGAAGAGGAGTAGTAGCGTGGCCGAGGCCGGTGAGGCCGAGCTCGTCTTTGTAGTCGACGTTTCTTCTCTCACGAAGAAGGGTTTTGTGGGGACGACGACCTATCAAGGGAAGCAGGTCGCCCTGGATTTCGACGACGGCGGTGAGGGCATCTTTCTCACGCCTGAGATGGCTGGGAGACTCCACGTCAGGAAGGGCTCCACGCTTTCTGTGATCATGGAGAACGAAAGGACCCTGGTCGCCAGGGCGCCAGTAGGTGGCGTTGGAAAGACGCTCAGAATCTCCGACCCGAAAATCTACTACGCCGTCGGAAGGGAAGGCGGAGCGATAGTAAGGATCAGAAAGGGCTAGCCAAGCATCGAATCGCCATCTGCATCGGGGAGGTCGTACCACCTCTGCCTCTCGCCGATTCTTGCCCGCATCCTCCAGCTGAAGGTCTTGGGCGCGGAGTCCATCATGACCATAAGTTTCTGAATCCGCTGAGCGACTCTCGCCTGTTCGTTTCCGTCGAGATTCGCGGCCTTGGCCTCGAGCGCCTCGAGGCTCTTCCGGAAAGTCGTGTACAGTCCCCAGTCCTTTGAACACAAGTCGGCGATTTCGTCGCCGCGGATGCCGTCGGGACCAGAGGTCACATCGAAGTCATAGAACGCCACAGTCAAGTCCTTGTACTCCTTCTCGGTCTTCTCTACTACCTGGAGTTTTGTCATCAGAAGTTGCGTGATTGGGAGTGTGTAGGTCCCTGCCAATATGTTCACCTTGAAATTGAACTTGTGGCACATTACGAATTCGTCGAGAAACAGGTCGACTCTCCTTTTGTTTGCGATGTCGTAGTAGATGAGCCTCTGGCCCAGGTTCAGCTTGTTGAACAACTCCCGTGGCCTGTAACCGAGCGTTTCCATGATTTTCACGATCTCCCTCGAGTCCTCCCTCTTCCCCATGAGGTCGATGTCCTTGTTCTCTCTGAAGTAGCGCGGGTCGCTTGCACTGGGGCAGAGCTTCTTGAAAGCAAGTCCTCCAAGCAGCCTTAGTCGGGTACCTCTCTTTTCCGCCAAATCGATGATCTGGGTCGCTGCTTCGAGGGCGTTGGAGGGAACCAACACTAGGCTCTCCATACGATTTTCTCAGCGCCTGCCTTTGGATTTAAGATGTCTTTCACATTTCTATGTTGAATCGCCGTCGGAAAGGCAAAACTCTGTCGCAGTGAATCCCTAATCGTCAGGGGCTGGTTTCCTGTGCGCCCTTGCTAAAACCCATCGCGGCTTCTCCCAAAGCTCCTCCTGACCTGTCGCGTTCCGGATCAAGATATTCTTGCCGTCGTCGTCGAGCAACTCTACGGCCGGCACCTCGGCCCTAAGTCTTGAATACTCCGCGTCCGTCATTTGAACTTCCTTCGTCCTGCCGATGCTGGCATGCCAGTCCGCGCTGGTACCGTCCAACGAAAAGAAGAGCGAAGTGGGGCCCGCCTCGAAATATACCCTTGCGTAGCGAAGCCTCTTCGGAAGCATGTGTTCAAGGAGGAACTTCATCGTTTTTCTCAGTGATGAACATTCTAATTAGGATTGCCTCGAATAGTTTCACCGAGGGGCCTCTCTCCCTTGGGTTCCCCTTTCCAAAGCTTAAACTCCCAACTATCGGTTTGAACGGTCGTTGTCAGCGGTCGAAGACGCCGGCGTAGAATCGCGGACGATCGCCGAAGTCCAGGCTTCCACAAGGTTCCTTCTCGAATCATTCAAAGCCAAGATGGCTGATCTCAAGCAGTGCGGGCCGGACATCAGACGACTGCTGCGATTCGGGGTCAAGATCCCGGAGGCATTTGCGACGGCAAAAGAGTTCTTTGGTTCTGACGAGGTAGGCTACATGGCCATCGACGGAACGGATTCCTTTGACCAGCAGCTGGACCTTATTATTTTCTACGTCGGGGCATTCGCATACGGGGGGAAGGTGAAGTTCGCCCCGGACGGCGTCGAAGTGGGGAACCCAAAAGCGGAGCGGGAGAACCTCTCCGTGTCCGCTGCAATCCCACTGTCCGAAGAAGACGCTGCCCAGGTCTTCGGTCAAAAGCGTGAGTCTGGGGTTGAAGTTGAATCCGAACGCCTCCCCATCGCCCTGATGCATCTCGCCGAGTACTACCTTGCCTACAAGGGGGTCGACCGTCCCGACGGTCCGAAGCTCCTCATCCTTGACAGGACTCTCGCCGGGGATGTCGCTCATCTAGTATGGAGTACCCGCGACCTTGTCAGAAGCAAGCTCTGCGTCCTTGAAGGAATTAGCACTCCGGCGGGGAAGGTCACAGCCTTCGACCTGGAGCTTGCCAGGATGCTCCTGCCGAACCGCGAACTCAGTCAGCCGGCCCCGAGGAGCCAACTCCTGAAGTTCGCCGCAATAATGCAGCTCTTCGACGGGGAAGCGCTCACCTCGGAGGAGCTGATTTCAAGGACAGGCGCAGACCCGGGCTGGCGTATCAGGCTTGAGGATGATCTGAGGAAGTTAGACGAGCAATTCAAAGTCTTCGAAACCGTCTCCCCTTCCTTCAAACTCATGGCAGGAGTTGCAGGCTATTGGGACCGGGTCCTGGCGGCCGCCATGGGCGTTTGCCATCACATCTTCAACCCCGGCGGGGGACATCCTCTCCGCGTGGCGAAGGACCACGGGGAGGTGTGGGTAACCGCCGACGACCTTGACTTCCTGGTCCTCGTCTTCATCCGAGCACTTACGCGGAAGGCATGGTCAGACAGAATCCTCCCGTTGGGCTTCATCAAAGATACGAACGCCTTCGAATTCGTCAAGACTGCCGTCCCACTTCTTGTCAACTCCCATCTGATGAAATCCCCGCGGGGATTTCCCAATTTCAATAGCGATAAAATGCTTCTGCAGACAAACAGCGTGGCTAACTCAGAGGAGACCCCGACCCCATGGCA
>Ga0099828_10002118_pt1 | contig 13582 bp, 11 predicted proteins | sample CZO8metaG_2_FD_79338 | JGI IMG/M metagenome (GOLD analysis project Ga0099828, IMG submission 79338) | Vadose zone soil microbial communities from the Eel River Critical Zone Observatory, Northern California, USA - CZOApr15con2H1.8 metaG | ecosystem: Environmental > Terrestrial > Soil > Vadose...
CAGAACTTCTTCCGTGGTGTAGATGCGGCACGGCCCCACCGCTTGACTGAAGGCCTGCACGCGTTCGTGCCAGGCATCTTTAGGACTGAAGAGGGCAATCCAGTAAAACGTATCGGCAAAGAAGCGTCTCATGCCGAGCGCTTCGGGAGACCGTAGAGATAATGATCGTGCTCACTGGCCCCGTCGGGGGGGAGGGTGGCCAGCTCCTCTTCCGGAATGGAGCGGACCGCGTTTTGAAACCGCTGCCAGAGTGGTACGGCAGGGCCTTTCTTGCCCTTCGCTGGCGGGGGAGCCTCGTGTTGCTCCGTCGCATCCAGGGCATCCAGCGCCTTGCGGATGACTTCATCCGGCGAGCGGTAGCCCGCCCGGGCGACTTTCTGCTGGATGCGCGCATCCAGATCAGGAGGAAGAAAGATGGGCATAGAGAAAGTATACCATTCAGCGGCTATACCGTCGAGAGAAAAACTGGCTCTTTGACCTGGAGGTTAATCACCTCGCGGAGCGCGTACAGAAGCCCATGGAGGGTGATCTCCGACCTTTCCTCATCTTCCTTCCAACTTGGTACTAAGCGGTTGGTCCACAGCCCAGCCGTCCCCGGGTTACTATCGGTACAGGTGCGCGAAAAGGGATTGATACCGCTCCCGCCGTTCTACGCCGAAGACTTCCCGAAAGACCAACTCATCGACCTTATCCCGGAGCACGTCATCGGAAAACGCGGTGGGATCCCCGTCCGCCTTTTCGGCGAGCCATTCTACTGCTTCCTCCGTCAATGCATTCAAATGCTCGGGGCTGAGGCTGCGCTTACAGGTCAGAAAGAGATCCCGGTCCTCGGGACCAAAGGCGTCGAACACGGGCGGCTTCGTCATCGCAAGGGGAGGGGAGAGCTCACCAGACGAGCGTTTCCGCGGGAGATACGCCGGGCGGTGGCGCAGCTGGGACAGCAAATACACGGTGAACGTGGACGCGCCATGACTCTGCCACACGGGCTTCATCAGCTGCTTGTGTTTCAGCCCCTTCGACGCCCGTTGCAGGGTCCGGAGTGAAAGCCCACATTGCGGGGCTAAGTCCTCATAGCGGCATTTGGTGAAGGGACTGCGTCGCGCGTGCGAGAGCCGAAACAGCCGGAGGTAGAGCACCTGCTCCGCGGGCGGGAGGTGCGGCAACACCTCATCAGCTAGTTCACAAAACGCGCGCAAGACCTCGGCCCAGGAGCCGTCTAACTGCTCGTGATCCTGTTCATTTTCCACCACAGCCCCACCTCCGCTTTTTCCCTGTCATTTTGACATGGCATTATGACCGAAAAAACAGCGACGTGCAAAGCGAAGGGGCACCCTGGATAAAGGGCCTTATCCAGGGTATAGTTCTGTCTGTGAGGAGGTGGTGGCGATGGAGGATAACGCGCTCGTTCCGCGAAATTCGCGGATTCTTACCCCTGCCGAGTTCTATGATCTCTCGGACATTCCTCCCGAACTGGAATGGTTCGCGAATCTGGATAACAACAATACGCGCAAAGCCTATGAGCGGGATGTCAAAGAGTTTCTCGCCTTTGTGGGGCTGGGTGGCCCTGGCCAGTTGCGCCGGGTATCGCGCGCGCATGTCATCGCGTGGCGGAAGAATTTGGAGGGTAGGGGCTGTGCCGGCTCCACCATTCGGCGCAAGTTGGCAGCACTCTCCTCCTTGTTTAAGAAGCTCTCCGAAGATAATACCGTTTTGTTGAATCCTGTCGATGGAGTGAAGCGGCCCAAGATGACTACCCACGAAGGGGCTACGCCGGCCTTGAGTGATGACCAGACCCGCATGCTGCTGGAAGCGCCCCCCAAGAACACGCTGAAAGGGAAACGGGATCGGGCCATCTTATCTACGCTGGCGCATCATGCCTTGCGGCGGGACGAGCTGTGCCGGCTCAAGGTGGGCGATCTCCAGGTGCGCTTAGGCGTGGTGCATCTGCGGGTGGAAGGGAAGGGGAGTAAGGTGCGCTATGTGCCCGTACATCCCGAAACGCAGCGGTTGATTGCGGAGTACCTGGAGGCCTGTGGGCACCGAGAAGAGCTGGAGGGGCCGTTGTTTCGCCCGGTGCGTAATTATGTGACGGGGCAATTGAACAAACCGCTGCATCCGGAATCGGTGCTCCAGGAAGTGGTGCTCCGGTATGGGCGAGAAGTCGGGATTACGGATGTCGTCCGGGGGTTTTGTGTGCACTCGCTGCGCGCGACGGCGGCGACCAATGCCTTGCAGAACGGGGCGGACATTGCCAAAGTGCAAGAATGGATGGGCCATGCCAGTGTCTCCACCACCCGGTTGTATGATCATCGCCAAAATCGGCCCGAGGACAGTCCCACGTTTCGGACGCGCTACTGAGGCAGCAGGGTGCGCCCGGCAGGGAAACCGCAGGAGCCACCGACGCGTCTTGCCAGCACCGATAGTCGCAGCTCACCGTATCCTGGCTGTTCGCAACCACCCCGGAGCGTAACGTCAATGCCGCAGAGCAAAATCCTGAGGTCGGTGGAACAGGCGATGGAGCGCGCCCTGCGGCCTGGGGCCTTTATCACGGACCAGGCGTGTTTCTCCTTCGTGCGGCAGCTGGACAGGGTGGCCGCGCAGCTCGCCACCCTCCTGGAGCGGGGGGATACGGCGCACGCGGTTACGCTCTACGAGCTGTTCCTGGCTGCATGCCACGAGAAGGCGGAGGAAATCGACGACTCCAGTGGGCAGTTCGGGCAGTTTGTTGAGGAACTGTACTGCGGGTGGATCACAGCGCGGGAGGCGGCCGGTGCGGATCCCGCTGAGACAGCGTCAACCCTCCTGAACTGGATGGAGGAGGACCCCTACGGATTCTGTTATCATCTGGAGCGCCGCGCCGTGAACGTCTTCACCCCACACGGTCTAGCGGTGTTCGAGCAGGCCGTGCGCAAGCGGGTCGAAGCGGGAGCGGATCGTACGAGTCCTGCTCCAGCCAGGCGCGACGCGGCCTACGCCCAGTGGCGAGGGGTCGAGATTCTGAAGACGATCTACGCCGCGCAAGGGAACATCGAGGCGTACCATGACGTCTGCGCCAGGGGCGAGCTCACCCCAGCCGAGTGTGAAGTCATCGCCGCTCTCTATCAGCAGCGTGATGCACCGGAGGAAGCGCTGGCCTGGGTGGACCGTGGCCTGGCGCTGGAGGCAGAGCATCAATGGGGGATGAAGGCGAGTGTGCGGCTCCCCGACATGAGACGCGACGTGCTCAGGAAGCTTGGACGCGCCGGCCTCTTCCTCTGGCAAATCGTCTACATCTAACGCTTCGGGAATGTCTGAGGCCAGCAGATCGAAGTCGTACGCTTTGCGCTCCGCGACTCTCCGGAGTCCCTCGCGGCGACGGGCGAGGCTCCGTTCCAGTGCCAGGGGTGAACTGCTGGCCCGTCGCCCATAGACGGTCATCACGAAACCCTTGCCTAGCTTTTCCTGCTCAAGTTCTTGGAAGCGCTTTTCAATATACCGGCTGACGCTGTTGTAGACCTCGCGCTCGGCGGCTTCTATGAAGTCGAAGACAATGTCCTCAACCTTGCGATGTGGCGGAGGATCGGCAAGTACGCCCGTTGCGTAGTAATGCCGCAACGTGTCGCGTGTGTTGCGGTGCATGTGTCGCGCCAAAGGAGAACCTAGGCGGAGCCACTGAGCGACTCTCTCTCGCTGGGTGGAAGGAGAAAAGACCAGCTTCCGTGCGATCAACTCTTCTTCTGTATGGTCCAGAGCTTCTCCAGCAAGAGAAGGAAAGTGTGGGTCCGCAGCAATCAGCGCTGCTGCCCTTCTCGCCGTCTCGATATCGCACCGGCCATTCCGTACAGCAGCAAGGGCCGTGTAGAAGTCACGCACACCGGCAAAATCAGCAAGCCACGCGCCACCCTCGCCTAACACGGAGAGGAGATCCCACGGCTCCCAGGGATGGGTTTGCATGGGCGTTGCGCTTAGTAAGAGAATGCCGCGGGTCCATCGCCGGAGCTGAAGCTGACGCAAGAGAGTAAGCAGCAGGGTGCCGCTGTTGAACTCCCCCTCTTCCTGCCGGCGTCGCCGGGCAGCGTGCGCCTCGTCGAGAACCACCAGGTCCCAGGGAGACGCGGCAAGGAGCAGCGGCAAGTTGTTCTCTGTCCGCGCCATTTCCCGGCTCATCAGCAGCACATCCCGTTCTAAGGTTTCCGCCAAGCCGCTCACTCTCTCGACGCGGTCATCAGGCCAGACCAGAGTGTTTGTTCCCTCAAGACGAGGGAAGATCATGCCGCCCTTCTCGCGTAACTCCGCCTGCCACTGTTTCAGCAGCCCAGCCGGCAATAAGATGAGCGCACGCCGCACGCCGCGGCCTGCCATTAGGCGTCGCAAGACCAGCATGGCCTCGATAGTCTTCCCCATGCCGACTTCGTCGCAGAGCAGCCGCCCTTCAGGCCACGCTTCGGTGGCTTCTTCCACCACCCGGCGCTGATGCGGCCAGAGATCAACCATCGCCGTTGCATCGCACGTCGCGCCGCCGTTGGTAGAAAAGTATGGTGCTTCCACGATGAAGCGCCAGATCATGGCGGCTTGCTGGCGCGCAAGCGCGTTTGAGGGTTCCATGGTCGGCGCTGTCACTGGAGCAAACTTGACCAAGCGCAGGCGCAGCGCTTCGGGGAGCGTGACGGTATGAACGTCGGGGTGGGTGTCATTCCACAGCGCTTCGAACTCTTCAGCGTACTCGCGATGCCGCTCGGCATCTTCCCAAGACGTCGAAACATCGAGCCGTTCGTAGTTCCCGAGGAGTCCCTGGGCTGACTCGTTGCCGCTGCCGCTGAAGACGACAGCAGCACCCGCCTCGTCTGTCACAATGCCGAACTTGGCGTGGACGATGCCAAAGCCACGGCGCATCACCCCCACGCGCACTTCGAGGAAGCCGCGTTGCACCAGCCACCCCAGCATGGCGAGGCGTTGCTTCTCAAGCACGTCCGCTGGATTCTTGAAGCGGTGTTGGAGCTGCGCCTCCAGCCGCGAGAGCTCGCGGGTTTCGATCATGGCCCGTACGTCTTCTTCCGTCAGCTCCTCATTCACCACAAGCCGCACCGCCGGACGTGGCGCCCGATCTCCCAGAGCTTCCAGGCGTAAGATCAGTTGTCCGAACCCGCGCGCTGCCGCTGCGAGTGCCGTACTGGAGAAATAGGCACAGCACCGGTCGTAGCGGATCGCTTCACTCAGTGCCGGCACATACAGTTCTTCGAGAAGCGCAGGATCAGGGCCGCGCAAAAACCGCTTCCAGGTACGCTTCCGCAGACTGCCAGGTATTAGCAGAGATAAAACAGCAGCCGGCTGTGCTTGCAGAAGAGAGGCCATGATTAGGCTTCTCCCTCACCGACACTTTCAGCTTCCATCTCGTCGAGGTCTTCTTCCTCATCCTCAACATCAGCCGGCTCAGCAAAAAGCACTCCCTGTGCTGGTGGCTTTTCTGTCCAGTCTGGCCGGGTGAGGCCGAAGAGGGGTTCGAGGAGCGCGTGCCAGGCGCGGAACTCAAGGAATTTTGCTGCGGCTGACTTCTTCCCCTTGTCGTGCCGCAACGCCTCAGGTGCAGCGTGGACCAGCGCCTCCATCAGGCGGGCGACAGAGGAGTCTTTTGCCCAACGCTGTTGGTGAACAAGGGCACGGGCTGATCCGATGCCTCCGGTGCCACCACCAGCCTCGATGTAACGCAGAGCCAGCGCATGGCAGGCATCGAGCGCCGTGCGGAAACGGGGATCGTTCGGATGCACTTTAAGGATCTGTTTTTTCGTACGCTTTTTACTAACGGTTACGGGACCAAAGAGTGTCTCTGTCACTTCATCCGGCTCCAGCGCCCGCTCACGTCGCCGCTCCTGGGCTGATAGCATCTGAATCTTGTCACCCGACTTTGCAACCAACCCTGCCGTCACGAGCTGTTCGACGTCCATCCCGACCGCGTGTCCAAGGAGCTTGGCTTCGTTAAAGCGGAACTCGGCCGCGCCGAGCACATCCCAACACAGGAGCGCGAAACGCCCTTCTGCCTCAACACCATCGAGTCCACGGTCAGCAAGCTGCTCGACACGCCAGGTACTCACGGCGTCTGAGGCCTCGTCGATCGCTCGGTCTACTTTTACGGGGACGCCGGTGTCAGTGCGTACATCGTCGTAGCGGCTGTACACTTCCATTGCCGGCCCAAAAGAGCCGACAAGCTGGTCTACAGGGTTCAGCCCTTCATGCTGAAGCCGTTCCGCCGTCGTCCGAGCCTTGTTCCGGATCTCCAGTTGCATGGCACTGTCGAAGTATCCCGTGCCCGCACCAGGCGGGCGCTTACGGGCAACCAGAATCACCGTGCTCTGCGCAGCGTTCTTCTTCGCTTGATGGAGAGAGTGCTCACTCTCAGTTTTGACCGGCCAAGTAGCGGTGATGGTGAATCCCGCTCGGATGAGGGAGGTAAAGAGTGCTTCCCACGCCTCTTGTTTCTTATGGGTGAACATCACCGTCAGCACCCCATCGTCGCGCAAGATCCGACGGCATTCTTTGAAAGTGTCCGTCATCAGGCTTTGGTAGAACGCATGGGCTCTCGCTTTTGCCTCGGCAGTCTTGCCGTCGCGCTTCCCTTTCTTGGAAGATTTCGTCCCATTCTCACGGTGGCGGCTGATGTTCACCACCGCTTCCTGATCGTATTCGCAGAGGTAGGTTGAGAACCACTCCGGCCGTCGGTGGCCTTGCATGCGCTTGAGCCAAACGTAGAAGAAGTCCGCCAATTCTGAATACTGGACGTTATCAGCGTACGGCGGATCGACTACCACCGCAGTGATGCTGCCGTCTGCTAATTGAGGGAGGCTGGTACCGGAGCCAAGAGAAATTTCAACTGGTCTTGCAGAAGTAGAACGGGGAAGGTCTGAAATCTTTTCGTAGGCATTGATGACATTCCCCGTAACCCATTCAAGGCCATCGCCTGAATTGCATGGTGATATTTCACAGTGAGTTGACTTGAATGAAAAGTCATGACGATCGAATACGCTGCGCGCGTCTCCCGAAGGAGGATTCCATGAGGCCAAGGTCGCATTCCAGTTAGCAAATTTGTCGATGGCGAAGGCCAGCAGATGCACTATCGCTTCACCTAACTTAGGATCTTCAGCCTTCGTAATTTCCTGTCGTAAGTTATGCAGCTCTTCGACTAGAACACCAAAACACAGGAGTTGGCGAGGTGTAAACATGGATGCCCAGGTTGTGAGCCCGTAGACATAAGACCGGTCGCAGTCACCTTGAACTCGTCCTTCGATCGGGATGATGTTCGTCTTCTCCCACCCAGTTCTGAGCTGTACCAGCTCTTTTTCCGCTGCCTCTAACGCTGTGAGATCTGCTGGCTCTGGTGACTGGAACTTGAGCCCCTGCGGCGTTTTGAGTGCAACCGCGTAAAGGGCGCTTTTCATCTCGCCAGCCTGCGCCTTTGCCTTGATGTAGTCAGCCGGAATCTGTAGTCCAGTGAAGAGAGAAATCCCCTTACCATCACTATAAGTTGGTCTTGGCGGCTCACGCAGTTGTCCGGCTCCTCGCCCAACTTCACGGATACGAACGGTCCAGATGCCCCTCTCTTTGTCTACGACCGGCTCGGCTACGACGTGGCCATGGTCGCTCTTCGGCTTGAGAAGATACCAGTCGGGCACGAGAGGAGTTGCGCACTGCGTGTCCGGGCAGGGAACCGTGCGAGCGAATATATAAGCATGGACCTTTGCAAAACGGTACGGAGGGTAGAACGGTTCTATTCGCTTTTCGACACGTTCCCTCCAGATCCTTGCCCATTTGCGGGTTCTCGGTCCTAACTCCTCGCCGAACAGGAAAGGATAATCCACAGTCGCTTCGAGTACGGAGCAGGCGACGGGGTTGTATTCGTTCGCGAGGGTGTGAAAGCCAATACGGGTTGATTCTAGAGGAATAGAACCACCACCAGCCATAGGGTCGAGCACGGAAATAGATGGCCCCCAGAGTTGGGCGGCGGCTTGATGCGCCTTCTTGAGGTCATCCTCACGCAACCCGCGCTTGAATGCCCGATCACAATTGAAGCCACCTTCGACTCGCAGGCCCATGTCCATCAAGCGCCGGATCTCGACAAGCTCAGAGCTTGGTCTTCCGAATCCCAGTAGTCGCTCAAACACATCCCTTGGGAAGTTAACTGGTAGAAGTGACGCAAGCACTGCTGCACGAGAAGCCGTTAGAGGCCTACGTGCCCACCAAACATGGAGGTAAGTATGGGGAACTGGGGCATTAGCGACACCCCGCTCCCGCATACATTCCACACCAATTGCTGCAGCAGGCAACCATTCTTCGATCAAGAGTCGCGGATGCGTCATTCTCGTATAACTCCTTAAGGGCGGGATGTTGGACGGTAATCGCGGCGGTCCAGGCAACCGTCGTAGGTCGCCCGATCAATGCGAATCCAGTCGGTCTTCTCGATCCCGCGCCGATTCCGGCTGGTTGGACTATGCGGAAACGCGCAGGCCACTTTGATCCAGCGGTTCTGCTCCTGCGCGATCACGCGGATTTCCTCGGCCACCTCAGAGAGATCCTGGTCCTGACTGAAGATCAGCGCCACATCGTACTCGTTGTGATGGGCCATGCCGATGACGTCCAATGCGATCCGCACATCAATCCCTTTCTCCTCACCCGTCAGAAAGGTGTGCTCGGTCCTGTCCGGTAAGGTAACGCGCTTATTACGGTAGCGGAGCGGCCGCGAGAAGGTATGGACCCCCTGCCGGCCGAGGACCGCGAGCTTGCGCGACCAAAACTCGTGCCAGAAGGGGTTATCGTTGGCAGCCGGCACACCCGTGTAAAATCGGGTCTGTATCAACTGCCAACCCTGGCTCAGGCAGATTTTCCGGGCCAGCGTCTGAACGTCGTAATTGGGGTAGGTGTAGCCGAAGGCTTCGCGGACCGAGTAGTAGAGGTTCTGCCCATCAATAAAGGCGATGGTCCGCTTAGTGGCAGGTTCAGGGGGCATGCTCGTACCCCCTGAAATAAATAACCCCGCCCGAGGCCTTGCGGCGTGTCGAGCGGGGAGCAAGTTCTATAAATAGTATAAAGCGGCTCTGCTCCGTGTCAAGCTCCTTCATCGGACGGCCTCCGCAAGAATGCGTAGAGCACGAACAGCTCGCTTGCCGGTGGGGCGGGCCATCAGCCCGAACCACCATGCAGCCTCGGTGCCATCAGCGTGCTGTAGGTTCGCTGCGGTGCGGTGGAGCCGATCAGCGTTACGGAGCCCTGAGGCGACGAGCGCGTAACAGGCAACCCGAGCTCCCCAGTCAGCGTCAAGCGGATGGAAAGGACCAGTAGTGAGTTTGGCCGACGGTCCCTCACTTTCACGCACAGCCGCACGCAGCAGCGGAGATCCAGCGGAAAAAGCCAAGGGGGAAATCGGAGCGATGCGGTCAAGCCGTTCCTCTCCCTTGGGAGAGAGCTGTCTACGGTAGAGGATTGCCGCGTCTCCGGCCCGGCGGCGTACCACGCGCAAGGCAAACAACGCCTGCCGAACCGTCATCGGCCACCCCCCACAGGTTTCTCGAACGTTGCACGGAACATCACCCCCTCGGATGCACCTTCAGCCAGCGTACGAAGCTGCTCCTCCAGACCGGTGCGGCCTGCTGGACCAAATTTGAGCGTGAGATCGGCCTCATAACTGGCGCCCTCACCCAGGGCATTGAAGAGCGTCTGTGCAACAGAAAGGGGCTTCGTCGGGTGCGTCGGTTTCAGATCGCTCGCGGCAAAGTTGAGCGTCCCACCGTCTTTGAGCCCACCACCAACGGTGACGGAAAGCGTGAGAGTATCGGCTCCAAGCGGCTGCGCAAGACTCAACAAGGTCGCTGCTGTGGCAGGTGTAGTAGCGAGCAAATGCAGTTCCACCAGCGGGCGCTCGGCTGCGAACTCTACCACTTTCTCCGGGGTCGTTGCTGTGGCGCGGGACGGAAGCGGCGGTGGCGGAGGCGACCCCGTATCTCCCTTTTTGTCTTCCCCATACTCCGGCGTGTCTTCTTTGACCCACAGGACGCCCGCAGCGGAGTCTGTACGCGTGATGGAGACGGAATCATCCAGCGGCAGCGTGCTCAGCGCCCCCGTCACCCGACGCCTCCGACCTTCTGCACCCTCGACGCAGCCCTGCGCGTCATAGGTCCGCCCATCAGCCAGCCGCACAATGAGTTTTCCTTCCGTGACAGCCTTGAGGATAGTCTGGCGAACGACACCACCATCTGGGATTAGGCGAAGCCCCGGAGCCGCCAGGAAGCGCTCGTGGATCGCGCGAGCCATGTAGACCTCAGGCTTGTCCGGCAACGGGGTTGTACCGGGGAGGACATCCTTGAGGAAGCGGCCAACATCGAGCGCATCGCCGGCTTGGTAGATCAGGCCTTTGTCGTCAAGGAAGCGGCGGAGGCATGACTGTCCCTGGGGCCGTTGAAGCAGTTGCTCCTCCGGCACCTGGAACTTTTCCTCAAGCGGATAGGAACTGCCCCCTGCTAGCACAATGCGGTCGAAGGCGCGGCAGGTCTGGATACGAAACTGTTTCTGCAGCTCCGGCTTTACCCGTTGGAGCTGCTCGCGCACGATCTTGCTGGATTCGCCGGTTTTGTGTTCCCGCTCGATCACCTCAGCCGCCAGAAGACGCTGGGCTCGATCCAAGGCCGCATTGAATGCCGCACTGGTTGCCGTCACTGCCACGATCGCGTTACGGAAGCCCCGCGGGATCGGCGCCTTCGGATCGCTATCGTCACAATAGGCACAGACCGACTTCGCGGTCTTCTCGTCTTCACACAGCACGAGCTGCAGGTCTGCGGACTCTGGCACCTGGCGGGCAGTGGTCGGCCAGGCCGTGACCTTAAATCCAGGGCCAGAGAAATATCCTTGCACCTCGGCCAGCACGCGGCTGCGCGCATCTTCAATGGGGATCTGCCCCATCCGCTCTTCAATCTGCTTGATGATGTTCGGTTCGTAGCGAAACTGCCAACCACGCCCGCCTGGCATCGGGTAGGTGTGCCAGCACACGCCAACCAAGCGGTCGAGTGCCTCGGCGGGTTCAGGTCCTGCTTCATCTGGACGTATGGCGGCAAGCGTGAGTTCCGCCGGGTCAAGACCGCTGTTCGACTGCATCGGAATGCTCTCCAGCAGCAGCGCAGAAGCAACACGCACGTGGATCCCTCGCGGCACACCGCCGTCGAGTTCCACCGCATGTCTTTCGATGTCCGCGGTGACCGCCGCCTTGAAGTTGTCACGGTTCAACCGTTGCAGCAGGTCCGCTTGGATACGGTCGCTCGACCAGTCCACATCACCTGCAGAGATTAGATCCAGGTCCTGTTTCGACTCCCAGACCGTGCGCAGGATGCGCGCAAAGAGGCGCAGCGTCCCACGGCTCTTGTTGAACTCCTGAAGTGCGCCAAGGCGGCCCTGGGCAGTGTCGAGGAGGCGGGGGTGAAAAGGGTAACACTCGACGATTCGCCGGGCATAGTCTGCGCTCGCTGCACTCGGTGGGATTGCGCCTGGATACTCCTGCACAACGCGCTCGTGCAAGGCGTGATACGTTGCCGAGACCGCTTGAGCGGCAGTAGAGTCAACCCCTTCAAACAGACGACGAACGATGACCCGGGCGGACTCGTCTCCGATCGGATCAAAATCGGTCATCTTGCGGCCGAACATGTCATCGAGCTTGACTGCGGCTGCGGTCAAGCTGTCGCCAATCTTCGAGGCTTCCTTGGCATAGGCGCGCTGGTCGGCTGGGTCGGTGACGACGAGCACGGTCTGTGGCCGCTTACTGACCACTGCTGCGAGCTTGTTGAGGAACGCGAGCAAATTGCCTTGCCCACGTTCGGAGAGCGTCGCCATGTAGACAACCAGCTCATCGAGGAGCAGAAGGACCGGGCCGGCCGGGAAGAGTTTCTCCAGCAGCGCCTCATCTGGCTGCCTTTCTGGATCGTCCGCGTTGCCGAGCAATTTCCACCCTTTCTCGCTGCCAAGTTGGTAGGCCAGCTCGCCCCAGAGGCTCCGGACCTCGGTCTTGCCATGCCGGGCAAAGGTCGGCACGCCCGCTTTGCTGGCATCCAGCGCCGCAACCGTTACCTTCTTCGGACGCCCAGCGGCAGGCAGCAGATCTGTCCCCATGCCGGGATTGTCGATGTTTTTTGCCAGGTGCCAGAGCGCCATGAGTGTGTGGGTTTTCCCACCGCCGAATCCTGTACTGAGGCGAATGGTCGCCCCACCCTCTTTGGCAGTAGCGACCCGGTCAAACACGGCCTGTACGACTTTGCAGAGTTGCTTCGCCGGGTGGGTGTTCTGGAAAAACGTGGGCGCTTCTCCATACACCCTGGGAGCCTTGTCAGCAATGAGATCACCAAAATCTGCCGCAAAGATGGCGTCATCGAGATCGCCTTTGAGAACTTCCTGTCGTGGTGTGCATCCGGTTAAGATGCCCATGCGTACCTCCTCCAGCTCCTCACTCTCGTCCTCCGAAGTCAAACCCTAACTGTCTCGCTTTCCCCCCCACCGGCACTGGCCGTGGGTTTTTAGCCTTCGCCGGACAGAACTCCTGAAAATCACAACTTGCGCACCATGCGCCCTCATGCGGGCGAAACTCCTGCTCGCGGCTGATGTCTCGGCACAAGGCCCGGGTCCGGGCCTGAGCCGCGCTGAGATCGTCGGTCTCTACGCTCTCCTTTTCTCCTAACCGCAAGTAGTAAAACGACAACTTCTTCGCTACCTCGGCGGTCTTGGCGTGGAAGCCGGCTGGTACACGTCGAGCTGTAGCGGATCGGGCGGTAGCGGGCTGCGGTGCGAAAGCTTGTAGTCGAGGATTTCGTAGCCCTCAGGCGTGATGTCTACCCGGTCGAACCGGCCGGCCAGGAGGAAGGGACCAACGTGCAGCGTGAACTTTTCCTCCAGCAGATAGGGCGTGGGAAATTGGCCGCGGTGAGTTTCCCAGTATCGGGTGAGGAGCACCCTGCCCTCCTGATACTGGCTCTCCGTCAGAGGCCGGGTGGGGTTATCATAGTAGCCTTTGAAATGGGCGAGGAGTGTATCAAGGGAAACCGCTGCCGGCAGGAACAGGGCATCCTTTGCCGCCTGTTGGCTCTTCAAGCCCTGGTGGAAGAGATGCAGCGCGCCGTGCAGGGCGCGGGAGGACTGTGCCGCCGGTCGGGGCCGGCTGGCCAGACCGCGATGATAGCGCAGGTGGTAGCGGAAGCGGCACTGCTGGAAGGTTTTGAGGGCAGTATAGGACAGCTTCATACCTTGCCTTCCCCTCTCACATTCGGTGTTCCTCAGGCCTGGGCAGCCGGTTGGCGAGCACTTCCTGCGCGTACGAAGCCAGCTGACGAGCCAGCTCGGGATCGGCGACTGCTGCCTCATACTCTGCGGCGGTGATCTCGATCCACACAAAGCCGTTCGGGGTCGGCACCCCGATCACATGCAGCCCGGGTGGGATGGGGGACGGATCAGCAAACACATATCGCTCCATGGCCTTTCGCCTCACTCACTGCGCGACGTAGCACGCGTAGCGACCCCTCACCACCCTCTCCTCCGCTTCTTGCTCTTGATCTTGGCCACCTCCCGCGCCAACTCAATCTGCACA
>Ga0099828_10002121_pt1 | contig 13571 bp, 12 predicted proteins | sample CZO8metaG_2_FD_79338 | JGI IMG/M metagenome (GOLD analysis project Ga0099828, IMG submission 79338) | Vadose zone soil microbial communities from the Eel River Critical Zone Observatory, Northern California, USA - CZOApr15con2H1.8 metaG | ecosystem: Environmental > Terrestrial > Soil > Vadose...
ACACGTGGGAATTCGACGGCACCGACTGGACCCAGTTCAGCACCGCTTCCGCACCGTCCGCGCGCCTGTTCCATTCGATGGCTTTCGACCCCAACCTTGGCGGCACCGTCATGCTGGGCGGCGAGTTCGCCGCCAACGTGCCGCTGGCCGACACGTGGCTCTACGACGGGGGCACATGGCAGCAGATCACGTCGACCAACGGATGGAACGGTCGGCTCTGGGCGTCGGCAGACTATGACTCCACCCGCGGTTCGCTCATCCTGTTCGGCGGCTCGCAGGACACCATTCCCGGAGTCGTCTACGGCGACACCTGGTCGCTGAAGGGAGTCACCACGTCGCCGGTCGACTGGGCCCAGCTGTCTGCGGCCACGGCACCACCCGCGCGGGTCTTCGGTCAGATGGATTACGACTCGCTGCGCGGCGTGTCGGTCCTGTTCGGAGGCAGCAGCAACTCAGGCCCCGGAAACCTGTCCGACACCTGGACTTGGAACGGCTTCAACTGGAGCCAGATGTCGCCTGCGACCTCGCCGCCCCCCGTGGCCGGCGCGGTGATGGCGTATGACAGCGCGCGCGACGTCTCCGTGCTGTTCGGCGGGTCCGGACCCAGCGGCCTCAACTCCACGACGTGGGAGTGGGATGGCACGAACTGGGCGCAGCGCAACTTCATGCTCTCACCGCCGTCACAGGTCTGGGCAGCGATGGCCTACGACTCCATCCGGCACCGCATGGTGCTGTTCGAAGGTGACCCGAACAGCGGGTTGCCGGCCCAGACCTGGGAGTACGACGGTACGGCATGGATGCAGCTGCATCCCGCAAACTCCCCGTCCGCGCGTCGTGGGCCGGCGATGGCCTACAACCCCGGGCGAGGTCGGACCGTCCTCTTCGGCGGCGAGGACTCGGCAGGCCGCCTAGCCGACACCTGGGAGTGGGATGGCGCCAACTGGAACCACATCCAAACCACATCTGCCCCGAGCCCTCGCCTCTGGGCGTCGCTGGCGTTTGACGCGCAGCGCGGCAGGACCGTGTTGTTCGGGGGCGACCATTTCCAGCCGTACGATCTCGGCGAGTCGAACGACACGTGGGAGTGGGACGGCGCTCAGTGGATCGAGGACTGGCCTGCGGCGGCGCCTTCAATCCGCTCGGGCCAGGTCATCGCGTACGACCAGGCCCGCGGGCGGCTTGTCTTATTCGGCGGTTGGAATGCCGCTGCGTCACCCGCAGCCACATACGGCGATACATGGGAGCTGGGCAACGAAATTCAGACCCCGCCCGGGACGCAGAATGCCACCCTCGATATCTCCGGGCTTGGGCTCAATTTCGGCAGTGTCAACGTCGGGTCGTCGAGCAACGGGGGCGCTGGGTTCCGGCTGACGAGCACCGGTACTGGCCCGTTGAGCGTCAACTCGATCACTGCCACCGGAAGCGATTTCCCCATGACCACCGACTGCCCGGTCGGCGGCAATCTCCTGCCTGCGGGCTCGTACTGCGAGACGGTGGTGTTCTTCACCCCGACCGCGGCCGGGACGCGGACAGGCAGCATCTCGTTCAGCTTCAACGCCCCCGGCGGCGACCAGACGTTCCAGTTGCAGGGCACGGGCGTCGTGATCCCGACATCGCTGACCGTGTATCCGGTGACGGCGATGTTCAACAGCGGGGCCACGATCAGCGCGTCGCTCCAGGCCAATGGGTCACCGTTCGCCGGCCAGTCCCTGACGCTAACCTTGCCGAACGGCGGCAGCGTGACGACCGCGACTGACTCTTCGGGCGTTGCCGTCTGGTTTGGTGTCAGCTTTGCAGGGATCCACGCCGGCACCTATCCGACCGGTCTACAAGTGAGCTACGCGGGCAAGCCCGGATACTCCCCGAGCTCGGCTACCGCCCAGCTCATCCTGACCCAGCCCGTCTCGATTGCTTACAACGGCGACTTCTTCATCGCCGACTCGAGCGGCGTGTCCCTTTCGGCCACCGTCGATCAGCGCACGCCGGCGAGCGACACGCAGTTCATCGACTACGCGTCTAACTCCGTTTGGGCGCGGTTCACAGTCGCCGGCGCGACGACCACTTCCGACTACTACGCCCGCGTCAACGACGCTTCGACGTGGTCGTCCTCGGGCCTCGGAGTGGCCAGACTTCTCACGCCGTCGCTTACTGACGGCGCCTACACGGTGACCGTGACCCTGGTCGACGCCATGGGTTCAACCAACCTCAGCACCACGGTCACCGGTGATGACGGGCGAGTCGGTGTTGTGTCGTCGCCCTCGAAGGGTGGCTTTGTCAGCGCCGGCGGCGCGATCGCCTCTGATCCGTCGGCCAATGCTGGTGATACGCATGGCTACTTCGCGGTGCAGATGAAGCCCGGCAGCACACCGACCGGGAACCTTGCGTACGTCTACCGCGTGCGGATGGACGTCGGAGGTGGAAACGTCCGCGATGTCGACGTGTGGGTCGTCAGCACCGACGTCACATCACTCACAGGCAACTCGTCGACTGCGACGGCCACCGGCCACTTCAAGGTCGAATACGTCGACGCGCAGACCGGCCAGCGCTACACGTCGTTGGAGTTCAGCGGCGGAATGTACCGGCTCTCGGTCGCCAACGCGACGAACAAGGCGCCAGCCGGGTTTGGCCTAGTCCTGACCCGCCCCGACGGCACCACGTTCCACACAACCGGATCGACATCGACGGCGGCGGTGGTCTCGGGCACGGTGAACTGCCATCTCTAACCCGACCCGACCGAGCCGTCCATGCCAAGGACATGCAGCTGGACGCAAAGGGCTGTATCACAACGGCGTGATGTCGCTCTGGTTCGGCTGCAGCTATCGCATGCGCGCCCACCAAGACCTACCGGAGGGCATAAACGGCCGATGAGGACGTCGCCTCGAAAAACGACGCGATACAACGCTCCAAGACGTCCGGTACGCGATCTATCCTGAACGACGCTGGAGCTCTGTCGCCGCTATTCGGCGCGGCCGAACGGTCTTGATAAGAATGGTCCGTCGTGAGCTGAGATCGGACTAGACTCCAGCGAAGGAAAAGCCCTCGGAGCTTGCTTGGCCTGCTCGACTCCGAAGGAGTGTTGGTAATCCCTGGCCGCGCAACTGTTTTGCCAAATCGTCGCACTGGCAAACGAGCATATTGCAGGCTAAAACTCCTAACGCTTTGCGCAGGTGTAAGCCGCGAACACCTTTTGCTCATCGTATGTTGCATTGCGGATCTCGAAACCCGCTCTTTCCAGCATCGGTTCGATTAGCCAAGTAAATGTGCTGTACTCATCGCGCAGGTGGGTTTCGAGTTGGCCGCGTGTCCATCCCGATTCAGGTTGGTTAGGCGCTGCCCTGAGCCACGCTTCAATGACTCGATCGGTTTCCTCGGGTTCGAAAGAGAAAATGAGGTCACGCAGCCTGAGGATGCCTCCCGACTTCAGGAGTGACGCCATCCGCCGGAGGGCTATCGCCTTCCAGAAGTCCGGCAAATGATGCAGTGCATTCCTGGTGTAGACAAAGTCAGCCTGCTCGCCGGCGTGTTCGTACGATAGGAAGCCGGCACGGACCACGTCGAGGTTCGGCCTGCGACGGTCTTGGGCCTTGGATCGCACCGCATCCAGCATTGCGGTGGAAACGTCGACCGCGACCACTCGCCGACAGACCTCGGCCGCAGCAAGACAGAGTTCGCCGGTGCCAGCACCGAAGTCGACCAGCGTGCTGGTCGGCCCAAGGCCCAGATCGCGCATGATTGCCAAGTCCGCCTGTGGGTCGAAGCGTGCCTTGCGGTCGTAGCCCTGGACGTAGCGGGCGTCGAGGTGCTCGTCACCTGCGTGTGCGAGCTCGTCGATGTACCAAGATCGCCACTCCATAAGCGCTGATCGTAACTAGACGCGGCGAGGCTGAGAACCGCGACGATTTCGGCAGCTTTCGATAGGAGTGGTCCGACTAGACTCGAGCGAAAGGAAAAGCCCCCGGAGCTGGCTTACCTGCACGGACTCCGAAGGCTGGTAACGAACCACCCCGAGCGTATCACGCACGCCGTCGGTCGGCTGTCCCAGATGTGGCAGCAGCCAGTGGCGTCTGCACGACTGTCGCCCGCGACGGGAGATCTCTCGGCAGACAGCCTTTGCGGGTTCGTCGAGGACAACGTCGCCCCAGGCTCCACGGTTAAGACCGACGCCTGGCAGGGCTACAAGAGACTGGCCAAACTCGGATACGACGACCAGCCGAAGAGCCAGCGAGCCGGGCTGGTCCTAGGCGAAGACATCGGCGAGATGTTGCCACGTGTCCATCGCACCATCAGCAACCTCAAGACCTGGCTCCGAGGCACCTATCGCGGGGTCTCAGAACACCAGCTCCAGGCCTATCTCGACGAGTTCGTCTTTCGGTTCAACCGGCGGCGGACTCCAATGGCTGCCTTCCAGACACTGCTCGGAATCGGCTCCAGTCTGCCGCCAACGATCTACGCCGAAATCAAGGACGGCATCTTCGTCGTAGCGGAGCTAACCGTATAAGCACAAGTGCTCAGTATCGACACCTCAGAATGGCAATTGCGATCAGCGATGGCAAATCCATCCCTTTGTCGGAACCTCAAACTTTGGCTCGAATCGCATGAGACGCACACTGGAGACAACTCAGTGTCCTCATCCGGACGCCCGGTGCTGGAGTTGCCATTGCGCTCCACGCGGCGGTTGGCCAGGGCATTAGATCCAGGTGGGCGATGTTGGGGCACCCGATGGCGCGGCCATCCATCGCACCGTACTCATGGCGAGCCCCATACCCCGGCCTTGCGGTAGCCGGCCAGTATGAGCAGCGCGATGAAGAACTGGGTCAGGCCGACGACCGCCTGCAGCACCACGTACCAGGCCGGGCCCTGCGCTGGGATATTCCCGGTCAGCTGCAATACCGAAGCGGGCAAACGCACGATGCCGGCGAAAAAGGCGAGCAAAATCAGCCAGAAGGTCCAGCGCCAGGCGCGGACGACGCCGGTGGAGAGCAGAGCCAGGAGGGCGGTTAACGCCAGCACCTCGGCGATCTCGGCCGGACGCTGATCGCCCGCCAATCGCCCGACCTGATCAAAGACGTCGCGTGCGAACACCAGGATCAGGACGACGAGGACCCAATAGATCGCGAAGAGGCTGAGGACCAACGCCTTGATGGGGTTCATTACAAAATTCCGCCGGTTGCCAACGATTTCGGGCGTTCGCGTAACGCCTTTGTTGAGGTTGTACGACGCTCCTTCGAAAAGGAGCTTGAGTTCTTATTGTGGGAACTTGGGTCCACTCGTATTCGCCTGAGTCCCACAAATCCGAGCCCGGTGCCGGGAGCCCCACAGCCCGTACCGCGGGTCGTTGATAAGGGCGGACGCCTATCAACGCTTGTCAAATGCGCTGGTTCGACGGGGCGTGCCCCCTCACGCTTTCAGGAAAAGCGCAGCGATCCTGCGGACGCGCTGAGGGTCGGCGATCGCGTCGATCTCCACGATCCGGCCTTCGGCGACGATGAAGCCCATCACGGTGAAGGGTCGTCCACCGACCGTGATGACAGCGCCCGCGGCTCCGTTGACCAGAGCAGGGATTACGCGGGCGCCGGCGAGCGCGGCGCCCGTGAGCGCCGATCTAGCGACAGCTGACGCGCCACGCACGACCATGGAACGTCCGGGGTGCCTGGGGCCGAAGTCTGCTCGCAGGACGACCTCGGGACTCAGTAGATCGAGCAGGGCGTCGAAGTCGCCACCCCGCGAAGCCGAGAAGAAGGCGTCGACCACGGCTCGTTGCCGAGAACGATCGGGATCAGGTGCCGGAACCTCCGCGCCTCGGACGCGGCGCCGAGCCCGGCTTGCCAGCTGTCGAGCCGCTGTCGGGGTCCGCCCGACCATCGGAGCGATCTCCTCGAAGGGCAGGTGGAAAACGTCGTGGAGCACGAACGCCAACCTCTCGGCAGGGCCCAACGAGTCCAGAACGACAAGAAGCGCAAGGCCCACCGAGTCGGCCATAAGGGCCTCCTCCTCAGGCTGGAGTTCTCTGTCCGGGCTGACCACGGGGTCGGGCAAGTGGACGCCGTACGGCTCCTCGCGCCGAACTTCCCTGGCCCGGAGCATGTTGAGTGAGACCCGCGCGACGATCGTCGTCAGCCAGCCACCCAGGTTCTCGACACCCTGCGCCCCCGATCGGCTGACCCGCAGCCAGGCCTCCTGCACCGCGTCGTCGGCCTCCGCGGGCGAGCCCAGCAGCCGGTAGGCGACCGCGCGTAGGTGGGTCCGGTGCTCCTCGAAGCGGTCTGCCAGCCACTCTTTCTCGGCCACTCGTCACATATCTCCTTCGCGAAGTGTCATCACAGCTGACACGGTCCAAGCGAAAGATGTGACAAGGAGGAACTGGCTATGGGAGCGGATGGACTGATTCTCGTCACCGGGGGTACCGGGGGGCTGGGACGGCGCGTCGTCCCGCGGCTCCGCGCGGCCGGACGCAAAGTGCGCGTGCTCAGCCGGTGCGCTCGCGACTCCCAAGAAGGAGTCGAGTACGTCATAGGCGACCTGGCGAAGGACGAGGGCGTCCAGTCCGCGGTCGAGGAGGCCGACATCGTAGTGCATTGCGCGGGTAGCCCCACGATGAGCGAGGACGTCGCGCAAGTCCGGAACTTGGTGCGAGCTGTGCAGCGGGCCGGGGTGCGCCACCTGCTGAACATCTCGGTGGTCGGGGCGGACCGGATCCCGGTGGTGAGCGGGATCGATCGGGCCATGTTCAGCTACTTCGCATCGCAGCTGGCCGTCGAGCGTGCCGTGGCTGAGTCGGGTTTGCTGTGGACCAACTTGCGCGCCACCCAGTTCTACGACGGCTTCATCTTGTTCATGGTGCGGGCGATGGCGAAGCTGCCCGTCATACCCGTCCCGGCCGGGTTCCGGTTTCAGCCCATCGACGCCGACGAGGTGGCAGACCGCCTCGCGGAGCTGGCGCTGGGACCGCCGGCGCGGCAGGTGCCCGACCTGGCCGGTCCGAAGGTGTACGAAGCGGTTGACCTGCTTCGCGGGTATCTGAAGGCTGTGAGCAAGCGCCGCCTGATCGTCCCAGTCCGGTTCCCCGGAGGCGCAGCACGGGCCATTCGCGCAGGCGCCAACCTGGCCCCCGATCGCGCAGTGGGCCGGCGGACCTGGGAGGAGTTCCTGGCCGAGCTGGCGAGTTCGCCAGGGAGTGCGGTGCGGCCTGCCCTCGGCTCAGGGTCAAACGGAGCGGAGGTTTAGCGATATTCGAGGCTCTTGACTTCTCGGAACCAGACAGATCAAACTGTACGGTACAGTTTGATTACATCACGGAATCGACAGGTGGCAAAGCGCGCGCAGATCCGGGCTGCTGCAGAGCAAGAGTTCCTTGACAAAGGGTTCGGCGAGACAAGCATGGACGCGGTCACCGCTGCGGCCCGTGTCTCCAAGCAGACGCTATACCGCTACTACGCGACCAAGGCGGCCTTGTTCGCCGACGTGCTTGGGAAACTGATCGCCGAGCCGGGGCCGCTGGTCAGTGGCCCGTCAAACGGAACCCGTCTGCAGACGAGGGCCGACCTCAAAAGCCTGCTTACAAGCCTGAGCCAGGACTACCTCACTCGTGTTCTCGAACCACGACAGCTCGCGCTCCTACGGATCGTAATCGCCGAGGGAAGCCGCTTCCCCGAGCTGACCCAATCGTTTCGCAGCACGCTGCCCGCCGTGGGAGGCGCGATCTTCATTGCCGCGCTCGAAAGGGGACAGGCGTCCGGCTTGATCGCGAGTTGGGTGGACGTCCGGACCGCGGCGAGGGCATTCGCCGGCCTGCTGATGATGTTCATTCTCCGCGATGGGCTACTCGCCCCCGAACCAAGTTTGCCGTCGCGACAAAAGGTTGCCGAGATGGTCCAAATCTTCGTCGACGGCGTTGGCGCGGCACCTGGGGCTCAGGGATGATCAGCGGTCGAGCAGACACCGGCGCCGTTAGCGCGCTCGTATCGCTGGATGAGATCGGTGCGACCGACGCCCCTCGGGTCGGCGGCAAAGCCGCCAACCTCGGCGAGCTCAAGAAGGCCGGCTTCAAGGTCCCCGACGGATTCGTCGTGGTCGGCGAGCCAAGTGCGGAGCTCGCTGATATGTACCACGCTCTCGGTGGCGGACCGGTTGCCGTCCGCTCCTCGGCGATGGCCGAGGACCTCGCCGACGCCTCGTTCGCCGGGCAGTACGAAACCTTCCTGAATGTGCAGGGTCTTGAGCAGCTCCTTAAGGCGATCCGCGATTGCCGCAGGTCAGCCTCCAGCGCGAGAGTGGCGAGCTATCAAGCCGACCGAGCCGAGCGGGCTGGGCTTGAAATTGCAGTCCTCGTCCAGCGCATGGTCCCGGCAAGCTCGGCGGGCGTGGCCTTCAGCGCCAACCCCTTGACCGGTGATCGATCCGAGGTCTCGATCAGCGCGGTTCGTGGTCTCGGCGAGCGCCTGGTCTCCGGGGAGGCTCAGGCAGATGGATGGGTCGTCCGCGAAGGGAAGGCGCAGCGCCGGCGATCGTCCGATGACGCCATCGCAGCAGACCAAGCGGTCGAGGTTGCCAAAATGGCGCTCTCCGCGGCCGCCCATTTTGGCCGGCCCCAGGACATCGAGTGGGCGTTTGCCGGCGGCGAGCTCTACCTGTTGCAGTCGCGCCCGATAACGGCGTTGCCTTCGCCGGTCGCCTGGACCGCGCCTCGGGTGAGCGGGCTCCATCCGCCCGGCCCGAGCTACTGGATGCGCAACCTGCGGCTCGGCGAGTGGCTGCCGGAGCCTGTGACCCCTCTATTCGAAGATTGGCTGCTGAAGTTGCTCAGCCGCGGCTTCGGCCGCGGGACCCATGCCGACTCTGGGCTCACAACCGGACTTCGCTACGCGATCGTCAACGGTTGGTTCTACTCAACGCCGGAACCGGAACTTCGTTTGCGTAACCTGCTCCAAGCCGTCCTCACGCGTCCTGTCTCGATGTTCCGCTTTATCAGCTCGATCATCAAACAGACCGGTGACCCGGAGTTGGCTGAACGGCGCTTCTTTTCCGGCGTCGTGCTGCGATGGCGAGAGCAAACGCTCCCTCGGTACCGCCGGCTGGTTGAGGAGTCGGCGTCGCAGCTCGAATTGGCGCCCCTGCCCGAGATCGTCCGCATCGTGGATCGAGTGGGGGAGGCCGCGGGCGAACAGCTCTGGGCGCTGGCGATCGGCGGCGGCAGCGCTTGGAAAATCGAGGTCGCGCTTGGGCGCTTCTATCGCCAACACCTGGCTCATCAAGTTGAAATAGACGTCCGAGTCTTGCTCGCTGGCCTTTCCCCGTCGGAGCCGGCGACCCTCAAACACGCCGTTCTCAGCGCAGATTGGTACTGGCCGACGCTCGGTGAGTCGGGTCGTTCGGGCCCGGCTGATCAGATGCAAAGGCGCCCAGAGTTGATCAAGCGTCGGGAAGCAGCGGAAACTGCATGCCGGCAGGCGCTTCACAACAACCCTGAGCTGCTTGGTCGGTTCGAAGTCCTCCTCGAGCTCGCCCAGCGATATGCACGGCTGCGAGAAGAGCAGGCGAGCTTGCTGACCCTAGGCTGGCCGGTATTGCGCACGGGCGTGCTCCGGCTTGGGGAGGCGGCGGCTGCGAGTCGTGGCGTCGATCGCGCGGAGGATGCGTTCTTCCTCAGCCGCGCAGAGCTGGTCGGGACCCTCACCAGTAACACCGAAGGGCTGAAGTCACGGGTTCGCGAGCGGCGCGATCACTGGGAACGTTACCGACGCCTCACAGCGCCGCTAGCTCTGGGTACGATGCCGAAGCTTCTTGAGCGAATGCTCGGCTCACTGGACGTGGTGCGCACCGAGCGCGTTGCGCCCGAAGGCTCGCTGCGAGGCGAACCCGCAAGCCCTGGACGCGCTTCAGGTCGGGTGCGCGTCGTACGGGGTCCCTCCGAGTTCGACAAGTTTCAGCAGGACGAGGTGCTTGTAGCCCAGATGACTGCGCCGGCCTGGACTCCACTGTTCGCGCTAGCGTCCGCAGTCGTCACCGATGGTGGCAGTCTGGCCGCTCACGCCTCGCTCGTGGCCCGCGAATACGGGATTCCCGCCGTGGTTGCCACCGGCGACGCCACGGCACGGCTCGCCGATGGCCAGTGGGTAACCGTCGACGGGAGCAGTGGCTATGTGGAAATTGGCCCGAACGATCGGTAACCCGATTGCGATTGCTTGCAGGCTGAGATGGACCCGAATCCCGTCGAGCTGTTTCTGCACATTGCCGGAGTGATCGCGGTGTTTGTCGGCTATGGAATACTGGCTCTCGGCACGGTTGCACTCCGCCGTGCGGCTCGAATCGAGGACGTGAGGGCGATTGCCAGCGCTCTGACGTTTGGCCGTCGAGTCGGGTTTGAACACATCTCGGTGATTGACGTGATCGTAGTCGCCGGCGTTCTCGTGATCGCTGTGACCGGGCTGGACATGGCGCGCTACACAGGTGATTGGCGATCGGGGTGGGTTGAGGTTGCGGTCGTCACGTTCCTACTTCTGGCGCCCGTTGGACCGTTTGTCATCAACCCGCGCCTGCATGCCATCGCGGGCGCCGTCCGTGGTGAGGCCGAAGGCGATATACCCCTCGCTCTGCGCATTCGACTTTCTGATCAGGTCCTGACAACTGCCCTTCGCGCTTCTCTCGCTGTCCTTGTCGGGCTCGTTTTTCTGATGACAGTCAAGCCCTCTTTGTTCTGGTCCATCTTTGCGATTCTCATAGCCTTGGCCGTGGGTACGCTGTCGGCCGCCGTTGGAAAGCGTTAGTCCGCCGCGGGGCCATCGAAGTGAACGGTCATGTGCGGGCGACGACTCCCTGTAAAACCGCCGGCGCAAGCTTGGGGTTCGAGGACACCACCGCCAGCACGACAGAGGAGATCACACGATAAGTCGTAGGGACCCTGTCCGCGGTGAGTCCATTCCACCAGCGCCCTTCGCGACATTCAGTTTGTAAAGCACGGTATCAATCAGCCGGCTGAGCCGATCCCCCGCGGCGTGTGGCCCCGAATTCGACCTTCGTAGATGCTGTCGATAACTACCCCGTATCGACAGCGTTCGCCAGGCTAGGTGCCACTCGAAATAGCGTCTGGGTCGAATTCACTGAGGTCCTTAAAGAGGTGCTCGAACCACCGTTGGCGACGCTCTTGCTGCATGCTCGCTGCCATAGGGCCATATATTCGGATGGAAGCACGCACGATGGTACCGCGTCCCTGCTGTCCGACAGCTATTGACGCGTCCGCCTCAATTGTTCCACCCCATGTGCCAACACCCCAAAATTCGCCCGGAACGAGGGCCTCAAACGTACAGCCGTGTGGCTGTTGATTGACCGCTCGAACAGGCTGCTTGCGTCGCCCCAAGGAGCCAATCACCGCAACTATGGCCTCTCCAATTCGCATTGAAAATGCCTGTGAACGCGTTTCTAAGTGCATCCAATTCAGTTTGGAGTACAAGGCTCTAAACAAGGGTCTAGTCCGAAGTACGAACGGTTTCAAGGGCGGAGCGCCTGAAGTTGTAACAATGACGTCGAGGCCACTCAGGAATGGGTCTGTGGTGAATCGGCGCCTGTGGGGCACACAAATTCGTCAGGGCGGTCGACTGGCGATTCTCGACGTCGCGAAAGCCGTTAGCTTTTGGATGGGTCGGTCGCGACACTCGTCGAGGCCCCCACGACCGCCGGTAGCCATTCGATGCTAGCGCGGCGGATTCACGCAGCAGCGGGAATCGGAGCGCGCGAATACTCGCGCAGGAGCCCGCCGAGTCTCTCATCGCACCTCACCGGTCCCGGTGACGCAACCGGGTTGGAGCGCGCAATGGGAGTCCGCAGATCGAGCCCGCGATGGGGCCGAGCCTTGTTGTAGTGCTCGGGCCAATCAGTGAGGACGCGCTCAAGGTGCCGACGATTGATGATCAGAAGCCAGTCGAGACACTCGCGCCTGGTCGAGCCAATTTGGCGCTCTATGTGTGAATTCGCCCTTGGCGCAGCGATCGGAGTCCTGATCACGGCCATACCGTCGCCCTCGAACACCAGGTCGGAGCCACCGCCATACTTGTCGTCGTGATCGTGGATCACAAATCTCGCGGTCGCACCAAGCTGGTTCAGCTCCCACCTGACATTCCTCGCTTGCTGGGTCACCCACGCAGCGTCTGGCCTGTCGGTTACCGCGAACCAGATCACCCGCCTCGTCGCGAGCTCCATATATAAGAGGACGTATAGCCGCTTCAGAAACACGGTATCCACGCTGAGGAAATCGGTCAGTACGATCGCCGAAGCCTGCGTTCGCAGGAACGCTTTCCACGTCTGCCGCGATCTCAACGGCGACGGCCCGATCCGGTTTCGACGCAGCAACTTGCGAATCGCGGTCGCCGAGACCATATGACCGAGCTTGAGCAATTGGCCGCGAACACGGACGCAGCCCCACCTCGGGTTGTCCTTCGCCATTTGCAAAATCAGCTTCTGGAGCTCGGGATCGAGACCTGGCCGACCCGGGCCGCGGCGGCGACCGAAGGCTGCCCACCTTCTCCGCACCAGCTCGCGGTGCCAACCGAGAACTGTCTCCGGCTGGACAAGCATCCCGACCAGAATCGCACGGTTCACGAGCTGGCTCAGCGCCGCCATGATCGTCCGATCCGCTGTATTGAACTGCGGCCTCTTGATCTGACGTCGTACGACGCGAAGCTGGTGCCGGAGAATAAGCAGCTCCGCTTCAGGGTCGTGGACTCGCAACCTCACATCAACCAGATCGAGGAGCAGCAGAAGCCACGAGTACACGAGAGCCAGGAGCATCGGCGGTCGAAATGCTATCGGCCAGGCGACCCTACTCCGAGTAGCCTGCCCGCCGATGAATATGTGACCCCCACACGCAGCCCGGCTGTACTTCGGCTCCGGGCTTCACGATGCGGAGGCCCGAGGACCACCGCCGCCCGACCGGGCCGACCTGGCGAACTACTACCGCCGGGTCCGGCCACTGATCACTGCCGTCGCGACATTCGGACGCAGCGACTCCCCAATACTCGTCGCCCATACGGCGCACTACCTTATGCAGCTCGTCCGAGCAGTCATGCGGGCCGAGCCTCTTGACGCCCTCCAAGACGCCGTAGACATCTGTGAGGCCGGTCGAGGTGGCGGCTACAACCTGGATCCCATGGCTCAGCATGAGGTCGTCGAGCTGGTGGAGGAGCTGCTCGCGGACCACCGATCTGCATTGAGATCCGGACCCGGCCTTGCGAACCTGGAACGGCTCCTGAACATATTCGCAGAGGTCGGCTGGCCGGAGTCAATCCAGCTGGTGTGGCGCCTCGACGAGGTGTTCCGGTAGGCCGGGGATTCGGCGCTCCGTCCCTTCAGGCGCTACGTGAGCGTCGGCTCCCCGTCGTTGCTGACCGAGAGGATGAAGACGCGCTCGGCCGAGCGAACATCACGTCCGGTCGCGATCAGCGTCAGTCGATACTCGCCGGGCTCAAGCTTGACCTCGACGGGACGCGACTGACTCTCCAGGGTAATTGCTTCGTCAGCGCCCTCGGACTTCGAGCAGACGTCCACCCACAGGCCTGGGTGCCTGCTCGGATGGATCGTCT
>Ga0099828_10002123_pt1 | contig 13569 bp, 11 predicted proteins | sample CZO8metaG_2_FD_79338 | JGI IMG/M metagenome (GOLD analysis project Ga0099828, IMG submission 79338) | Vadose zone soil microbial communities from the Eel River Critical Zone Observatory, Northern California, USA - CZOApr15con2H1.8 metaG | ecosystem: Environmental > Terrestrial > Soil > Vadose...
AACGGCACGTCGAGGTAGTTGTCGCGAAAGTCTTTGTTCTGCTCGGGATCGAGGACCTCCAAGAGCGCCGACGAGGGGTCTCCACGCCAGTCCGCGCCGATCTTGTCGACCTCGTCCAGCATGAACACGGGGTCGTTGGACTCCGCCCTGCGGATGGCCTGCAGGATGCGTCCGGGCATGGCGCCGATATACGTGCGCCGGTGGCCACGGATCTCCGCCTCGTCATGGACCCCACCGAGCGACGCCCGCGCGAACTTGCGGCCCATGGCCCGCGCGATCGAATGTCCGAGTGAGGTCTTGCCCACCCCTGGTGCGCCGACGAAGCAGAGGATGGGCTCCCGCCCACGGTCGCTCGAACCGCGTTCCTGCTTCAGCCGCCGCACGGCGAGGTGCTCGACGATGCGCTGCTTGACCTTGTCGAGGTCGTAGTGATCCGCGTCGAGGATCTCGCGGGCCTTGGCCACGTCGACTTCGCCGCCGGTGGAGGTGTTCCACGGCAGCGAGACGATCAGCTCCAGATAGGTCCGGATCACTGACGACTCGGGAGACGCACTCGGTATGCGCTCCAGCCGCGCCAGCTCGCGATCGGCCTCGCGGCGCGCTTCCGGCGGCAGGCCCGCCTTTTCGATCCGTTCCCGCAGCTCTCCCAGCTCGCCGTGCTCCGTGTCGAGCTCGCCCAGCTCGCGCTGGATGGCCTTGAGCTGCTCGCGCAGGAAGTACTCGCGCTGAGCCTTGCCCATCTGCTCTTCGGCCTGCGTCTGGATCTTGCGTCCCAGCTCCAGGACCTCCAGCTCGTGGGCCATGTGCCCAAGCAGGCGCTCAAGCTTCTCCCGCGCTGAGTCCATCTCGAGGATCTCCTGCCGCTGCTCGGTGGAGAGCCGGATGTGGTTGGCGATGTAGTAGGCGAGGTGCAGCGGCTCATCGATCGCTCCGGCTGCGCTCGCCAGCTCGGCCGGCAGTTGGGGCGACAGTGTCACCAACTCCTGGAAGGATGTGGTGGCACGTCGCAGCAAGGCCTCGCGCTCGAGCGGCACGATGGAGTCTGCAGCCTCGGGGAGCATTCCGACCGCGCAAACGAGGTATGGATCCTCGGACGTCGCGCTGGTGAGCTTGATCCGGCGCTGACCGAGCACGGCCAGCTGTACGGTGCCGTCGGGCAGCTTCAACATGTGCTGGACGCGGACCATGGCCCCGATGTGGTGGATGTCTTTGTATCCGACCTCCTCTGCGGTCTCGTCCAGTTGGGTCGCGACCGCGATGATCCGATCTCCGGCCGGAAGATCCTCGAGAAGCTGGAGCGAGCGGCGCCGCCCCACCGACAGAGGGATGAAGATGCGCGGGAAGACGACAGTCGATTTGAGCGGAAGCACGGGCAGCTGGCTCGGCGCGGGAACGTCGCTCACAACACGATGTTGCCTGATTCGGCGCTCACCCAAACAAGGGCCGAGGTTGCCAGGGGCGGGGGTGGGGTCGGCCGGGGGGCCCAAAACCTCCGCCCGTATAATTCCAGCCAGCCCGCAAGGGCGAAATTTGAGCCCATCGCTAACGGCTGTCATCCTCGCCGCCGGTCACGGCACGCGGATGCGGTCGCGTACTCCCAAGGTCCTCCACCCGCTGTGCGGCCGTCCCATGATCGATTGGGTCCTCGAAGCACTTGCCGGGGCCGGCGCCACTGACATCACAGTCGTTGCCAACCCACATCAAGCCGAGGTGGCGGCGCACCTAGACGGCCGGGCGAACGTGGTGTATCAGCGCGAAGCGCTGGGTACCGGACACGCGCTCCGGCAGGTGCCGGCGCCTGAGCTCAAAGCCGGCGACGTGCTGGTTGTCTACGGCGATGCACCGCTCCTGCGCTCGGACACCGTGCGCCGAGTCATCCAGGCCCACCGGGACGCCGGCACCCCCGCGACGCTGACCAGCGTCGAGGACGACCGCCGAGACGACGGCCGCATCGTCCGCGGGGCAGGGGGAGCCTTCGAGCGGATCGTTGAGCGGAAGGACGCCACCGACGAGCTGCGACGAAGAATCCACGAGTTCAACGTGGGCATCTACTGCTTCGAGGGCGCAAGGCTTGTGGACGCCCTCGAGAAGATCACCGCCGACAACCTGTCAGGTGAGTACTACCTGACCGACATCTTTCTCCACCTGAAGCCGGTCACCATCGTCCCTCTCGGCGACGCCGACGAGGCGATGGGCATCAACGATCGCGCCACCCTCGCCTCGGCCATCGGCGTCCTCAGGCAGCGCATCCTCGAGAAGCTGATGCTGGGAGGCGTCACGATCATCGACCCCGCCAGCACGTTTGTGGACGCCACGGTCACGATTGGCCAGGACACAGTCGTCGAGCCGTTCACGGTGCTGAAAGGCAAGACCGCGATCGGCGAGGAATGCCGGATCGGCCCTCACGTACATATAGAGGACGCGCGTATCGGCGACCGCTCCGACTGTGGCCCGTTTGTCAAGCTACGAGCAGGCACAGAGGTGGCCGAGGACGTACACATCGGCAGCTTCGCTGAACTGGTGCGCACCAAGGTCGGCCGGCGCACCAGGGTGCCTCACGTCACCTATCTCGGTGACACCGACCTCGGGGAGGACGCCAACATCGGAGCGGGGACGATCACCGCCAACTTCGACGGCGTCAACAAGAATCGCACCCAGATTGGCGACGGTGCCTTCATCGGGGTGGACACGATGCTGGTCGCTCCCGTCAAACTTGGCAAGGGGTCGCGAACCGGAGCCGGTTCGGTCGTGACGAAGGACGTGCCGGATCACGCCACGGTGGTCGGGGTTCCGGCTAGGGTGATACGGAGGAAGAGCGTGGACTCGGAAGGGAGCAGAGACGCCAAGTGATCGGCAGGCTGCAGACCGCGGTGGAGTTCGCCGGAGAAGAGGCGTCGCCGTGGGGCGCCCTCAAGCTGATCGCCGGCAGCGCGAACCCCGACCTGGCCCAGCGCATCTCCGACGAGCTCCAGGTCCCGCTCACCGACGCGCGCCTGCGCCGGTTTCCCGATGGTGAGATCAACGTCAAGATCGAGGACTCGATGCGCGGCCACGACGTGTTCGTGATCCAGCCGACGTGCCCACCGGTAAACGAGAACCTGATGGAGCTGTTCATCATCCTGGATGCGCTGCGCCGCGCGTCGGCCGGCCGGGTGACGGCGGTCGTGCCCTACTACGGCTATGCGCGAAAGGAGCGCAAGACGCAGCCCAGAGAGCCCATCTCCGCCAAGCTGATCGCCAACTTCATAACGCTGGCGGGCGCTGACCGCTTGCTCCTCCTCGACCTGCACGCCGAGGCCATCGAGGGCTTCTTCGACGTCCCCACCGACCACCTTTCGCCGCACCGCATCTTCGCCAAGTACCTGCTCACGCGCGATCTTCACAACCTCACTGTCGTAGCGCCGGACGCTGGCGGCGGGCGGCGGGCCGAGCTTGTCGCCAACCAGCTTCACGCGCCGATCGCGTTCGGCTACAAGCGCCGGAGTGGCGATGACGAGGTCGACGTGATCGCGGTGTCAGGTGATGTGAAGGGCAGGGACTGTGTCGTGGTCGAGGACATCATCACCACCGGTGGCACCATCTCCAAGCTGGCGCAGTCACTGCGTGGCCAGGGCGCGAACAAGGTCCTCATCGCAGCGACTCATCCGATCATGACCGGGGATGCCGCGGAGCGGCTGAGGAAGGCGCACGTTGATGAGGTCATCGTCACCGACTCGGTCCCCATCCCGGCCGACAAGCTCGGTCCGCCGATCACTGTGCTGTCGGTCGCACCTCTGCTCGCTGAGGCGATCATCCGGGTGCACGAGAACCGGAGCGTCAGCGAGCTATTCAGATAGCCGGGCGGTTATGAGCGCCCAAGAGTGGACCGAGGTCGTCGTGCTGGTCGTGTGCTTCGTCGTGGCCGCGCTGGCCAGCGGGACGGAAACGGCGCTGACCTCGGTGGGCCGCCTCCGCGTTCGCTTCCTGGCCGAGCAGGGAAGCAAGGCCGCGGGCATCCTGCAGCGGCTGCGGGCCGACCCGAACCGCTACCTCTCCACGGTGCTCTTCACCAATACCCTCGCGCTGATCGTGGCCTCGACCGCGACCACTCTCCTCAGCGACTCCATGTTCACGAAGTGGGGGGTCCCCTCGGCGTGGCGGCTCTGGCTTGCTCTCCTCGTGTCACTCGTACTCTCGGTCATCCTGCTGATCGCTGCCGAGGTGACGCCGAAAACGCTTGCCATCAGCCACGCGGAGCGGGTTGCGCTCGCGGCGGCGGGACCCGTCGACAGGCTGGCCGGCTTCCTGGGCCCGGTGCTGTGGGCGGTCACCCTCGTCTCGCGCGCGCTCACCGGAGGCCGTGCGGCTCGAGCTCCCTATCTGAGCGAGCAGGAGCTGCTCACGCTGCTGCACGTCTCTGAGGAGCAGGGGGTGATCGAGGAGCAGGAGCATCAGATGATCCACGGCATCATCGAGATCGGAGACAAGACCGTGCGCGAGATCATGATCCCTAGGACCGACATCGTGGCCGTGGAGCGGCGATCGACGCTGCGAGACATCGTCAATGTGTTCAAAGAGCACCGGCACACGCGGCTGCCGGTCTACGAGGGCGACCTCGACCACGTGATCGGCTTGATCCACACCAAGGACCTGCTGCTGTACTACACGCGCACAAGCGGCCAGAAGTTCGACATCGAAAAGATCCTGCGCCCGATCAAATTCACGCCCGAGCAGAAGAAGGTGGACCAGCTGCTGAACGAGATGCGTACCGAAAAAGTGCACATGATGATCGTGGTCGACGAGTACGGCGGCACCGCCGGGTTGGTGTCGCTCGAGGATCTGCTCGAGGAGATCGTCGGCGAGATCCGCGACGAGTACGACCAGGCCGAGGAGGAACAGCTGGTGATCCTCAACGACCACGAGGCGAGAGTTGACGCCGGCTTCCCCTTGGAGGAGCTGAACTCACGTCTCGGGCTGGCGATCGAGGAGTCTGGTGACTACGACTCAGTCGGCGGTTATGTGCACGCAGCGCTGGGAAAGATCGCGCAAACGGGTGATGCGTTCAAGGGCGGACGCGCCCTCTGGACAGTGGAGAAGGTGGTCGGGCGCCGTATCGAGATGGTGCGCCTGAAGGCAGACCAACCCTGGCCGAACGAAGCGCTCATCGCTTCCGGCCTCGCGCACCCGGCCCAAGCTGATTGGCGCGACGGCTCCAACGAGACCGCGATGGAGGAAGAGCCTGGCCACATATCGTGACCGGGCGGTCGTGCTGCGCAAGCTCGACTACGGCGAGGCCGATCGCATCTTCACGCTGCTGACCCGTACCCATGGCAAGGTGGGGGCGATCGCCAAGGGGGTAAGGCGGCCCGAGAGCAAGCTGGGACCGTCGCTCGAGCTGTACGGTCACGTCGACGTTCTGCTCGCCAAGGGCCGGGGCGATCTCGACGTCGTCGCGCAGGTACAGCGCGTGCCAGGTCTGCGCATCGCCGGCGACGTCGAACGCGTGTCACACGCCGCCCTGATCGCCGAACTGGCCGAGCGCGTGTGCGAGGACCGGCACCCGGTGGACGGGGTGTACGAGCTGACCGTGATGGCCCTAGACGAGCTGGCGCGCGAAACGGACCCGCGCCGTGCGTCGGCCTACTTCCTCAGCGCTGCGCTCGACCTCCTCGGCTACGCGCCCCAGCTGTCGGACTGTGCCTCCTGCGGGCGGCCCTTGCCGGCAAAGCCGGCCGCATTCAGTGCCGAAGCCGGGGGCTTCCTGTGCGATCGGTGCGCCCAGCCGACGATGGCGTTGGTCCCGCTGGCCGCGATCAAGGTGCTGCGCCTGATGGCTGGCGGGGACCTCGAGACGTACCGGCGCCTGAAGCTGGACCGAGAGCTGATGGATGCGGTGGAGGGGGTCCTGACGGCGCAGCTCGAGCACCACCTGGACCGACGCCTCAAGTCGCTACAGTTCCTTCACCAGATGAGGATTCGCTCCTGACCGTTCCGCGCGAACAGCTGATGGACAGGGTCGTTGCCATGACCAAGCGGCGCGGGTTCATCTATCCATCGAGCGAGGTCTACGGCGGTCTCTCCGGCTTCTACGACTATGGGCCATATGGCGTCGCCCTGAAGCGAGCCATACGCGAACTGTGGTGGCGGCACATGGTCGATCTGCGCGATGACGTCGTGGGGTTGGAGTCGACACTGATCATGTCCTCCGACGTCTGGGCAGCCTCCGGCCACCTGGTCAACTTCGTCGATCCCCTGCGCCAGTGCCTCGGCCAGTGCAGGAAGCGATGGCGAGCCGACCTGGTCCTTGGCGACCGGTGCCCGGAGTGTGGCGGTCCGCTGGACGAACCCCGCATGTTCAACCTCATGTTCAAGACTCACGTCGGACCGGTGGAAGACTCGTCTTCGGAGGTCTACCTGAGGCCGGAGACGGCTCAGGGCATGTTCGTCGACTTCAAGAACGTGCTCAACTCGACCCGCGTGAGGATCCCCTTCGGAATCGCGCAGCAGGGGCGGGCGTTCCGCAACGAGATCACGCCGGGCAACTTCGTGTTCCGCGTGCGCGAGTTCGAGCTGATGGAGATGGAGTTCTTCGTCAAGCCCAGGCAGGATGACGAATGGTTCGACTACTGGCGCCGGGAGCGGATGCGTTGGTACGTGGACGTCCTGGGCGTGAATGCCGAACACCTTCGGTTTTTCGACCACCCGAAGGAGAGCCTGTCGCATTACTCGAAGCAGACCACGGACATCGAGTACGACTTCCCGTTTGGGTGGGGTGAGCTGGAGGGGGTGGCGGACAGGACCGATTTCGATCTCCGGGTCCACCAAGAGAAGTCGAAGGCGGACCTCACCTACCTGGACCCGGAGACGAACGAGCGCTATCTGCCGTGGGTCATCGAACCGGCGGTGAGCGTAGAGCGGATCTTCATCACGCTGCTTGTGGACGCCTACGACGAGGACGTCGTCAACGGCGAACCGAGGGTGGTGCTTCGACTGCACCCCAACGTGGCGCCAGTGCAGGTGGCGGTGGTGCCGCTGTCCAAGAAAGAGGAGCTGATCAAGGTCGCTCGTGAGGTCCGGGCATCGCTTCAGGGCCGCATGAGGGTCGAATACGACCAGACGGGCGGCCACATTGGCCGGCGCTACCGCCGGCAGGACGAAATCGGCACTCCGTTCTGCGTCACTATCGACTTCGACACGCTCGAAGACAGGGCGGTCACCATCCGGCAGCGAGACTCGACCGAGCAGGAGCGGGTCGCAATCGTCGAACTTGCCGAACGTCTGAGCCGGCTGATCTTGGGGCTTTCTCTGGGGGCGACGTCCATCTGAGGGGGGCCTCCCCCTTAAGGTCGGCGCACCCACTGTGGCCCGAGCCACCCTGAAAGGGCGGCGCTATACTCCGCACCACGCGACGCCGGAAGCGACCGGCGTGCTTGGGAGGGGTCAGAGGATGAGGCGAGGCATCCTGGAAGTCGTCATATTCGTCGTCGTAGCGGCGGGTGCGTTCGGGCTCGCCTTTTACCTTGCCCAGACGGTAGGCCTGCATCCGCTGATCGTTCCGCCTCCTGACCAGCGTGAGAAACACTGGATGGTGGCGGCAGCGGCGGCGTCGTTCGTGGTCGTGTTCGACCTTGTCGTGCTGATTCTGATCGCATTCAAGCACCGCCGCGAGCAGAGGGCCGCGATGGTCGATCGCGGACCCAAGCTGGGAGGCTAGTCATGATCAGAGCCAGAGGGAGCCTACCGGGGGTTTTCCAGGTTCAGCGCCTCCCGATTCGTGTCGTCCTCATCACGGCCCTGCTTTCGTACGTGCTGCAGATCGGCGCCATCGTCCAGGGCTACCCGCTCTATGGCATCGTGGGGGTGACCCTGCTGCCCTGGCTGCTCGTCTTCGCGTTCGAGTACGTGTGGAAGTACGAGCACTACGGGTTCTACGCGTTCCTACTGGCCTTCGTGCTGCTGCAGCTCGGACACCTCACTGAGCACACTGTCCAGATCGTCCAGCTGATTGCAACCGGCGGCGACCTCGCCCATTCGCATGGCGTCTTCGGGCAGCTGGATTTCGAGACCGTCCACGTCGTCTGGGACTCCGCGGTCTGGATCGGACTTGCGATCTGCCTCTACAAGTTCTCCCACAACCGCTGGCTGTACGTCGCCTTCTTCTTCGCCACCGCCCACGAGGTCGAGCACCTCTACCTCTACTACGTCTACAACACGGACGGTGCCTTCTACTTCCAGGGCGGCCTGACCGGGATCATGGGCTACGGCGGCGTCATCGGCTCGCCACTGTATCGCCCATACCTGCACTTCTTCTACAACTTCCTCGTCGTAGCGCCTATGCTCATCGCTTTCGTAAGGCAGACGGGGCACGCTTACGACCAGTTTCTCGCCACAGCCCTGCCAGACCTCAGCGAGAAGGAGCTGGTCGCGACCACCAATCGGCTCCAGCGCGTGGTGGCGCAGCAGGGCGACGTGATCGTGCGGCAGGACGAGCCGTCCGACCGCTTCTACATCCTCACCCAAGGTGAGGTCGAGCTTGTCGTCAAGAGCGAGGAGGGCTGGGAGCGCAAGGTGGACACCCTGCAGCCGGGCCGTTTCTTCGGTGAGCTCGGCATCCTGACCGGCCGCAACCCGGCCACCGTCCGCGCGACGAAGCACACGGAGCTGCTCGCCCTGGATTCGCGCAGCTTCACCGAGCTCATGAAGTCGGACGCGAAGGTGCGGCAGGACGTGGAAGCCGACATGCGACGGCTCCACGATCTCAAGTACGCGACGCCGCCGCCGGCGCCGGCCGGCACGTAGGAGAAAGTGGCCGACCAGCCGACAGTTGTCATCGTTGGCGCCGGATTCGCCGGGCTGAGCTGCGCCAAGGCGCTGAAGCGTGCTCCGGTGAGAACGATCCTGGTCGACCGCAACAACTACCACCAGTTCAGCCCGCTGCTGTATCAGGTGGCGACGTCAGCCATCGACAGCGCCGATATCGCTCATCCGACGAGAGCGGTGCTGCGCAAGATCCCAAACGCCCAGTTCCGGCTCGGCGACGTGCAGGTGGTCGACCTCGACGGTCGCATCGTGCGCACGGACCGGGGCACGATCGCCTATGACTACCTGGTCCTGGCCTGCGGCAGCACCAGCACCTACTTCGGGAACCAGAGCATCGCCGAGCGGTCGTACGCGATGAAGACGCTGACGGACAGCCTGCTGCTCCGAAACCGGATCCTCTCGCGTTTCGAAGCTGCCGATTGGGCGCAGGACGACCGTACGCGCAAGGAAATGCTGACCTTCGCGATCGTGGGCGGCGGTCCCGCCGGCGTCGAGTGCGCTGGGGCGCTGGCGGAGCTCATCGGCAGGGTCCTACGGCACGACTTCAAGGAGCTCGACATGCGCTCCGCCCAGATCCTGCTGCTGCAGTCGGGCCCAGCCTTGCTCGAGCCGTTCGAGCCACCGCTGCGCGAGGCTGCTAGGCGGAGGCTGGAGCGCATGGGCGTCGATGTGAGGCTCAACACCCGCGTCGTGGAGGTCCGGGACGGCGAGATCCAGCTCGCGGACGGCACGGTGCTTCCGGTCGGCACGGTGATCTGGACGGCCGGAGTGGAGGGGGCCGTTGTCGAAGAGGGCCTGTCGAGCCTGCCCGCCGGGGCGCGGCGCACGCTGAAGGTGGGTCCGACCCTGCAGGCACCGGGTCATCCCGAGGTTTTCGTCATCGGCGACCTGGCGGCGTTCGACGCCGGCGGGGGCCGCCAGCTGCCCCAGCTCGGACCGGTCGCCATACAACAGGGCCGCCTCGCGGCTGGCAACATCGACGCCATCGTCCGGGGCAAGAAGCCGCGCCCGTTCAAGTACCTGGACAAGGGCATCATGGCCACCGTCGGCCGCAACACCGCGGTCGTCCAGTCGGGTCCGATTCGCATGAAAGGTCGTGTGGGCTGGCTGGTCTGGCTGTTCCTGCACCTGCTGCTGATCGTTGGCTTCCGCAACCGGTTGAGCGTGCTCCTCAACTGGTCTTGGAACTACTTCCTGTTCGACCGGCCTGTCAGGCTGGTGATCGGCGACAGCGATCGCCGGCTGGAGCGTCTCTTCCAGCTTCCGTATCTGCATCGCGCTCTGCCCGACCTCACTGAGCCCGACCTGCTCGCCATCTGGAGCCACCTCACTTGGGAGCAGGTGCGGCCGGGCGAGGTCATCCTTCGCGAGGAGGAGCCTTCGACATCGTTCTACATCGTGACCAGTGGAGAGGTGGAAATCGACTTCGTGGGTCCCTACGGCGAACCTCAGCGCGTGGCGCGGATGGGACCTGGTGGTTTCTTTGGCGAGGTGGGCTGCCTGACGGGGCGGAGCGACGGGACGGTGCGAGCGTCGACCGTCGGCGAGCTCATCAAGCTCGAACGCAAGGGTTTCGTCGAGCTGATGTCTCGCTCGTCGACCGTCAGAGGCGATGTCGAGGCCCAGATGCGCCGTCTGCACGACCTGAAGTACTCATCCCGGCCGCCGGTTGCAGCCGCCGCCGGGCCTGCTGGAGGTGGATGACATGAGCGAGTCCGACGAGAAGAAGGATCCGGGCGCCGGATCTGAGAACCCCACGCCACCGCCCGACTGGGAGGGCTCGCACACTGCGGCGTCCCTGCCGTCCTGGTGGCAGCCCGAGGGTGAAAAGCCTCCGGCCAAGCCCGCGCAGCCTGCGCCGCCTGCCCCTCCCGCTCCAGCCCCGCCCGCGGCTGCGACCCCGGTACCGCCGGCCCCTGAGGCGGCCACGCCTCCGGCCACACCTATGCCGCCGGCCGCCCCATCCGAGTGGGACATCTCCCCCACCGCTGAACGACTGCCGACCTGGTGGCGCCCGGAGGCGCCCACCCCAGTGCCGCCTCCCGCGGCTCACCCGGCGGCACCTGCAAGTACCCCGCCACCGCCTCCTGTGGCGCCGGCGGGAGCCGCGCCTCCGCCAATGGCGCCTCCTGCACCCACTCCACCGGTTCCACTCGCAGCCACTCCGATGGCACCTCCAATGGGCGGCGGAGGGAGCGAAAAGCCGGCCACTATCCTGCTCGATGAATCGGGGATGCCGTCTGCGCGGAAGCCACCCCATCTGCCGAGCGGCGGCGAAACCATGGTCATCGGGGCCATGCCATCGACCACATTGCCGGTGGCCATCCTCACCGTGAAGTCGGGCCCGGACGTGGGCTTTCGCTTCCGGGTCAAACCCGAACAGAAGGCTTACATGGGCCGGGATGCTGACAACGACGTGGTCCTCGATGACCCGGGTACTTCAAGGCGCCACGCGCGCATCGAGTTCAAGGAAGGCAAGTACGTGCTCACGGACCTGGGCAGCGCCAACGGAACGCTCGTCAACGGTCAGCGCGTGGTCGAGCAGGCCCTAGACAACGGCGACCGAATAAAGATCGGCCAGGACGAACTGGTCATCTCAATCGTCTAGGCGACGGAAGTAGGTACAGCCCTACCCCTCGGGCGCGCCGTCAGAGGTAGGCCCAGTTGGCGATGCTCGCGGAGTCGCCGACGTAGGCGTCCACGCCTTTGGGCAGCTTGTGGGCCTCCATCACGTATGCGGTCACGCGCGCATGGCCTTCCATGACGCTGATGCGGCCATCGGGCAGGCGCAGGCAGATGATCGCCGGCAGGTCGGGGACGTGATCGGCGTGGCAGATGGTTTGGGCAAGGGAGAGAATCACCATGTTCGTATGGTCCCCCGCGAACAAGCGCCCTGCATTGGCCGCGCCTTCAGCGACCTTGCGGGTCGCCGGCGCCAGTGTCGTCCACGCGGCATTGCGGTTGGAATAGAGCATCTCGGCCACTTCGGGGATCGAGATTCGGACTCGACGCCACGCGATGTCGTCGGCCAGGCCGGCAAAGATCAAGGCTCCGCGCCCAAACCCGTGCGCGGTCGCAATGATCTCGCGCCTCTGAGCATTCTGTTCGGCGCTTTTTAGGTCGGGCGTGTGTGCCAGCTTCATCGCGCGACCAAGGCTGGCGGGATCCGGTGGTTCCCCAACGAGGTAAGCCTGAAAGGCAGGCGATTTGATCTCAGCTTGGAGCCAGGCCAGAATCACCTGGTCGTCTGAAGCGACTCCCAAGTCGTCCATTCGTCAGGTAAGAGCGTAGCGCCCTATCTGAGGGGGGACGTCCCCCCGCAGGACCACGCAGCGGGGCTTGACAACTGCCTGGGCCATGTGGTTGAATGACCAACCAGATTTGGTTGTTTGTTCAACCAAGACCCAAAAGGAGACGAAATCGAGTTGACGACCGAGAACCGACAGCGAATTCTCGAAGCCGCCTTTACCGTCCTCAGCCGCCAGGGCTACGAGAACACCTCGATCAAAGGCATCGCCGAGGAGGCCGGCGTGGCCCAGGGCCTGGTGCACTACTACTTCAAGTCCAAGCAGCAGCTGGTGCTGGCCGTGCTCCTCGCAGTCTGCTCGAAGATGGAGCTGCCGGACGCTGAGGGTGAGGCCGGTGCCCTGGCCGCTTTCGAGAACTTCAAGGCTTTGCTGAAAAGCAGCCGCGACACCCATGCCCTGTACATCCAGCTGATCGGCGTCGCGCTCCACGACCAGGAGCTTGGGGCGGGGATTCGCGACTTCGTCCGCGGAGACCGAGGCCACATCGAGGAAATCGCGCGGCAGGTGCTTGCGGAGCGCGAAGCCGATCCGGGTCCCGCGCGCGCTATCGCCGGCGCGGTCTGGGGCGGGATCCTCGGGATCATCGTTCAGCACCTGGTCGACCCGGAGTTCAACGCGGACGAGGCCGTAGACGCCCTCGCCGCGATGTCACTGTCGGCAACTTATCCAACGGTTCAGGGCGCTTAGGTCGCCCGCAGAAGGAGGAATCGAAGTGTTCGCGAGCTGGGGTCGTTTTGTCTACAGGTTTCGCTGGGCCACGCTGGCCGGGTCCGGCGTGCTGCTCGCCATTTCCATAGCGGGGATGCTCATGGGCGGCACGCTCACGAGCGGAGGGCCGCTCACGAGCAATCTGGAGTCCGCGCGTGCCGGCAATCTCATCTCCTCCGAGCTCGCCGCCGGCAAGACCACCTCGAACTTCGTCCTCATCTTCTCGAGCAAGACCGAGACGGCCGGCGACCCGGCGTTCACGGACGCCGTGACCGCAGCCCTGGCGCCGATCGAGGACGACCCTCGCATCAGCGCCATCGTCACCCCGTACAACGCGCCGAACGCGCGCGTCGCACAGACCCTCACATCCACAGACGGCCACCAGGCGCTCGTCAGCGTCGACCTCAAATCGACCGGCACGCAGGCACACAACGACTACGACGCGCTGCGCGGACGAGTTCACTCGGACACGCTCACGGTGACCGGCACCGGATTTGTGGCCATCAACGATGCTTTCAACAAGACGCTCGAGAGCGACCTCCAGCGAGCCGAGACTGTGACGCTGCCGCTGACGCTCGTCCTACTGGTCATCATCTTCGCGTCGTTGGTGGCCGCGGGCCTTCCGCTGGGTGTGGGCGTGCTCACGATCGTGGGTGGCCTCGCGGGGACGTTCTTCCTCAACCGGTTCACCGACGTCTCGCAGTACGCGCTCAACATCGTCACTCTCATCGGCCTCGGCGTCTCCATCGACTAC
>Ga0099828_10002125_pt1 | contig 13567 bp, 13 predicted proteins | sample CZO8metaG_2_FD_79338 | JGI IMG/M metagenome (GOLD analysis project Ga0099828, IMG submission 79338) | Vadose zone soil microbial communities from the Eel River Critical Zone Observatory, Northern California, USA - CZOApr15con2H1.8 metaG | ecosystem: Environmental > Terrestrial > Soil > Vadose...
CGCTGCGCACGACCGGGCCACAGGCCTCGAAAGACGGTTCACCTGCCGGTTTCTACGAAGCAGTCGGGGCCACACCTTTCGCCAACGACTACGAATTCGAATTCGCCCGGGAAATGGTGCTGTACGAAAAACTGGGCAATGGCCCGGCGACTGATCTCCTGATCATCAGCTTGTCAGCCAACGATATTCTCGGCCACCTGGTTGGCCCCGATTCTCCGGAAGTGCAGGCCATGACGCTGGCGACGGACCGGCAACTGGCTGATTTCTTCAACTTCCTCGGACATCAGATAGGATTGGCCAACATCTGGATCGCGCTCTCCGCCGACCACGGAATTGCGCCCTTGCCCAGCGTTGCGGCCAAGCTGCATATCCCGGCAGCGAATCTTTCTGCCGAGAAAATGACGGCACAGCTCAACCACGCGCTGTCCACCAAGCTCTCGCCCGGACACTCGACCGAATATCTGAAGAATTTCGATTACCCGATAGCTTGGTTGAGTGAAGACGCATTTGCCGCCATTAAGATGAAGGAAGAAGATGCCGAACGCGCCGTGGGCGAAGCCTTGAAGCAGATTGGTCTGCGAGGCTACTACGCGCGCTCCCAGTTGGCCAAGGGCGAGGTGCCCAACACCGAAGCCGGACTGAAGTACGAGCACAGTTATTCGCCCTTGGGTGGCTGGTATGTGATGGGCGTTCCGGCTCCATATACTGTTGGCATTGTGACTGGAACCGATCATGTGTCGCCCTACACGTACGATACGCATGTGCCGCTCGCTTTCTATGGCCTTCCCTTTCAGCCTGGAACTTATCGCACCCACGCCGAACCCGTGGACTTGGCTGTGACGTTCGCCTCGCTGTTGGGCATCAATGCCCCCACCCACGCCATCGGCCGGGTTCTGACGGAAGCCATCGCTCCTGCGCATCGTGCAGAGAACTCCATCCATAGGGAACTTGACTGGGAAGGGCACGGCTTCAGCCGTGTCGCAATCCGCCCCGTTTCTCCAGACTCTTTAGCCCCTGCGGTTCGCGGCCTGGATGGTGTGGCCGGCACGGACTCGGAGCCAGAAAGCACGCTCACCTCCGCGACTAAAGCCCTGTGCGACTCCACTGACTCGGCACGACTAAAGTCGGGCCCTCCCCGCCCCAGCGCAACTTCGGGAGGCTCGCGATGACCGCCTCGCCAGCTACCGGCACGCGCGGTCCCGATCTCAGCGTCAGCTTCGCCGGAATTCAGCTCAAGAATCCGGTCATCGCGGCGAGCGGCACTTTTGGTTATGGGATCGAGTTCGAGGACATTGTCCATCTCAATAAGCTCGGCGGCTTCGTGGTCAAGGGATTATCCAAGGAGCCGATGGCGGGCAATCAGCCTCCCCGGCTTTATGAGACGCCGGCGGGAATGCTGAACGCGATTGGATTGCAGAACATCGGCGCACGGGCTTTCATCGAAGAAAAACTGCCGAAACTGCGCCAGATGAAAAATATTGTCGTCTTTGCCAACGTATTCGGCTACACCCGTGAAGACTACGAGCTGACCATTCAGATTCTGAACGAAGGCGAGGGCATCGCTGCCTACGAATTGAATGTTTCCTGCCCCAACACGGCGCATGGTGGCATCCAGTTCGGCAGCGATCCGCGTTCGCTGGACGAGGTGGTGAACACGGCCAGACGCAACTCGCAGCGCCCATTGATCGTGAAACTCTCTCCCAATGTAACCAGCATTGCGCAAATGGCGCGGGTAGCCGAGGAAGCCGGCGCCGACGCCATCTCGCTGATCAACACTTTCGTGGCCATGGCCATTGATGCCGAAACCCGCAAACCTCGCATCGCCAACGTCACCGCCGGACTCTCCGGGCCTGCCATCAAGCCCATCGCTCTGCGCATGGTGTATGACGCCTCGCAAGCGGTAAAGATTCCGGTTATCGGCATGGGCGGCATCTCGACCGCGGTCGATATTGCGGAGTTCATGCTAGCCGGAGCCACTGCCGTGCAGATCGGAACCGCCAGCTTCTGGGACCCAGTCGCGACCGAAAAGATCGTGGCGGAACTGGAACGCTGGTGCGCGGAACACAATGTGGAGCGAGTAGCGGAGCTAACGGGCGGGTTGGTGATGGAGTAACCTCCTGACCGTTTTGCACTTGTCATTACTCATGACATGAGCTGAAGCCCTTTCAGAATACAACCTAATTTGAGACTGATGAGATCTCAAAGGCCTAGAGCTCATCAACTGATCTCATAAACGTCTAAGTATTCGCCAATTCCGGTAGTGGTGCAGTTTGCTTGTCATCCCGAGTAAGCGTTCTTTGCGCAGCGAGGGATCTGGGCGCGCCGATTCGTGCCAGCGCACGAAAGGCGCGCATCCTTATGCAAACTGCACCACTACCCCAACTCCTCTCCCATTGACTTGCTGTACCTCTACCCCTAACATTTCAGCCCAATGATCGGCCTGAACATCGCGCACTAGCAATGCTGGGCGGCGGCGGCATGGGTATTTGTTTATAGGCTATATATGTCTTTTCCACATTACGGGGTTTAGCAGGAGGGCACCATGAATCGAGAACGGGCGCTGAAGGTTCTGTTGGTCTTGGTGGGATTGCTCTTCTTGGCTGTTGTCTATCCCTTGGTGGCTTTCTGGCAACCGAATCAAGCGGACGCTTTGCCGATGATGCTTAGCCTCTATGTCACACTCGGAATTTTCTTGCTGCTGGCAGCGCGTAATCCATCGGCGAATCGCAGCCTGATCGGCTTCACCGCGTGGTCGAGTTTTGCTCACGCCGCTGTCATGGCGGTGCTGGCGCTCCAGACTCCGAGCGAACGGGGACACCTGCTGGGCGGCGTGGCTGGCCTCGTCATCATCGGTGTAGCCCTGATCGTGCTGGCTCCGGCAAAGCAGTCAGGAGAGCCGGAATCCGCAGCCGCTGCGTAGGCTCGCAATCTTCGAAAACGTCGACCCCGACATCCCCGTCCTAAACAAGCCAAGGCGGAGTACGCGAAGCTGCAATACTTGCTCTCTTGTGCCGCCTAGCTGTTTAAATCAGGCGATAGCGCTCAGAACCCTGTCAATGAGTGCTATGGCGATTTTGCGACAGCTAAGGTCCCTAAAGGCAGACTAGCTCTTATTGATACCAAGCGTTTGAAAGGGTGAGGAAACGGGTTCAAATTTGGTAGGCGGGAACAATTTGAAGACGATCACGTCCCACAGAATGAACACCGGTAGCGCGTAGAAGGACACAACGAATATCAGAAAAGACCAATCGAAACCGCGGAGCCTCGCCGTCACAACAGCGATGCCTCCGCACACAAGGATACGCAGCCAGAGATAACTACGCCGCCGAATCGGCCTGATGTACTTGGCGCAATACGGACAGTTGAATGGTCCGGGACGTATCGTCTCTGGCGTTAGAATGCCTTTGCACTCTGGACAGTCGCCAATGCGGTCTAATGCTGAGGAGACAGACATTAACTGGCCCTGCTAAATCTACCGCTAATTGAATCGGGTTTCCAGTACCAAGGCTCTCAACTGTTGTTATCACGCGATTACGCCACCTATTTTTCGGGCGCACCCTGACGGGCCAATTGTGAGATAGCCCGCAGTCTCCTGCTATTTCGGCCACACCGCCAGAATCGCTCCCATCGCCAGGTAGCACACCAACTGATAGCCGGTGTTGATCAGGTACAGCTTGGTCGGCTGGTTGCCGAATAGCTTGGCCGTCAACTGCACCGTGGTCACGAAGCCCAGCCACATGGCAAAGCCAATTTTCATCCCGTAAAGGGCTGAGTCGACGGTGGTGACGTCGATGATCTTGCCCAGAATGAAGGCGGCGACCAAGCTGGCCACAAACGCGATGCCGTAGCTCTTGCCCGCACTCTTGCGCATCTCGTCCATCTTGGCCTTGTCTTCCGGGTCGTAGCCCATGGCTACCATCCACGGCCGCGCGAAAAGCAGCGGTGAATACCAGAGAAAGCCCAGAATCATGGTGGCGATAGCAGCCACCAGCACGGACCACAGGTTCACACCCATGAAGCTCATGGCATCTTCTCCGCGAGGGTTTTAACAGAAAGAAGCTATGGTATGCCCATTTCCGCGCGTTGAAAAGCGGCGCCATCCCGAAGCCCAGCCGAGCGAAGGACCTCCCGCGCCTCACCAAGGGATGGTCGCGACCCTTTGCGGCGCTCGCGTCATCTAATAAAGAGAGCTAGCTATTACACTTAACCGGGGGAGCAATCCACATGGCCAAAGCTACCTTTGCCGCAGGTTGTTTTTGGGGAGTTGAAGCGACATTTCGCCAGTTGCCGGGTGTGATTTCCACTCGCGTAGGCTACACCGGCGGTCAGTTCGCCAACCCGACATATAAGGACGTCTGCACCGACGGCACTGGACACGCCGAGGCAGTGGAAGTGGAGTACGACCCAGCGAAGCTTTCCTACGATAAGCTGCTCGACGTCTTCTGGGAGAACCACGATCCCACGCAGCTCAACCGCCAAGGGCCGGACTGGGGCACGCAGTACCGCTCCGCCATCTTCTTCCACACCCCGGAGCAGGAAACCGCCGCCCGGGCCTCGAAGGAGAAGCTGGAGAAATCCCGGCGCTACAGCAAGCCCATCGTGACCCAGATCGTTCCTGCGGTGACATTCTATCCGGCCGAGGATTATCACCAGCAGTATCTGGAGAAGCGCGGTCTGGCGACCTGCCACATCAAGTCCTAGAACCTTTAAGGACGCCGCCGAAAGCCTGTAACAAAATCTCTACCTCGGTAGTTTACGTCCGCTTATTTCAGCTTCTCGTACTCCGCCTTGGCTTGCTTGAGGATGGGGATGCCGGGATCAGCATCTTTCCACAGGGCCAGAAAATCTTGGTAGGCGGTCTTCGCGACTGCCGTGTTGCCACTCATGGCTCGTGATCGCGCCAAGCCGAGACGAGCCAAGGACTCAACGGGCGAAGCTCCTGCAATGCCTCTGTGGTCAAGGATTGTTTGGAACTCCTGCGCAGCAGCGTCAGGCTGTCGTGCTCGCAAATAGGCTTCACCGCGCACATATGTAGGGTAGAGGAAGGGGAGCGGCGGAGTTGTTGTCAAATCGTAAGGGCGCGCCAGTTCCATGAGTTTCACGGCCTGCGCGGCATCGCCGCGGTTGAGTGCGATCTCGGCGCGAATCGTGGGTAACCAAACATTGTTGAGCAGAGTAGCTTCTGGGAAGCGCTGGTGCAGCTCCGCGGCGATTGCCTCAGCGTGCGACCAGTCTTTTGCGGCCAAGCTCAGCGCGATCAAAATCTTTCCCGCCTGACCAGGCTCCATCGCCAAGGCCGCTGCCGCATCTTTCCCTGCCGATTCCAAATCGCCATATTCCGCCTCCCAAAGGGCGGCGGAGGCCTGGGCGCTTGCGGCATTGTTTTTCAAATTTTCCCTTTGATTCGCTAGGCTGGAACGCTGGAAGAAGTCTCGAGCCTTGGCAAGCTTGCCGTAGTAGGCAGAGTCAATCCCCTGAAGCACGAAAAAGAGAGCTTCCCCTTGCGGCTTGCCCATGGCCCAAGCCACATGTCGCTGCATGTTTGCGTTATCGCCGTTGAGGGCGGCAAGAACGTACAGGCCAAGATGCAGGAGCGGGTCGTCAGGTCTGCGTGCGAGTCCCTGTTCGAAAATGCTTCGGGCTTCGTCGAAGCGATCTAATGAAAAAAACACGAGCCCGACGTCGTCTGCCGAGTTGGCGCTGTTCGGATCCAGCCGAACGGCTTCCTGGTGTTCGCGCAGCGCTTTGTCGTGCTGCCCCAGCTCGCTATAAAGAACGCCTAGATTGTTGGGCGGAATGTCGTCGCGCGGGTATGCCTTCGCCCAGAGCTCGAGGGTTTGAAGCGTTTGCATTTCGTCCTGCGTGACCACGTTGTAGTAGTGGGATTCGATATAGAATTTTTCCCTTTCGCTGGTGCGCTCCCGCCGATCAAACGCCTGCTTCATGTATTCGATGCCCAATTGATCTTCACCCATATTCTGATACGCTTGGCCGAGGACGGCGTAGGCGAGCGCGAAGTTGGGATCGAGTTCGATGGCATGCTTAAAGAACGGAATGGTCTCTCTCTCTTTACCGCCAATGTGCAAGCTCCATGCAGTGCTGTAGGCCTTGAGAGCCTCAAGGGATGGGGTTGTGGCCTGCTCTACCGGCGTGTCGTACTTTTGAATTGTGGCCAGCGACTCGCCTAGCTTCCCGCGCATCCCGGTGGCAGCCTCGCCCAAGGCTTTGAGTACGTGCTCCTGGCTGTCGGCCTCCACCTGTTCGCTTCCCAGCGAATCTGCCGTCTGGCAGTTGATAGCGTTCAACCCAATCGCATAGTGGCTGCCGAGGCCGGCGATAGACCCGGCAAGCAGGGCCTTGCTGCCGGCGCGCTGGCAGAGGTCGCGGGCGACATCCTGGGTGAGGCGCTCGCCACTTGAGCGGCCCATCAATCGAAGCTGCTGTTTGACCTGCTGGTCGGAAAGGACACGGAGGAAGGGCGACTGCTCCAGTTGTACGCGAAGCGCTTGCTTGAGGGTCTCATCGAAGACGGCTTCGCCGGTAGTATTAGTAAAATCGGCCAGCACAACGGTGTCATTTTCTGTGAGGACTCGTGCCTTGTGCGAGCGCAGGTAAAGAGCTCCGGCGATGATCGCCGCAAGCAACAGCGACCCGGGCACGAGGAGTCGCCATCGACGCCAGGGAGTTGGCGTCACCGCAGCGCCGCTCGGCTGTGATGGCGCTACAGCAATTGAACCCGAGCTTTGCGGTGCGGCACTGACCTGACCGGACGCCGGCGCCGCAGGAACCGAGGCACTCGCCGGTGGCGGAGTCTCCGCAACTGTGCTTTGCGCGGCGGATCGTCCGGAATCTGTATCCCGTTTCAGCCTTTGCAGGTCGGCGCGCATCTCCGCTGCGATCTGGTAGCGCAGATTCCGGTCCTTCTCCAGCGCCTTGTTGATAATGTCTTCCAGCTTAGTGGGCAGGTCGGGATTGAGACGAATCGGAGGAACGGGACTACGATCGAGAATCGCCTGAAAGATGAGTGCTGAGGTATCGCCCCGAAATGGCATGGTGCCCGTAGCCATCTCATAGAGCACGGCACCGAAGGAGAACAAGTCAGTTCGCGAATCCAGTTCTTTCCCCTTCGCTTGTTCTGGTGACATATACGCAACCGTGCCCAGTGCCGCTCCGGGACTGGTCAGATGCTCCTCGCTGAGTGCGGTTGGCTGCGCGCTTACACCTGCCGCCTCCATCATCCTGCTGACGATGGGCATCACCTTGGCCAGTCCGAAATCAAGAATCTTGGCGTGCCCTCGCTTCGTGACAAAGATGTTTGTGGGTTTGATGTCGCGGTGGACGATGCCTTGGGCGTGGGCGGCATCGAGAGCGTCAGCAATCTCTACAGCGAGACTGAGGAGGGTCTCGGTCTCTAGTGGTCTTCCTGCAATGCGGTGCCTGAGCGTCATCCCGTCGAGAAACTCCATGGCGATGAACGCCTGCCCGTGCTGGTCGTCAATTTCGTAGATCGTGCAGATGTTGGGATGATTCAGGGCAGAGGCCGCTTTGGCTTCACGCTGGAAGCGGCCCAGGGCTTGTGGGTCTTTGGCCACCTCGTCGGGCAGGAACTTGAGGGCGACAAAGCGACCGAGCTTCACATCCTCGGCCTTGTAGACCACACCCATTCCACCGCCGCCCAGCTTCTCGACAATGCGGTAGTGCGAGATGGTCTGGCCGATCATTGGCGGAAATCTTACGTGGGTGAAAAGGGCAAGTCAACGCAAGCCGGCAGGTTTCAAGCAGCCAGTGGACTGAGCATCCCAGCACTGGCGATCACTCACGGGATGATCGCAGGAGGGGTTTTGTTAGGCGCTCTAAGGAGTTGCTTGCGCCGGGAAAGCCCTGGTTTCAGTCCGCCCAAACTCGAATCGCAGGATCCATTCGCTCGCGACCTCCCGGCCATCAACTTTCGCAGGCGCGAATTCCCAACGTCGCGCAGCGTCCATGGCCAGACGGGCAAAATACTTGCTTGGTCCGGGAGAATCGAATGTCGCTCCCACCACGCTGCCTGACGGATCAACAGCCACTCTCACGCCGACCCTCACCCTGCCTTGGATGGTGTTTCTCGCACTCTGGGGCACGTCGGGCAGGACTTGCTGCAGCACTTCACCCTGAACCAGACTGCCAGGGAGCGTTTTCGCCGCCGCTACGGGTCGAAGAGAGGCCGGCGAAGGAGCGATACTTTTCGCATTTTGTTTTGCGCCGCCGGCATTCGGCTTTACTCCGCTGGGACTCGGCTTTGCGGCGCTGGATCTCTGCGCGGCCCGTTCCGTTTGAGGCGTCACTGCCTTCTCCTCCGGTTTTGGCTGAACCCGCGGCAGTTCGAGCGCAATAGAAGGAGCTGGCTGAGCCTCGCGGCGGTTGAGTAGTCTTGGGCTTGCCAGCATCGCCATCAGCGCAAGCCCGCCTGCAGCCATCGGAACCAGGTAAGGCCACTTCGGGAACTTCTTTTGCGGCAACCTGGCAGTCCGCTGGGGCGCGGGTGAGGCCGCCCGTTTCTGGGGCATAGGTGAGGCCGCCTGCAGCCGCGCTGCGATCTCGGCAACCGTCCATCGGCGCTGAGGATCCCGACGCAGGCAGTGATGCGCGATGTCACGGAACGGCTCTGGCACTGTCTCCGGCAGTACTGGCTCCCCCTGTCCCGCTCTCTCCCAAACGGGCAGGCGCTGCGTCAGGGCCTCGACCAGCGTCATGCCCAGCGACCATACGTCGGCAGCCGGTGAGATCGCTCCGCTTGCACTCTCGGGTGCATCGTAGACGCTCGGCTTGCCCACGCTGCCCCTCGACTCGCTCACTCCGCGGATCCCGTCGCTCGAGATTCTTAGTTGATCCTCAACGGCCATGATGTTTGCGGGTTTTACGTGACCATGCACCAATCCTTTGCCGTGGAGGTATGCCAGGGCGTCCAGAACGGGCCGGAGCATTTGGCGTGATTCCACTGGCGTGAGCGGCCGCTGTGGAAGAATTTGCGACAGGTCCTCCTGGGCGTATTCCATCACGACGTAGAGCGTCTCCTGACTGCCTAGTTGGCAGCGTCCCTTCTGAAACAGGCGAATCAAGTGAGGATGAGACAGTCTCGCGGCCTGCCCCCAGCGGGAGAGCTGGAGTTCGCTGTTCTTTGCATCCGCCGCAATGAGTTTGATAGCGGCCTTCTTGGGTTGGCCCTCACCGCGCTCCGTAAGAAATATGGCGCTGTGGTCAGAGCCACCCAAGTACTCGCGCAGATGGAATTCCCCGTTGACGACCTGGCCTACCCACTGTTTCCACTCCTGGGTCATTTTGCTCTCTGCCTCTCCGTTCAGCTAACGGCTCACTGGCCGACCAAGCCTGGCGATATTGTACGAGACCGAGGCGTGCGCGTCGAAGAGCTGAAACTGAACTCAGGGCAACTAACGCATTGGTCAGCTGCTGTGCCTGCGGAACGCGTCCCCTAACTGGGCGATCCGCCGCTGATCTTCGAAGTTTTTAGCGAGAAACTCAACCCCGTACAAGTAGACGGCCCGGTTGCAGACGGCTCCATGAACTCCAACCGGCTCACCGGAACGCGGGCTGGTGAACTCGACTTTGATCTGTGTCCCTACAGGCAGGTCCGCGAGTGCAAACAAGCAAATACCGCCTTCGCTCATCCTGATGCCGCGGCCATCGATTACAGCCGTGTCCGTCACCACGCGAATCGGCGTGTTTAACGAGTAGCGCTCCCATCGGCGCCGACCCTTAAATCCGGGACGGTTCTGTATCATACCCATTCGTCTGCCATTTCCACAAATCACCAGGATCGTGCCCTTGCCACGAACTGTTGTACCAACCGCTTGGATCAGCTAGGTCCAACTGTCGAACTCGTGGCAGGTCTTCACCGTTGCGGACCACTGTTCCGAGTTCGCATCGAGAACCAGATGCTTGCTTGCCAGCCTAGAGGCGAGTGTAATCAACGAGAGCAGAGTTCCAACCACCAGCAGGCCACGAATCATGCGATGTCTCCCTTCGGAAGTGGCGAAGGGTACGGGTGCTCCTTTCGGATGAGTGAAGCTTAACCTCGCAGTTCTACCAAAGCAACGAACTAAAGTCGGGTGAGGAAGGCTGTCCCACTGGGCGACCGCAGGCACCGGCAGGCTCGGTTACCAAACAAATTCTTTCCTGAACGCGTTGCGGCAACTGCTCGCCAGAGCGTTTGGGAATGAGTTCAGCCCCCTACGCCGCCGTCAGCAGAATGGGCTCGCGTTTGGTGATCACCAGCGTGTGCTCATAATGCGCAGAGGGCTTGCGGTCCGCTGTCCGCACCGTCCAGCCATCACTGGCTACCACTGCCCGGCCCGATCCGGCGGCGATAATCGGCTCCACAGTAATCACCAGGCCCTCGGTGAGAATCTGATTGGCTTGGGGATCGGCATAATTGGGAACCCGCGGCGCTTCGTGGATGGTGCGGCCAATCCCGTGCCCTCCCAGATCGCGAATCACGGAAAAGCCGCAGCGGCGCACTTCGCGTTCCACCACGCGGCCAATCTCTGACACCCGGAAGCCCGCCCGCGCCACCAGCATGGCCTTGGCAAACGCCCGCTCGGCACAGGCAATCAGCCGCCGGCTCTCTTCCGAGATTTCGCCCACCGCAACCGTCTCCGCCGCGTCCGCCATGAATCCGCCCTTCTCCACCGTGACGTCGAGTTTTACCAGATCGCCCGGGCACAGCTTTCTCGGGCCGGGAATGCCGTGCACCGCTTCTTCATTCAGGCTGATGCAGCTCACTCCCGGAAACTTGTACACCAGTTGTGGGGCGGACTGCGCCTCATGCTCGTGCATCACCTTGGCGCCCACTTCATCCAGTTCGGCTGTCGTAATCCCAGGCCGAACCGCCTGTTTCATGGCTTCGATCATGCGACGAACCACTGCGCCCGCCGCACGCATGGCTGCGAGTTCTTCCGGGGTATTGATGGACACAGCGCCTCCTGGATTGCCAGCAACCTCTTTTAGCCTATCTCATTGGAGGGACGCCGCGGGCCGAAAAACAGCAGCAGGATAAAACCGGCAAGATAAAACGGGTCGGTGGCCCAGGCGAATGCATCTCACCCACTCCGTGGGGTGCCCCGTCCAAGCTTTGCTTGGGCGGGGGTGTTCGTCCCTAACACCTACGGATTAACCGGAGGCGAAGCTCTTACCAACGAGCAAGTTGCCGAAAAGATCTCTCGCGTTGCGGGACGCAAAATCCGCTATGTGGACTTGCCGGTCGCCGCGTCTTTCTTAAGGCTTCTTCTTTTCAAGCGTATTGCGACAGCTGATGCAACGGAAATTGCGACTCGATCAAGGCGCGCGCGTATTGACTATCGACACGGCTCAGGAGACTCATCATCTGCTCCAGTGTGGCAATCTCAAAGTCAACGTGCTTCAGCTTGTCCCGCACGGGCCTGGAGGGGTTGAACAGCTTGAATCGAATATCGTGGTCCTGAGCCCATCTCTGCAGAAGCACTAGCATGCCTAAACCGCCACCGCCTATTGCGTGCATTTCCGTGAGGTCCAAAACTACGACGCGGGCGTCTGTCTGCGACGTAACGGCGTCCCGTAACTTGAAAGCCGCCTCATTGCGGACAAATCTGCCCGCGCATTCAACGATTGCCATCTCACCTACATTGTCGATATGGACGCTTGGCATCATTCCTCCGAGTTAATTGTTGTCTAGTTGTCGTAGTTAGAGCACAAACCGTGCCGTTACGTATTTTCTGCAAGATGCGAAGGGTAACTTCGCCGCGTTACCGGAACTTCCTGCATAGAAGGAGAAAATCTGCGGGATTAGGCATTTGATACAAGGTATACTTCCGTGTCAGAAGTCTGGTCTCCCGAATATTTGGTCTATTCGGAGATCGACACGGAGGTGTGCACGATGGTTTTGTCTTTGGCTATTGCGGCTGGAATCGTTATATCCGGTTTTGCCGTTACGGGGATGGGGGTAGAGTTGACCTTCTATCCACCGCAAAGTGCCGAGGCGAGAAGGAGGGTTAGGATTGCGCTTGGGGTGTCCTTTGCAATCTTATTGGGATTCACATTATGGGCAACCATGCGAGGCGAAAAGGCGATGGCGGACCTGCCAAAGCAAATTGCTGACTATATGAAGGGCGTGGTTACGCGTCCGAAAAACGATACCTCGGAGAAAAAACTACCGCAGCCAATGCTAAAGCCTCAGCCCGCACCCCGACATCTCGTCTCGGTGATCTGTAAGGATTCACCGTTGTTCACAGAAAGACGAGAGGAACGGATCAGGGATATCGTTGACTCTTTTTATCGTTACTTGGTGAACGTCGGATTTAGCCCACCGACAGAACTCCCCCCCATTGGAACCGTGAAGGGGAAAGTGCTCCATGGAGCCTACATCCTTGGTGAATCTCCCGTTTTCTACGGTCACTTAAGCTTGCCGGAAGAGAGGATCGACGACCCGGACACGATCCTGGCTATGTATTCCCAATGGCTATTCAACCAAATGTTTGAAAGTGATCTTACGTCACCAGAATCGCGGTTTAACATGGAACTCCCCGTCGTGTATATGTGCTACTACCGATCTAGCTTTAGAAATAGGGCCATGTGCGACAAGAACAAGTGGTTGGCGGCACTCTGGGACATTCGCAAGGCGAACCGGGGAGCGTTCGTGGATAAGGCCATGCTACTTGCAATTAGGCCCGACAGCTATGCCCCCCATGCAAACAGCTTCAATGAATTTTTCACGGGGAAATTGCTTAGAGCGGTAAGGGTTCTCGATAACGACGGGCAAGATGTTCCGATGACGCAAGCTATTTTGGTCAAACACGGACTTATGCCGCAGCCGTAAGTTCTTTGTATTCGAGGTTTTCGGAATGAATGAGTTTCAGCATCGTGTCACGGAACAGGAACGGGTTCTTACGGTTATTGAATCGCCACGTCATTTCGTCAAGGTAGGCTGCAAGATGCTTCGCGCTAATTCGATGCCACGTGCCGGGTGCCCCACCCTTCGCTTTTTGAAGGGCGGGTGATGGCTGCTCTCCCAAAGCCGCGATCTTCTCCACCCTAACCCCAGCCGGCAGAACGAGTTTCGGCCTTAATACATACATTATTGTACGTACACTATCGTGAGCACAAAATGTTCCACGTGGAACACTTCTTCAATTCGCGTAATGTTCCACGTGGAACACTTCTTCAGTTTTCAGCCTCAGAACGCGCTCCCGCCCCCACCCCCAAAGCCACCGCCGGAAAAGCCGCCGCCGCTGAAGCCGCCACCGCTCCAGCCTGAACCGGTCGAACTGGCCCGCGGCGCGGAGACGAATACCTGCTGCATATCCGACGCCATGCTGTGCATCGAGCTGGAAAAGAAAATCGGGTTGAAGCCCGTGTATCCGTTGGGCGAGACGTACCACTGCGGCGGATCTTTCACGATGCCGGCAAACGCCTGCGCCCACTGGTGTTCCACGCCCAGCGCCATGGCGTAAGGCAGGTATTTCTCGAATGTGTCCGGAGGCATGCGCTTCAACCGGTCGGCGTCCACGCGGTTCATGAACTCCTGGAAGCCCAGCAC
>Ga0099828_10002136_pt1 | contig 13532 bp, 11 predicted proteins | sample CZO8metaG_2_FD_79338 | JGI IMG/M metagenome (GOLD analysis project Ga0099828, IMG submission 79338) | Vadose zone soil microbial communities from the Eel River Critical Zone Observatory, Northern California, USA - CZOApr15con2H1.8 metaG | ecosystem: Environmental > Terrestrial > Soil > Vadose...
CAGACCGAAGGCCAAACTCCAGCAGAACTGGCACTGGTTAGTGACTGTCAATCGCTCTCACAACAACGAACGCAGGAGAAAAAGGCAGCACAACGCAACGGCTCTAAGTCCCACGAGAGGGCCACGGAGGAACGGAAACACATAACCGAACCGCCCCCAAACGAGGCTCCTGACGCGGAGACGGAGCGTGTCCTGCGCTTCCTGCATGGGTAAGGAGAGATCGATGATGACAACAACTCCGCTCGATCCGTCATTGGATGTCAGTCGCCGCCTTGCCGACCTGCGAACGTGGCAGGCAGAATGGCAGCGCATTGACCATCAGTTAGAGGAGCAACTCATCCCGCTAAGTGGCAACAATTTACTGGAATTACAGCAATCGGTCCATATCTCCAATGTGCGACGACGCATGGCAATGACCTTGGTCAAACAACCGCTCTCCATTCCAGAGAGCGTGCTCAAGCACCTGGGAGTGCGCATGATTCGTGAGCAGTTTGCCCAGCAGTTCGCAAGCCTCACCAAAGAGGAACGCCTGCGGCTACGCTCAACTCCTTCCTCTTTTTCATGACGGCTGATCTGCGCAAGCTCGATGACAAGATTGCCAAGGTAAGAGGCTATCGATCCCTTGGACAAACGCGCAATTTTTTGCTCGGTGGCGAATCAGGCATGGGCAAGACGACTTACCTGGACTGGCTCATATTCAATCATATGCCAGTCGTAGAAAAGGAGCGCAATCGCGTCCCAATCATTGGCATTGAAGCTCCTGTGAGCCAGAACACGGCGAGGCCACTGCTGTGGCGCATGCTGCTAGAATGCGGACAGACCTATGTCAAGAACGACAACGAAGAGATTCTGCTCATGAAGCTTGTGCTGTATTTTCAGCAATGCGGCGTCGAACTGATTGTGATCGATGAAGTCCAACACATGAAGCGCCCTGAACTCAAGCGCCGGGTCTTAGAGGTCTCGAATATGACCCGTGGTATCCCCATGATCTGTGCCGCCACCCATCCCATTACCTGGACGGAAGGAGATGCGGAAATCAAAGGACGCTGGAATGACGTGTTCCAACTCACGCAATACACAGGGGCCAGATTAGATGGCTTGCTTGCCACCATTGAGCTGTTCCTCCCATTTAGCCAAGACTCCCATCTGACCAGCCGCGAGGTTGAGGGAAGTCCTGGGGCGGCTTCCCTCATTGAGCAGTGGACTGGCGGCATCCTGCGCGATATCATGATCCTCATTCGCGATGCCTGTCGTCGAGCTATCGAGCAGAGCCGTCCTTGTCTGGAACAACCAACTCTGGAAGCAGCCTGGAAAGATATTCAGACGAAACAAGTCACCGACTTTCTTGATCTCATCCGTCAACGAGAAAAGAGGTAAACACAGCATGGGAGCAGAACCGTGGGTTGATCACCAGCAAGCGATCTGGAACGTGTTGCCGCTTCATCCGCGTCCCGAAGTGCTCGAATCCATTACGGGCTACATTACCCGCCTGGCTGAAGCCAATGGACTCCAGTCTATCAACGAGCTGGGAGCACTCGTAGGAGGAATGACCTTCTCTAGCCTGAAGAGGAATCCTGATTATCCTACGGTTGTCTACCCAGGTCTTGCCCACCGCACCGGTCACTCTGAAGATGGGTGGCTGGACATGACCTTTTTCCACCTGATCCACTACTTTGGAGCTTCCATGAATTCCTACGCACTCCACCGGTTTCTGGCAGGAAGCATTGCCACCCATCTGCGTTACTGTCCTGTGTGTTTAGCTGAGCGGACGCCTGCCTACTACTCTTTGCTCTGGCGATTTCTGCTGCTGCCTGGATGCAGTGAGCATGGAGTTCGCTTTCTCGGGAAGTCGGGTCACTGTGGATCACCGATGCCGATCTTTCGACCCATCCCGCACCTCACCAGATGTCCTTTGTGTCGAGGTGACTTGAGAACCTGCAAACCTTCTCGTTTGGGCAGCGATGAGGGAGAACCGACAGAGCAGCGGACCCATGACCTCTCCATGCTTCTCACTCCAGGGCATTGGCCGCTTTGGGAAGAGCAGGCAAAGCTCATTGGCAGACGATTTCAGGTGCTGCGAAAGCTTCGGGATCTCTGGATACCGGAGGTCGCACAGCGTTTGGGCCGAGAGACCTCGATCATCCGCGATATCGATTATGTGAACAGATTCAGGCAAGCGAGCTTGAAAGACTACATGCAGTATGCCGCTCTGTTGGGATACTCATTCTATGAGATTTTTGATGAGCAATCCTTGCAAGATCTCGCCGAGCCTGTGGGCGAGGAATATGTACTTGGATTGGTAGAAACAGCCATTCGGCAATGTCGTGCCAGGGGCAAAGCTGTCCTACCAGGCCGCATCGGAGATCTTGTTGGCACAACTGGAAGCCGTTTGAAGCAGTATCCTCGTGTGAAAAAGCTCCTGGACAGCTATGAGGCGCAACGGAAACAAGAGGCCGTCCAGCTAGACTCCCTGCGTGAAGAGGGTCTCGTCAAACAGATCGAAGATACGCTCAGACGATTAGAAGCTTGTGGGGAGCCAATTATCCTGCAACACGTCTGCGATCTGGTAGGACTCTCGTATTCATGGATAGTGAAGAAGTCCCCTCGCATTCGAGGGTTGTTCCGTGAGTATCAGAAGAACCGGGCTTCACGCGGCCTCCCTCCCCGCCTAGATGAAGAAGCAAAAGTCCAGGGGGTGCAGACCGCCATCAACATGCTTGTGTCACAGGGAGAAGCTGTCACACTCAGACGGATTCGCCAAATTGTGAGACTGACGCAAAAACAATTGAGGCATTCTCCTCGCATCAAAGCGCTTCTTGCTCCATACACAGGAAAGTGGCAGGAGGAAGCTTCTTGAAAAAAGACTTTTTTCGCGCTTCCACTGAAAAGTGAGACTTTTTTCGCGCTTACGTTGAAATATTTCGCACTTACGTGACACAAAAATGGTCCATTCAAGCTCATTTCGCGTTCGCGCCAACATTGAAACTTACAGACATCGATGAATTGTGGTGTTGCTACGTCGCAAGGAGTGCACCATCGATGAGTACTTTCGACCTCGATTCTCCCTTTCTGCCGCTTCCTTGTGGTATCGTGATCGCATCGGTTCAACCGACACCCACCAGCTTAGTGGTTCAGATCGCCTGCCGGCTTCCCTGTGCTGCCTGTCCTCTCTGCCAGCAGCCATCAGAACGGGTCCATGGGAACTATCAACGAACGGTCGCCGATCTGCCCTGTGCAGGCCGCAACGTGATTCTGGCCCTCACTGTGCGCAAATTTGTCTGTGGCACACCCACCTGCCCGCGCAAGATTTTCACGGAAAGGCTTCCAGACCTGGTGCAGTCGTATGCTCGCATAACCAATCGGCTGCGCGATGCCCTGGTCGCACTCGGCTTGGCCGCCAGCGCCGAGGTGAGCGAGCGACTGGCACCATTGCTCGGGATGCTCGTTTCAGCCCCCACCCTTCTGCGCCGTCTGCGGGCGGTCGCCTGCCCGCCCCCAAAATCGGTACGCATACTTGGCGTGGATGACTGGGCCTGGAAAAAAGGCCAGACGTATGGCACGCTGTTAGTCGATTTAGAGCTCCGCAAGCCTATCGAGCTTCTGCCAGATCGCAAGGAGGAAACGCTTACAGCTTGGTTGCTTAATCATCCGGAAATAGATGTCATCAGCCGCGACCGCGGAGGAGAGTATGCAGCCGCCGCAAGAAAAGGCGCTCCTCAAGCTCAGCAGATCGCGGACAAATTTCACCTTTTGAAAAACCTGCGTGACGATATCCGCGACCTGATGGCGCGGAAGCAGAAAGTGTTACCGGAGGTGGAAGAGATCTCCTCCGATGGCATTCCTCTTCAAGCACGGGGGAAACGGCAGGAGCGTGCTGAACCAGAAGTGCCGAAGCCAGATGAGCCTGAGAAGCACTGGCGGTCGATGTCAAAAGAGCCGCGCCAAGCTTCTGCCGGACAGACAAGCCAGATGTCCGCCCAGTCTGGGAGCCAGGTGTCCCGCGCCAATCGCTCGGCTCGCTATGAAGCCGTGCGAGCGCTCCATCAGCAGGCGATCTCTCAGCGGGAAATTGCTCGCCGTCTGAACATGTCCCGCCAGACGGTGCAGAAGTTTCTTGTCTCGGAGTCCTTTCCAGAGCGAAGCAAATCCCCGTATCGAGGAAGTATCCTTGATCCCTACAAGCCCTACGTTCTCCAACGATGGAAGGCTGGCTGTTGGAATGGCTCCCAACTCTACGCTGAAGTCAAAGAGCTCGGCTACACTGGCTCAGCAGCCTTGTTTCGGCTCTTCATTTCGAGCGTGCGCAAGCACCATCAGGCAGCAGGAACCTCGACAGTCCTGACTCTGGACGCCGATGGCGCCAAGGTGAGTGGCCCCGCCGATCCTCCCCCAAAGCCCCTTCTCACACCTCGCTTGTCTCCAACACGAGCCCGCCTTTCTCTACGTGAGTCAAGCTGTCAAACTGGACGAGAAGCAACGCTTGCAGGTGGAACAAATCCGTGCGGCTCACGGTGATCTCGATACTGCCTATGACCTTACCCAGACATTCGTCTTGATGCTGGCCGAACATCGAGACACGGATCTGGATGGATGGCTTGCACAAGCCGAACACAGTGGCATTCGCGAACTGGGGAGCTTTGCCTGCGGTATCCGGCGCGATTACGCCGCCGTGCGCGCCGCTTTCACTTCAGAGTGGAGTAATGGTCCCGTTGAAGCACAGGTCAACTGCTTAAAACTGCAAAAAAGGCTGATGTTCGGTCGCGCCAATTTTGACTTATTGCGCCTCCACGTCCTGCGTCGCGCATAAGTTCTCCCTTCTCTGCCTCCTTGATCTTCTCAAGCCCTTCCCTTTCATCCCCCTTCTGATCATCTTCTCGGCCACAAGCAAGCAGGCACACTTAATGTGAGGATGAGCCGGGATAGTGAGCCATCCGCTACGGCAAAACTGAGCCACCTCCTTGCCCTTCAAACAATCAGGACGATGGGTCCTGTTTGTGTAAACTCTGGCGAAAGCGAAAACTCTCACCTTCCATAGTGAGGATGTGGCTGCGATGAACCAGCCGATCTAAGAGCGCTGCCGTCATTTGCTCATTGCCAAAGACCTGCGTCCATTGGGCAAAGGCGAGATTGGAGGTGAGAGCAACGCTGGCTCGTTCATAGCGGTCGCTGAAAAACTGGAAGAGCAACTCGGCCGTGGGCTTGGCAAAAGGCAGGTAGCCCAACTCATCCACTAAGATCAGATCAAAGCGGCGGTAATGGGCCAGCAGCCGTGGCAGTCGCAATTCCTTGTGAGCCAGCTCCAGTTCAGTGGCTAGCGTGACCGCTGGTCGGAACAGGACCCGATAGCCAGCCAGGCACAAGGCTCGCCCCAACCCCATCAGCAGATGCGTTTTTCCGATCCCGCTGGGGCCAATAAAGAGCACATTGTCGTGGCTCCCCAGAAATGCCCCTTGCGCCAGCTCAAGCAGCCGGAGCTTGGAGACACAAGGGATCAGCGAAAAATCAAAGTCCTCGAGCCGTTTCTGGTAGGGGAAGGCCGCGGCTTTGAGCCGTTGGCGCAACTGCTGTTCATGGCGATGAGCCAGTTCCCCTTCGAGCAACGCTTGCAAGTAGCCCAAGTACCCCAATCCTCGCTGCTCGGCTTCGCGGGCCAGAGCCTCACAATCGGTGGCCATCCGACTTAAGCGTAACTGCTTGAGGTAGCTGGTCACCACGGCACGGCTAAGATCGTCTGTCATGAGCGCACCTCCAGCAACCGATTGTAGGCACTCAAGTCTGGTGGTGGGGTCGACCCCTGATAGGCAGGATAGCGTGCAGGGTCCAGAGGAAGAGCCGCGGCTGGCTCGGCTGCCCAGCGCAGCAGTTGGCGCACCGTGTCTGCACTCCAGTCTCCCCCTTGCCCGAGCGCCAGTGCTACTGCCGCATCAACCGCTTCCACCGTGTGAGTCAGGCACAGTTCCAGCAGCCGAGCAAACTCACGATTGCCATCAGAGCGGCGTGCGACCAGATCCTGGCGTGCCGCCTCAAAACTGCTGGGCAGGTCTCCATGACGCAAGGCCGAGGCCCAGGGAACGGCAAACGATTTTTTCACTAGCAGAGGGACATAATGGCGCCAGTCCTCGATCACCTGGCGCTTCTGGTAACAACGAGGGTGATCGGCTACCAGCTCCTCGCCCGCAAACAGATGCACGCGGAATGGGTCCGCCGAGAGCGTCAAGCGCTGATACGCATACTGGATGGGCACGGAATAATCATTGGTTTGGAAACGGATCCGGCCCGTCGAATGGACCAGCACCTCCGCTAGTGGTCCCAGATCCGGCGCATGAGGTGGCAAGGGTCCCAGCCCTCTCGCGCTCAAAGGCGAGGCGCGAGGTGATGGGATCGGTGCGCCCAGCCATGATCCGCTGCTGATCCAAGATGCAGTTCTGGTTCAGTTCCGCATTGATGGCTTCCAGGTTCGCTCCTTCTGGAAGAGGCACGAAGTAGTTGCGGCGAGCATAGCCGACCAGATTCTCAACGCTTCCTTTCTCCCAACCGGCTGCTACATTGGCAAAGAGCGCTTCGAAGCGATAGACACTGTGGAAGTGCCGAAACACTTCGTGCTCTCGCCGACTATGTCCTTGCAGCACCTGGAGCACGGCCGCTTTGAGGTTGTCGTAGACGACCAGACGCGGCACCCCACCCCAGAACTCAAAAGCATGGCGCTGACCAAGCAGAAAGGCCTCTTGCCGCTGAGTCGGGAAGCATTCCACAAACATGGCTCCCGAAAAACGGAGCCGTCCAGCCAGGAAGGGGACCTTGACCAACTGACCGGCGAGCTTGACGGTCGCCTCGCCAAAGTCAAACTCTGCCCGCTCCCCTGGAGCAAAGTCGAGGGGGATAAAGGCCGATTTCGATGGCTTTCGCTTCTCCTGCACAAACAGGCGCACGGTCGATTCTCCGATGGGAATACCCAGTTTGCGTAGTTCCACCCACATGCGATGGGCGGTCCAACATTGTTTGGGTGCCCAGCGCTCGAGCCACTCATTCTCTTTGAGCCAGCCCTCAATATGGGGCAGGGCGACATCGCGTACGGGCGTCTTGTGTGGAGCCTGACGCTGATACTGACGGACGCTCGCTGCCGGCTCCTCCAGGAGCAGCTTGGCAACGGTATTGCGCGAGAGCCCAAAGTGCTGGGCTGCTGCACGCTGGCTTTTGCCCTGGATCAAGACCCAGGTGCGGATTTCGTCTCGAAGTGCCACGGGATACACCTTTCTTTTCCTCCGCTCGCTCGAAATTTCTTTCGAGTATAGCGGATTGTTGGGGCCAGTGGCTCACTTTTGGGTCAGCGAGTGGCTCACTCTCATGATAGCATTTACACGGAGAGCGCACGTCGAAAACAAGGCCATCGGGTTCATGAAGCTCCCTGCCCGTTCAAGCCACTCGCAAGCCGAGCAGATGCGCAAATCTCGTTGGCACTCCATAGACCGTGATCTCAACTGGCAGGGCCGTCATCAAGCGTGCGTTGCGGGCAAGCCGTTGTTGCCACGTCAGACGCCAATGTGCCCGCTCTGCCCGCGAGAGAAGAGAAGAGGTCAAGGGAGGTGGGCAAACGGGTGGGGCATTCACGAGAACCTGGTGACGTCGTTGCCACTGGATCCAGGCGCGGCGGGGCTGAGAGCGTGGCCAGTCGCCCCAGAGGATCGGATGGGGAACAGACGAGTTGGGAGGAGGATGATCCTGATGCACCGCCTCGGTCTGTGGGCCATTTTCGTGCGCAGATTGGGGCAGTGGATGCAGCACCGCGCTCACGCGACGAGGCTTTTTGGTGGAGGTGCCATGCCCTTGACACTGCGTGCGTATGGGACACACGCGACAGTCGGCAATACGGGCAGAATAGAGCACGCGGAGCGTTCCATCGTGTTCTGGGCGTCGTTCTTGTTGGTAGAGGATGGCTCCCTGTGGACAGCGGAGCGTGCCATTGGGTTGAAGCACAAAGTGCTCTCCTCCCAGGCTGCCCACACGAGCTGCGCGTGCCCACTGCGGGGGCCCGAAAGCGGGTTCTTCCAGTGAAGGCTCGGAGATGGATTGGGAGGCAACGTGAGCCGAGGGAGGGGAAGCCGCCGTTTGAACCTCTGCAAACACCGTAAGGCGCATGTGCGTTGGCTGCCACTGCTGACTCAGTTCTTGACGAAGATTCCACATCCACTGCGAGAGGATCTGCCAGACCTCCTGACCGTGCGCGGTAAACGAACACCACCGATCACTGTCCTGCTCGAAGTCTTCATCAGCCAGCTCGGTCTCGAAACTTCCCCGATGCAGGTAGAGCTTGAGCACATCCGCCGCCGTGAAACCGAGAGCAGGCAAGGCCGTGAAGAAGAGTTCATAGACCATTCCATCACGCGTCACTCCAACAGGGCTGGTCGAGGCCTGATGGGTAGCGACAATCAGGCGAGAGCGATGCCCTTGCGCCGTGACCGGCAGTTCCCCACAATCGAAGAGGTCTCGGCTGAGTCCGCTTTCAGGATGGGTGAACTGCTCATCAGCAGGCAAGGCGAGGCACACCTTCACCTCAGGCAGATCCAGCAAGCCGTAGTCTTTGCTACGCATCACCCACCCCACCGCTGCGGCGATCAGATCGACGACAATGGCCCCATTGCCATACAACCCATCAAGACGAACAAGGGCCTGGCCTGCCAGCAGACCCAGCGCGGCCTGGTACGCGACGATGACCTCAAGCCCCCGCAACAACTCCCCTCGGTAATCCCCATTGCCCGCTCCTCCAAAGCTTGCCAGTTATGTGGAATAGAAACAGATTTGTCAAGGGTCATTGGACTGGATCATCCATTTTCCCCTGGCCTCCCACCTCCTGCTGTCTCTCCAGTCCAGCAAGACGCTTTTTGATCTCACCGATTTCTTGTTTCAGCAAGCGGATAGAAACATTGCGCGCATCTTGCTTCCCTTTTGCTGCCAGTTGTGTCTCCAGGTCCACCAGCCGTGCGCGCAACCGAGCTAACTCGCTTGTGTTCTGGCCGCTGGCTCCTTCAATGTGAGCAACCATCTTTGTGTTGAAGTGAAAAGCAGCGCTAGGAATGGGGGGTGGTGAAGGCGGCTCTCCAACCGGGGAGCCTTCCTCCTGTTTGCTAAGATCTTCGACCAATTGCTCCGGCAATGGAATAGGGACAGAGATGTGCAAGACCCCAGGTCGTTTTTCAATGACTTCGGCCATTTCTGTCTCGATGTACGCTGCACACTCGGCGCATTTGAGTTGGTGATAGCAGACGCGGAAGTTGGGATTACCGCACATACGTGGTCGTCCCTGCTCACTCTCTGCCAAGTAATAGAAGACACACGGCTCCCCACGGCCTGCTGCATCCGTATCCAAAAGGGCATGAACCGTTCTGTCGAGCGGGTTGGCTTTGCGGTACATGCGCCCCAATTGGTGGAGATTTTCCTTCAGATACCAGGGCAATGTTCTGTTCGGATTGGTATGCCCGAGAAGTTTGCCAATATCATAGGGGGTCATGCCCATGGCTTTGAGATAATAGGCGGTGGAGGAGCGTGCTCGGTGGGAAGTAATCGGTCCAACAGCATCTCTGTAGGGTTTCCCTTGCTCATCGGTAAGACCAGCCGCTTTGCACAGTAGAGGGATGAGGTAATCGTTGAGAAAGCCTTTGCCGATCAGTTTGTCTCGATACTGAAACAGATATTCGGTTGGTTTCCTGGTTTTCCGATCCTGAACAAGAGGCTGATTCTTTGGTCGGATGGCCTTCCAGGCCAAAATAGCCTCTGCCGTGTACTGAGGGACCGGGGACCAAAACTCTCCACGGTACTTGTTGGTTGGCACCCGTATGTACCAGAGATGTTCAGCCGGTTCTAGCTGAACACCCTGTTCGTCAACCATTTCTGGTGCCCATTCACTCCGTAGGCATTCAAGCGGCAGGCGGCGAATCTCATCGCTTCGGCGGCAACCGGTGACCCAAACGAGCGCGAGAGCACGGACCATCGGCAAAGGGTACATTTTCGCGCCTGGAGCGGCGTCCTGGACCATCTCTGCATTGAGGGTGCAAGCGGTCCAGACGAGCTTGAGCCAAGCCTCCTCCTCAATATTGCGCGGATTGGGCTGAAGTTGAGCTCTCACATACGTTGGGAGGGCTAAAGCATCAGCAGGATTCCAATTGATTTCCAGGCGTGGTTCCAGGCGTCCGTTCACCTCATAGGAGTACTTTTGGAGGCAACGAAAGAAGCTCCTCACACTGTCAATTCGTTTCCGTATCCCGGTTGCTTTCAGTGGCTCTCCTTGCCTCTGCTGGAGATGGTTCGCGAAGAGCTGTCGCCTTTCTGGAGAAGCATAATCAAAGACGGTCGCCTCATTGCAGACGTAGGCAACATAGTCTACGGCCAGTTCTCTGGTCCATTGGCCTGGTTCCGTGATATGTGGATGCCGATGAGCGAGCCAACGGCAGGCCATCAACATCGGACCGACAATGTCCTTCCGATTATTCCGAGAGATCGGCGTTTGCCGCCAAAAGGCACGAAGCCAGGCCACCCAACGCGGATGAACATCAATGACAGACTCATCCTGAAAGAGTTGTGGGGGGGGCTTCTCTTCTGCCAGGTAACGCTCTTCGGGAATGATTCCTAAAGACATCAGTACGCTGCGTAATTGCTCAATCCGACCCCGCTCCTTTCCCCCCATCTCCGTCTGGCACAGTTCAGAGAGTGAGGCTGGCGTCAGCGCTTCCAGAGACGGATTACGATTTACCAACAAGGCGAGGATGAGCACAAAGACAAAGGCTGTCTTCCCTTTGTGGATCTCTGTGTATCCTCTCGCTGCCCTCGCTCCCAGAACTCTGTCAATAGCCGTTTGTAACACCTCGGGGCCGAAAAGGATCTCTCCCATCATATGAGCTGGAAATCCTCTCTTCCCAGGCGATTGAAGCCGACCTGAGAAGAGATAGGCAGCCACATGAAGCAGTACGTAATGAGGGCTAGAGCGTGATGTGTCAGTGGGTTCTTTGCCGCATGCCACCCTTGAGCGCTTGGGAAGGGCATCAATGACAGACGCCCAGATGGTGCTTGACCATCCCCAATACAGGATGTTCGTCTGGAGCACCTGATCCAGTAGATATTTCAGGAACTGGTGCCGGAACACTCGGCTCTCTGGACGCCGTTGCTGAAAAAGGGCCAGCACATCCATGAGTGGTTGAGTGACTCGGCTGAGCACTCTGGCTTGACGCTCAAACTCAAGATAGCGCGCAGAAGGCAGGGAGAGCAAATATGCAATGCCCTTGCGTTCCTCCTCTGTGAGGGTAGGAGTGCGGTCAGGATAGTCAGAAGGGTGAATGGGCATGCGAAACGGGAATGGCTCTTCCTGGAAGGTTTGAGCAAGACGGTTAGCTGTTGGCATGGGCTGCCTCCACCTGCATCTCTGGCTCTTTGAAAAGATACTCCAGGCGTTTCCATTGCTGTTCATGGGCTTTGTTGACCTGACGTGCAAGCTTTGCATCCGCAATGTGTAAGTAAATTTCTGTACTGGCGGTGGATCGATGACGAGCGTAGCGACTGACTTCATAGAGATCTAAGCCATTGTCCATGAGATGAGTCAGCATGAGATGTCGCAGCTTGTGCGGGGTCAACTGAGGTAAGCCCAATGCCTGTCTGATCTCCTCAAAGATTTTGGTAATGGACCATTTACTAATGGGCTGCCCAGCATTTTGATTCGACTCAGAAAGAAACAGTGGGCCAGCGTCCTCGGCTTCATAGGCTTTGACCAGGCGAGCGCGGTCTTGCTGGAGGTAATCTTGCAAAATCTTCCAGGTGGTATTTGAGAGCACGATTCGTCCCTGCATATGGTTCTTGGTCAGTTCATGAGGGATCTTGATGGTATGGGTCCGCTCATCGATATGATCTTTCCTGAGAAAGGTTACCTCCTCTCGCCGCAAGGCCCCGTCGTACAATACCAGGATCAGCGCCTGGTTGCGCAGGGACATGCGAGCAAATACGTACAACAGCAGATCAGCAAATTGGCTCTCACTGGGAATCCAGGGGGCCGAAGGGACATACCCGATGAGTCCTCGTTCTTTGCCACGCACACCTTTGGGAACAGGGTTGAGCAAGTTGCGCCGCTGATGGACACGGATGCACCAATCGAAGAAGACCCGGATCGTACTGACGTGACGACGAATGGTGTTGAGGGAAAGCTTCGAGCCGGTGACGTAGGTAATCTTGTCTCTGGACGATGTGTGTCCCGATCCCCGGCGCGCTGGTCGGCTCCATAATCCATCAACATACCGCGCAAGAAGTGTTTCATCAGCCTCAAGAACGTCAGAAAAAGGGATCTCGGAAACGGCCTGGAGAAAATCTTCCAGGTCGCGGCTGTAATTGTCGATGGTACTTGGACTCTTTCGCACCTGAGCCAATTCCTCGATAAAGGCACGGGTAGCTGGATTGTGTGCTACCTGTGGGTAGTGTTCCCATTGTACGGTCTGCATGCTCACTCCTCTCTGTGTGTTGACGGTGCAGACCGTTCACAATCTCGAAACTATTACGATCTGCCTACCGTTGTGAAGGGACAAAGCATCATCTTTCTACTCCACTTATCATCTACCAGCGATGGGTATGGGCTTGCAAGAGCGTCGTGCGGGTACGCACGACCTCTCCACGTTTCTGTCCGGTGTAGCCAGGTGCACAGACGGGAAGCAGACGTCTTTGTGGTGGTGGCAGATCAGGACCCTGAGGCAGAGCACGCTGTCGGGCCGCCTGCCGGGTGCCATCAAGATCGAAGACGATCCATCGGTTCCCTTGCCGATCCCACAGACCACCCACGCCTTCGGCAGGTCCGGGGCGAGCGAGCGCATCTTGCAAGAACACGGTGCGCAGCGCTTCTACACTGGCTTCATCCAGTGCCGAGAGAAAGCGACTGAGCGAGGAACGATGAGGGAGTTTGTTGCGTCCGAACAAGGCCATGAACTCGGTGGCAAATGGGGAGAGGCGCTCGTAATAGGCCGCCAGCGTCGGCTCTCCGCTGAGCGCGTAGCCGATGAGCACGACCACAAAGTCGATCACCTCATAGGTCCCGAAGCGTTTGCGGGCGAAGCGAACACGCTCGGAGATTTTGGAAAGTAAACCCAGGCGGGTCATGGTGTGGGCAACGAGGGCAACTTCCCCAAACCAGGCAGGCACCGAAGGGAGCGGCTCCGCAGAGGTCTGGATGTTCACAGAAGGAGGGTCACTGGTACTCATAGCATTCTCCTGCCATCTTGTCGAGAGAGCGGTTCTTTGCTCGGCTCGTCGAGGCTTCGCAGGTGTCAAGAGTAGTCAATCCTCTCAGGTGAGGCAATCTCTCTTGAACACTCCATCAGTATGACACAAAATGACCTCTCTCACCTCAAGAACTCCTCCATGCCGCTTCTCTGCTCGTTTGCTTTGTAAGGTAGGGACCGGTTGCCCATTGCTGGGTCACCCGTATCCCCCCTTCCGAACCAGTACGTGCCGCTTTTCACGGCATACGGCTCTCCACTTCGCCTGAGTACTTGCTTCTGAGTTATCGG